>Ga0194055_10001505_pt1 | contig 18986 bp, 28 predicted proteins | sample SepL449m_MetaG_FD_155482 | JGI IMG/M metagenome (GOLD analysis project Ga0194055, IMG submission 155482) | Anoxic zone freshwater microbial communities from boreal shield lake in IISD Experimental Lakes Area, Ontario, Canada - Sep2016-L442-9m | ecosystem: Environmental > Aquatic > Freshwater >...
GAAAATCTGGGCCAGCGGCTCGACGTATAGCGAGATGACGCTGTTTCTTGGCGTCAGCAAGGATCAGTTGTTTCGCCTACGCGACCGGCTGGGGCTGACGCTTCGGTTAGACCGTGCAAAGCGGCAGAAGCCGCCACGACAAAAAGATCCGACGCCGCAGGAGCTTGCCCAGCGGTGCAAGGAGGCACGCGCCCGGCATATGCAGCAAAGGCTGGCTGAGCCAGCCGGCAGGACGTACCGCAAGTCGGAGCACGACTTCGTGAGGTTCCGGCTTCAGGAGCCCGCCGAGCAACAGGACGACGCCCTCGAGCGACTGATAGATGACTGCGGTGACCAGTGAACAACCAAAAAGACACCGTCATCCGCCGGCTAGTTGTCGAGTACGGCAACTGGTACGTGTACGTGTATGTGGTAGACGGCAACGGCAAGTTGGTTCAGGAGGAGGTTTTCAAGCAACCATTCCGCCTTGAGCACAAGGAAGTACACCAGGAAGCAGGGGACTGCTTTCATCAGGTCTACCAGTGGATCTTGGATACCACTGTGTTTCCTGAGAAGGATTCTGCAAGTGATGACGATAAGCCGCCAAAATGACGTGAGGAGAAACCTATGCTCTCGATTTTGCTTGTGGCCGCTGCCCTCGCCCTGTTCTACGGCGGCGACCTCTCAAAGTTTCAGCCCGCCATCGAGTGGGTGAAGAAACTTGACCCAAAGAAGTTCCTGGCCATCGGCCTGGTGCTCGCTGCCGTGCTGCTCATGCCACGCGGCCAGCAGTCTGACGAGCCGACGCCGGCACCTGACACTGGTCCGCTGGTGCTGCGCGGCACGTTCCTTGGTGAGTCAGCCTCGTCTGACGCCGGTTTGATAGGGGCGTTGTGTGATGAACTCGCAGACGAAATTGAATACGACGGAAACCAGCCCGAGGCCGAGCGGTATCTCAAGACTGGCGTGGCTGTTGACGAACTTCGGAAGGCGGCTCGGGTTCTTCGCTGCCGTGGGATCAGTATTGGTGACCGCCAGCCGCAAGCCCGCGACATCATCGCCGCCTACCTCGACAAGGCCGTTGGCACCGATGGCGGGCCGCTGACGCCAGAGTCACGGTCGGCATGGGTCACGGCATACCGTGAGGTTGGGAGGATTGCGACCGATGCCGCGCAGTGAATCGAACTGGAACTGGTCTGCCATCACGTTTGTCGTGTTCGCCGCTGTGCTGGGCACGGTGGTGAGCCGCTACGTTGCCCGCCTCGCGGACAAGGTCGAGGATAACTTTGGTTACGTGGCGAACCCGGACGGCACGAAGCAGTTCTTGAGCGAGTTGCCTGAGCCACGGTTCGCACAAGCGGGACGCGAGTGCATGGACAACGCGAAGCGGGCGGACACATTCCTCTATCGCGCCGCTGACGAGGCGCACCGCAAGGTATACGGCAAGCCGTTCACGTCGTGGAACCAAGGCTCCGCTGGCACGTGCGTCTCGTTCGGCTGGGCCGTTGGCTCCTACATCGGGCAGTGCGTTGACTGGAAGCAGGGCGAGTTGCCGAAGCCCCCGCTAGTTGTGGCTACGGAGCCAATATATGGCGGTTCAAGAACATTCAGCCGTATGCCACCGGTGACCAATGCGGGCTGGAGTGACGGATCGTTTGGCGGTGCTGCCGCTCGATGGGTGGCTGGTCGCTGCCGCGACAAGGACATCGGCGGCATCCTGTTCCGCGAGAAGGTCGGGGAGTTCGACCTGTCCGCTTACTCGATCTCGCTCTCGCGGCAGTGGGGTGCAACCGGCCCGCCCCGCGAGGTTGCGATAGCGGCAGCCAACCGACGGGCCGCTGCGGTGGCACAGGTGTCTACGTGGGACGAACTCTCGGCCGCGATCACCAGCGGTTTCTGCGTCCCGATCTGTTCCAACGTTGGCTTCGCGGCTACCTCTACGCGCGACAAGTTTGGCGCGCTTCCACGCGGCGGGCAGTGGAATCACTGCATGTGCGTGATCTCGATCCGCTTCGCTGAAAACCACACCGATGGCACGCCTGACGGTGCTTTAATCCTCAACTCTTGGGGGACGGCCTGGGTGTCCGGGCCACGTTGGCCTGCCGATCAGCCCGAGGGTTCTTTCTGGTGCAGCCGTGCCGACATCGAAACGATCCTGCGGCAAGGCGACTCATTCGCTATCGGCGGCGTGGACTTCAAGTTCCGCGACCTTAACCACGCCGAATGGCTTGAACCCGCACCGCCCGCGTCTGTGTCTCGCGTGCCATCAATCACCCACGCTATCGCCCTGTGAGTCGTGCCATGTCAAAGCGTTCGCTCCTGCTCGTCGGCCTTGCCTGCATCGTTGTCGGTTGCCTCGTCTCTACGGTGCCGGGGTTCGACCCGCTCAATCCGTTTCACCCGAAACCGCAACGACCGGTCATTCAGTTCCTTGCAAGGCTCGCCAAGCTGGGTCTGTGGGTGACGGTGTTTGCTCAGCCACAACCACAGCAGCAGTACTCGGCACGTCACGCTGACGGCCGAGCGATGATCTGTCACGCGGAGGGCTGGTGATGTTCACGCTCATAGTCTGGCTGGTGTTTGGATTCATCGCTGGCAGCGTTGCCGAGTGGCTGTGGCCCCCGTCTCGCCCTCGCTCGCGGTTCGCCACCATCGGCATTGGGATCGCGGGCAGCGTCTGCGGTGGATTGGTTGGCTCGATACTGACCGGCAGCTACTACGCACCGGCCGGCTTTGTCTTCAGCGTGGCCGGGGCGATGCTCTGCAACTACGTGTGGCACATGCTCGAAGAGGTGAAGCCATGATGGTCATGTTCTGGCGTTTCATGGTCTCGCTTCTGGTGTGGCTTTCTGCTGACACCGAGCGTCTGGCAACAGAACCCGCTCGAGCAGCCGCTGCGGTTGCTGCTGCGAGGGCAGCCGTGGTGGGTGCGGGCAATCCTCGTGCTAGCGTGGAGAGCGTGGCGGCGATCAAGACGCCCGCGTACGACGCCCACGCCAAGCAGTGCAAGACCTGCACCAACCGCAATCCGGCCGGGCCTGGAGTCTGTGACGCAGGACGAGCGGCCTACGCCCTCGACGTGAAGGCCGCGACGTGTGTCAGCGGCACGTGCGGGGTGAAGCGATGAGCATGTCCCCCCGCCTTCTGCGACCGCGAGCGACAGGCTTCAGCCCGAGGTCACTTCCTGGCCTTTCTATCTGGCTTGATGCCAACACGTCCGGGTCACTCTTTCAAAACAGCGACGGCACTTCCTCGTCTGCGGCGGCCGACGATCCTGTGGGCTACTGGAAAGACCTAAGCGGCAACGGACGCCACTACACGCAAGGCACAAATAACAATAGGCCGCTGCTTAAGCTCGCAACGCACAACGGCAAGAACTCGCTTTACTTTGATGGCTCCGTGAGTGTGCTGGGAATCACAAACTCATCTACCAATATCGTTAACGCCAATATCTGCGATGCCAGTGGGGCGTGTGCTTTTGTCGCGTATGAGCCAAACAGCGATACGCAGTACGCGGTCTTAAAAACCGGCTATCCCGTTTCTGGCTATGACCGATTCAACTCCTCAAACTATCACGGGAACTTCCGGGCTACGCGATTCGGTCCGCTAGCAAATCCCGCCCCGTCTTCTGGCAAAACAATCCTGACAAGTTCGTCGGTGGTGGCGGCAGACAAACAGGCGTTTAGGATTAACGGCGCAGAGCTACAGTCGCAAACTTGTGCTACCACATATGCGACTTGGCGGGCCTTCTCCGGCCAAGCGTGGAGCGTTGGGGCAGACGCCGGCTATCTGGCTGGTTGGGTGTGCGAGGTAATCATTCTTGGCCGTGCTGCCACCGACGCCGAGATCGCAAAGGTCGAAAAGTATCTGGCTGCTAAATACGGGATCACCCTTGCATGACTCAGCGATTTTTCCGAGCCGACGAAAACTCCTATGAACTGGCCCGCACCACACTGGATGCGGCTTGGGGTCTTCCTAGTCACGGTCAGCTGACGTGTATTGAGCCGGCGGTTACGGCACCGAGAGGGGCAGACGGTCAGGTGTACCTGGCGACATACGATACGTTCTGCGACTACGAGGCCGCAGCCGAGATGCTGGCGCAGCTGCTGGCCAGCGGTGCCGTGACCGAGATCACCGAGGCCGAGTACCGTGCGGCCGTAGAGCCCCCTAGCCCTGTGAGCTAGGGCACTGCCACTGCAAGAGCACCCAGTATCTGAGGTAGGGTGAGGTCAGAGGCCACGATCCGGGCATGACCCGAGCCACACATTGAGGAGCCAGCATGAGCCAGGTACGAATCCGCCGCAGTTTCCGAGTTGTCACCGCGACCGTAACTACGGCCACGAGCACATGCACCACTCTTAGGCTTGAGGACATGGCCGGCGCTGTCATGCAGCTGCCCACCATCACCACCAATGCAGCCACCATCAACGTGTGGGGCAACATCACCGACACGGGCACCTTTGCCCAACTATACGACTCCGCTGGTTCAGTGGCGGCCATTACCCTGGCCCCGAGCACAAGCAATCCGACCATGTATGCCCTGCCCGATTCGTCGTACGCTGTGCCATACCTGAAGCTGGTGGCAGCCAACACTAACGCTACTGCGGTGGCGTCCATCGTCATGAAGTCCTAGACGTGCCAACTCGCATCCCTGTCCACAGGCCGCTGCGTCTGGTGTCCCGCCGAAAGCGAGACGATACCGCCAGGCCCAACGCGGCAGCCCGTGGATACTGTTCCAAGTCGCACAGGGCGTGGCGGCTGGCTGTGCTGACCAGAGACGCATGGACATGCTGCGATTGCCGCAGGGTGTGCGGTGGCCCTAAGGAGGCCCAAGCGGACCACGTCGTTCCCGTACGCAAGGGTGGCGAGCGGTACGACCTAGCGAACGGGCAGACGCTGTGCATCGCGTGCCACGGGCGAAAGACGCACCGCGAGAACCAGGGGCGGGCAAAAAGTGTGGGCTAGTTGGTTGTATAAACCCCGTGGTATCTCTGTGCGTACGGGGGGCCGTAATTAGGAATTCGCAAATGGGACGCGGGCGTAAGCCAACGCCAAAGCCAATTTTGAAAATCCGTGGCTCGCGGATTCGTGGGCCGCACGTCACCGGCATCGACGCACCGCCGGGGATTCCGCCAGCACCGGATTGGCTTGGCGAAGTTGCCCGCAGCGAATGGGATCGCATCGTCCCAATGCTTGAGGCGTCAAAGGTTATGAGCCCGCGACATCAGCAAACGCTCGCGGCGTATTGCGATTCGCTGGCGGACATGATTGACGCAGACCGTGAACTGAAAGCCAACGGTGCAACATTCATGGACGACAAGGGTAGGGTAAGTAATCATCCGGCGTGGACTCGCAAGCGTGACGCCCGCACGTCCATGCTGAAGTTTGCCGCCGAGTTCGGCCTGACAGCGTCAGCCATGTCGAGGGTTTCGGCCGTTGAGCAAACGAAAGACACCGACGACGAAGACCGTCTTATGTTCGGCTAAGAAGCCCTGCGGCAAGTGTGCCTCGTGCATTGCCGTTCGGTTCTTCGAGAAACACCTGACGCACGCCAAAGGCGAGTTGGGCGGCAAGCCGTTCCTACTGGAGCGGTGGCAGAAAAACTACGTGCGGTCGCTGTTCGCTGAAGTCAACGGCCGCCGCAAAGTCCGCACGTCGCTACTGGCTGTGCCTCGCAAAAATGGCAAGAGCACGCTGGCCGCTGGCATTGCCCTGCGGTGCCTGCTTGAGGATGAGCCCGGTGCTGAAGTGTACTCGTGTGCTGCGTCACGGGATCAGGCGAGGCTTGTATTTGATACCGCCCGTATCGCTGTGGAGCAGTCGCCTAAGCTATCAAACCTGTTGAAGGTCTACAGAAACGCCATCGTCCGCGAGTCAACGCACTCAACCTACAAGTCACTTTCCGCCGAGGCGGGATTGCAGCACGGGCTCTCGCCTCATGCCGTGGTTTTTGACGAGCTTCACGTGAGCAATCGTGAGATGTGGGAGGTGATGTTGTCAGGCCAGGGTGCTCGACGCAACCCGCTGACGGTAGCCCTGACCACAGCGGGCTACGACAGGAAGTCGGTCTGCTGGGAGGTGTGGAAGTACGCCGAGGGTGTCGCCAGCGGTGCCATCAAAGACGAGTCATTCCTGCCGATGATCTTTGCGGCCCCGGTGGAAGCCGATTGGAAAGACGAGAAGGTGTGGGCCGCCGCGAATCCCAACCTGGGCGTGTCGGTGAAGCTTGACTTCCTGCGGAGCGAGTGTGCCAGGGCTATCGAGATGCCGACCTACGAGAACACTTTCCGCCAGCTCTATCTGGACCAATGGACGGAGCAGGATCAAAGGTGGCTTCGTATGGATCACTGGGCTCAGGGAAACGGTGCCTGCCCGGTGGATCTTGCCGGCCGTGAGTGCTGGGCCGGGCTTGACCTAGCCACGACGTTTGATACCACGGCGTTCGTGTTGTTCTTCCCGCTGGACAACGGCACGTACTGGGTGGAGCCGCACTTTTGGATACCGAGCGATAACGCCCATCAGCGTGAGCGTCGTGACAAGGTGCCGTACCTGACGTGGCAGCGGCAGGGGCACTTAAACATGACCAGCGGCAACGTCACCGACTTCGAGGTGGTGCGGCGTGACATCGTCAACCTTGCCAGCAAGTACCGCATTCGTGGCATTGGATTGGACCCGTGGGGTAGTGCTCACCTCGGCCAGCAACTGCAAGGAGATGGGCTTCCTATGCAAGACTTTCGACAGGGCTACGGCTCTTTGTCAGGCCCGTCGAAGCAGCTGGAAAACTTTGTTGTGTCGGGCAAGCTGCTTCACGGTGGGCACGCGGTGCTGGCGTGGCAGGCGAGCAACGTAGCGATTCAGCAGGACAGTGCGGCCGGAAATATCAAACCAAGCAAGGCGAAGAGCACCGAACGCATCGACGGGATTGTCAGCCTGGTGATGGCCATCGGCCTCTGGCAGACATCGACAGCACCGCCACCTGAGCAAAATTGGGATTTGGTTGCACTATGATCGCCAACGCCGAGACTCCCGAAGACAAGAGCTACCGCATCATTGACCTGCGCGGCTCTTACGGCGACGGGTGGAGCGAGTCGCCTGCTCGAGGACCGGCCGGGGTTCGCATCACGCCCGAGACGGCGTTGCAGTGCTCAACGGTGCTGGCCTGCGTGCGGCTGATTGCAGAGAACTGTGCCACGATTCCGCTGCACCTGTACCGACGGCTCACTGAGGGTGGCAAAGAACGCGCTCGTGATCTGCCGCTGTACCGCATCTTGAGCCAACAGCCGAACGGCTGGCAAACGTCGTTTGAGTTTCGGGAGCAACTCACGGCTCACTGCCTACTCTACGGAAATGCCTATGCCGAGATTCGCAGCGGTTCCGCTGGTGCCGTGACTGAGCTATGGCCGCTGCACCCGTCTCGGATGAAGTGCGAGCAGCTTGAGGACGGCACGCTTCGGTACTGCTACCGAGAACAGAACGGCACCGAGTCGTACTACCGGCAGGACCAGATTTTCCATCTGCGTTGGCTGAGCCAGGACGGCGTCACCGGCATGCTGCCCATCACGCTCTCGCGGGACGCTATCGCTTTGGCCCAAGCCCTGGAGACGCACGGCGGCAGCTACTTCGGCAACGCCTGCCGGCTGTCAGGGCTCATGGAGTCCGACAACCCGATCACGGTGGAGACTGCCGAGCGTCTGCGTGAGCAGTTTGAGCGGCTGCACCGTGGGGCCGACCGGGCACACCGGACGGCCGTGCTTCCGCAGGGCGTGCATTGGAAGGACGTGCAATCGTCTAATGAGGCGAGCCAGTTCCTTGAGACTCGCCAATATCAGGTGATTGAGATTTGCCGTGCGTACCGGGTGGACCCGTCGTACGTGCAAGACAAGACCAAGGTGGGATACGCCAGCCAAGAGCAGGCAGCCATTGACCTGGTGCAGCAGACGCTCTTGCCGTGGTTCCGGCGGTGGGAATCCGCCATTACCCGCGACCTAGTGACGCAGGATGATGTGTATTTCGCTGAGTTTGACACCCGTGGCCTGTTGCGTGGCGACTTGGCCGCTCAAGGTGCGTGGCTGCAAACGATGCTGACCACCGGCATCTACTCGGTGAATGAGTGCCGCGAGGTGCTCAACATGAATCCAATCGGTCCCGAGGGCGACCAGCGGTACATGCAAATGAACCTGACCACGATGCAGGGCATCGCGGCAGATGCCGCCGTGGGCAACGCTGGCGAGCCATCCCCAGCCGACAATCTGCCCGTGTCGTACACCGACGAGCTCCTGAACGGCGAGACGCCGCCGGAAGGTGCCGTTTATCCTGTCAGCCCCATGCCACGTTCAGCCCCGGACGCTGTGGGTGTTGGAGACTTTGTGTCGTCGCCGCCGGAACAGAAGGCACAACCAAAACGTCGGAGCCGCAAACGATGAACACTGAACTGGAACGTCGCTGCGTGGCTCTTCCGCTAACGCTGGAAACCCGAGAAGCCGGCAAGGCGTATATCGGGGGCTACGCCGCCAAATACAACGTACGCAGCACGATGCTGGGCACGTTCCGCGAGCAGATCATGCCAGGGGCGTTCGGCCGTGCCCTCAAAGAGCAGGCCCATCCCGTAGTTGCGTTGTGGAACCACGACCCCAACTTCGTCTTGGGCAGCACTCGAAGCGGCACGCTGTCAGTGGATACCGATGACGAGGGGCTGCGGTACAGCGTTGAAGTGCCCGACACGCAGTTGGGCCGGGATCTCACGACTCTGATTTCCCGTGGCGACGTGTGGGGATCAAGTTTCGCCTTCGTTTTGGGAAGTGGCTCTGATGCGGAATCGTGGGACAAGGACGACGACGGCGTTGCCCTGAGAACAGTCCACGAGGTGGAGGGAGTCTACGACGTATCCCCAGTGCTGACGCCGGCGTATGAGCAGGCCACCACGGGCGTGGCGGTTCGCTCCTATGAGAGGTTCCTACAATCGCACCGACCGGCGCTGAAGCTGCCGGCAGTTCAACGGAACGCGAAGACCGAAAAGGCGATTCGCAGGTTTTTGAGGCAGCATGGCCGTCAAGTCGGGTGACGTTTGCCCTCACTGTCGCAAGGCACGTTATGGCGTGTACTCGACAATGGAACGAGGCAACGTATGCACTCGCTATCTGCGTTGCCCCGCGTGCCGCCAGACGGCGAAGCACGTTGTGAAGTCGTGCGACATACGCCGGCGTGGATTGCGTAACTACGCAACCACTCCCACTTCTTAACTGCAAGGAGTGGCACGCCCGGCTCTACCGTGCGGATAGGTCACCACCTACCGCACACAGGAGCCAGACACATGGCCGCCAGCAAAGTCAAAGAACTGCTCGACGAACTCGCCGCCACTCTCGCTGAGCTCGGCATGCTCGACGAAGAGGGCGCTGCTGAAGAGTCCACCGAGAACCCGGACGGCACGCCCGTTGAGGGCGAACGATCCGCCGTCGAGGCCGTTGAGGCCCGGCAGGCCAAGTACGACTCGCTGCTCGCCAAGGCCGAGCGGATCAAGGCCGCCATCGCCAAGAGCGAGGCCGCTGAGTCTCGCAAGGCTGAACTGCTCAAGGTTCTGCACCGCGCTGCACCCGTGGAGACGACCGTGAAAACTCGCATTGAGGCTGTGTCCTACCGTGGCTACAAGCCCGGCGTTTTTCAGTCGCCCGAAATGGCGCACCGCTGCGGCCAGTGGCTCAAGGCCCATTTCGGTGATCGGAACGCCCGGCAGTGGTGCTCGGATCAACTTGGAGCAGAGTTTCGCGACATGGGCGGCCAGGTCAACACGCTCGGCGGAAACCTCGTGTTCGAGCAGTTTGCCGACACGATCATCCGCCTTGTCGAAACGTTCGGCGTGGCCACGACCGCGTTCCAGAACGTGACGCTGGTTTCGGATACCCTGCTGGTGCCCAGGCGGCTGACTGGCGTGACCGGCTACTGGATTGGTGAAAACACCACTATCACGACTTCTGACCCGAGTGCGACGATGGTACAGCTGGTGGCGAAGAAGCTGGCAATCGCGACAAAGATTTCTAACGAACTCTTGGCCGATAACTCCATCTCGGTGGCTCAGTGGCTTGCCCAAGAGTACGCCACCGAAATGGCGGCTCGGATTGACGATGCGGCCTTCAACGGCACCGGAACCTCTGCCTATGGCGGAATCCGTGGCCTCGCCCAGATTGACGACGGCACGCACACCGCGTCGATTCAGTCGGCTGCGACCGGCAATACGTCGGTGGCGGCTCTTGATATCGATGACTATGTGGCCTGCTTGGCGAAGCTTCCCCGCTACGCCATCGGCACGTCGGCCTGGTACATGCACCCAGGCGTATACCACAACAGCGTGCAGCGAATGATGCTGTCGAGTGGCACGGCTGGCAGCGGCACTGTCGGTGCTCTGGCTGGCGGCAACACGGCTGCGAATCTGGCCCAGGGGACGCCCAACACGTTCCTCGGCCTCCCTGTCGTGTGGGTGCTCAAGATGACGGCCGCCCCGACCACGGGAACCATCGCTGCCTACGTTGGAGACCTGTCGCTGGCCGGCATCATGGCGATGAAGTCCGACATGCAAGTTGCGTCGAGCACCGACCGGTACTTTGAAGCCGACCAGACCGCGTTCCGCGCGATCCAGAGGCTTGACATCAACGTTCACAGCCTTGGCTCCACCACCGAAGCTGGCCCGGTAGTCGCTCTCAAGCTTGCCTGACACTAGCTCAAAACTTCCCAGGAGACCCCGCCCATGAACCATGCATCCGGTGCCAAGAGCATTGCCCGTGTCACGACTAGCGTGGCGTCTAGTGCAACGTTCACGCACGAAATCGACACGCTTGGCTACAAGTTTGCCAGCGTTGACGTGATCTTCAGCCCGTACACGGCCTCCAGCGTCTCGCTGGCAAGCGTGCTCAAGGTTGGAGAGTCGGACACGGCAAGCCAAGGGACGGCGGCCACGAACATCACGGGCCTCGTCGGTGGCACTGACTTCACGATTGCTGCGACTGGTGCCAGCACCGGCGCGAATGTCGGCGGCATTGCCCGGTTCAACGTCGATCTGCGAGGCCGCAAGCGTTACCTCACGGTAGTGGTGAGCCCGTCCACGACGGTTGCCATCATCAGTGCTGCTCGGCTGAGCAAAGGCGAGAACCACGCCGTGACTGTGACCGAGGCTAACGTCAACAACGTCGCCAGCGTCTGACGCTAGACACGTGAAGTAAAACGCCCAAGAGCGGGCGGCGGGCGTCTGCCTGCCGCCCGTTTTCTTTGGAGGCTACAGATGAAGTTTCGCGTTGGCAACATTGAGCACGACCTGCGAGTTGAAGCGGCCTTCTCTGTGCCGCGTCTTGGCTTTCAAGACAACTTCTTCTGCACCATGCAGAGCCTGCTGCCGCTGAACATTCGCCCTACAAAGTTTACGGGAGCCTTTTGGGAACAGTGCCTGGATCGCGTCTTGATCGACATGATTGAACGCACCGACTGGGTTCTGGTCGTGGATTTCGACAGCGTGTACGAGGCTGACACGATCCAGCGGCTGATGACGGCAGCCTTGATTAGCGGGTACGACGCCGTGGCTCCGCTACAGACCAAGCGCGACGAGGGCGTGCCCATGTTCACGCCCGAGGGCCACGACGGCACCATCGGCCTGGTGCAGTTGCCCAACACGTGGTTCGAGGCAGTCGTGCAACCCGTGGAAACCGCCCACTTTGGCTGCACGCTCATTCGCTCGTCAGCACTCAAGAAGACGGCAGCGCCGTGGTTTCTGGGAACGCCACGCCCCGATGGGCACTGGGGTGACGCCCCTGCCGGCGAAGTCACTCGGATTGATCCCGACATTCATTTCTGGCATCAGTTCAAGGCCGCCGGCAACACGTTGGGCATCGCACCGCAGGTGGCTATCGGCCACGCCGAACTCAAGTTTACGTGGCCCGGTAGAGACTTGAAACCCGTGTATCAGTCGCCTAGCGACTACTGGAACAAGGGTGGCCAGAGGCCGCCTGAGGCGTGGGGCAGCAAGGAACACGGGGAGGCAGACGCAGCATGAGAGACGACCAAGCAAGAATCCGGTTCGTGCGGCCCTACCAGGCGTATAGGCGTGGCGACGTGATCGTGATGGATCGCGGCCCAGCCAAAAGCCTCATCCTGCATGGCTACGCGATCAATCACGTTGAGGAGCAGCCGCTGCTCGAGGTGGCCATGGTGGAGCACCGAGACGTTGAAACAGCCGACGCACCGCGCAAGCGTGGGAGGAAGGCCAAGTGAGATACCGCAGCCTTATACGCAACGAGGAAGGCGCAGAACCTGTGACGCTGGCCGAGGTCAAGCTGCACCTACGCATCGACTCGTCAGACGATGACAATCTAATTTCCGCCCTGATCACGACGGCCCGCAGATGGGCAGAGGATTATTGCGACCGCACTTTTGTCGTGTCTCAATACATACTGTCACTAGACTCGTTCTACGGAGCCATTGGCTCGCCGGTGCAGTTTGGGCTGAAGGCTGACGGGAACAACATTGAGGGCCGCCAGGGCACCGTGCCGCAGCTGGACATTGAGTTACCACGCCCTCCGGCATCCCCATTTGACTCAGACGGGCAAAGCAACCCGGCTTTTATCACGTACATTCCAGCGGCCGGTGGGACAAGAACAACGCTGTCTTCATCTGAGTACCGCGTGGACTACGATACCACGCCCGGCGTTGCTCGACCGCTGTACGGCAAAACGTGGCCTAGTCACCTTGTGGATCAAAACAGCGTCAAGGTGACGTATTACGCTGGGCCAAGCAGTTATTGGACAAACGACTATGGCGGAACGCAAAACACTGCGGCCGTGGCTGCCGCCATCAAAATGGTTGTCGGCCACCTGTGGAGCAACCGCGATGCGTCAACGGAGACCGCGCTATCTGAGGTGCCGTTTGGCGTCAAGGCCATGCTCGACACACTGCGGTGGGGTAGCTACCGATGACGCTTCGCGCCGGTGACATGTGGACCCGCATCACGATTGAGCAGGCTACGTCCACCAAAAACGAGGTGGGCGAGGCTGTTCTGTCGTGGTCCACGTTTGCCACCGTGTGGGCCGCAGTTGATTCGCTATCTTCCAGAGAGACTGAGCGTTTTGCCGAGACAGTGGGATTCATGACGCACCGCGTGAAGATTCGCTATCTAGAAGGGCTCACGTCCGCTATGCGGATTCAGTACCGCAACCGCACGCTAGAGATTGGGCAAGTGCTTGAGCGGGACAGGCTGTGGCATCAGGAAATCATCTGCACGGAGAAGCGTGATTCATGAGCCTGCCAGAAGCACCAGAAGCGTTTCTGTACGCCCGCCTGACGAGCCAGACGGCCGTATCGTCGCTCATCGGCTCGCGGGTGTATCCGCTCATTGCCCCGCAGGGCACGCCGCTGCCTCTTGTTGTGTACCAACGCACCGCCGTTGAGCGTCCGCAGTCGCTGGCCGGCAACGTCGGAAACCCTGTCGTGACGCTGCAACTGACGACCTACGGCACGTCCTACACATCAGTGAAGTCCATTGCTCGAGCCGTACGCCTGGCGGTGGACGGGTGGACGGGCACGACGGCGGGCGTGACGATCCAGAGGAGCACGCTACAGACTGAGGCTGACGGCGTGGACATGCCGGCCGATGACCAGATGCTGCCGTACTACAGCGTTCAGCAGTCGTTTGAGTTCAGAATCAACGAGGCGACGTAATGGCAGTTTCATACAAAAAAGCGGCAATCAGAATCACAGGGCCGGATTTGTTTGAACTTCGCAAGGCGTTTAAGCGGTTGCCTAGCAACATAGCCGCCCGCGTTATTGGCGCTGGTCTGCGGCGTGCTGTAAAGCCTGGTGAGGCAGCACTAAAGCAGATAACTCCGAAAGGACCAACTGGGAACCTGCGGCGATCTATTAAGACTTTGGTGAAAAGGTATCCCAGGGACGGAGCGGCGGTGGCGGTTGTCGGATACATCAAGGCAGGCACAGGGAAGGTCAGGTCAGCAGGCGGCGGAAAAGTGATGAAAGGACCGGATAGGGCATTCCATCAGTTTTGGATTGAGTTCGGAACTGCCGACCGATACTCCAAAGAGCCGTCCTCTAGAGGTGGATACATCGCGAGCTCCTACAGAAAGCTGGGCCCGTTTGTTCTCAAGGGCGCCGGAAAGGTGCAAACGTCTCCTGGATATCCAAAAGCGTTTTTTAAGAAGAGTGCAACGCCGGTTTACCTGCGTTCTACTGGGGCTCAACATCCAGTCGAAACCGCTTTTCGCTTGAGCAAAAACGCGATTGCCGCGAACCTAAATGGCGAAATGCAAAAAGCTTTGCAAAACGGCCTAAAAATACTTGAAGACCAAGCGCGTCGCGCTAGCCAGATGAAGGACTTGGCTAAGCACCTGTAACTGCAAGGGTTGCCCCGCCATCGCCTAGCCTACGAGTAGGGCTTTGCCGCCCGTAACTCACCAGGAGAGGCCACGATGGCAACCGATTCGCAGGGCTCGACGTTCGTTTTCGCCAGCGCCACCTACACGGTCACCAGCGTTACCGTGACGCCCGGCGGCGACCTGCTTGACAACTCGCACCTCGGACTGGCAAGCGGTGCAAACCGCACCTACCAGGCCCCGGCGTTGAAAGACGATGAGCTTAGTTGCGAAACGCTAGGCTCCGCTGTGGTTTCCGTTGGAACGACTGGCTTACTCACATTTGCCACCGTGAGCTACACCGCAACCGTCTCTTCTTCAAGCGTGGCCTACAGCGTCGGAGAACTGGTCAAGCAATCGCTGACGTTCAAAATCAAGAGCTAACGACGGGAGGCCGTCGTGGCAAATATATCGCAGGGCGTTACCGTGGCCTGGGGAACCTCCCTGACGATGCTTGAGGTTGTCAGTGTGTCGGTCGATGGCGTGTCCTCTGACTCAGTAGAAGTCACGCCACGCACCAGCACGAACCGTGGCAAAGTGTATTCGGCTGCCGATGTCGATCTCGGCACAGTGTCAGTGACGGCTCGCGATGCTAAGGGCATGACAACGACGAACGTGGGCTTGACGCAGACGCTAAGCATTACTGGTCCCAGCGTGTCGTTCTCGTTTGACAAGGCAATCTTTCAGAGCCTTGGGTGGACGGCGGCCGTTGGCGAAATGCAGACCTACACGGCCACATTCAAGATAGGACGTTAAATGGGACTTGCCGAGACTATTTTTGAGGCCGACCAGGCCAAGAGCATTAAGGTTTCTGTGCCTGAGTGGAAGTGTGACGTGTGGATTCGCACGCTGCCGCTGGGCGAGCTGCAGTCGTGGGAGTTGGCGTGCCTTCGCAGTAAGGGCGAAGGCGTGGACGACTACCGCACGACGTATCTGTCCAAGTGCCTTGTGGACGCCGATGGCAAGCAGATCTTCACAAGCGAGCAACTCAAAAAGGTGAGCGGCACTGTCGGTGCAAGGCTGTTCAAGATCGCTCAGGCACACAACGACCTAGACGAAAAGGAAATCGAGGAGATAGGAAAAAACTGATTGACCGGCCGCTGGACGCATTCCCGCTGCTGCTGGCCGGTCACCTAGGCATGACGGTGCGGGAACTCGGCGAACGCATGGACGTGGCTGAGTACCGACAATGGCTGGCATTGCATAGATACGTGAATCCTTTGGGAGGCGAGTGGCGGCAGACGGCACGGGTAGTCGCGGCAACGCTGGCACCGCACTGCGGGCGAGGCAGTCCGCCACGAGAAGACACATTCATGCCGATTGAAAAACTGCCGATGTCGCCGGAGCAAATCGCAGCGGAACTCAGCAAGATCAAGCGGTGACGTATGGCAACAACTCTAGCACTGGCAATGCGGGCCTCGATGTCCGCCAGCGGGGTTGTGTCTGGTGCTAGCGACGCCAGCCGTGCAATGGACCGCATGGGCAAGCAGGCGAAGCAAACCTCTCGAGACGTTTCGACGCTCAAGAACTTCGCCATTGGTGCCGTGCTGGCCAAGGGCGTCAGTTCGGTGGCTAGTGCGTTCCTAAGTGCAGGCCGTGCCGCGCTTTCATATGCCGCCAGTGCAGCCAACGCCGTCGATCAGACCAATGACCTAGCACAGCGTCTCGGCATGAGCGTCGGATCTCTGCAAGCCTTGCAGATGGCAGCCAAGCTGTCTGGCGTCGATGACGCCACGGGTGCTTTGCAGAAACTTACCGTCGCCATCGGTAACGCTGCCGAGAGCGGCAAGACCGAAGCATTCACCAAACTCGGGCTGGACTTTCAAGCCCTGCAGTCCATGGCCCCCGAAGAGCAGTTCAAGGCGATCCAGGCCGCCATTGCTGCCCTGCCAACACCAGCAGAGCGTGCCGCTGCTGCCGTGTCTCTGTTTGGCAAGTCCGGCGTCGAGCTGCTGCCGCTCATGAGCCAGAACCTTGCCGAAGTTGAAGAGAGAATGCGGCGGCTTGGGGCAATTGTAGGCGACGACCAAGTGGAAGCCATCGGCGGCATGAATGACGCCCTAGACATGGTCAAGGCCACGTTTGACGGCATCGTTGGCAACGTAGTTGGCAACCTCGCTCGTGTTGTTGAATCACTTGCGAACGACTTGCTGGCGGTTGTCGAAGAGTGGAACAACATTGGAGGTGAAGGCGGCGGCATTGCAGACACGATTTCCAACGCCTTGCTGGACATTGCCGACTACTTTGCTGGCATCTTTGATAACGCCGTGGCGTCATTTAAAGGGTTTAGCGTCACGATGGAGACAGTCGGGTCTATCTTTGAGGCTGCCGGCAATGCGTTTGCAGCTGTGGGAGAAATCTTACGGGCTGCGTTCAACGTGTTTCAGTTGGCCGGCGATGCGCTGGCTCATATGATGGGCACGTTTTTGCAATATCTAGGCTCCTACTTCAGCAAAGATTTGGAGAACTTCGGCAAGGTCATGGTGAGTTTAGCCATGAAGTCCGCCGAAAAGAACTCACGCGACCTTGAGGACGCTGCATCAGGTGCCAAGAAATACGCTACTCGTGCCGTGTACGGTGGCAACGATGCCGAAGAGGCCAAGCCAGGCCCGGCCAGGCGTGCTGTCAATGCCGCCCGCGACCGCATGAACGACAAGGAAGCGCGTGCGGAGCGTGAGCGTGCAAGAGAGCAGAAGCAACGCGAGGACAAGGCTGCCAGGGAAGCGGCTGCCGCAGCCGCCAAGTCCAAGAAGGACGCAGAGGCCGCTGACGCCAAGGCAAAGAAGGACGCTGAAGACGCACGCAAGCGACAGGAAGAGGCGGCCAAGAAGGCTGGAGAGCGATTAAAGAAGATTAACGATAAACAAGCTGAAGTGGACGCCATCACTGGCGAGCGCTCTGCAGCACTTCAAGGCAAATCCAACGAAGCCTTGAAGGCCAACGACGTTCGCTCTAGCGAGGGCATGGGCCAGTTCCTAGCCCTGGCCACCGGCCGCGAAGATCCCGCCATTGCTGAGTACCGCAAGCAGACTCAGAAGCTTGAAGAAATTCGTGGTGAGCTTAGAGTTCTTCAGCAAGGCTTTAACAAAGTTGACATTCTTGGCGGGGCCGCAGCGTAATGGCCGCCATCTCATTCACCGAGCTCGCCACTGTCGCCGCTTCTCGGAAGTTTGGCGAGCCGCCCGTATTTCAGCGCAAGTTCGTTGTTGAGGTGGATGACCCGACGACGAAGCAAACCGACATTGCCAACTACCCTGGCGTGGTGTTCTTGCAGGTTCACCCGGAAGCGTCGTACTGCAAGGCAATGAACGTCAGCGTAGCCAACTACAACGGCTCACGATGGCACTACGAGGTGACGTGGGATTACGAGTTGCCCAAGCAGGCGAACGTAGACCCCAATCCGCTGGCTCGAGCAGACATCTGGAAGTGGAGCACGGGCGGCCTGCAAGTGCCGTCGCTCTACTACTACGAGGGCGAGACGCTTGCACCGCTTCAGAACTCGGCCAACGACTTCTTTGAGGGCGTGACCACAGATATCAGCACCCTGCAGGCGTCCATTAGCGGCAACCGTGCAACGTTTGACTACGGCCTGGCCACGACGGTGACTAACTCAATCAACTCGTCTTCGTACCTGGGAGCCCCGCAGTACACGTGGAAGTGCTCCGGCATTGCTGCCAACCCGGCCGTTGAGGTGGTCAACGAACTTGAGGTGAGGTATTGGCAGGTGGAGGTGACGCTAGAGTATCGGCCAGATGGCTGGCCTCTCCAGCTGCCCAACATCGGGTGGAACTACCTTAACGCGCTCGGCATTAAGGAGCGGGCTTACGTAATTGATTCGCAGACCAACGAAAGGGTGCCATCCAGCAACCCGCAGCCACTCAACACTAACGGCACGCGGGCCGCCGGTGTCCCGACAATCTTAGTTCGCCGCGTTCACAAAGCCGTCAACTTTGCGCAGTATTTCGGCACACCCACACAACAGTAGGAGAGTCCCATGGCAGATCTCACGTGGTCAATCAACGCCCAAGTCGCCCGTGGCAACCTGTACCAGGCTCTGGTGGCGTCTGGCGTCACTGCAGACTGCTCGGCCAGCGGCATCACCACGCTGACGCTCTCGCCAGGCACGAACGCCGCAGGCACGTCTGCCATCAGCACGGCCACGCTGTCTAGCGTAGGGCTGTTCTTCGCCCGCAACCTGTCCACGGTAGTCACAGCGGCCGTTTCGTTCGGGCAGCTATCTGCAGGTGCTCTCGTGCCTTGCGTGTCTCTCATGGGCGGCGAGGCTGCCGTAGGGCGTCTTGCGTCTGGAACGTACGCGGCACAGTCCAACCTCACCGGAACGCAGCTCGTCATCAGCATCGTTGAGGGCTGACGCATGAGCCAAGGTGCCAGCAACGGTGCGGGGCAGGGGGCTGGTAAAAGCTTCGTGTCGTTCTCTCGCCCAGCGGCCCAGCGGATCGCCAAGGCGGTTCGCGTCGTTGAGGGTGGCAACCGCACCCAGACGGGGCTGACGTTTGACCATCCGATGCCGTCAACGTCTTTTGCGTTAAGACTTGGAAAGACAACGGCTTCTTGGACAAAAGGAACTCTGGCGACAATCGCACTCTA
>Ga0194055_10001506_pt1 | contig 18971 bp, 18 predicted proteins | sample SepL449m_MetaG_FD_155482 | JGI IMG/M metagenome (GOLD analysis project Ga0194055, IMG submission 155482) | Anoxic zone freshwater microbial communities from boreal shield lake in IISD Experimental Lakes Area, Ontario, Canada - Sep2016-L442-9m | ecosystem: Environmental > Aquatic > Freshwater >...
GGACCGCATCGCCGACCACCGCATCAAGATGTCGGTCCGCCTGGGTGACCTCGGCGTGCTGGCGCGATTCTGGCAACCGACGGTGACGGCGGCCCTCGCCCGCCACTGCGCCGACTCGACCGTGGTCGACCTGCTGCCGGTGGAGCACGCCGCCGCCGTCGACTGGGCCACGCTGGCCGCCGCCGCGACCGTGGTCAGAGTGCGGTTCGTGACCTCCACCGGGCGGGCGGTGGGCCACGACGCCAAGGCGGCCAAAGGAGCGTTCGCCCGTGCGGTCTTGACCTGCGGCCTCGACGGTGCGACGAGCTTCTCCTGGCGCGGGTGGACCGCCCAGCGCGACCGGTCCGCCTCCAGCATCACCGTGACCGCCCCCTGAGACCTCACCACCGATCGGGCCGCCACGACCGGCTGGCCCCGGCGCCCGACGTACCATCGGCCCCATGACCGGCGTCGCGCTCTCCATTCTCGACCTCGCCTTCGTCGGGCCCGACGAGACCGTCGCCGAGGGCCTGGCCGGCTGCGTCGAGGTGGCCCGCCTGGCCGAGGCCTGCGGCTACCGGCGGGTCTGGTACGCCGAGCACCACAACATGGCCACCATCGCCTCGTCGGCGACCTCGGTCGTGATCGCGCACGTTGCGGCCCACACGCACTCGATCCGGCTCGGGTCCGGGGGGATCATGCTCCCGAACCACTCGCCGCTCACGATCGCCGAGCAGTTCGGCACCCTCGAGGCTCTGCACCCCGGTCGGATCGACCTCGGCCTCGGCCGGGCACCCGGCACCGACCAGGTCACCGTGCGGGCCCTGCGCCGCGATCCCGCCTCCGCCGAGCACTTCCCCCAGGACGTCCTGGAGTTGCAGGCCTACCTCGCCGGCGCCTCCCGGGTGCCAGGCGTGCAGGCCGTACCCGGCCACGGCAGCCGCGTGCCGCTCTACATCCTCGGCTCGTCGCAGTTCGGGGCCGAGCTGGCCGGGCTCCTCGGACTCCCGTTCGCGTTCGCGTCCCACTTCGCTCCCGCCGCGCTCACCCAGGCCGTGGTCCTGTACCGGGAGCGCTTCCGCCCGTCGGCACAGTGCGAGCGTCCCCACGTGATGGCCGGCATCAACGTCGTGGCGGCCGACACCGACGCGGCCGCCGAAGCCCAGTTCGCGCTCACCCGACGCGCCCGGGCCAAGCACTTCTTCGCCCGTGGCGGTGCCCCCCTGACCGACGACGAGGCCGACGCCGTGCTCGCCTCCCCGCAGGGAGCGTTCGTCGACCAGATGCTCCAGCACCGGGCGATCGGCACGCCCGACACCGTGGCCCGCGAACTCGGTGCGTTCGCGGCGTTCGCCGGTGCCGACGAACTGATGCTCGTGTTCCAGGGCACGACCGTTGCCGAGCGGCTGCGCTCCGTGGAGCTCACCGCCGGCGCCGGCGTGGTCGCCCTGGCCTGAACGCCCTGGGGTCAGGCGGCCTTGCCCGCCGCGCCCCGGATCAGCGCCATGTTCGGGTTCTCGGGGAGCTCGGTGAGCGGCTGACGGATCTCGTCGAACGTCGGACCCACCTTCGCCGCCAACGGGGCGAGCGCCGCCAGGTCGAAGCCGTAGAGCTTGGCCGCGTTCTCGGCGAGGACCGCCTGGAGCCGGGTCGGCTCCCAGTCGCTGAACACCTGGCGGAGGTGCTCGCGGGTGAAGGGGCCGGTGCCCTCGTCGTGGGGGTAGTCGCTCCCCCACATGAAACGGTCCTCACCCATGAAGTCCCGAGCGACGCGCGCCTCGGCCGGACCGGGCTGACTCGCCCCCAACCACACGTTCTGGTGGAAGTACTCGGTAGCCGAGCCCTGCAGGCTGTCCTCGGTGCGGTACTTCAACTCACCGATCGCACCCTTGCGGATGTTCTCGATGATGCCGTCGAGGTCACGCAACAACCCCGGGATCCACGCCCCGCCGAGCTCGGTCATGACGAACTTGAGCTTCGGGAACCGCTGGAACACGCCGGAGAGCGTGAGGTACACGAGCGGGCGCTGTGAGTAGAAGCCCACCTCGGAGATCATGATCATCGGCGATGCGGCGTGACGCCCGTAATCGGGCGATCCGGTGCCACCGTGTGCGTTCAGCGGGATCTCGAGGTCCTCGATGACCTTCCACAGCGGGTCGTAGACCGGGTCGTAGAGCGGCGCGACGTGCTTGCAGTCGGGCGGGATGTTGGGGAGCAGCACACCACCGCGGAGGTTGTGCTCCTTGATGAACTTCACGTCCTCGATGGCGTCGTCGATGTCGTTGAGGAAGATCTGGCCCACCCCGGCCCGACGCTCCGGCGCCTGGTTGCAGAAGTCGACCAGCCACCGGTTGTGGGCCCGGATGCCCGCGCGGCGCAGCTCGTACTGCTCGGCGGTGGGGGGTGGTGCGAACAGGACGAAGCCCGGGTAGAACGGCGGGACGGTGTTGGGGAAGATGACTTCCCCGACCACGCCGTCGGCCTCCTGCTGCTCGTTACGGACGTCGTCGTCCCAGTTGCGCACCCGCAGCGAGGTGTCGCGCAGGTCCTTCCACGGGTTCTTGTACTGGCCCCGCCAGTCGTCGAACGTCTGGCGGTACTCCGGATCGAGGAACTCCCGATACTGCTCGTGGCTTCCGCCGGCGTGAGTGTCGGACGAGATGATGGTGTACCGGTCGGACATGGGGATCTCTCCAGGCATCGGGTCGATGGGGGCGATCAGGCTCATCGCTGGCGGGCGATCCCGATCAGGTACTACAGATCGTAGACAATGGTGGCACCGGCCAGGGCGGGGACCCCAACCGGGTCGTACGGGCGCGACACCCTCACAACGTCGGCACCCACAGTGTTCATCCCGGCCCGGCCCTCAAGCAGGTTCCGGGCCTGGGGAACGGCCGGTCCGCCCTCCTCGGAGCCTCCTCGGGCCTTCCGTGACCGGTCAGCCCCAGAGCACGGGCACGGTGTCGGGCCCGCGCTCGTACATCCCGATGATCTTGGTGGGCGGAGCGTCGGGGTCGGTCCGGAGGTTCGGCAGCCGGCGCAGGAGCGCGCCGATGGCGGTGACCATCTCGGCCCGGGCGACGTGCATACCGAGGCAGATGTGCGGGCCGTTGCCGAAGGCCAGGTGGGTCCGCACCGGACGTCCAGGGTCGTAGGAGTCGGGGTCGTCCCAGCGGGCCGGGTCGCGGTTCGCCGCTCCCAGCACCTGGTGGACGACCGCCCCCGCCGGGATCGGGAGCCCGGCCAGTTCCGTGTCGCGCACGACGAACCGGCCGAACGCCGGGTCGGTGGCGTTCCAGCGGGTGCTCTCCTCGATGGCGGCGCGCAGCACGTCGGGTTCCTGGCGCGCCCGGTCGAGCCACTCGGGCTGCGCGAGCAGCGCCGCGAGGGTGATCCCCATCTGCTTCCAGGTGGTGCCCGAGCCTGCGGCCAGGAGCAGGAAGGCGAATCCGAGCACATCGGCGTCGGAGAGCACGTGGGTCTCGCCGTCTTCGGCCAGCTCCGACCGGACCAGCACGCTGATCAGGTCGTCGGCGGGTTCCTCGCGCCGAGCGGCGACGATCGGGGCGACGATCCCCATGAACTCCTGGATGCCCCGGCCCTGAGAGGTGACGGCGGCGCGGATGTCGAGCGCCTGCTCGACGGTCACGCCGAACGAGCCGCAGATCGTGAGCAGCGGGATCGCGGCACAGAACTCCACGTTGAGGTCCGCGGCGCCGTTCGCCTCGAAGCCGTCGATGAGGCCCGCGACCGTGGTGTCGATCCACTGCTCGATCCACCACTTCGCCCGACCGGGCACGAACGACGGCTGCACGAGCGCCCGGTAGCGCCGGTGTTGGTCGCCGTCCATCGTGAGCATGCTGGAGTCGGCCAGCGAGGCGGTCTCACCCGGCATCAGCGACGACGACGAGAAGATCTCGGGGTGGCGCACGATGTGATCGCAGCTCTCGAAGTCGAACGCCGAGAAGTGGCGGCGCTCGGGGAACGGCAGGCCCTGGAAGAACTCGTCACCGGTGAAGCCGATGAGCCGACCGGGCGTGCCCTCGTGGACCGGGCCCGACGCCCGCAAACGGTGGAACGCGGGGTACGGATCCTCCTCGAAGGCCCCGCCCTGGTGGGCGTAGACCTGGGAGCGGAGGTCGAAGAGCTCGCGGAGGCGGGCCGGATCGAGGACGAGGCGCTCGGCCATCGTCAGATTCGCTCGAGCACCACGACCGGGATCACCCGGGTCGTGCGCTTCTGGTACTCGTCGTAGTTCGGCCAGACGGCGGCCGCGACCGCCCAGCCGCGGTCACGCTCGGCGCCTTCGAGCACTCTCGCCCGGGCCGCATAGACGTCGCCCTTGACCTGCACGGTCACGTTCGGATCGGCGACGAGGTTCTCGTACCAGAGCGGGTGCTTGGGGGCACCCCCCATGGAGGCGATCACCACACAGTCGTCACCGTCGGGACCGTAGATGAGCGCGACGTCGCGCGGGGACCCCGACCGGCGCCCGGTCGTGGTGAGGAGCAGGCACGGAGCGCCGTTCCAGAGGTAGCCGACCTCACCGTCGGTCTCGCGGTAGCGCCGGATGTGCTCGTCGCCGATCAGCGTGAGATCGGGGGCGGCGTAGGCGGATTCCTGGTCGTCGGGCATGGGGATTCCTCGGGACGGTGGCCCGCAGGCCAGGATCGGGGACTACTTGGCGACGTAGCCGCCGTCGACCGGCAGGAGCACGCCGGTGATGTTGCGCGACTCGTCGGACGCGAGGAACAGCGCCGCCTCGGCGCAGTCCTCGGCGGTGATGATGCGACCGTTGGGCTGGAACGACGCCGCGTAGTCGAGGTAGTCGTCGGGCGGCTTCGAGAACGGGTTCGCCGGGTCGACCATGATGAAGTTCGTCAACGGCATCGTGCCGGGGCAGATGGCGTTCACGCGGATGTCGTGGGGCGCGCACTCGATGGCGAGGCCCTTCGTGATCTGGTTGACGGCGCCCTTGGTGGCGCCGTAGACGACGCTGCCGAAGCCGACCATGCCGGCGACCGACCCGGTGTTGACGATCGTGCCGCCACCGCCCTGGGCCTTGAACTGCCGGATGGCGTACTTGCAGCCGAGGAACACACCACCGAAGTTGACCGTGGTGAGCTTCTGCCAGCCCTCCATGGTCGTCTCCTCGAACACCGGGCCGGCGACCATGCCGGTGATCCCGGCGTTGTTGAACATCACGTCGAGCCGCCCGAAGACGTCGACCGCGGCCTGCACGGCCGCCGCCACCTCGGTCTCGACCGTGACGTCGCAGTGGACGGCAGTGGCGGCACCGTCGGCCGTCTCGATCAGACGGACCGTCTCGGCCGCCCAGTCGTCCTGGACGTCGGCGACGACGATGCGCGCGCCTTCCTGGGCGAAGCGCAGGGCGCAGGCCCGCCCCACCCCCGATCCGGCGCCGGTGATGACCACCACCTTGTCGAGCAGTCGCACGTCGTTCCCCCTTGTGGGTCGTCGAGGTGATCGTCGCCGTCAGCGGACGACGTCGGAGATCTTGAGTTCGAGGATGTCGTCCATGGTCAGGCCGAGCGCGAGGAGGACCTCGTCGGTGTGCTGGCCGTGCTCGGGCGCGCGGCGCATCGGTGCGGGCTGCTCGTCGAACTGCACGGCTCCCGCCGGCATCGAGAAGCGCACGTCACCGTCGACGACCTCGCCGATGTAGCCGTTGGCCACGACCTGGCGGTCGGCGTGCATCTCCGTGACCGCCTGGAACGGCTCCCACGGGAAGGCCTCGTCGGCGAAGGCCTCCCGCCACTGATCGAGCGTGCGGGAGGCGAACACCGCGTCGAGCGCGGCGAGGCACTCCGCGGCGTGCTGACCCCGCACCCGGAGGTCGGCGAAGCGCTCGTCGGCCAGGAGGTCGGGGCGGTCGATCGCGCGGCACAGGTCGGGCCAGTACCGGTCGGGCTGGAGGAAGCACAGCGTGAGGTGCCGGTCGTCGGCGGTCCGGAAGTTCGCGGTGAGCGGGTTGGGAGGCACGGGCCGCTCGCCGGGCGCCGGCAGCACGGCCGGCTGGTAGGTGCCCTGCAGGGCAGCCAGCACGTCGGAGCCGAGCATCCACATCGCGGTGGCGAGGAGTGAGACGTCGACGACCGAGCCCCGCCCGGTGCGCTCCCGCTTGAACAGGGCGGCCGCCACTCCGAACGCCAGTTGCACGGCGCCGTTGCGGTCGCCGAGGGCGCCACGCTGGGCGATCGGCTCGGGGAGTCCGACGGGCGTGAGGGTGCGGCCCATCCCCCCGCGGGCCCAGAAGGCGGTGGCGTCGTAGGCCGGCTTGCTGGCGTCGGGTCCCCGGGCGCCGTAGCCGTGGCCGCGCGCGTAGATCAGCGACGGGTTGACCGCCCGGAGCTCGTCGACCCCGAGGCCGAGTCGCTCCAGGCTGTCGGGGAGCATGTTGGTGAGGAACACGTCGGCCTGCTCGACCAGCCGGAGGAGCAGGGCCCGACCCTCGGGTGACTTGACGTCGAGGGCGGCGCTGCGCTTGCCGCGGTTGGCGAGCTCCATCGACACGTTGACGGCGCCGCTGCTCGCCCCGATGCCCTGGGTGGCCAGCCCGCGGTAGCCGTCACCGGTGACGGGGTGCTCGATCTTGACCACGTCGGCACCCCAGTCGGCCAGGAGGGCACCGGTCACCGGCACGAACACGAACTGCGCCAGTTCGACCACCCGGACCCCGGCGAACAGGTCGGCCGTCACGTCGTCACCCACTCCGTCGCCCTCCCCGTCGTCCGCCCGCACCCCGACCGCGCCGTCGACTCACGCCGGGGGCGCGGCGGGGGTGAACCGGTAGAGCTTCTCGGCGTTGCCCCGCAGGATCTTGTACTGCGTCTCCGGAGCGAGCCCGGCGTCGTCGAGCAGCTTGCGGGCGACGCCGATGCAGTCGGGCCAGGTGGTGTCGGAGTGCGGGTAGTCGGTCTCGACCATCACATTGTCCTCGCCGATGATGTCGAGGGAACGCAGACCGGACGACTCCTCGATGAAGCACCCGTAGATGTGCTGACGGATGGTCGCCCGCACGTCGAGGTGGTCGAGGTCGGCCATGACCTGCTCCGTGGCGACGTCGTTGTTGTAGAAGGAGGTGGTCGACGCCTTTGCCCAGTGCCGCTGCTTGTCGATGACCTGCTCGGCCCGCTCGATGAAGTAGGGCATCCAGCCGATGTTGCCCTCGGAGAGCGCGATCTTCAGACCGGGCATCCGCTCGAAGTAGTCGCTGAAGAGCCAGGCGAGCATCGTGCCGGCGGCGCGCACGGCCCCGAAGGTCAGGTTGGCCAGGCCCGGAGCGTCGGAGGAGATCACCGGCATCGTCGACGACGACCCCACGTGCATCGACACGACCATCTGCAGGTCCTGGGCCGCGGCCATGACCGGGTCCCAGTAGCGGCCCGGGTCGTGGATGGTCGGCAGACCGAGCGGCTCCGGGTTCTCGGAGAAGGCGAACGACGTCGCTCCCTTCGCCGCGCAGCGCTCCATCTCGATCGCGGCGGCACTCGGGTCCCAGAACGGGATGATGATGAGAGGGATGAACCGACCCGGTGCGGCGCCGCACCAGTCGTCGATCATCCAGTCGTTGTAGGCGCGCACGCAGAGGAGGGCCAGGTCCCGGTCGCGGGCTTCCCAGAAGATCTGGCCGCAGAACCTCGGGAACGACGGGAAGCACATCGAGCCGAGGATCCCGGCCCGGTCCATGTCGGCGACCCGGGCGATCGGGTCGTAGGCCCCCGGATGCATCTCGGAGTACGGCACCGGGTGCGGGGTGAACTCCTCCTTGCGCTTGCCGATCGTGACCGACAGTCCTGAGGTGGGCACGACCTTGTCCTCGTAGACCCAGGTGTCGTCGGAGGTCATCCGGGGGCACTCGTCGTGGTACTTCGCCGGGAGGCGGTCGGTCCAGACCGTCGGTGGCTCGATGACGTGGTCGTCGACGGACACCAACCAGTCGAGACGCGGATCGTCGGCGTTCATGCGATACCCCCAGGATGTGCCGGTACCCCGGCGTGTGCCACATTGTGGTCCCCATTCCCCCGTCGTGCACCTCGACGGGCCGATCACCCGAGGAACCGTGGCTTCGTCCGATTCGACCGTTTCGCGACCCATCCCGGTTCCCGACGCCCGATCCGAGGGATTCTGGGCGGCCGCCCGCTCCGGGGTGCTGGCCCTGGCCCGCTGCGCCGCCTGCGGCGCCTTCGCCCTCCCCCCCGACGTCACCTGCCCGACGTGCACCAGCCCGGATCCGGGGTTCACCTTCGTCCCGGTCGACGGCCGGGGCACGGTGCGTTCGTGGACGGTGCTCCACGACTCGTTCCTCCCCGGCTTCCGTGACGACGTGCCCTTCGTGCTGGTCGACGTCGAACTCGACGCCCAGCCCGGCCTGCGCCTGATCGGCCGACTCCTCGACGGCACCGCCGGCCTCGCGCCCGAGGCCGCGCCCCGACTGGCCCTGGGCGCCCGGGTGGAGGTCGACTTCGAGCGGCCCGCCCCCGACGTCGCCGTGCCCGCCTTCCGGCTCGAGCCGGTGACGCCATGACGTTCACCGCCCGCTCCCGGGTGGCCGTGGTCGGGTACGCGCAGAGCCCGATCGTGCGCCACGCCGACCGACCGCTGGGTGCGATCGCGGTCGAGACGGCACAACGAGCCATCGCCGACGCCGGCCTCGTCCCCAGCCAGGTCGACGGCTTCACGACCGGAGCGCTCCTGCCCACGTCCGGCGCGCACGCGGCGGTCGACGGCGTGTCGATCGTGACCTCCAACTGGCTCGCCGCCCACCTCGGGGTCGACGCGCGCTACGTCGCCGGCTTCCAGGGCTACGGCCAGATCCCCGGGGCCGTCATGCTCGCCGTCAACGCCATCGCGTCCGGGGCCGCCGAGACGGTGGTCGTGCACCGCGCCCTGCACAACCCGCCCGTCGGTCGCTACCACGAGAACCCCATGACCCGAGCGGAAGGTGCGCTGCAGTGGTCGGCGCCCCAGGGGTACTTCGGGCCGCTCGCGATGATCGCACTCCCGTTCAACGAGTACCTGCAGCGCTACGGCGCCACCCGCGAGGCCATGGCCGCGGTGGTCACCGAGGCCCGGGCCAACGGCGCCCGGATCCCGTGGTCGTACTGGTACGACCGCCCACTCACCCCCCAGGACTACGTCGACGCACGCGTGATCGCCGACCCGGTGTGCCTCCTCGACTGCGACCTCCCCGTCGACGGGGTCGCCGCCTTCGTGCTCACCAGCGCCGAACGCGCTCGCGACCTCCCCCACCGACCCGTCCACGTCAGCGGGTACGGGATGGGCACCCCACCACCGGGACGCTCGCCGATGCACTGGCCGCTCGACGACATCATGGACGCGGGCTTCACCGTGGCCCGGCGCCTCGAGGAGACGTCGGGCCTGTCGCTCGCCGAGATCGACGTGCCCCAGCTCTACGACGGGTTCAGCCCGTTCGTGTGGTTCTGGCTCGAGGCCCTGGGATGCTGCGGGGTCGGTGAGGCCCACGCCTTCACCCAGGGTGACGGGATCCGGGTGGCCGCCGGGGGACTCCCGATCCTCTCCGGTGGTGGCGCGCTCGGCAACGGGCGCATGCACGGCGTCCCCCAGATGCTCGAGACGTACCTGCAGCTCTCCCGTCGCGCCGGCGACCGCCAACTCGACCGCGCCGACGTCGGTCTGGCCTGCCACTCGTCACCGAACTACGGCGGTGCGGTGCTCTACACCGCCGAGCCGCTCTGACCGGCCGGGTCAGGCCAGGGCAGAGAAGTCGACCTGCCCGGTCGCCATGGCGGCGTTGAACCCACCGTCGGCGATGAGGTCGTGACCGTTGATGTACGACGCGGCGTCGCTGCCGAGGAACGCCAACGGCAGCGCCACCTCGCGTGGCGTCATCAGGGCACCCGTCGCCTGCTGCGCGGTCCAGTCGATCAGCTGGTCGCCGATGGTGGCCCGGAAGTCCACGAGCAGGGGCGTGTCGATGGGCGCGGGGCAGACGCTGTTGGTGCGCACGCCACGCGCGATCGTGGTGCGCGAGCTCTGCATCCCCCACACGCGCACGACCTCCTTGGAGAACCCGTAGGAGTCTCCGCCGAGGCCGTCGAGGTGGGTCTCCACCCAGTCGAGCGCGGCGTCCCACCCGGGGACGGCGAGGAGCTCGAGGATCTGCGACAGGTGGTCGGGCCAACGCACCCCCGCGATCGACGCCGTGTTGACGATCGCGCCGCCCGAGGGGATCCGGTCGAGCAACCGCTCCGAGAGCCGCCGCAGCGCGAGGTAGTTGATCGCCAGCACCGTGCGCGGCGGCAGCGTGGCCGCGACCCCGGCATTGTTGAACAGCACGTCGACTCGCCCGTCGATGGAGGCGATGGCGTCGTCGAGGGAGGCTTCGTCGGAGAGGTCGACCACCACGTGGCGCGCGTGCGGCCCCGTCGGGGCCTTCACGTCGAGGACCGTCACCTCGGGCGCACCGAGGCCGGCGAGCACCTCGAGGAGCGCCGCGCCCACGCCGGTCGCACCGCCGGTGACGACCACCCGCTTCCCTTCGTATCCGAACGGATCGCCCACTTGTGCCTCCCAGGTCGCGCCCCGGGCCTCCGCCCGGGTGGACCGACCGTACCGGACGTCCGGGTACCCCGCCCGAGGCGGTCGGGCGGTGAGGCGGTCAGGCGGTGACCGCCTCGAGCGACCAGAAGTCGGCGGCGAGGCCACGATCGGCCAGGTAGGCGTAGGGCATCGTGCAGTAGCCACCCTCACCCCAGTCGGCACCCCACGAGTTCCGGACGACGAAGCGCTCGGTGGCGTCGGAGTAGCCCACCGCCAGCACCGCGTGTCCGCCCAACCTCTGCTCCCCGGGGGCGGGGAGCGGAACCACCCCGCGCTCGTGCACGGCCCCGCCCTCGAAGCTCTCGTAGACACTGAACCCGAACGCGACGGGTGACCCGCCGGCCAGGCAGGCGCGCAGCGACCCGAGGTCTTGAGCCACGCGGCGGTAGACGAGTCCGCGGTGCGCCAGGGCCTCGCGGTAGCACCGGTCGGAAGGCCGCTCCCGGAACCGTTCGACCAGGTAGGGCCACTCCGGCTCGGGGCACACCCCGAGCGTGGCGATCGTCTTCATACCGTCGCGCAGGCTGGCCCCGCTGTCGACACCGACCGTGCCTTCGAGCACCCGCTCGTTGAAGTAGACGAACAGCCGCGACGGCATGAAGTCGGCAAGGCCTTGGCGACGCAGGTCGAACTCGTAGGCACCGGCGACGGCGTTGGCGGTGCAGCTCCCGAGGTGGCCCTGGTCGTACACGGGCGGACAGGACCCGCGCAGGTCGACGGCCGCCGGCACCGGTGCGCTCGGATCGGTGGCGGCGAAGCGCAGGTCGCGGTGGTCGGGGGCGTCGGGGATCCAGCCGTAGCGCTGGATCGTCCGGGGCCGCAGCCGGGGGTCGGCAGGTTCGGGCATCGGTCCTCCTGGTCGTGGGCGCCCTCGTCGTGGGAGCACTGGTCGTGGACACACCGGTGGACGATGCCGGTGCCGAACCCCGGACCCACACCGGTCCGCAGCGTCACCGCCGCTCGTCGGAGCGGGCTACCGTGCGCCCATGACCGAGGACCTCTTCACCGCGCCGGATCTCGACCCCGACACGCTCGCCCACCTGGGTCCGCTCAGCGCCATGGCCGGCATCTGGGAGGGCACCACCGGCACCGATGTGCACCTGACGGCCGACGGCGCCGAGACCTCGGCCTACGTCGAGCGCTACGAGCTCCAGCCCCTCGACCCCCAGACCAGCGGCCCGCAGTACTTCTACGGCCTCCGGTACCACGTGCACATCAACAAGCCCGGTGAGATCGGGACCTTCCACGACCAGGTCGGCTACTGGCTCTGGGACCCGGAGGCGAACAGCGTCGTCCAGACGATCGCGATCCCCCGCGCGCAGGTCATCCAGGCCATCGGCACGGCGCGCGCCGACGACACCGCGTTCTCGCTCCACGCCGAACTCGGCTCACCGATCGCCGGGATCGCCTCGAGCGCCTTCCTCGACCGCGCCTTCAAGACCGTGGCGTTCGACATCACCGTGACGATCAACCCCGACGGCACCTGGGGCTACGAGCAGGACACCGTGCTCGAGGTGCTCGGACGCGACGAGCCGTTCCACCACACCGACCGGCACGTCCTGCGCAAGGTCGCGGACCCCACGCCGAACCCGCTCGCCCGCTGAGCCGGTACCGGCCGACGGGAGGCCGCGTCGCAACCTCGGCGTCACGGTCGGTCAGTAGCATCAGGGCATGTTCGAAGGCGCCTTCTCCCCCTGGCACCTGCTGATCCTCGCCGTGGTCATCTTCGTCGTCGTGGGTCCGAAGCGGATCGCGAGCCGGTTCAACGATCTGGGATCGTCGATGCGGCGCCTCACCGACGACGAGCCCCCCGACTCGCCCGGCAGCGCACCCGCCGCGGCCGAAGCGCCGCCCGCGAAGCCGAGCCTGGCCTACCGGCTGGGCCGGTTCCGGCAGCGGCGGCGACGCAAGGCGTCCTAGGCACTCGGCGCGACCGCGCACCGCACCCCGACTGCGACACTGGGCGGCGTGCTCACCCGATTCCGCCCCACCTCCACCTTCGCGGCCGTCGTGGTCGCCCTGGCCACGCTCGGCGGCGTCACCGTGTCCGTCGCCGTCTCCACGGCTCCGGCGGGTGCGCTGCGTTCCGCCAACACCTCCGTCGTGCCCGCCACGATCGCCCACGACTGCTCGACCGACGTCACCGCCGCGCTGAAGGCCTGGATCGCCAAGGCCCCCGCGGGTTCGACCCTGGCCCTCGCCGCGAAGGGGTGCTACCGGATCGACGAGACCCTCACCATCACCAACCGGTCAGGGTTGACGATCGAGGGGAACGGATCGGTCCTGCGCGCCGTGGCGCCGGGCAACCAGCAGCGTCGCCACGTGTGGATCCAGGGCGGCAAGAACATCGTCCTGCGCGATCTGGCGGTGGAGGGCACGAACACCAAGGCCGGAGCCAGCAAGGCGGCGTACGTCCCTTCGTCGGCCTTCCAGCACGCCTTCGCCCTCACCGGCGTCACCAACGCCAGGCTCGACCACGTCCGGGGTACCAACGTCTCGGGAGATTTCGTCTACATCGGGGCCGGGAGCAACGGTCGGTGGAGCCGCGGCATCCGCGTGGACCACTCCTCGTTCCAGGGCAGCGGGCGTCAAGGGATCTCGATCACCGCGGGCCGCGACGTCACGATCGACCACAACTCGATCGCCGGGGTACCCCGGTCGATGTTCGACTTCGAGGCGAACACCGCCAGCGGTGGTGCGGAGCACGTGACGGTCTCGCACAACGCCACCGGGGCCGCCCTGAACTTCTGGCTCGCCAACAAGGGGGTCGGCACCAACACGGGCCGCATCGTCTTCACGCGCAACACGATGACCCAACCCACCGGCGGCTTGGTGTTCGTGTACGGGCCAGGGGTGGGTTACCGGGGTCCGTTCACCTTCACCGACAACCGGCTGCTGCTCTCCGACACCGTCCACGACGAGGGTTCCAAGGGCGCGTTCTTCTTGTCGCGCGCCAAGAACGTCACCATCACGGGCAACTCCGGGACGTTCCCGGTCGGTCGGAACGTGCCGGTGGTCGAGAACCAGGGGTCCGTGAAGGTCACTGCGAAGGGGAACCGTTTCGCCAACGCCGGGCCGGACTCCATCTCGACCACGCGGCCGGCACCCAAGGTCACCACGACCACTGCTCCCGGGCCCACTCCCACCACCGTGAAGCGCGTCGGCACCTAGCCTCCCTCGCACCGGCCTGAGAGGCCGTGGGACCGACCAGCGCTCCCGCGAGCAGGAGGACACCGTGTCCGATTCCACCACGCTCTTCGACCACGATCCGCACCCCCAGACCGTCGACCGCCTCGCCGGGAACGCACCACCGCCACCCAAGGTCGACGACGAGCGGGTCGGGGTCAACGGCAAACTCGGCCTGCTCATCACCTCGGTCGTCGGCACCATGTGGGCGGCCTACCTGTTCACCCTCCTCGCCCTGATCTCGTTCCCGGCGGTGCTCAGCACGGGGAGCGCGCTGATCATCGTCGCCTGGATCGCGCAGACCTTCCTCCAGCTCGTCCTGCTCCCGGTGATCATCGTGGGGCAGAACATCCAGTCCAAGGCCGCCGACAAACGCGCCGACCAGACCTACCTCGACGCCGAGGCGGTGCTGCACGAGTGCCTGCAGATCCAGGCCCACCTCACCGCCCAGGACACCGCACAACGGGAACAGATCACCGAGATCAAGGAGCTGCTCGCTCAGGTCGCCAACGGGCGGTGATGGCTCCAGCGTGCCGCGATCCGCTGCACGCGGTGGGCCGGGGTGCGTCGGAGCGGGCGGGTCGTGGTGGTCGGCGCCATCGTGTAGAACCAGTACTTGGCGACCTCCACGCACGCCAGGTAGGTGACGACGAAGCCGGCGAGCACCGCGTAGAACCACCCCGACAACGGCGCGAAACCGAGCACCGGGCCGAGCGGGCTCTGCGGGATCGCCGCGCCGACCGCCACCACGGCCACCACCGAGATGAGGAGCGGCCACGAGGGTCGGCTCCGGAAGAACGGGACACGGCGGGTCCGGATGACGAACACGATCAGGGTCTGGGTCGCCAGTGACTCGACGAACCACCCCGACCGGAACAGCGGCGCACCGGCATGGAACACCCAGAGCATCACGGCGAACGTGGCGAAGTCGAAGAGCGAGCTGATCGGCCCGAAGCGCACCATGAACTTCCGGATGAAGGACACGTCCCAGTGCGACGGACGGGCCAGTTGCTCCTCGTCGACCCGGTCGGTGGGAATGGTCATCTGGCTGGCGTCGTAGAGCAGGTTGTTCAGCAAGATCTGCGACGGCAGCATCGGGAGGAACGGCAGGAACGCCGCGGCCACGGTGACGCTGAACATGTTCCCGAAGTTCGACGACGTGCCCATCAACACGTACTTGATCGTGTCGGCGAAGATCCGCCGCCCCTCGACCACCCCGTCGGCGACCACGTCGAGGTCCTGCGCCAGCAGGATCACGTCGGCCGCGTCCTTGGCGACGTCGGTCGCCGATTCCACCGAGATGCCCACGTCGGCGTGGTGGAGCGCCAGGGCGTCGTTCACGCCGTCGCCCATGAACGCCACCGCGGAGCCGGCGCTCCGCTGGGCGCTGAGGATCCGGGCCTTTTGCTCCGGTCCGACCCGGGCGAAGATCGACGTCCGCCGCACGGCGTCGCGCAGTCCGTCGTCGTCGAGGGCGGCGACCTCGGTCCCGGTCAGCGTGCCGAGAGACGCGAGGCCGAGCGTCGCACAGACCGTCTCGGCGACGATCGCGTTGTCGCCGGTGACGATCTTGACCTCGATCCCGAGGGAGGCCAGGCGGGTGAGCGAACGGGCCGCCGACGGCTTGGGTTGGTCGAGGAAGGTCAGGAAGCCTGCGAGCCGGAGGTCGTGCTCGTCGGCGGGAGTGACGGTGGTCGCGTCCGGCGCCGGACGGGTGGCGACTGCCACGACCCGGCTCCCCGAGCCGAACTGCTCGGCGAGCAGACGGTGAGCCTCGTCGGGCACGTCGACGCACCGGTCGAGCACCGACTCGGGGGCGCCCTTGGTCACCAGGAGACGACCACCCGGGTGGTCCGTGAGCACCGACACGCACCGGCGGTCGTGGTCGAACGGGGCGACGGCGACCCGCCCGTAGCGGCCGAGGTCCACCGTGGCGACGGCCGGTGCCTCCCAGAGCGCCACGTCGAGCGGATTCCCACCGACCACGACCCCTTCCGACACCACCGCCTCGTTGCAGACCAGACCGAGGGTGAGCACCGCGTCGCTCGGCGCCCCGGTCGGATCGAAGGCGTGCTCGAACCCGACGCGACCTTCGGTCAGAGTGCCGGTCTTGTCGGTGAACAGGACGTCGATGTCGCCGAGGTCCTCGATGCAGACCAGCCGCTTCACCAGCACCTTCTTGCGCGCCAGGCGGCGAGACCCGGTGGCCAGGCTGGTCGAGACCACCGCCGGGAGCAGTTGCGGCGTGATCCCTACCGCCACGGCGAGCGAGAAGAGGACCGCCTCGATCACCGGGCGGCCGATCGCCACGTTGACCACGAAGATCGACAGGCTCAGCGTGCCCGCGACCTTCGCGAGCAGGCCCGAGAATCGGGTGAGGCCGAGTTGGAACTCGGTGGGAGGGTGCCGCTCACCGAGCCCGGCGGCGATCCGGCCGAACTGGGTCCGCGCGCCGGTGGCCACCACCACCGCGTCGGCCGAGCCCTCGTGGACGACCGTCCCGAGGAAGAGGCACGCCGTCAGGTCGCCGAGCGCGGAGCCCTCGGGCACGGGCTCCGGACCCTTGGCGGCCGGCACCGACTCCCCCGTGAGGATCGACTCGTCGGCCTCGAGGTTGGTGGCAGTCACCAGCCGGAGGTCCGCCGGGACGATCGCGCCGATCCCGATCCGCACGAGATCACCCGGGACGAGGTGCGTCACCTCGACCCGTGAGGGCCTTCCGTCGCGCACGACGGTGACCAGGTGCGAGAGGTCGTCGTGCAACGCAGCCGCCGCCCGTTCGGCGCGGAACTCGTTGGCAAATCCGAGGCCGACCGACACGGCGATGATCACACCGATGATGGCGGCGTCGGTGACTTCCCCCACGAACGCCGACACGGCGGCGGCGGCGAGCAGCAGCCACAGCAGCGGGCTGTTCACCTGACGACCGAGCACCGCCAGCACCCCGACGTGGTGCGACCGCACGACGTTGGGTCCGACCACCCGGAGACGCTCGGTCGCGTCCGCGTCGGTCAGGCCGTCGGTTCCCGAGCCCAGAGCAGCGAGCACATCGGCGACGGGGAGGGTCGCGGCAACTTCGACCGGCAGGTCCACTCCTGGGAGCCGGCGGGACCGTGGGCTGGATCCGGGGTCGCCCACCATCACGACGAATCTACGGGTCGGGTCCCCGGGAGCCGCCGCAGGGTCACTCCACGAACGTGGCCCGGCGGTGGTGGAAGCGCCAGACGGAGCCGTCGCGGTGGAGGACGTCGTCGTACCGACCCACCATCTGGACGGACCAGCCACCGTCGCCCCGGAGCAGGAACACGATGTCACTGCTGGCGGTCACCTCGTCGTCGTTCCAGTCGAGGATCAAGGTGTTGACGATCACGTGGCGCTGCGGGCGGCGAGGGGTGAAGCGCCCGTAGGCGGCCCGGATGGCCTCGCGGCCTTCGTGGACCCCGAGCCCCGGCATGTCGCAACCGCCGTCGATACAGAACGTGGCGACGAGATCGTCGGTGCGACCGTCGTCGAGCGCCTGGGTGTAGGCGGCGAGGGCGTGGTGCACGCCGGCGGAGACCTCGGCGAACGAGAGGCTGCTCATCGGGATCGACTCCTCGTGGGGACGGACCGGGGCTCAGAGGCCCAGGTCGGAGATCGGCTGCTCGAACGGGTAGACGTTCACGCCCCGCAAGGCGGGCAGGAGGCGCTCGTGGGGCAGGCCGGCGAGGAACCCGTCGACGACCCGGTGCAGGTTCGAGATGTGTCCCTCGAGACCCTGCGAGAGGCGCAGGTACTCCAAGCCGCGAGCGTGGAGGCCGAGCTGCTGCTTGGGCAGGTTCGAGAAGTCCTGGGCCGGGATCGGCGGCCACCGGGGGTCGTCACATGCCCACACCTCGGGTCGCGTCGGTCGGGGGCGCTCCTCACCGTCGGCCGCCCGCGTCAGCGACCAGATCTCCATGAGGGTCTCCTCGGGCCCCAGCGGGCGGAACCGGTACGTGGACGCGCTCGAGTACATCGGCAGGACGAAGTAGTGCGGGAAGCACTGGAAGAAGGTGAGGTTGAGTCCCTGCGCCTCGAGCTCGTTGAGGTCGGGGACGTCGTGGCCTCGCGCGCGGTGGTGGGCGACGACGGCGTCGTTGAGCGTCCGGTTCCACGTGGCCATCGCACTGCTCGCGTCCACCGGCAGCTCGAGACCGCGCAGCCCTTCGGCGACGCGTACGTCGTCGGCGTGCATCATGCCCGCCATGCCCTCGCTCATCGCCCGCAGGTAGGTGAGGTCGGCATCCACGAACGCCGCCGGGTCGAAGGTCTCGTCGTTGCGCAGACCGAACCGGGTCGGGATGACCAACTGCGGGTGCGACTGCACCACGTGGTACATCTCGACGAACGCCTCGACCGCGAGCTTCCAGTTGACCGGAAGGCGGGCGGCGTACCACCACTCGGTCCGGAGCGACTCGATCTTCCACGCGTCGAGGCTGGTGGCGAACGGCTCGATGCACTCACGCAGGGGCGGCGCAGCCGGGTCGAGGTTGATCCAGGCGCTCGCGCCCCACGTCTCGCACCGCACCGGGGTGAGGTCGAGCTCGGCGGGGTCGAGGTTGTGCTCGGCGAACGACCGCCGCTGCGGGATCCCGGCGTTCGTGCCGTCGGGCCCGTAACGCCAGCCGTGGAACGGGCACACCAACGCCTTGGTGCAGGTGCCCGCTCCCGAGGCCAGGCGCACCCCACGGTGGCGACACACGTTCTCGAACGCCCGGACCTGGCCGTCGTCCTGGTGGACCACCAGCACCGACTGGTCGAGGATCTCGTAGGTGGTGAAGTCGCCCGGTGCGGGGATCTCCTCGAGGCGGCACGCCATCTGCCAGGTGCGCGACCACAACCGGTCGGCCTCGAGGGCCGCGAACCCCGGATCGAAGTAGCGCTCCGTGGGCACCCGGTCGCGCGTCTCGATGGCGAAGGGCACCGTCTCGGAGACCACCATGTCGCACGCCTCCCCGTCGGACCGGACACCGTTCGCGGCCTTTGTGCGGCCGTTTGCAGCCTATCGGGGCCCGCGGCGGGCTCCCTGGGCGACCACCGACCCCTCGGGCCCCGACCCGGCGTCACCCCCGAACGCGGGGCGGACCGATCGGTACACTCCGCCCGGGCCCGGCCCCACGGCCGGTACCGGGGCCGGGAGGTACCGCCGTGGCACGCACCGACAACCCCGACGTCGTGAT
>Ga0194055_10001507_pt1 | contig 18960 bp, 10 predicted proteins | sample SepL449m_MetaG_FD_155482 | JGI IMG/M metagenome (GOLD analysis project Ga0194055, IMG submission 155482) | Anoxic zone freshwater microbial communities from boreal shield lake in IISD Experimental Lakes Area, Ontario, Canada - Sep2016-L442-9m | ecosystem: Environmental > Aquatic > Freshwater >...
GTGTGGAACACGCACTGGGAGCCGGAAAACACCGCGGCAAGAGCGGTCTCGGCCTGCGGCGTCGCGAGATCCTGGATCGCCGTGCGGATTCCCTCCGCGGCCAGGTCCGCGTGGGGCCTGCGGCCCAGTGCCGTCACGTCATGGCCGAGATCGCGGAGCCGTCGGCAGAGCGCGGCGCCGACGAAGCCGCCGCCGCCGGTGACGACCGCCTTCATGCCGTCACCGCCCCGGCAGCCTCCGGAAACTCGATGGCGGTTTGGGTGGCAGCCCAGGCGCCAAGGCGATCGCGAAAGATCTTGGCGTTGTGCCGGGCATCGACGGGGAACGACTGGTGGAAATAAAACCGCCGGACTCCGGCCGTCACCGGATCGCCCTCGCCAACCGCCCGCAGTTCCGCGGCGAGCGTCTGACGGGCCTGCGGCGTGAGCGGCCATGAGGCCGGCTCGATCGCAAGGGCCGGCCCGCCGGCGACCTCGATGAGGGCTGAGCGGCGGACCTGCGGATGACGATTGAAGACGTTCTCCACCGGCACACTGTGGAACGTGCGGTCGGGCGTGCTCACCACGTGGGCCTTGCGGCCGCAGAAGTAGAGTTGGCCGCCGGCGTCGAGGTAGCCCATGTCGCCCATGCGATGCCAGACGCGATCGCCGTCGTGAATCTTGCTGGTGGCGGTCGCCTCGGGCCGGCGGAGATATTCGCGGCTCACGGTGTCGCCGCTGACGACGATCTCGCCGATCACGCGTTCAGGGCAATCGATAAGCGGCACAACTGGCTGAACGGTGAGCGGCTGAACGACACGCAGCGCCACTCCCTCGATGGCGCGGCCCACCGGAGTTCCCTGTTCGCCGGTCACCGCCAGCACCGGCCGATCCTGCCATAGATCATCGGCCGATGCGATCGTCACGGGCAGCGCTTCGGTGGCACCGTAGGGCGTGAAGCTCTCTGCCTGCGGGCAGGCGGCCTTCACGAGGTCGATCGTGGTCTGCGACACCGGCGCGCCGGCCATGAACACGCGGCGGAGTTGTGGCAGCGTGGCGCCGGTCTGCCGGCAGTATTCGCCGATCTTCGACCAGAGCGCCGGCGACCCGAACGACGTCTGGTTGCCGAGGTCGCGCATCACGCGAATGATCTGGGCCGGCACGAGCGAGAGAGGACGGCTCGGGTCGAGCGGCGGAAAGATACTGCCCACTCCCAGCGCCGCGGTGAACAGGCTGAAGACCGGCAGCAGCGGCAGATCCTGATCGCCGCCGCGGAAGCCAAACTGCCCGCGAAATACCGCCAGTTGCTCGCTGAGCATCCGGTTGGTGAAGACCACGCCCTTGGGTCGGCCTGTGGCCCCCGAGGTGAAGGCTACGAGTGCCGGGTCGGCGTCGCCGCGGGGAACTGGGGTCGGGGGCGCGGCGGAAGGCCGCCGCAGGTCGCACAGCCGCATCGCCCCGCACGGCGGAAACCGGCCGGCGACGACCGAGAACCGCAGCGAGCGAAAAAGTTCGCCGGCCTTGAGGCGGAGGAGGTGAGCGCGGGGCACGCCGATGAAGCCGCTTGGCTCGGCCTCCCGCATGCAGGCCACGACCGCGTCCACGCCCATCCCGGGATCGATGAACACGGGTACCGCGCCGCGGCCCATCACCGCGTAGCTCAGCGCAAGGAAGTCGGCGCCCGGCGTCACGAGCATGATCACGCGCTCGGCCGCCCGCAGGCCGGCCTCCATGAGGCCGTGCTCGTAGGCGTCGATCCGAGCCGCGAGCGACCCGAAGTCGAGCGTGTCGTATTGCGGTGCTGCCCGCCAGCGCGGAAACGAGACCTTCGTCACCGCCGACACCCACGGCATCGCCGTGGCCGCGGATCGCAGCGCCTCGTAGAGCCCGCCGGCCGGTAACCGGGAGGCGGCTGCCGCGGGCGGCGGCGCGGTCGCGGCTGGAGCGACAACCGGCGCCGGCCCGAGGAACTCGCGGACGGCGGCGATCGACTGGCCGGGCGCGTCTTCCAGCACGAGATGCGAGGCGTCGGGAATACGCACCACGTCGGCCTGCGGAAACCTCGCGGCGACGTGGCGGAGGATTCCGGGATGAAAGCAGGGATCTTTCATTCCCCAGATGATCTTCACCGGCGTGTCGGCCAGCGCAGGCAGCCGGGCCACCATGTCGTCCATCAGCGGCGCCGTGGGGTGGGACGGCGAAAACGGAATGTCCTGGACGAAGCCCCAGATGGCCCGTCGGCCCGCGCGGGTGCGGTAGGGCCGCAGATAGGCCCGCCTCACCTCCTCGGGCATGGCCTGCACGACGCCGAACGACGTCAGCAGTTTCAGAAACTGCATCGTGTCCTGCGTGAGCAGCCGGCCGATGACCGGCGCCGCCGCGCGGCGGATCATGCCGGGGAGGAGTGCCATCTCGGCAAGGGTGGTGTTGAAGTAGACGAGCCGCTCGACGTCGGCGGGCCGCCGCACGGCGAGGCCCGTGCCGAGCGGGCCGCCCCAGTCGTGCATCACGAGCGAGAATCGGCCGATGCCGAGTTCCGCGAGCAGGTCTTCGAGGTGGCCGAGGCGGTCACCGGCCCGGAAGCAGACGTCGCCGGGCTGTTGCGAGAGGCCGCAGCCGACGTGATCGGGCACGATCACGCGGAAGTCGTCCCGCAGGGCGGCGATCAGGTTTCGGAACAGGAATCCCCAGGTGGGATTGCCGTGGAGGCAGACAACCACGGGGCCGCTGCCTTCGTCCACGTAGTGCATACGGTGACCCCGCGTGCCGCCGGTGGCCGTGCCGCGGCCCACCGTGACGAACCGCGACCGGAACGGATAGAGCGGCCCGTACGGACGCGGCGAGTCACGATCGATGGACGGGGCGAGGGTCATGTCGAGGTCATGAGTCTGTGCCGAAGGCTACCACTCGAATCCCAGAAACCGGGCGTTGAGCCCGCTGCCGAACGCGGTCAGCAGCACCTTCTCGCCCGGCTGGATGTTCTTCTCCTCCGCGCCGATCGCCAGCGCCGCTGGCAGCGCTGCCGACACCATGTTGCCGTAGCGGTTGTAGATCGCGAAGTCCTTGTCGAAGTCGAGGCCCATCTCGGCGTAAAAGGCCTCGTTGACCTGCCGGCCCACCTGGTGGCAGAAGACGTGGTCAACGTGATCCTTCGACCAGCCGAGCGCCGCGGTGACGTCGGGGAAGGCCCGCCCGCCGAGCTTGGCGGCCGCGGCCATGAGCTGCGCCGCGTCGGAGGTCATGATCGGCGTGACCACCTCATACTGGCTGTTGCTGAAGTCGCCGTTGCCGATGCACAGCTCGTGGTGCTGCGAGGCCGATCGGGCCACGCCGCCGACAAACTTGTGGCCGCCGTTCGAGATACTGTCGTGGCAGAGCACCGCGGCCACCGCCCCGCAGCCGAGGGTCAGCGTGGGGAGCATCTGCAGGATCTTCTCGCGGGTGACCTGCGGATCGCCGAGCAGCTGGTCGCAGGTGGTGTGGACCACCTTGGAGACGTTCTCGCCGGCGCAGATGATCCCCGCCTTCACGGTGCCCGCCTCGATGAGGTGCGAGAGCATGATCATGCCGTCGCTGAATCCGATGCAGGCGTTGGTGATGTCGAGCACCAGCGACTCCTCGGGGATGCCCAGGTTGTGGTGCACGAGGCAGGCGGTGGCGGGCTCGAAGAAGTCGCGAGACACAGAGCAGTTGAAGAGGGCCCCGATCTGGTCGGGACGGAAGCCCGACCGCTCCAGGGCCTGGCGGGCGGCGACTGTGGCCATCGAGCTGGGGGTCACAGCGGTGGACCACATGCCGCGGGTGGCCACGCCGCTGACGCGTTCTAGCGTGCCCGTTGGAATCCGCAGCCGCTCGTAGACGGGCGCAATCCGCTCTTCGATCTCCGTGGAAGACAGCAGCGAGTCTGGGAAGTTGAGGCCGAACGACTCCAGGCGGACATGCTTGAACCGAAACGAAATCATCAAGTGCTCCTCACCGCCCCGGCCGTCCCGCGGCGCTCGGCTTCGTGCCGGCGTGGGACGGCCGCCGGGCCCGCAGTCGTGCGTGCCTGGGCGAATCCTTTTGGTGTGCCATGCTGAAAATAGCCGATTTTGAGCCCGGACACGAAACCCCGGTGATTGTGTGGGCAATCAGGCCACCGCGGCCGCTCCGTCAGGCATTTCGGACGGCGGGGAGAGGCCCCGGACTCGTGCTAGCACGCCGCTCGGGGCACGGGCAGCCCCTCGCTGTCCCCCGTAGCACAGGTTGGCAACCTGTGCCGAACACTCCGCCACGTAGCACAGGTTTTCAACCTGTGGCAAATCCCGCCGCTCGGGGCTGAACGCCTTCAGACCACATTCAAAAAGCTCCGACTGGGAGCGACGGGAGTAAGACTCCACGTGGTCATGCCTGTTCGTTGACGCCCCCCGTTGGGGCCACTCGATCTGAGGAATTTTTGTGGGCTACCTGGCCGCGAGAGCGAACTGAGGCACCTTCTGGACCTGCTATTGCACGTACCCATCACCGGGGGCGGGTGCGGTATCGGGACGTGTATCCGCCGTCTACGGGTCACGCATCGAAGCAGATGGTGGAAAACGTACGGCCGGAGATTTGTCGTCTTATGCCGGCTTTCATTCCGACGGCGAACTCTACGTCAACGCGAACGAAGTCGAACTTCTCGACCGTAACGAATCCGTCCTCGGGTCACTCACGCAACTGGGCGATGTCTCCGCGGGCGGGACACTTCGGGCGGCCAATGGAATTCTGCTCGAGCAGGGTAAAAATCTCGTCGGGCGTGGCACGGTCTACGGTAACTTCGTCAATCAAGGGGACGTCTACGGCGACGGCTCTATAACCGGGCAGAAGATCGTCTTTGCCGCGGGTTCCACCGTGTCGGGCATCGGTTCCTTCGAGAACGTGGTCTTCGATGGCACCTACTCCCCCGGCAACTCCCCTGCGATCACGAACCTGACCAATGGAGCGTTTTCGTCCGCCTCGTCGCTGCTGATCGAGTTAGGCGGCCTGCAAGCCGGCACCCAATATGACTGCGTGGTTGATTCTGGTGTGCTCTCCCTCGGTGGTGACGCGCTCAACGTGGTGTTCTACAACGGTTTCGTGCCGTCGCTCGGAGATAGTTTTGAGATTCTCCAATACGGGCAATTCTCGGACGACTTCGGAACCGTGATCTACCCAACCTTGAGCGACGGCCTGTCATGGCAGCGGACCACATCAGCCACGGCGATGACGATCACAGTCGTCCCGGAGCCGTCCACCTTCGCCATTTCCGCGCTCGCCACGGCGGGCCTCGCCGGTTTGATGCGATGGCGGAGGCGCCTGGGGCCACGTTTCTCATGAGCAACTCATCGCGCCGAGTGTTTCTCGCCTCGTCGGCCGCCGGAGTCTTCGCCGGAGCGGCGGGGCGGTGGCTGCCGGCAGCAGAGGCTCCTGCGGCCGAGACTCCAGAAGCACGGTCGTTTCCGCTCATCGGCTTCACGAAGCCGTTTATCGACCTCTCCTTTGACGCCACCGCCGACCTCGTGGCGGAGGTCGGCTGGGATGGCGTCGAGGTCGCCGTGCGGGACGGCACCTCCACGCACATCGCCCCGGCCCGCGTCGAGGAGGATCTGCCGCGGATGGTCGAGGCTCTCGGGAAGCGGAGCAAGCAACTCGCCATCGTCACCACCAGCGTGGTCACCCTCGACCCCGCCGGCGAGCGGGTGCTCAAGGCGACCGCCGCGTCCGGCATCCCCAGGGTGCGACTCGGGTTTTTCAAGTATCCAAAGGATGGCGATCCGGCGAAGCGCGTGGCCGACCTACACGCCACCCTGGCCGACGTCGCCGCGGCCTGCCGCGATCTCGGCATCCAGGCCGGCTACCAGAACCACTCCGGCGCCGGGTACGTGGGCGCGGCGGTCTGGGACCTGCACGAGGCGCTTGCGGACCTCGACCCGAAGAACGTCGGCGCCTGCTTCGACATCGCCCATGCAACCGTCGAGGGAGGCCTCGCCTGGCCACTCCACGCCCGCCTGATGGCCGATCACCTCGTCGCCGTGTTCTGCAAGGATTTTTTCTGGGAGCGGAACGACGCGGGGCAGAAGCTCCGCTGGTGTCCGCTGGGCGAGGGCGTGGTGCAGAAGTCGTTTTTCGACTGGCTCAAGACCACCGGCTTCTCGGGGCCGATCAGCCAGCATCACGAGTATGGTGGTCTGGGGACGGGGCCTGCGCTGATCGCTCAACTCAAACGCGACCTCGCGCGGCTCCGCGAGTGGCTTGCGGCGTGATCGGTGCGCAGTACTGATGTTCAACCTCCGCTGAATCTCGAACAGGTTGGAAACCTGTTCTACGTTCGGACACGTCTTCGGCGCGGAGTACAGGTTTTTCAAACGGTGCCCGTTCAAGCCTGCGGGCTCCGATGCGCGAGCCTCGAGGAACTGCCGCTTCAGTAGCGGTAGATCGCTGCCACGCCTGATTCGGTCGGCATGTCGTCCGCGGCACCGACACGATCGTGCCCCCATGCGCGAGGACGGTCTCGGCCACGGCGCCGAAAACGTCTTCCCGCTCGAACTCGTGGCCAAACGCCTGCTCGCCTGCCCGCCCCGCGCCGTCAAACTCGATCGCGCCTGTTGTGCGGTCGAACCGTCCTGGCTCGAACCGGTCGGCTTCGATGAGGAGCGTGGCCACGCGGCCTGCCACGGCTGCGCGGCCCACGTCGGAGAGATCGCCCGCGGCGAAGTCGTGCGCGCGGCCCTGCTCGTAGAGATGGATCTCGCGGGCGAGTCGCGCGGCCGCCGCCGCGGCAAACACGTTGGCCACCGCCGCTGCGAGTTCGTCGAGATCCATGAGGTGCGGATCCTTGGCGATGTGGTCGTCGAGCAGGAGGTCGTTCTTCGAGAGGCCGCGGAACGTTGCGGCCAGCTTCGGCCCGGCGACGAGCACCAGCGGCAGGCCTGTTGGTCGCGACGCCTGGTCGATCACGACCGCGTCGACGTGTCGCAGGAAGATCTCCGTGTCGGCGTTGATGTCATCCTGTTTCGAGTCTGCGCCCCCGTGCACGATCGTCGGTCCTGCCATACCCGACGGCCCCAACCCCCGCTCCACACGGTGCGGCTGGAAGGTCTCCTCGTCCACCACGTCACCCCGGGCGAGCGACTCTTCCGGTTCGTGGCCGGGCAGCGAGACGAGGGCGACGGGGTCGAGCCGTCCGAGCACGGTGCTGGTGGCATCGCGCCAGATCGTGCCCTCGAGGAGCCTCGCCTCGCGACTGGTGAGGGCCAGCACATGGCACCTTCCCATCGCCGCCGCCAGACGCACGAGCGGCATCAGGTGAAACCGCCGCATGATCATGGCCAGCGGCTTCACCGGCCGCTGCAGCAGGAACACCCGCGCTCGGCCGTCGCTGGCGAGTACGGCGAGGCCGTCGCGGGTGTGTCGCCAGAACCAGGCATCGCCCGCAAGCACGTGGAACGGCCCGAGGAGCCGCTCGATCTCGTGTCGGGGATGCGCCGCCGCGAGGCCCGTCTCCAGTCCGCCCACGAGGTGGCGAAACGTCGGCAGGTCGACCGAGTTGTTGGGGACGTTGCGGTGGGTCGGCAGGTAGAGCGACAGGCAGGGGGCAGCCTGCGGTTGCATCAGCGATCGCACCGCCTCGAGCGACAGGCTTTCCACCGCCACGCTCGTCCGCTCGGTCACCGTTGCCATCCTCGCCTCCAGGGCCCGCCAGTGGCGGGTGTCGATTGGGTAGGCGTCCAGCCGACCAGATGAAAAGCCAGGGCAACCGCTCGGCCGCCTCCGGATCCTCAACGATGCTTCGCCAGCGGGATGCCACGGGCAACAGCGGCCGGCGGCGAGCCGACGCCGGGCAGTGGAGGTCGCCGGGACACCCCGGCGGTATCGTGGACGACGGTGGCGTGACCGTATCGGGCCGGCGGGGCCGCCGGCTGGAGGTTGCAGATGCATGACGACGTGGTCGGGATCGTGCTTGCCGGTGGCCGGTCGAGTCGGCTCACGGGGCTCGACCTTGGCGCTGGTGGTAAGGCCGCGCTCGACATCGGCGGAGAGCCATGCCTCAGTCGCGTCTGCCGTGCGGTCGCGGCCGTGGTGCCGCGGGTGATCGTGGTGGCGGCGGCCGGGCAGCCGTTGCCCTTGCTTGATGACAACGTGGAGATCATGCGTGACACCACGCCGAACGCGGGGCCGCTGGCCGGGATCCGCGACGGCCTGGCATACGGCACGAGCCGCGTGCCACCGCCGCGGTGGGCGTTCGTGGCGTCGTGCGACGTGCCACTGCTGATGCCCGCGGTAGTGCGGCTGCTCGTCAACACGGCCCGGTCGTCGGCCGCGAGGTTCGTTGTGCCGCTCGTTGCCGGCCACCCGCAGGTGCTCGCGGCGGTGCTGGCCTGCGACCTCGCGTCGTCGATCGCCGCGCTCGCCGCCGCCGGCCGTGGACCCCGGGCCGTCCTCGACGACCTCGTCGCGTGGCAGCCGGAGGCTGTGCGGTTTGTGGCGCCGGAGGAGATGATGGCGATCGACCCTCATCTCGACTCGTTTCTCGATCTCGACACGCCCGCGGATCTGGTGCGGCTGGAATCCCGGGGAATCCCGCCTTCTTGGCTCTGACGGCCACTCCTATACTCCGCCGCATGGCGAGGCGACACTCCGGTCACGGTGCAGGATCGAGGCCTCGGCGCCGCTGGGCGCGCGGGTTCGTCGTCATGGCCGCCGCAGCCGCGGCCATCGTCGCCGTCGCGCCGGCGGTGCTCGTGCACACGCCCCTCCGCGATCGGCCGCTCGCGCTGGCCTTTGCCGGCATCGATGGCAGCATCACGAGCACCGCCGCCTCCTGGCGATGGGTGGGAGGCGTCGAGTATCGCGACGTCGTGCTCCGCGACCGGTCGGGCCGCGCGGCGGTGTTCGTGCCGCGGCTCGCCCTCGACCGTGGGCTCCTCCGACTGGCGGTCGATCCGAAATCACTCGGTACGGTGCGACTCGTCGATCCCGAGGTGCTCGTCGAGGTGCGTGGCGACGGCAGTTCGCTCGAAGACGTCGTTGCCCCGTGGCTCGCGGCGACCGCGAGACCGGTGGCGATCGAACTCGAGGTCGTCAACGGCACGGTCGAATTGGTCGACACGGTTCATCGCGTCGCATGGCGGCTCTCCGACGTGATCGCGGCGGGCTCGCTGCAGGCCGACGGATCACTTGCCGGCTGGACGGCCGCCGGCCGCCTGCGGCACTCCGACGGCGCGGCGGTTGTCGGACACCCCAGCGCGGCGCCGCCGCCGGGCGAGCCGGTGCAGCTCGACCGGGCCACGATTCCAGCGGCCGCGGCCGCGGTGCTCGTCCGCGATGGTGGCTGGTCGATCTCGTCTCCACCGGCAGCGGCCGACGGCGGACGGACGATCACGCTCGCCACGAACCGGCTGCCGCTCGGCGCCTCGACCATTGTCGCCACGAGGTTTGGGCAGCCGTATGTCGTTGACGGGATCGCCGACCTCCGTCTCGACGTGTCGCTCGACGCGACCGGCCGCCACGTGGCGGGTGAGGCCACGCTCGAGCGGTTCGCCGTCTGCGATGCCACGACGCTCGCGGAGCAGGTGGCCATCGACCGCTGCACCGTGCCGTTCGATATGTCGCTCGACGCCGAGCGGATCGTGGTGCGGAGGCTCGAGGCGGCGTCGGATGTGGTCAAGGCACAGGCGTCGGGCAGCGTGAGGATGCCCTCGCTCCACGACCCCGACTGGGCCGAGCGGATCGTGGCGGACGATTTCACGGCGTCGGTCGACGTCGATCTGGCATCGGCATCCAGCGCCCTGCCTGGTGGCCTCACCGTGCGGCCCGACGTCCGCGTCACCGGGGGCAACCTCAGGCTCGCGGCAGCGGCGCGGGGCGACGGCGGCGATCGCGTGCTGGAACTTCGGGCGACGGCGCGGGATCTCACCGCGGTGCGGTCGCAGCCGGTCGCTGCAGCCGACGGTGAGGAGGCGACGCTGCCGCTCTCGTGGCCAGAGCCGTTCACGGCCTGGGTTCGTGGTCGTCGGGGCCCTGGCCGCGGCGAGCGGCTGCGGATCGAGGAGTCCAAGCTCGTCTCGCAGGCCGTTGAGGCGACGGCGTCGGGTTCGCCCGCCGCGTTCGTGGTGCAGTGGAAGGCGGATCTCGCCGGCGTCATAGGCGAACTGGCGCAGGTGCTCGATCTGGGAGAGGCGACTGCCAAGGGAACGTTTCAGGGACGGCTCGACGTGGCGGCTGCCGGAACTGGAACCGGCCCGGGATCGCTCTCGCTTGCCGCAAGCCTCTCGGATGTCGAGGTGGCCGTGCCGGGCAGGCCAACCTGGCAAGACACGCAGCTCTCGGTCGAGGCCGAGGCCGAGGGCAGCATGGTGTCGGGCGGGGCCGCGATCGACCGCGGCCGCATGGTGCTCGCATCGGGCGACGATCGGCTGGAGGCGTCGCTCGACGGCGGCGCCGTCGTCGACCTCGCGGCCGTCGCCGGCTTTCCAGCCGATGCCACCGTCGCCTGGATCCGCCCCGCGGCCAACTCCACCGCCACCAAGGCCGTCGGGTCGCTCGTCGGTGATCTCGCGAAGTGGCAGCCGAGGCTGGCGGCGATCATCCCGATGTTTGCGACCCCAGGCCTCGAACTCGCCGGCACGGTCAAGGCGGGTGCCGAGGTGGTGCCGCAGGGCGACGTCTGGCAGTGGACGCGGGCGGGATGCGAAGTCGAGAGGCTCGTGGCGCGGCACGACGGCCGCGAGATCGTCGAGCCGCGGGTCGTGATCACGTCTGCAGGACGAGTCGATGCGGTATCGGGCAGGGTGGACCTCTCGTCTGGTGAGCTGCTCTCAACGAGCCTATCGCTCCGCACGGGTGGACTCACCTGGCTCCCGGTGATGGCCGGGCAAGCCACTGCCGAGCGGCTCCGGGGCCGCATCCAGTGGCAGGCCGACGTCGGTCGCGTGGAGCCGTGGCTCATGACCGCCGCTGTCGCCCGCTCGTGGCCCGCCGGCGGCCGTGGCTGGGGCACCGTCGAGATCATCGACACCCAGGCGGGCGTGAACCTGCTCGTCGAAGCGACGGGAAGCCAGCTCGTGCTCGCGGCTGGCGGCCGCGAAGGGCAGGCAGCGCGGCCGGTCTGGAACGAACCACGGGTCGCCGGGGTCCTGGAGGTGACGCGTCCGCGCACCGCGTCGGGCTCGCTTGCCGACGAGCTGCGAATCGACAGGCTCTCGGTCGAGTCGTCCACGCTCGCAGTGGCCGCGACCGGTCGGCTCGACGATTGGAATGCGCGGCGGGTCGTCACGCTCGAAGGCACGGCGGCCTACGACTGGCAGCAGGTCTCCCGGCTGCTCTCACCGTGGACGGGCGGCCGGGTCAGGCTCGTGGGATCGGACGGCAGGCCCTTCGCGCTGCGGCTGCCGCTGGCGGCCGGTGGCGGGCCCGCCGACGTGGCGGGGCCGGGTGGTGGCCCCGCCGCAGCCGCGGTGCAACTCCCGGCCGACTGGCTGGCGGCGACCCGCGGCACCGAAGCGGAGCCCGATCTCGCGATGCGGATCACGCGGCCGGCGAGCGCCTCGGTTCGGCCCGTCGATGGCCGGCTCAAGTCGCTGGCGATCGACACCACCGCCGCCTGGACTGGCGGCGACGTCGAGGGCTTTCCGTTGGCCGCAGGGGAGGTGCCGGTGCGGCTGCTCGAAGGGCAGCTCGCCTTTGGGCCATTCGACATTCCGGTTGCGGGGGGGCGGATCCGCGGCGCGCCGTGGGTGCGGCTCGTGCCCGCGCCGGGTGAGCTCGTCATCCCACCTGGACGCCTCGTGGAGCGTGTCGCGCTGTCGGAGCAGACCTGCCGACGGATCGCGATGTGGCTCTCGCCCGTGCTCGGCCACGCCGCCCATGCTGCGGGCGTCGTAAGCGTTGATCTTGCTGGCGCGAGGCTGCCGTTTGGCGATGCCTTCGGCGGCGAACTAGCGGGCCAGCTGGTTTTCGAGAACCTCGAACTCAGCCCCTCGCCCGGGGTGCAGCCGCTGGTGAACCTGCTCGTGAAGCTCCAGAGCGTGGTCGATCCGCGGTTCGCGTTCGGTGACAAGGCGGTGCTTCTGCGAGTGCGGCCCGATCCGGTCCGCGTGCGGCTCGCCCGCCGGCGGATCGCGCATGACGGGCTCGTGATGGACTCGGGCCAGCTCGTGGTGAAGTCGCAGGGAAGCGTCGGGCAGGACGGCTCACTCGACATGCGGCTGGAGGTGGCGCTGCGGGGCGACCTCGTGGGCCAGACGCCGGTCCTCGGCCGGCTCTTCCGCACGCCGTTGATCGTGCCGCTGAAGGGAACGGTGGAGAAGCCGCAGTTCGACGCGGCGGCCATGGAATCGATCCTCGGCCGTATCGTGGAGAATACTGCCGAGGCGGTGCTCAAGGATGGCATCGGCCGCGGCCTGGAGGCGGTGTTCGGCCAGCCGCAGCCGCCAGATCCCACCCCCTCGAGACCCCAGCCATGAACGGCGTGCAACTGCCAATGATCGCCCTGCCGGTGCTGCTCTTCGTTGCCATGGTCGTGGCCGCGGAGGTTGGCCGCCGCCTGGGCCGGTTTCGCTGGCTGCGGTCCGACGATGCGGACACGGTGGGCACGAGCGCCGTCGATGCCGCGGTGCTCGGCCTACTGGGCCTGCTGATCGCGTTCTGGTTCAGTTCGGCGGGCACGCGGCTCGACATGCGGCGGAGCCTGATCGTGGAAGAGGCCAACGCCATCGGCACCGCCTGGTTACGGCTGTCGATTCTCCCCGAAGACACCCGTTCGTCGGTCCGCGACCTGTTTCGCGGCTATCTCGACACCCGGCTTGCGCAGCGGCCGGCTGCCTCCCCTGCCGAGTCACAGGCGGAACTCTCCGATCGACTGAAGGATCAGCGGGATGCCATCTGGCGGCAGTCGGTCGCGGCCGTGCCGCGGTGCGCGAGCGACCAGACGGCCGCGATCTTGCTGGCGTCGCTCAACGAGATGTTTGACGCCGGCACCCGGCACCAGGCCGCCTCCATGGCCCACACGCCGACGGAGATCCTCGTTCTCCTGCTCTTCGTCTCCATCTTCGCCGCGTTGCTCGCCGGCCACGACATGTCAGGCACGAAGCGGTTCAACTGGCTGCACATGGCCGTGTTCGCCGCCGTCACGTCGGTCACGATCTGGGTGACCTACGACCTGGAGATGCCACGCTACGGACTGATTCGCCTCGATGACTACGACCAGACGATGCTCGACGTCCGTGCCGACTTCGATCGGCCGGAATAGCGGTCCGCGGCCTCACAGCCGGTTGGCTTCCAGTCGCCATGGATTCGTGCGTTTTCCATCGGCCGCGAACCATCTCGGGTGGGGAGGCGTAGAAATGGGTCGAAGGAGGCTCGGTCATGCGTTTCCGCGTGCAAAACCCGGTCTGGCTGATGATGGCCTTCGTGGCGTTTGCCGCGCAGGTCGTTCCCCAGGCCTGGGGCGAGGAATGCGACCGCGGCTGCTGTGCGGCCGAGCGCGGCGGATGCTGCTCAGCCTGCCCGGCTGAAACCACCGCCCCGCCCTGCCACTGCCAGGTGGAAGCCCGGCAGGACCAGCCGCTCTCCGTCTCCAAGGGCAGCACGCCTGACCGCGACCTCCTCGAGCAGGTCGCAGTGGTGGAGTCGGCTTCTCTGGAAGTCCCGCATACGATCGGCGTGAGCCGAGAGTATGCGGCGGCATCGCTTGCCGTGCCGATCCGGCCAGTCCGGGTCCTCTATGGCGTCTGGCGGAACTGAATCGGCCGCCGAACCGATGTCTTCCCGTCCTGGGGCGTGAGCCCGCCGGTCGGATGACGTCTGCGGTGGTTTTCCCACGCTCACACGTCGTGACGTGGCGTGATCGATTCAGTTTTCCATGCAAAGGATCTTTCCCATGAACAGTCTGTTTCTCCTGGCGGCACTGGCCTTCGTGCCCTTCGTGCCCGCCACCCTCAGCAGCCAGCGGGCTGGCTGTGAGACGTGTGATTGCTGCGGTTGCTGCGAGACGGGCAGTTGCGAGTGCACGAGTTGCACCTGCGTCTGCTGCGGCGGCGAGTGCCCGACTGCCGGCGTGACGGCCGAGCAGGAAGGATGCTGCGGCTCCGGGTGCTGCGGCAAGTAGCGACTGACGCTGGCTCAGCGTGAATGGTCAGGGCGGCGGGGGACGAACGTCTCCCGCCGCCCTCTTTTCGTCAAGGCACCGGCGATCACGAGGCTGCTGACGCCGACCGGCGCCTGGCCAACCTCACAGCGGCCATGATCGCGGCGCCACATGCCATCGAGAAGGTCACACTCGGCTCGGGCACGATGATGAACGCGGTGACGCTGCCGGACGGTACGGTGCCACCGCTTCCGAAGTCGGTGGCCGTCTTCGGGAGCGTGGTCACGAGCACGTTGGTGATCGTCGGATACACAGCCGAGATGGAGCTGTAAGCGACGCCGTTGAAGATCCGAGTTCCCGGACCCGAGGTCGTCTTCGCCCAGAACGAGTAATTCGCGTTCTGGACGGAGCCGAGAAGCTGCGCGTCGGTTTGCGTCGTGAAGAAACCACCCTCGAACGTGTCGCCGGTCACGATGGAGTCGACGTCAAAGTACACGTCCACCACGTTTGCAGAACTCAGGGACGCGGAGTTGAAGGGGTTGGCATCGGTCAGCCTCAGGACGTCGTTGAGGGCGCCGGAGCCGCTGACCGTGTAGTTCGGCGCACTGGCCGTGAGCTCGAAGGCCGCCCGCAGGCCGCCGGTCGGGTCGAACATGCCGGCGGTGAGGATGCCGGGCGAGTTGCCTGGGCTGACGAGGCCGACGCCGGCGATCATCGCCTGCATGACACCGGAGCCGCCCAGCGTGCCGCTGCTGGCGACCGTCACGTTCGACGCCAGGGTGCCGTTCACCAGCAGCGTTCCGGCATCGAGCAGCGTGCCGCCGCTGAACGTGCTGGAGCCCGCGAGCGTCAGCACGCCGCCGCCCAGTTTCTGCAGCAGACCCGTGCCGCCGACCGTCTGGAACGTGAAATCGGCGCCACTGGCCACGTTCACGGTCGTGTTCGAGCCGAGGTTCACGTCGGCGCGGATGCCGTGCGAGCCTGCCGACACGGTGAGGGCGGCGGGGATGGTGCCGCTGCCGACGAGCGTGACCGGGCCGCTGCCGTTGCTCGGGTAGATCTGGTAGGAGCCGGCCGAGCTGTTGAACGTCATGCCCGCCAGGCTGGGCGTGGCGCCGTTGAGGAAGATGGCCGCGGTACCGCCGGTGAGGGCCGAGCCAAACGTCGCCGTGTCGGTGCTCGAGAAGCCGGCGTCGAGGCCGGGCGAGCCCTGGTTCGTGCCCCAGTTGAGGCCGAACGCATTGCCGCTCGTGCCGGTGAGCGTGCCCCAGTCGCCGCTGCCGTTCGTGGCCCAGGTCGACTGACCGCTGTACACCTGCCCGCTCACGGCCACCGCGACGTTCGGGATCGAGCCGAACTCGGCGGCCACGACCGAGGTATAGGTGCCGTTGATCGAGCCGAGCGTCGAGCCGGTGCCGGTGAGCGTGTACGTGGCCGTCTGCGGTGTCGTCGCACCGAGGAACGCGGCCGACCCGGCAGTGAGGCCCAGGGCGAAGCCGCTCGGGCCACCCGTGAACGAGCCGAGCGTGCCGCTGGCGGTCGTGGCGTTGAGCCCCGTGCTCGTGACACCGACGGATGTGCCCGATACCGTCGCGCCTTGATGGAGGTACCCCAGGGCAAGGGTCGAGGTGCTCGTCGTGAACACCCGCTGATCGACCACCTGCAGCGAGCCCGAGGCCGTGCTCGTGGTCGTGATCGAGTTGGTGGCGGTGTTGATGACCGACCAGGCCTGCGTGCCGGCGCTCGCCCCGGTCTGGATCGTGCCCGAGACCGTGGTCGAGGCCTGCGGGGCGACGGAGTTCGTGCCGGAGCCGAGGTTGGTCACCGAGAGGACGCCGCCCGACGAGAGCGACACCGAGAGGTTCGACGCCCCGGTCGTCCCCGAGTTGGCGATCGAACCGCTGACAGCCACGGTCGTGCCGACCAGCGCCCTGGTCACTGTGCCCGTGGTCATCGTGAACGTCGTGTTCTGGTTGGCCTTCAACTGGGCGTCGAGCTCGGTGGCGGTGTAGCGGAGCAGGTAGTTCGAGTTGAGCCCCGTGACCGTGCCGAACGTGCCCGTGAGCGAACTGCCCGCGATCAGGCGGTAGAGGCTCGCCGTGAGCGCCGTGTTGCCCAGGTCGAGCGTGCTGGGAGCACCGTTGAGCACGACCGAGCCGGTCGCCGACAGCATGAGCGTCGAGGTCTGGCTGATCGTCGGCGTCAGGCGGATCGTGCCGCCCGAGCCCGAGAAGGCGAGGCCGCCGATCGAGTTGGTGAACGATCCCGTCGAGAGCACGCCCACGCCGCCGTTGCCGCCTGCGAACGTGCCGCCGATGGTCACGAGCGAGTTGGAGGGGATGGCGTTCGAGATGCCCAGGGCGAGCGTGCCGCTGGAGTTGATGTACGTCGGGCCGGTGTAGCTGCCGGTCGTCGAGAGCGTCGTCAGGCCGTTTTGGATGGCGAGATCGGAGTTGGCGAGCGTGCCCGTGATCTGTCCCGTCACCGTGATGCCCTGGGCACCGCCCCAGAGCCGCAGCACCGTGCCGTTCTTCGCAAGCGTGCCGGAGAGCGTCAGGAGACCGCTGCCCGCGTTCTGGATCGTATCCGTGCCGTTGCCGAGGGCGTTGACGTTCTTGCCGAGCGTGCCGGAGACGCCCGTGTATTGGAGGATGCCCGACGACGTGGAAGTCACGCCCAGGTTCACGGTGGCATTCGTGCCGAGCGACTGGATCGCGGTGGCGAGGCCCACCGTCGAGATCGCCAGCGTGCCGTTCTGGACGTTCGTGGTGCCGGAATAGGCGTTGTTGCCGGAGAGCGTGACCGTCTGGGCCGTCGTCTTCGTCAGGCCGGCACTGCCGCTGAGCACCGACGAGCCCGAGACGGAGCCGTAGGCCACCTGGTAGCCGTTGCCACCGGTGCCGGTCGTGATCGTGCCGGAGCCGACGATCGCGCCCGCGGTCCCGCTGTTACCGAGCGTGAACGTCGGCGCGTTGGTGCCGAGCGACTCGTTGAACCCGGCCAGATCGAACGTGCCGCCGACGACCGCCACGTTCGGGCCCGCGATGGCGTTGGCCACGCCGAGCCGCAGCGTGCCGCCGTTGACGTTCGTCTGGGCGGAGTAGGTGTTGACCACCCCGAGGACGAGCGTGCCCGCACCGGTCTTGAAGAGCTGGCTTCCCCCGGCGATGGTGCCGCCGATCGTCAGGGTCCTCGTGGCGTCGACGTCGTAGGTCGCCGCCGCGTTCTGCGTGATCGGCTTGGTCAGTGTGAGGTCGGCCGAGGCGTTGAGCGTGGTCGCCGCGGTGAAGTTCATGGGGGCCGTGCCGGAGCCCAGGCTCGCGGACGAGCTGACCGACAGGACGCCGCCACTCAGCGTGGTGGTGCCGGTGTAGGTGCTCGAGCCGGTCAGCACCTGCGTGCCGGTTCCAGACTTCGTCAGGTTCAGGCTCCCCGCGGCACCGTTGACGAGGGTGCCGGCGAAGGACGAGGTTCCCGAGGCCACGTTGAGCGTCAGGGTCGAGACCGTGGCGTTGCCGTCTTCCACCGTGCCGGAGCCGGTCAGGCCCGCGATGGTGGGCGAGAAGCCGTTGAGCCGCAGGGCGGCCCCGCTGGCCACGCTCACGGCGTTCGAGCCCGACGGATTGAGGGCGTTGGCATTGCCGAGCTGCAGCACACCACCGTTCACCGCGAGGCCGCCGTTGAAGGAGTTGCTCCCCGCGAGCACGAGCGTGCCGAGGTATTCCTTGCTCAACGGGAAGGTGCCGGAGATCGGGGCATTGATCGTCACGGTGCCGATGGTCGCTGCGTTCGTATTGACGGCGCCCACCTGGATCGCCAGCGAACCCGAGAGCGTGGGATAGGTGCCGTTGAAGACGATCGGCTGGGTCGCTGAATCGTCGTAGTTGAAGATCACCGACCCCGCCGACGGCAGCGTCACGGTGGTCGAACTGATCGTCAGCGTGCCGGAGCGGGTGCTGATGCCGCCACCGCTGTTGACGGTGATCGTGTTGTTGGGCGTGAACGACCCCGTGGCGGCGGTGGCAGTGAAATACACCAGATAGCCGCCGCTGTTCACCGTGACCGCCGAACCGTTGATGTTCGCCGGTGCGTTGGCGAAGAGCCGGCCGGCGTTGATCGTGACGTTGCCGATGGTGTTGGTGCCTGGCGACACGATGACGAGGTCGTTGCCGCCGTTTTTCACCAGTCCGCCGCCGCCGGTGATCGATCCGGTGAGGGTGATCGCGCCGCCGGCGTCGAAAACCCCGCCCCCCGATCCCAGAGAGATCGGGCGTGCCAGTGACGCATTTCCGGAGATCGACTGCAGCGTGGCGCCGTTCGTGAACGTCATCGTGCCGGTCGCGCCGCTGAAGATGTTGTTCGTGCCGATCGCGACCGTGCCACCGCTGAAGGACGAGTTGCCCGTGGCGGTGCCCGTGCCCGAGAGCGTGAGCTTCCCGGCACCGTCCTTGATGATCCCGCCGGTGCCGATCGAGACCGTGTTGCTCACGGTGATGTCGCCGGCCCCGCCGAAGCTGAGGTTCACGTTCGTGCCGCCGATCGTGCCGGAGAGCGTGAGGAGATTCGCGTCGGAGTTGATCCGCGAGGCCGCGGCGAGCGTGATCGCACCGGCGTAGGAGTTGCTGCCGCTGATGCTGCGGAGGGCGCCCGTGCCGCCGATGCCGGAGCCCGAGAGGGAGAGGGCCTCGGTTCCGACCGCGATGCCGCCTTCGATCTCGAGGGCGGCGCCCGCCGCCACCGTCGTGTTGCCCGCGGTCGTGCCGAGGGCCGTGGCGTTACGAATGTTGACCACGCCCGCAGTGATCCCCGTCGTGCCGGTGTAGGTGTTCTGGGCCGAGAGCGTGAGCGTGCCCGTGCCGTCCTTCGTGAGCGAGCCGGAGCCGAGGCCGAGCGTGCCAG
>Ga0194055_10001508_pt1 | contig 18941 bp, 16 predicted proteins | sample SepL449m_MetaG_FD_155482 | JGI IMG/M metagenome (GOLD analysis project Ga0194055, IMG submission 155482) | Anoxic zone freshwater microbial communities from boreal shield lake in IISD Experimental Lakes Area, Ontario, Canada - Sep2016-L442-9m | ecosystem: Environmental > Aquatic > Freshwater >...
TAAATATCCAGTTGTCCGGCACGCTGCCGCGAATTTCCGAAGCGACTGCCGCGAGCGGCCCGACCTCGTACTCAGCGGGGAGAATCGAGCCGATCATGCAGTCAAACCACTCGTCGCCGTGACGATTGAAGCGGCGCAACACGCCCTCCTCAACAAACCCAACCTTGCGTAGCGCGGCTCGCGAGCGATCGTTCGAAGCCGCGGCAAAGACGCTAAGCCGCTCCACGCCCATCGCCTTGAAGGCGAGGGCTGCCATCAGCGCCTTTGACTCAGTGTTCACACCAGTCCCCCAATACTGCTTGCCGAGCCAGGTTCCAATTGTCACGCTCCGGTCACGCGGTCGCACGTCGTTGAAGAGCGTCCAACCGAGCACTTCCCCTTCACGCTCGACCACGAATCCGATTTCCTCGCCTCTCTCCCGACTCCCCGGGACACCCTCAATAAAGCGCTCAGCCTGGGCCAGCTCGCTGTAGGGCCCCCACGAGAGGAACCTAGTTGTCTCGGGATCACTCCCCAACTCAAATAGGCGTCCCGCGTCACCGGGCACCGGGTAGCGCAGGACGAGCGTTGGACCGTGGATCTCAAGCTCGCCGGACACCTACGACGAGGCTACCAAGCGGTCGCACAGACTGACCAAAAGCGCACTGCGCACCGTATTTAATTGGATGGAACCACTGAGGACCCCTTCACTGGAAATCACCGACGACGAAGGTAGAGTCCGTGCGCGGCTGCATGTCGATGAAGATGGTCGCGTTGCTCTCGATCTAGCGGATTCACACGGCAACATCCGTACGCGAGTAGGAGTAGCTATCGATGGCACGGCCGGCGTCGAATTGCGCTCCGCAGACGGCACCCTAAGTGCCCTGCTCGGCTCAGCCGACAATGGCAGCGCAAGCCTTGAACTGCTTGATGCCAGCGGAACTTCTCGAGCGAGCCTTGGCAGTTGGCAGGACGGATCGGCAACGCTTGTCGTGAACGACAAGGCCGGCACGCGAAGAGTGACACTCGGCTCGTTCGCTGACGGTGAGGCGGGACTTGACCTCGTCGATCCAAATGGTATTCAGCGGGTCGCCGTTTCGGACCGTCCAGATGGCCCGACCGGGTTGACAGTTTGGGATGCGAGCGGCACCCTGCGAGCTCTCTTGGCCCATGGACCGGAACCTGAGCGCAGCGCATCGATCGAATTCTGGGACCCGACCGGCAGCTACCGGGCGGGATTTGGACATTGGCCAAATGACGCAACCGGAGCAGAGCTTTTGGACGAGTCAGGTGTACTCCGCGGACGGCTCGGACAGAGGCCTGACGGCGGCACCAGCGTTGAGTTGAGTGATGCGTCGGCGAACTTCCGTGCCGGTCTCGGCGAATGGCCAAATGGAGCCAGCGGAGTTGAACTGTGGGACACAAACGGCGTCAATCGCGCACGGCTTGGTATTTGGGGTGATGGCCTCTCCGGGGCAGAGCTCTCAGACTCAACGGGAGCTAACCGGGCAAGGCTCGGTCAACGACCCGATGGTTCCACAACACTTGACTTCTGGGATCCGGAAGGGACCTATAAGGCTGGCCTTGGCGAGGGACCGGCTGCAACAAGCGAGCCCTCCCCTTCTGCTCCAGATCCAGACGGCGGAGATGATCGCAATATCAAGTAACTGCTACTTCCAAATTGGCCCTCTTTCCGTCATGCTTGTTTCATGACCGCCGCAAGACAGTGGCTTCGCAGCAACAGCTTTAACCACGCAGAGTTTCCGGCCGAGCGGATCGCAGCACGCCGAACAGCCTCAATCAGCGTATGTCTGCCTGCACGCGATGAGGAACGGACGATCGGACCGATTATTGCCAAGCTGATGCCGTTGGTCGAACGCGGCACGATTGACGAGGTCGTCGTCGTTGACGATTCAAGTGATGGAACCGGCGAAATCGCAGCCCGTCTTGGAGCAACGGTTCACCGCCAGTCGGATCTCTTACCTCAGCTTGGTCGAATCCACGGTAAGGGCGACGCGATGTGGAGATCGCTGTCAGTTATCAAGGGTGAAATTGTCTGCTTCCTTGATGCTGATTCCGAGAACTTCAGTGAACACTTCGCCTGCGGGCTAATTGGTCCACTCGTTGAGCAACAGCGGATCTCTTTTGTTAAGGGTTTCTACCGGCGCCCATTCCGACAGGCAGGTATGACGCTCCCCGAAGGTGGTGGCCGTGTTACAGAGTTGACGGCGAGGCCACTGCTGAACCTCTTCTACCCGGACCTCGCTGGTGTTCGCCAGCCACTTGCGGGCGAACTTGCCGCACGTCGTGACCTGCTCGAGGCTCTTCCCTTCCTAACTGGCTACGGAGTTGACATTGCGCTCCTGATTGACGCCTACCGTGAGCGTGGACTTGATGCGATCGCCCAGGTCGACCTCGACACCCGTCAGAACGACCATCAGCAGCTCGCCGACCTTGGACCAATGGCTTTTGCTGTTCTGCGCGCCGTTTCAAGCCGCCTTGAGCGCGACGGACGGCTCGCCGATGTTGGGCCTGAAAGCTTCCTCGCTGCGCATGGGACTGGTTTAGAGGAGTTAAACATTGGCCACCTTGAACGGCCACCGTTCAGAAGCTTCGATAGCCAGCAATCCGCCGAGGTTGACGAACTCTCTCGCTAACCGTTGACGACCGTCCGCGGTGGCCATTCAGCGAGCAAATCTGCCAGCGACTCACTGCTCGACACCGACCATGGTGGCTTGACAGCAAATACATCGGCCACGGGACGCGAGCCTTCGTGCCCATCAAGCAGGTCGACTGAGCGTGGATCGAGAGCAGCTGGGTGCGGCGCGCCCGCCGTTCTTGAAAGTGCAACAACCTCGTCGCGCAGGCCGGCGAGATAACGGGCTGTCCGTTCAGCCTTGTTTACAGGGTCTACTCCGCGGATCAGCCAGCGGTTCTGTGTGGCGACACCGGTCGGGCAATGATCGGTGTGGCAGCGTTGCGCTTGGATGCAACCGACAGCGAGCATCGCTTCTCGCCCAACATTGACCCAGTCGCAGCCAAGCGCGAATGCCTCAATGGCGCGCTCTGGCAGTCCGAGCCGACCAGATCCAACAAACAGCACCTTCCCATGCAAGCCCCGTTCGCCAAATGCAGTGATCACCTCCGCAAATCCGAGCATGAACGGCAGCGAGACATTGTCAGTGAAGGCGAGCGGCGCAGCTCCAGTACCGCCCTCGCCGCCATCAATCACGACAAAGTCGACGCCACGCTCTCCGGGGGCCATCAGCGTTGCCAAACGGTTCCAGAACCGCTTATCTCCGACGGCCGATTTAATCCCAACTGGGAGACCTGTCGCGTCAGCGATCATCTCTACGAAGTCGAGCATTTCGTCAACATCGCCAAAGGCCGAGTGGTAACCAGGGCTGATGCAATCCTCGCCAGCCTTGATTCCGCGGATCGCAGCGATTTCAGGCGTCACCTTAGCTCCGGGCAGCATGCCGCCATGCCCCGGCTTTGCCCCCTGGCTGAGTTTGATCTCAATCGCCCTCACGGGGTTTGCTGCACACAGTTCAACGAGTTTCTCGAGATTGAACTTCCCACGGTTATCGCGACATCCGAAATAGCCGGTTCCGATCTGGAAGATCAACTCTCCACCATGTTGGTGGTATTTGCTTAGGCCGCCCTCACCGGTTGACTGCAGCGCGCCGGCAGCGAGGCAGCCGAGGTTCAAAGCCTGAATAGCTGGACCACTCAGGGCACCGAAGCTCATGCCGCTGACATTGACAATCGATTGCGGACGGAACGCATGGCGCCTGCCACGTGCGAGTCCGAGCACCTTTGCTACCGGCACGGAGCCACCCCTCAGCGGCACCGGACCGGGAGGCGCAAAGGCAGACGGTCTGATGATCAGATGGTTTGGCGAGCCCTCTAGATCCTGGTCGGTTCCAAAACCAAAGCGATTGTCCTGCCCCTTAGCTGTCGAGTAGATCCAACGGCGCTGATCACGGCTAAACGGGCGCTCGGAATTATTGTCAGTGACGATGTACTGACGCAGCTCCGGCCCAACTTTCTCAAGCAGGAAACGGAAGTGCCCGAGGATTGGCCAGGTTCTCAGAATCGAATGGCGACGTTGAAGCAGATCCCAGACAACCAGTAGCAGCAGCCAAACGCCGAGGATTGCGAGGATAAGTACTGCTTCACTCATTGTTGTCAACGCTACCAGCGGCTGGTCGCCAAGCGCGCCGGCGGTCGCTGGCTAGCGGCCGGCTGCCTTACTGGGTAACGGAAGGCTCTCTGCGAGCACAATCGAAAGCGCCTCCTCTGCCGTGTCAGCTTGGTGGATAAGACCAAGGTCACCCTCGCTGAGAAGCCCCTCGGCAACTACTCGCTCTCGAATCCAATCAATCAGGCCCGCCCAATGCTGCCGGTCAAGTAAGACAACCGGGAAGTGCTCGATCTTGTGGGTTTGCATCAAAGTCAGCGCCTCAAGCAGCTCGTCAAGCGTGCCGTAGCCGCCGGGAACGATTACGAAAGCACTCGCGTAGCGAACAAACATCAACTTGCGTACGAAGAAGTGCTGGAAGCTGATTGAGATATCTAGATAGTCATTTGGCTGCTGCTCATGGGGAAGCTCGATGTTGCAACCGATTGATAGGGCGCCTGCATCCTGCGCTCCCCGGTTGGCGGCTTCCATGATCCCCGGCCCGCCTCCGGTAATTACCGAGAATCCAGCCCCACCGAGGAGCCTTGCGGTTTCCCGCGCCAGTTCATAATGCCGTGTTCCTCGCTTGGCCCTTGCCGATCCAAATATCGAAACTGCCCGTTCGACCTTCGACAGAGCTCGGAACCCGGCTGTGATTTCGGCCTCAATCCTCTGAACACGACTTGGATCACCCTCCGCAAGGTACGAACCGAGCCAAGTGAGCAGTTCACGATCGCGCCGACCGTGACCGTCGAGGTCAAGCTCGTCAAGGTCATTGTCATTTTCGCTCATGGCGAACCGAGATCAGCGGCAGAACGGCAGGATCACACGAGCACTTGACGGAGCGATCACGCGCACAGTTTGATTGCTGTACGACTCGCCACCATCTGGACTCGATGGCGCGGGCGTGAAGACATCAATGTGCCGACCGATGATCGCGCCACCGGTGTCCTGTGCGCACATGTATCCACCACCAGGCTTGTTGCGGAAGCGCGAGATATAAACGCCACTGCCGCGACGGATCACACTCCTATCAACCGCAACTGACTGCCAGTAACGAAGTGGCAGTGAAAGTCCCGGTCCAAAGCGCGTGTTCTTGGAGGAGACGGCGCCACCCTTGGCTTTGCCGTTCGACCAACCACCTGACTCAAGCGGATATGTAACTTGGCCGCGGGAATTGCGCCAGTACATTGCGTCGAGCCAGTAAGACCCGGTTGCCCCAGATCCGTTACCGCTGCGATTTACCCATCCGCCTGCCTGTGAACCTTCATAGTGCCAGCGCTTGCCACTGAGGTCGACGCCGTCGCCCTCCATTGGCAGCCCTCTGGCTGAATAGAGCCAGTCGATACGGTGTTTTCCTGTAATTCCTGGAGCCGAAACTCGCTTGCCACGGAACCACTTCTCAGGTGCTGGGTAGTACTCGGTTATCTGGACGCCACGCAGAATCCGCGCTCCACTAAGTGCTTTGGCGCGCTTCACTGAAGCCGACGAAGGCGGTCGAGAATCACCGGGACTCGTTCCACCGCTTGATGCGGTCGCAGCCGCTGGAACTACTGCGCAAGCAAGCGCAGCAAGTCCCGCAACAGTTGTGTATTTGAGTTGGCTAATCATCGATAAATCGGTGAGAGTCCTAGAAGGGTTTCAACTGAAACGACCTTCACCCCTCGCCGCTCAAGCGTCGCGAGGATTGATTCGGCCGCAGCAGCGCTCTGCGAGCGATCGCCACCACCGTCATGCATAAGGATAATCGAGCCACGGCGAGTCTGCGAAAGTACCCGCGAGATTATTGCTCCAGTTCCAGGTCGCGCCCAATCCTGCGGGTCGACATCCCACTGGATTGTCAACATCCCACGTTGTCTGACCAACTCAATCAGATTGCCAGATACTGCCCCATAGGGAGCCCTAAACAGGCATGGCGTGAAGCCTGTCTGCTGCTGAATTCGGGACTTAGTGCTTGAAACCTCAGATGCCGCGAATGCGCCACCGCCTGAGAGGACAGGATGCGACCAGGAGTGATCGCCGATTGAATTGCCCTCGGCGAGGATGCGACGCTGTAAAGCGGCTCGCCCACCCATCTGGTTTCCAACCTCAAAGAAGGTCGCATGTGCATGATGGCGGCGCAGTGAACCGAGAATCGACGGTGTCCAATTCGAAGGTCCATCGTCAAAGCTAATCGCCACCATTCGTGAGGATCGACTGCCGGACCCTCGATACGACGCGCCACTCGCTCTGCAACCAACCAGCCGTGGCACAACAATCCGCGCCCGGGCAGCAGCGCTTGGCTTGAAATCCACACAAGGGCTCGATGAACAGTCGTGAGAGTCGGTCCACTGTGAGTGCACCCGCCAGCGGTAGAGGCCGACGCCCAAACCGACGCTAGCGGGCGTAAAGTGGGCTACGAGTCGACGCGAAGACGGTCGACTGACACGCGCAGTAAGAGTCCTTGTTGACTTGACTGATCCGCTCGGCCGCAGCTCCTGGCGGACCATCTCGGCCTTCCCATCGGTTGCTCGCAGGCAAATCTGCCTGACCGACGGCCCGCTGCTTGGTCGCAAAATCTCAAGGCAGAGCAACCGACCACGGGCTGCGCTCATTGCCGCCGAGGAGAACGGACCGGCTGTTGCAATCTCAAGTTGGAGAATTGGACCGTTCTGAACAAGCCTTGCTGCACTGATCCGCATCGGCCAGTTGGCAACCGCAGCCTGCTTGGTGCCAACTCGTCGCGGCGTGTCTGGAGAACCGGTTGAGGGCAGCGCCATCGCAGCGATCGTCAAGCCGAACACCAATGCGATCAGTATTCGCACTCGCGGCCGGCCCTTTTCGGGTCGGTACATTGCGACCAAGCCTAACGGCCAAACACTTCAATTGCGAACCAAAACCGCCTGCTGAGAGCATAATTGCAGGCTCTCAGCAGGGCTTTGGAAACTTTCTAGCGGAGGCGCATCCCACTGATTGCGCGGGAGATGACTACTCGCTGAATCTCTGAGGTTCCCTCGAAGATCATGTAGATCTTCGCATCACGGTGCCAGCGCTCGACCGGGTACTCGCGGGTGTAACCATTGCCACCGAGGATCTGGATTGCACGCTCAGTAGCCTTGACAGCTACCTCGCCGGCCTTCGCCTTGCTCATTGAGCCCTCAGCGTTCTTGAATTCAACGCCTGTGCGTCCCATCCATGCTGCACGCCATACCAGCAACCTGGCTGCGTCAATCTCCATCGCCATATCTGCGAGGTCGAAGGCAATCGACTGGTTGTCAATAATTGGGCGACCGAACTGCTCGCGGGTCTTTGCGTACTCAAGTGAGTACTCGTAGGCCGCACGGGCGATCCCGAGTGCCTGGGCTCCGACGGTTGGGCGGGTTGCCTCAAAGGTCTGCATTGCGGCCTGACCCTTGCCCTTCTTGCCCTCACGGACTCGTGCGAGACGCTCATCGAGCTTCTCCTTGCCACCCAACAAGCAGCTTCCGGGTACGCGGCAGTCATCAAGGTGAACATCGGCGGTGTGCGATGCGCGGATGCCGTGCTTCTTGACCTTCGCGCCCTGCTCGCAGCCCTTTGTATTTGGGGGAATGATGAATGCTGCGTGGCCACGCGAACCAAGTTCGCGATCAACTGTTGCCGTAACCACGTGAATGTTGGCGATTCCACCGTTCGTTGCCCATGACTTCTGACCGTTGAGCACCCACTCATCGGTGGCCTCGTCGTACTTGGCAGTTGTCCGCTGTGCGGAAACATCCGAGCCAGCGTCGGGTTCAGATGCGCAGAACGATGCGATCTTCAGGTCATCGGGCGTGCCGTAGCACTGCGGTACCCACTCACCCATCTGCTCTGGCGTGCCTTGACCTGCAATCGCTGCGACTGCGAGTCCGGTACCCATGATTGACATGCCAATTCCAGCATCACCCCAGAAGAGCTCCTCGTTGACGAGCGGCATTGAAAGGCCGGTCTCATCACCAAAGAACTGGATCATTGCTTCGAAGCCATAGAGACCAATCTTGGCTGCCTCCTGGACGATCTCCCATGGGAACTCTTCGCGCTCGTCCCATTCGTGGGCGGCTGGGCGAACAACGCCCTCGGCGAAGCCGTGGACCCATTCCTTTACGTCCTTCTGCTCCTGCGAAAGCTCAAGTGAGAAGGCGACAGGTGGCTTCTCTTCGGCTGCGTCGGAGGTTGGTTCAGGTGCTGTGGTGGCCATTGGGCGATGGTTCCTTTCAATCAGGTTTCGCGAAAGTTGACTCGTGAGTCAATGTAATGTTACCGCGCGTCGCGACGACATGTCGCGAATCAACGCATTCGCGGATTTTCGACCAGCTTCTCCCTCGCGGCTATGCGATCGGCCCGTTCGGCCCAAGTCCACCCCAGCCGTCAACGAAAACATCAAGAATCAGGTCGCCATCACTGGTTGCGCGGTAGACACTCAGGTCGGTTATTCCCGCCTCGATCAGCACCTCGTCGTCAAGCAATGTGTTACCGCTGCATTCCTTCGGGTCACGAGCGAGAATCACTGCTGCCGAATCGGCGAGGATCTCTGGTGTGCGGGCGCGGCTCATTGCCTCATCGCCGCCGAGCAGGTTCTGGACTGCTGCCGTTGCGATGATTGTGCGCGGCCAGAGGCAGTTGGCTGCGACGCCGTTCTCGCGCTCGGTTGCTGCGAAGCCGAGCGTCAGCATTGACATCCCGTACTTGGAGAGCGTGTAGGGCGCGTGGGTTGCAAGCCACTTTGGATCTGGATCAAGTGGCGGCGAAAGCGTCAGCACATGGGCACTGGACGACTCACGCAGGTGAGGAATACATGCCTGAGTTACAACAAAAGTTCCGCGTGAATTGATGTCCATCATCAGGTCGTAGCGCTTGCTCGGCAGCTCGCCTGGCGCCGAGAGGTTGATCGCCGATGCGTTGTTCAGGCAGATGTCGATCCCACCAAAGGTCTCGACAGTCTTCGCGACCGCTGCCAGCACTGACTGCTCGTCACGGATATCGCCAACAATTGGGAGTGCCTTGCCACCGGCAGCCTCGATTGCCTCAGCAGCGGTGTGAATCGTGCCCGGAAGACGTGGGTCAGGCTTATCGGTCTTGGCAATCAGCGCGATGTTCGCCCCTTCGCTCGCAAGCTTCTCAGCGATTGCGAGGCCGATGCCTCTGCTTCCGCCTGACATGAAAACCGTCTTGCCTTCAAAGTTGCCCACTGTGCGCCCCTCCCGATTGATTTAAGAGTCCAGCGCCGATGGCGCCGAGCGAGCCTACCGTGCGCCAGATTGTCTCTGCTCTGCGACTTTGCTAATTTTTAGTGAGTGAATACTCAACTCGACGTACGAACCCGGCTTGGACATGTCCATCTAAAGGTGGCGGACCTTGATCGTGCAATTAGCTTCTACCGCGATGCGCTGGGGTTCGAGGTGACCCAACGGGTCGGCAACGAGGCTGCTTTTCTGTCGGTTGACGGCTACCACCATCACATTGGGCTCAACACTTGGATGAGTCGCGGCGGCTCGCCACCACCAGCAGGGACCACCGGGCTCTTTCATGCGGCCATTCTCTACCCAGACCGTCGAGCGCTTGGCATCGCTCTGCAACGGCTACTGGATCACGGCATTCGCGTAGAGGGCGCATCCGACCATGGCGTAAGCGAGGCGCTCTACCTGACCGACCCGGATGGCAACGGCCTCGAGCTCTACACCGACCGCCCACCCGAGGCCTGGCCACGCGAGGCCAACGGAACGCTTGCGATGTTCACAGGCCCTCTTGACCTCAACCTGCTGTTAGCCGAAGCTCACGCAGAACGAGAGTGAACTCGGCCTAAATCGCCAGTTCAATCAAAGTCAAGATTCACGACTCACCTTTAATTGGATGCAAATGACAACCTGATGCCGGCATTGGCATATGAACAGGCACTAACGCCGTAGCCGGTACGCTTCTGATTGTGATCGACATACCGCCAAGATTGCGGGTCGCGATTATCGGCGCCGGGTTCGGCGGTATCGCCGCAGCGATTGAACTAAAGGCGAGTCGGATCGATGATGTCCAGATCCTCGATTCAGCACCAGGACTCGGCGGAACATGGCTCCACAACAGCTATCCCGGTTCGGCTTGCGATGTGCCGAGTCACCTCTACTCTTATTCGTTCGCTCAGCGCCGCGACTGGAAACGCCTCTGCCCACTCCAGCCAGAGATCCTCGAGTACATCGAGAACGTTGCGAGTGATTACGCGATCAACGAGCTGATCCGCACGGACACCAAAGTCTCCAGTTGCCTTTGGGACGAACAGTCTGGCGAGTGGGCTGTCAGCAGCTCTGACGGAGCGACGATCCGGGCGGATGCGATTGTGATCGCAACCGGCCAACTCCACCAGCCAGCGTTTCCCAAAATCGAAGGAAGCGCGTCTTTTAGCGGCCACAGCTTTCACTCGGCCGAGTGGGACCACGACTACGACCTGAGCGGCAAGCGTATTGCGGTGATCGGGACTGGCGCGAGTGCAGTGCAGCTGATTCCAGAGGTAGCTAAGCAGTGCGCAAAGTTGACGGTCTTTCAGCAGACTGGAAATTGGATGATGCCGAGGCGCAACCGCTCATACCCAAAGCCAATCGCGCTGGCAATCCGCTGGCTGCCGGGACTCCAGAGCTTCCGCCGCAAGTTCATTTTTGAGTACGGCGAAACGCTCACCGCAATGATCCGCCACCCGCGGACAATAGGCCTGCTTGGGCGACTCCGCTCATCGCTTTTTATGCGCTGGCAACTCCGCGGCAGCGATAAACTTCGCAGGCAGGTCTGGCCTAATTACACCTTCGGCTGCAAGCGGGTGCTTTTCAGCTCCAGCTATCTGCCAGCACTGCAGCGCAGCAATGTCGAGCTCGTTGATTCGGCAATAGCCGGAATCACGCCAACTGGGATTGTCACCGCTGACGGCCGGGAACATGAACTTGACTGCATTATCTATGCGACCGGTTTCAAGACGAACGATTTCATGTTCCCGATGGAAATCGTCGGTCGTAATCAGCAGAACCTTCGTGATGCTTGGGCGGATGGTCCTCACGCCCATCTCGGGATGACAGTTCCGGGATTCCCCTCGATGTTTCTGATGTACGGGCCAAACACAAATACCTCGGGTGGATCAATCCTCGTCTATCTCGAGGCGCAAGCCGCTTACATACGCAGGGCGCTTGAGGCTGTCAGGGCCCGCGGCGGTGGCGCAGTTGAGGTACGGCCCGAAGCCGAGCAGGCGAGCGATCGCCGTGTTCAGGAGCACTTCAAGGGTACGGCGTGGGTGCGTTGCGACTCTTGGTACCGCGACGAGGCCGGCAGAGTCGTTGCCAACTGGCCTGGCTACATGCGCGACTACCAGCAACAGACCGCGCTGTTCGACCCGACCGAATACAGCTTTATTGAGCAACGAACTACAAGGCCAAGATAATTGGGAGTAGGCCGCGTTGCTATCAACGAACTGGGAAACTCTCACTGATGAAACCGAGCCAACTCAATCGGCCAGCCTGGTCGGAGCTGTTCTACGACCTAGCGCTGATTGGAGCGTTCCTCAGCTTTGGGGTTGACTTCGGCAAGTCGCCCGGCTGGGAGTCCGCACTGGTTCTGGGCCTAAAGCTTGTTCTTATCTTTTGGACTTGGCAGCAGACCGCGCTGTTTGTAAACCGGTTCGGCGACCCATTTGACCGGGCGTTGAGAGGTGGGCTTCCGATCGCGCTGCTGCGGATTACCTTCCTGCTCCAACTCGTCGCGATCATCGCCCTGTCGCTAGTCGAAGGTGACCAGCTGGTGATTGATCAGATCAACAATGAACTCGGTCTAGCAGCTGCGGTCATCGTCTTAACAGTTGCTGCCACCTACGAAATCGGAGGGCGTTGGCGGCCTGAACTAAAGGCTCTTGCCAACGGAAGGCGCAATGTATGCATACCTGCCGCATTGCTGTTCCTCGCCTCAACTCTGCTGCCCTCGCCGTGGGGTCAGACAGTCTGGGTACTTGCGATCTTCGTTGCGATGGTGATGACCGTCGGACCTGATCTCGATGGAACACTCGCCCGATTCCCAATAAACCGTGAGCACTTCTCAGAGCGACTCGGCCTGTTTGTATTGATTTTGATCGGCGATGTCTTCGTAAAGACCGTCGTGACCGTCCACGAGGACAGCGTCGACGACCCAAACCTCCTTCAACTGGGCTTCGTCGCAGTGATCGCATGGATGATCTGGGCTACATACGAGCGCGAGGTCTTTGCTTTTGAGATGCCGGACCGCTCACGACCTCTGCTGATCTGGATGATCGCCCATTACATCTTTGCGCCGATGATGCTGATCAGCGGAATTGGGCTTGTTTGGTACGTGGCGCCAGACTTCCAGAAGACTTATGGCGACTGGATAGCGATGGTGGCAATCGGCGGCGTTGGATTGGCGATCGCCTCGATTGGACTGATGCGAGCAGTCGGGGGTGGCGCTAATGCCAGCGGGGCCGTCGTGCGTCTCGTAGCAACATCGGCCGGGGCAATCGTGATTGGCCTACTTGCCTGGCTTGCAACGCCAAGCCACTGGCGGGTCGGTATCGGAACGCTGGCAATCTTCCTACTGGCCGTCAACGCTACTCAGGAGTTCCACCGCAAGCGCACGACAGCGAGTGACTCCAGCTAGCCTCTCAAGTCGCTTGCAATACGCCATGTTGGGCCCGAGTTATCCGGGCCCAACATTCAGCGATTAGTGGAGACGGCGGGAGTCGAACCCGCGTCCGCAGCCGCGCAAAGAGTGATGTCTACGAGTGTGTCCGGCGCTCTGATCTCGACCCTGGCTCGCCGTGCCGGCGGGGTTGCCTGAGTCCAGTCTTCCTATTGATGTCCCCGGTTTGGCAAAGACTCTCCGTGCCGGGTGATCCCGCGGTTGATCCCGGCGATCCCCGCTGCGGGCATCGGGGGCCGAGACCTCACTCACCTAGTGTTTGCTAGGCAGCGAGGGCGTACTCGTGTGAGTCCGCACTTATTGGTTTTTGCTGGCGGTTTAACGAGGCCTGCCAGCACCTCGACTCGCAACCACTCCCGCGAACCGACCGCGTCGAAGCCTGTCGTCCCCGGGTGTTTAGTTGTAGTGCGAGTGTAGCCGCCTGAACGCCAATCACAAAGTCGCGGTCAGCAAGTTCCCTCCTAGGCGGCGACAACCTCAGTCTCAAGAGCGACCGGATTGCGGATGCACCAGGCGCCAGGGCAGCCATCGTCAGATCGCTGCTTCAACTCCGCGAGCTGATCGGCTGTAGCTTCAGAGTCAACCTCGAGCGACCAGTTGATTTGCTCTACGGGCGGCCTGTCACTAACCCCAAGAGCGCGACTCATGTCGACGCTTGCCTCGACGCGAGCCCGCAAGGAGCGGATCTCCACGCCATGAAGCGCCGCTTCCTGAGCGAAGGTCATCGCGTAGCAGGCGATACCACCCCAAAAGCAGTAGGCGAGTGGATTTGGCGCCGAGCCGGTCCCGCCCATCGCCGGTGGGAAATCAGCCTCAAAAGTGACGGTCTTGCCGCTTGGCAGGGGAATCTCAGTCCGGAACTGCGGTGAGCCTTCGGCCGTCTGCCACTCACCGCCGAGCTTGACCTGTTGAACAACGGCCGTCGGATCATTTGTAGCCAGCTCAGCGGTTGCCTTCAGCGCCTCAACATTCAGATTGTGCATTTCTATTCTCCTTCTCAGATGGCATCAGAACCATCAGGATCGTGTGGATTGATTAATGGCCAAATCGAATATCGGGAAGCAACCGACGCAGTGGCTCTGGGGCCCACCACGCCCACTTGCCAAGCAGCCGCAGGAGTACAGGCATCAGCAGTAGCCGAACGAGGAAGGCATCGAGTAGCACGGCGACGCCGAGAATCACGCCCATCTCCTTCGGCGGAAGTGGTCCTGACAGGGCAAACGTGAAGAACACAGCGACCATCACACCGGCTGCAGCAAAGATCACTCGACCGCTGTGTGCGACGCCATTCACCATTGCGTCCTCGGGGTCATGGCTGTGATCCCAGTGCTCCTTTGCTGAAGAGAGCAGGAAGACCGTGTAATCCATTGAGATCGCGAAGATCATCGCAAAGAAGAAGACCGGCCCCCACGCGTCAAGGAAGCCCTGCGGTTCGAAACCGAGTAACCCACTGCCATGTCCGTCCTGGAAGACAAGCCTTGCGACTCCAAAGGCTGCTGCCGTAGACAGAAGGCTGGTCAGCACACCGACCGCAGCGATAATCGGCGCTTGGAGCGCAACCAGCAGCAGCAGGAAACCAAGTGCGAGCACAACTCCAATCACTAATGGCGTCTTCTCGGAGAGCAGAACCTCAAGATCATGGTTCTCGGCGACCGAACCGGCAACAAGGCTTCCGGCCGGCAGAGCCGCGCGCAGACGGTCGACGGTCGCACCTGTCGCGGTAGCTGAGGGATCGGTCATTGGAATTACTTGGACGAGTGCCGAGCCGTTTGCTCCCAGCATTGGTGGCATTACCTGCGCTACACCCCGGTCCGCTCTTGCGATCGTCACCACACGAGTCGATCCTCGCTGAGTGGTGAGAATCTGAAGTGCACCGGGTGCCCCCTTACCGAAGCCTGACTGCACCTGGTTGTAACCAACCCTTGAACTATCTCCACCAGGCACAACCTTGATTGACGGCATCCCTGTCTTCAGGCCAAGCAGTGGCGATGCCAGCAGCAGAAGCGGAATCAAGGCCAATGCTCCGTAGAGATAAGGCTTACGCCAAAGGCGTTTGGCCCACGCGGCAAAGCGCGGCGAGCGATGCTCACCCTGATGCACCCATGGCAACGCGAGGCTGTCAACGCGAGGCCCGAGCTTCCCAAGCACAGCGGGTAGCAGCGTCAGTGTCGCTGCGAGGATGAAAACGACTGAAATCATTATTCCGAGCGCCATCGATCGGAATGCCGGCGACGGAACGAGCATCACCGCGGTCAGAGAGATGAGCACGGTGATGCCGCTGAACAGCACCGCCTTTCCAGCGGTATCCATCGTCTCGGCGACTGCATGTTCGACCGGCTCCTGCGAACCAAACAGTGAGCCTCTAAAGCGGTAGACGATGAATAGCGCGTAATCAATGCCGAGTGCGAGCGCGAACATCAGCGCGAAGTTCATCGCCCAGATCGAGATGTCAAGCAGTGCGGTACCCAGGTAGAGCGACCCGGCGGAGGCTACAAGTCCAAGAATCGTCAACATCAACGGTAGTCCAGCAGCCACGAGCGAACCAAAGGCCAGCACAAGGATGATTAGCGTCACCGGCCATGAGATCAACTCGCTCTTCATCATTGCGTTCCGATTGGCGGTGTTGAAGTCGGACCACATTCCGCTTGCTCCGGTGAGCGAGACTTGGACGCCGTCGCCTTGAAGTTTGTGAAGTTTGTTCTTTAGGTCATCGGCAGCGCGAACCATTGTGTTTGAGTCAGCCCCGGCGCCAACTTGGATCACGGCAGTGTGACCATCTCGCGATATCGAACTGCCTACTTGCGGCATCACGACGGCAGTTACACGTGGGTCGGCCTTCAGCTCCTTGCGGGTATCAGCGATCGCCAGTTGGAATCGAGCGTCGGTCACGACCCTACTTTTTGAGTGGACAACAACCATCAGCGCACTTGATGAGAGCCCATTGAAATCCCGATCAATTAGCTTTCGGGCCGCGACGGATTCAGATCCACTCGCCTCCCAACCCGCCCCCGACAGTGCCGTCTCAACGCGAGGCGCAAAGATCCCAAAGATGATTGCTATGCCAACCCAGGCGATTGCCACGGTGCGGAAGTGGGTTGCCGTGTAGCGGCCTAGACGTCCTAGCGGCCCATAAGTTCCCATCAGCGAGTCAACCTGCCATTCACTTGAGTGCTCCGGTCAGTAGTTGGTCAAGCTCGTTGATCTGTTGGCGAAGCCCCCCACAGACCTGTTCGCAGAGCGCAAAGACCGCCGGATCAGCGATCGCATAGCGAACAAAGGTGCCTTGCTTAGTGCGACTTACGAGCCCCGACTGATGGAGCATCCCGAGATGTTTCGAGATGTTCTGTTGCGTCGCGCCCAGACGCTCCGCTAGCTCACCAACTGTCGCTTCGCCATCGCGCAGCGTATCGAGCAGCCGGATTCGCATCGGCTCGCCAAGAAGGCGGAAGCGCTGTGCGATTAGGTCGGCAAGGCTTTCAGGAATTGGATGGATCATTTCCATTTGCGCAATATACCACTAATCAGTTGTATAGGCGTAGAAGCTATGCTCGTCAGCAGCCGCGCTCCCTACCATCCATCCACATAACGGCTCACGGGCCGAACCGGGCACCTATCATTGACCTTGTGCGCGCCCGGAAAATTCAACTCCTGCCAGCGGTTACAACCACCATCGTTGCCTGCAGCCTGGCCCTCCCAGCCAGCTCATTAGCCTCGGCCTCGCGGGTGCTGCTCGTCGGCGATTCGATCACTGAGAGCCTGCCGCTGCGCACAGTGACTTGGCAGACATTGGCGAGCCAGGTCGGCGCAAAACTGCACTCAAGGGGATTCCGAGTAGGCACTGCGCGCGGCTGGATACCGATTCACAGCAGTTGGGACTCCCCGATCAACGGCGTCAGCAGGCAGCCAGCCAACCCATGGCAGCTATCAGGCCCTTGGTTAGAGCTCGGATTCCAACACCTCGGATTCCCCGCCTATGGCCCAGAGGGACTGAGCGCGACCGGCAGCCCAGGCGCCACCGCGCAGATCGCGACGCGGACCGCTCACAGCACGATCTTTTACACGGCAATCAAGGACGGTGGGCGGCTTTCGATTACAACCCCACGCGAGCGACGCAACTTCTCCACCTCGGCCCGCGTTCCGACCGGCCGTGAGATTGCGATCAACGGCAGCCCGATCTCCCTTTCGATTAGTGGCGGCCCGGTAAGGATCAGCGGCCTGGTTGAAGCTGATCCGCAATCGATGACGCTGGCGCAGAGCGCTCGCTCTGGAGCGATGGCAATTGACAGCTACAAGCCAGCCCAGCAGCAGGCACGGAGGCAGCTGAAGGCGTCGCTAACAGTGATTATGTTCGGCACCAACGAGGAGAACCGTGAGCTGGTTGGCTCTCGTTACGCGCGCAGCGCCTTTGACATTGGCATCTACCAGCAGGCGAAGCTGAGTCGCCCCGGCCGCTGCGTTGTCGTCCCACACGCACCAAACATCCACAGCTGGAGCCAGCAGGCTGCGTTCAGAGCAGTCGCCCGCCGGGCAGCCGCACGTGTCAACTGCCTGTATCGGCCTTGGCTCGCATCAGTCTGGAATGGGTCAACCAGCCGAACCAAAGGCCTTACCTACGATGGAATCCACCCGACGCCGAAAGGCTACGGAGTTCTCAGCTCCGCACTTGCGCGTGGGCTAGCCACAGTACTGCCGCGCAACTAACCCGCCGCCAGCTAACTAGCGCCGCCTGCGTACCTCGCGGTCCATCTCGCGCTTCATCTCGCGCTCCTTAATGTCGTGGCGCTTGTCGTGAGCCTGCTTGCCTCGCGCTAGCGAGATTTCAACCTTCGCGTAAGCGCCTGAGAAGTAGACCTTCGTCGGGACAAGCGTTAGCCCCTTCTCACCGATCTGACCGATCAGCCTTTCAATTTCGCGTCGGTGCATCAGCAGCTTGCGGACCCGTTCGGGTTGATGGTTCTGCATCGCAGCCGGCGTGTAAGGCGGAATGTGCATCCCATGCAGCCAGACTTGCCCATCCTCGATAATTGCGTAGGCCTCGTTAATCGAGGCGCTGCCCTCACGCAGCGACTTGACCTCGCTGCCCTGTAACTGGATCCCACACTCGAACTTCTCAAGCATTTCGTACTTGTGATGGGCACGGCGATTGGTTGAGACAACTCCCCCGTAACTGCGCTCCTTGGCTTTCTTCTTCTTAGCCACAGTCTCTCCCCGATGCCAAACCTAGCTGTCGCGACTGACCGGATAGAGATCGCAGCGGCCACGGGGTGCATCGACACGGCCAACCTTGACCTCAACCTGATCGCCGAGCCTTACATTCTGCGACCCGCGGTCATCGGAGAGCATTGTTCGCTCCGGGTTGATGTTCCACCAACCGCCTGGCAGCCTGCGGACCGGCATCATGCCCTCAAAAGCGCCACCGAAGTCAACGAACAACCCGGCTTCAATAAGGCCGACAACCTCACCATCAAAGTTGCCATCGTGAGTGCCACTTTCGATTTCACGCTCAAGCAGGAAGCAGGAAGCGATGTCATCGGCATCGCGCTCAATTCCCATTGCCTCACGTTCGCGAGCGCTTGTCGCGATCGCTAACTCCTCCATACCCCCAGCCGATGGCGGCTTCTCGCCAAGGCCAAGCGAAGCGAGAATCGCCCGGTGGCAGATCACATCTGGATAGCGGCGGATTGGCGAGGTGAAGTGGCAGTAGTGCTCAAGTCCGAGCCCGCTATGGCCAAGTGGCTCGGCGTCGTAGCGAGCCTGCTTGAGGGCCCGCAGCACCAACGAAGTAATCCCGAGCCGACCACGCTGCTCGGCACGCGTCCAGTGATCAACCAAAACCGAAGCCTTGGCAACGATCTCAACGGCCTGCGACGGACTCATCAACTTTGGCGCGGGCGGCGTTGGTATCTCGAGTGTTGCCAGTTGATCAAGCAACATCTCTGCAGCCTCTGCATCGGGACGCTCGTGAACACGGTGTAGCGCTGGCGCACCACGCTCAACAAGCGTCTGGGCGACAACAGAGTTGGCAGAGACCATCAGCATCTCAATCAGGCGATGGCTCTCAGTCTGCTCAACCGTCTCCCATCCGTTTACATTGCCATCAGCATCAAAC
>Ga0194055_10001510_pt1 | contig 18938 bp, 9 predicted proteins | sample SepL449m_MetaG_FD_155482 | JGI IMG/M metagenome (GOLD analysis project Ga0194055, IMG submission 155482) | Anoxic zone freshwater microbial communities from boreal shield lake in IISD Experimental Lakes Area, Ontario, Canada - Sep2016-L442-9m | ecosystem: Environmental > Aquatic > Freshwater >...
GTTGGAGCGGGCCGTGATGTTTTCGTCCGGTGACGCCATTGAGCCAGAGTCACTGACTGGTTTTATAACGCCCGTCGACTCGCTTGGGTCCGAACAACCTCCGGCAGGCACGTCGACTGCTGCTGCCGGAAAGGATTTATCCCAGTTGGTGCGAGCCACGGCCCACGGCATTCTTTCCACTACCGCACTGCGTGGCGTCTACCGTGTTGAGCCGAACTTCAAGGAGCCAAGCCAGGAGGTTGAATCAGAGGCACTTCGGCCGGCAAGCGATCAGGCGGATCGGAATGAAACAGCAGGGTCGGAAACGCTCTGGCCCACGCTGGCTGATGTGGAGCGGTTGCACCTAGAGCGAACGCTCGTGGAGAGCCTGCAAAACAAGTCTCTGGCGGCCAAGATGCTGGGAATCGACCGGTCGGTGCTGCGTCGTAAACTGCATCGATACGGCCTCGAAGGCAGCGACACTTCCGGCACCGACACGTCCGAGTAGGCCCAGACGCACAGCCCTCCATCGCATCGAGTCACATCGGCAAAGGGGGCGGCAAAAGTCTCTTTTGTGGGCGGCGGCGTCCCAATGCTCGTCGAGCGTTCGCCGACCCCATCCACTCCCGTTTCCAGTGTGACAAGTCGCCGCTAAGGCTATGCGAGATTCGCTTAGCCTGCTTTTTGTCGCAATGCGGAGATGGCAGCAGCATCCTCGTCAGGCACGCGCAAGCGGAGCGTTGCGGCAGGAGGGGATCGTCGCTCCTGCGAGAAGCCGCGTTTTCCCGAAGTCAAAAATTCAAGGAGATGCGTTGTAGGGCCGGTCGTGAATTCGGCCCGGAGTGTCTCAAGCACATCCTTCCAAGGAAGGCCTCTGCGGTACACGATCCGGTATGCGGCCTTCAGATCATTGATCTGGTCGGGAGTATGTCCACTGCGTCGCAGTCCCACGATATTGAGACCGACAATGCAACCGCTCTGCCCATCCACAAGCATGTAGGGAGGCACATCCTGTACGACACGGGCATGTCCGCCTACCATCGCGAGCCTGCCAATCCGACAGAACTGATGGACCGCCACGGCGCCCGAAACAAACGCTCTATCTTCAACGGCCACGTGTCCACCAAGCATCGACCCATTGGCGCAGATGCAGTGGTTGCCGACGACCACATCGTGGCCTAAATGGCCGCTTGCCATCACGTAGTTGTGATCGCCTACGATGGTCGCTGTCCCTGGCTTGAGTGATTTATGAATCGTGACGTGTTCGCGAAAGACGTTGTGGTCTCCGATCACGACGCCGCCGACCTGCTCTGGGCGCGCAACGTGCTGAGGGGCTCCTCCGACAACGGAATACTCACCAAATTCGTTGTGGCATCCGGCCGCGACGCCAGACTTCACAATGGCCCCGGTAGACACGCGGCAAAAATCACCCAGTACAACATCCGCCTCAATCGAAGCGAACGCCCCGATGTGGACGCCCATCCCGAGGCGGGCTTCAGGGCTTACGGCGGCCAACGGATGGATGCTCACAGTTCGGCTTCCAAAGGCATGTCAAGGATTTGGAACAGGCGGTACAAGCCCGCAGGCCCGTCTCGACTGGGGGCCGCTCCGGAATAATCCGGCGAGTCAGTGCGATCCCGAGGGGTTATCGGCTCACCCACGCCGTCGATTCAATGCCAGTTTTTAAAGCAAGTCGTATCTTTCCCCGCCTGCCTCTCCTCCCGCGGCAGCCTCTGCTTCCTGGGTCGTCATCCTCGCGCCAAACGACTACACTCACCGAAGAGAAAAATGCGACGTTGAAACGCATGCAAAAGCAGACAAAAACCTCTCTGCCGAGAGTCCGAGAGTCCGAGAGTCATCGATTCTAAAATTTATCCAGGTAGGAGACTGACACGATGGCAGGTGAGACGACGAGTCGGGAGGAGCGGTACGAGGCGGCAGAAGTGCTTAAAAATAGTGGTGACATGGTAGCCGCAGTGGCTGCATTGGAGCAGGTGGTGGCCACCGATCACGATTTCTCGCTGGCTCACTCGGCTCTGGCAGCATGGTATACGAGGCTGGATCGCCACGAGGAAGCCATGCAACACGCTCGCACGGTATGCCAATTGGAGCCAAACGATCCTTTCAGCTACACGGCTCTGAGCGTTGCCTGCATGCGTGGAGGTCGTATTCCCGAGGCAGAAGATGCCCTTGCCAAGTCCCGGATGCTTCAAAGCGGATCGTAAGTCTCCCGCAGCCAAGGGCCCACGCGACGATCCCCATGCGACGAGGATTGTGCCGTCTCGAAGCCGGCGGACACCCTATCCCGGATGCGTTCTACAGCGGGGCGGCGACTGCTGCATCGATACGCTTGAGTCGCTCTCGGTCTGATGGGCTCAGTTGGCTCGCATTCAGGCCCAATTTTTTTGCTTCAGCGAGGGATCGCTTGGCCGACTCAATTTGTTTTGCTTCGACATGTGCCAGAGCCAAATGCAGGTATTTCACGGCGGATGGATCCAGAATCGCCTCCGTGAGGTCTTCGATGGCTCCGGGTGTGTTGCCTGAAACGAGCCGAACGATTCCTCGAGTGTCCAGTAGGTCGGGGTGCGGCCCCAGTTCGAGGATTGCTCCATCGATGAGACGATTGGCTTCGTCGGAGGTGTCGGGTTTGGCAAGATAGAAAGCCAGATTGTTGGCCACGATTGCGGCTTGCGTAGACGCCAACCCTTTGCGAGCAAGCAGATTGCGATAGAGCGATTCAACTTCCACGTTATTCCCTTGGAGTTCGCGGAGCTCCGCCAGCAAAAGCGGCAGCACGATGGAGTCGGGATCTTCCCGCCGGGCCTTCGTAAACCACTGATCCAGCCGAACGGTCACCTCCGGGCTGGGTTGAGCCCCCTGACTGCGAGCCACCGCGAGGCTGGCCTGCAGTATGCGTTCCAGCGGGAGTCGATCCCACGCTTTTTCCAAGAGGTTGAGCGCCTCGTCCACCCGCTTTTGCCTTCCCAAAAATTCGGCTCGAGCAACGATGCCTTCGGGGGAACGCGTTGCAAACTCAGCCAGTACTTTATCGGCTGCCTTTGGAAAACCGAGGTCCTCCATGAGTTTTGCGATCGCCTTGAGTTGCCCCACTTGCTCCAGTGGCACAGGGCCCGACGGCAGGAGCTTTTTTGCAGCGGCCACCGCAGTGCCCCGATCGTTCTCTGCAATCGCCAGCCTCGCTTCAAGCGCCAGCGTGATCGGGGCTCCGGGCAGTGACGATTTCAGCTTTACCATCCACACCTTCGCCGTCGAGAGTTCGCCGTGCGCGATGAGCTTTTCAATCAGAACCGCATAGAGCGCTGGTGGTGTGTTTGAAGCTGCCACCAGCGACACCATATCATTGCGGCACTCCTCCCAGCGGCCTGTTTTCTCTCGCAATTGTGCCAGTTGGAGTCGCTGCGATGTGGAGAGCGGCTGCTCGCGGGCAAGCGATTCTAAGAGCCTGATTGCCCGTCGCCAACTGGCAGGCTCCGGGCGACCAGCCATCAACGACACCTCCAGCGTAACGTCTTCCGGTGCAAGCTTGCCCGTGCTGTCGGCGTTTTGCTCGATGATCGCAAGCGCCTCGGTAAGCGACTTATAGCCTCCCTTTTCAGCCGTCAACTCGGCGAGCGTGCGGCGGGCCCACGTCTTAGTGCTGCGGAGTTCCGGGCCGTTGCTCTGGGCAGCAACGATCTTCTGCAATGTTTCACGCGCAGGGTTGAGCTTGCCCCGCCGGATAAAAAAAGCCGCCATCCCTCGAGCGATCGCCAAGTTTTCCGGAGCGATCGCGACGGCATCGCGGTAGTTTTTTTCAGCCTCTTCAAACTGACCGAGCATCTCGTTGCCTTGGGCGGCCACGAGTTGTCGATCCGGCTCTGTCAGCGTTGAGACGGCGCGTTGGAGCGTCTGCTCAGCGAGTTTTCGCTTGCCAGTTGCCAACTCATGGGAAAGAAGCGTGAGCCAGGTTTCGGGCTGGTCGGGGGCCATTTTCACCGCTCGTTCGAGCACATTCCCTGCTCTGTCCGGCTTGCCGGACCGGCTCAGCAACTGTCCCAGCCAGAGGAGGTCGCCGGCATTTGTGGAATCGACAGAGACGCTCCGCTCGGCGCTGGTTACCGCCTCGTCAAACTTGCCGGATCGCATCTCCATCTCGGCCGAGATGCGTCCAAAATCTTCTAGCCCATCCGGCCCCAACATCGCAACTGCTTCCTGCGCATCTTGGAGCCGGTTGGTGGCATACAAGAGGGCTACCAGTTGTCGCACAACACTCGGATTGGCCGGGCCCATGCCAACGGCCTTCTGAAGATGCTCGATCGCCCCGGGAATATCGCCTCGCAGACCGTCGATCTCGGCAAAGAGTTGCTGAATTTGAAACCAGCCGCCGCGTTCGTTCTCCGCTTCGATAAGCAGGTTTCGGGCCTCGTCTAGATTGATGCGATCTTCATCGCTCAGATCCAGTGTGGTTTGATTCGGAACGGCTTTCTTTTTCTGCGATACTCGGACTCCCAGCGTGAGTACGCTGGCTTGAGCCACGCGAGCTTGCGGGCTGGTTGGCCCAGCCAGCCGGCTGATATCGGCCGCGTAAGCTTGCGCCTTTTTGATATCCCCCTCTTCACGTGCCAGCTCAAAGAGTGCCGTGCGTACCCGCAAATCGTCGGGGCTCTTTTTGAGCAAGGCCGTCCAGAGACGATCGGCATCGGCCCGCTGCCCCATGCTCATGCGGATCGCTGCCAAACCCGAGAGCACGCGGCTGGCTTCGGCTGCGGGCAGTTGCTCCGAACGCTCCTCGATGCTGGAGAGTTGTTTCGAGGCCGTCTCGGCCGGTTCGCGGGCCGCGAGTTGCGCCTCAATCAGGAGTAGGCTTGGGGTGTTGGCCACATCCGAGGGCACTCCAGCTAGCTGCGTTCGGGCCGCAGTCAGATCTTTTTCTCGCAGAGCAAGCGTGACTAAGGCTGTCCAGAGCTGCGGTTCGTCAGGCGTGGTGGCAGCCGCAGTGGTGAGCAGATCCACGGCCGAATCCGACTCCCCTTTGCGCACCAGCACATCGGCTCGTAGGAGTGCGATCTGAGGGGCGGAAACGTGGACAGATTGCTGGAGGATGTCGAGCAAATCGTCGATTGCCGACCAATCCCTGTCGGCATCGGTACGTTTCATTTGGGCAGCAACACGTAACTGAAGCAGGGGGCTCCAGACCTGAGGAATGGATGTGAGGCGATCGGGCCCAAGAGCCGCAGCCACGGACTCAAACTCGTTGAGCGATTCATCTGCCTTTCCCGAGGCAACCAACGCCGAGGCGGCGCCTACGCGGGCCGCCAGCGACGAAGGGTCTTCTGAGAGCACGCGGCGGTTGGCCTCAAGCTGTTCGTCAAACTGGCCCAACTGCTCGAAGCACTGGCCCAGATATAAGTCGACTTGCCGAGTGAGGTCATCGGATCCTGCCACCAGCGGTCGAACGAGGTTGAGTTTTTGTTTGGCTTCCTGCCAACGCTGCTGCGACACCAGCACGCGGGCTTCAAGCAATCCCACAGACGGGTTGGCTGCGCCCAAAGCCTCTTTGAGCTTCCCAATGGTGAGCTCAACTTCCTCAACCCTGTTTTGCTGCAGGAGCACATCGGCAAGCAGCAGCAGCAACGCAGCCCGATTGGGCATTTTCTGGACAGCTTCCTGGAGCACTTCAATGGCTCGAGCGGGTTGCTGCTCCTGCATTGCCAGCACAGCCGTGCCTCGCACCATCCGCTCGTCGTCCGGAAAGAGCTTCATCCCCTGCTTGATAATCTTGCCTGCTTGAGCGAAGTTTTTCTCCGTCAGAGCAATTTCAAAGGCAGTGAGCATCGTTTCCGGATCGTCTGGGGCCAGTTGCGATGCCCGTGCAACATCTTGGCTTGCGCCCTTCAGATCACCGTGTTGCCGGTGCCAGCGTGCCAAAGCAAGCCATGCCTTGGGGTCAGTTGCATTCGCTTGCACAAGCTGATCAAGCACGCGGGTCGCGGCCGCAGAGTCGTTCGATTTCTCTTCCAGAATGGCTGCCAGGATGATGAAGACCTCGGTGCTGTTTGGTGGGAACGTGTGCTTGGGATCAAACGCTTTGGTCGATAGGTCGAATCCGATCAGCCTACTGGCGATGCGCCCCGCCTCTTCGAAGTTGTTGGTGCCGGCCCAGGATCGCGCCAGCAACACATCCAACTGCGAGAGCGTGAGCAACTGGCCAGCGTCGTCCGTTTCGTTGTTCTCTTTATTTTCTTCCTTGTCGGTGGCACCGCTGTCCGGTGCCAGTTGGCCGACCAACACTTGCAAGTGTTCTCTGGCATCTCCAAAACGTCCGATACGCATTTGAAAAACAGCCAATTTCTGGCGCAGCAGAGCGTTGGTTGGATTCTTACGAACCGCAGTTTCAAGCGTTGCGTAGGCGCGGGCAACATCGTTGCGAGTCGCGTCGGGAGATTCGGCCCGCTTGAGCACAATCTGCGCAAACTCGGCGTACGCTTCGTTGTCGTTCGGGCGCAAGTTGACGTAGCGGGCAAACAGGTTGATCGCGTCTAGGTCTCGACCGTCGACGATTCGCTGCCGGGCCTGCGTGACAAACGTACCGGCATTGCGGTCCACCTGGAATCGGTGCAGAAAATAGACTCCCGCTATCCCGCCCACCACGACGGCAACAAGAATGAGCAGCAGCCGAACGTTGACCTGCCTCATCGGCCTAGTTCCTCAAAAGTCGGTGGAACAACAAGACGGGACAAAAACGAAAGTATACCGCGTTCTTCAAGGACCCGGGGTCGCTGTTACGAGCACATCCTGCGGATCATCTACGACAACAAGCCCCCGGAACTGAATTTTTTGGGGCACAGTATTGGAGTGCAGTTGCAAGCCGATCGGGCCGGCAACGCAGAGTTCCGGAGTGGGGTCTGTCCAGTCAAATACAAAGCGACCGTTCACAACCAAGCGGATCCGGCTGCCGATGGCGAGGATTTCCATCCGGTTCCAATCGTGTTGCTTGCCAGCGGCTTTTGCTTTTCCATCCTGATCGCCGCTCAAGCCCTGACGCCGAAGGAGATCGTAGAGGCCCCAGTCAGATGGAAACATCACAAGGTGCCCCTGATAGCTTGAGGTTTCACCATCATGCTCAAATTTTTTCCCCCACAGCGACACGCCCGAGTGCATTTCGGACTCAGCAAGCTGGCCCTCCAAGAGCAGCCGGAAGTTTCGATAGGGTTTTGTAGTGAGCAGATAGGTGCTCACCTTCGGAGGGTTTGAGGCATCGTTGCTCGCCACGATCGTACCGTCTGCGATCGACCAGTAGGGATCGATGTGACCCTCCCAGCCCGTGAAGTCGCGGCCGTTGAAGAGCCTGGCAGCCCTGGATTGCTCCTCAGGCGGCAGTTTGACAGACGCCGCCCAGTCAGGTGCACCCCCTCCACCGGGGTGTGCTAGGCCGTCGGCGGGAGTGCCGTCATCGTTGAGTTTACCCGCAGCCCAGAGCGTGCTCCGAGTGAGCAGATCCAGAAAGGCAGGCATCTCAACGGTTTTTGAATAGTGGCCGATCGTTGTGCCGACAACGCGTGCCTTTCCGAATTGATTCGTCCAGAGCACTGTCTGCGGAGCCTGCTTTTCGCGGCTGACGGCCTCGGCCAGCGGTGTGGCAGTCGGCCAGACTTTGTCGCAGTAGTAGAGTTCCTCGTTGGGGATCTCCCAGTTCTTCGGCAAGCCTCGCAGGATCGGGTGTTCGGCAATGAGTGTTGCGGTGTAGGGGTAGTGAGCGCCGTGGCCGGGAGATGTAATGCCGCAGAACCGAAACCAATCGTCACTACCAGCGCGGTAACAGTGCATCGCACAGTGCATGAGCACAGCGGGCACACCCTTTTCGTGCTCCGCCACAATCAGCTTAAGAAATGCCGGATCCTTGACGTTGGCAAAGCACTCGTTGTGAAAAACAACGTCATACCCTTTGGACCAGTCGGGCGTTGTATACACAGACACCTTGTGATCGGTACTGCTGCCCCCCTCGTGGATGACCGTTGTCCGGATGCGGGCCCTTGATTCGAGCCCCCGAGCAATAATTTCTTTTTGAGCGTCGTAGTCGTGGCAGCATCCGCCGGTGATGTAGAGCACCTCCAGCGGCCGGTCAGATTCCTCGGCCAAGAGCGGCGCAGCCGGAATGCCAGCAGGCACCCACCCAGCCAGCACACAAGCCAGCCAGCCAAACCCCACCAGAGCCACGCTTGCCACGGGGAAACGAACGATCATTGCATTGACTCCAGGAAGAAGAGGGGAAACGGGGTAGGGCCGGCTTTCAGGATGCATGGGTAAAGAGGACAGCTTACGTTCTCCGCCGGGGTTTGTGGAAGCGTCTGGCATTGGGTGGCGAACGATCGAGCAAAGATCTCAGGGCATTTTAGACGATAGAGCATCTGCACGGGTTGAATCGGTTGAATCGAGTTGAACGAATACGTCAGGCGTTCCGGAGGCGAGTGCGATGCACATGAGCAAAGCGATGGATGTGATTGGATCGGGAGGGCTTGCACGGATCGTGGTAATGCTGCTGCCATTGATGGGAGTGGCTGTATCAACCGACTCGTCTGCAAACGAGATTATGCCAGCCATGCCGCATACCGTGCCTGCCAGGCAGTCAATCAATCGCTCAGACTCCAATGCAGTGGCCCACGCTGGCCCAGCGGGGCGTAGTGCATCCCAAACCAGCCGGTGCGGTAATAGCCAATGCAAACAATGCAGTCACAATGATTCTGGCAAAGGGCCGCACTGCAATGGACAGTGCCAGACTGGCGGCTGCCCGGCGCACTGTCCGGTGCGACCAGAACAGTTTGGATTTTACAGCACTCAGTGGCGATCGTGGCCTGGGCAGAGCGTGGTGCAAGCGGCTCATACCACTAAGGGAGCCACGCCTTTCTCACCTCCCAAGCTAGAAGTGCCAGGGGTGGATGAGGAATCGCTGCTGCCACCAGACAAAGAGGATTCAGACGCGACAGATTCAGGCGATTTCGAAGACGACGCACTGGATCCAAGTGGGCCTCCCCTAAACGCGCAACCGCCAACTGGGCCAGCCGTGGAACCCGAGTCCAGCAGGCACCCACCGCGTGAACAGTCGCGGACAGAACCGACACAACCCCAAGTCGACCCCGAGGAGCCACCGGCTGAAAAAAAACAGCCGCCGCAGCCGGGAGAGGAAAATCTCTTCGACGAGGCTTCCCTCAGGGTGAATCCAGAATCTATCGAAAGGATTTCCAAGCGACAGGAATTCAACCAAAAGCAGTCGGTTCTGCAGTGGCAGGCCGCGCAACGCCAATTGGCACGCGAGCATGCACTCCGGCCGCACTCCAGTCGCCAGCCGTACGCTATCCAGCCGGCATCGCACGTCGAACCCGAGTGCGCTGTGAGCCATGCGCCCAGGACCAATCCCCTGCGGTGAGAGAGTGTCGCTGTATCCACAACCACGCTTTTCAGCTTTTCAAAAAAATGCGAGAGGCGGGAGTTGAACCCGCACGCCTTGCGGCACTGGATCCTAAATCCAGCGCGTCTGCCAATTTCGCCACTCTCGCGTCAGAGCCTCGCCATCGACGGCTAGCTCTTTTCGCTCGCTACGCAGTCTACAGACGATCTGCCCTGCCTACGAATCGACTCACTGGCGGAGACAAAGCAGCCAAAAATAAAGCGTTTCATTCGCCCTGCTGTTCGAGGAGTCGATCCAGATTGCCGCAGCCGTGGGGATCGCGCGGCGGCCACGTGGCCAAGAGCAGTTCGTGGAGCGTGTCCAGCGAGGAATCGTTGCTCAGCCGTGCGAATCTGATTTCCAAAGTGTGGACGCATTCGGCAGGGGGATGTGTGCGATTCCACTGGTGTGCGATGGCCGCCGCGATGCTGGCTGAAAAAATGCGAGCCGGCGGGCGAGGCAACTCCCAGAAGATTTTGTGCCAGCGGTGGTGTGGCAGCGACGAAAATCCACCGGCCGGCTGGAGGGGTTCGACTCCACGCCCTTGGCGGAGCACGTCAACGATATGACCGCTGGCAAGTTGGGCGCGGCTGTAGACCCACTGCTCTTGGCGGAGCACTTGGCCAAACATGTTCCAATCTTGATGAAGGCCCGTGAGCCGCACTGCAGAGACAAGTGGAGCAGGCAGGGGAGAGTGCCTAAACGGACTATTGTGGTGAGCAAAGCTTGCAATTGCTATGGCTCCACATCCGGCGCACAACCAGTCGGCCAACGGCTTGGCACGAGCCATCGTATTTTCTTTTGTGCCTTTTTTGGGGAGTGTTTCAGGCCCCTCAGACGCATGCCTGCGATCAGCCAGCCAGCCCCAGAATTCTGTCGGCACAACAGCCAGCCACGCCGCCATTCCCACAGGGCCAAAGATGCCAACGGACATCAGCACGCAGATTGCGAGATGAAACGAAAGAAATAGGGCCACCAGCGACAGTCGGACGCTCGGTAGCGGCCATGCAATGAGCAGGCACGGCCCGACCAACTCGATTGCCAAAACGCTCCACGTGATGAGTTTTGCCAGCGGAGCAAACGATCCAACCACGCTGCCCCAATGCGTGCCGTGGTCGTGCACGGAGAGGGCATATGAAAAAGCATCCCCGGAGAACCACGACTCGTTGCATTTAGCGAGACCAGCCGACACGTAGACCGCAGCAATCTGCAGTACGATCGCGACGGTTGCCGCTGAGAAAATCTGGCACACAGGCCCGTTGCTATCTCGGGATGCCTGATCTCGCCTCCAGCAGGCATCCAGCGACCACGCCGCTGTGAGCGGCAAAAACATTCCCCAGAAGAGGAGGCAGATCAGCCAGAGGTCCCCTGCGTTGGTGGCCGGGGCCGTGCGGCGCACCACGCTGACCACCGCCACCCATGCTGCCACGGTTGCCCATCGGCCGCCCCAGCCAACGGCCAAGGCAACACCGGCGACGCCCTCCAGTGCAAGGACGACTCCGCTCCACCATGTGGCATCCACACAGAATGCCAGCGACCAGGCGCAGGGATCGGATAAGTAGACCCTCAACACCCTCAGTGGAAACATCCCGTCGGCGCCAAACATGAGCGTGAAATCGCGCGTTCGCAAGAGGGCGTCAGCGCAGACGATGAGACCCAATGCCAGACGAAACACGGCTAGACTGCGAGCGTCGAGCGAAAAAGCGCGGCCCAGCCAGGAGTTCATTGCAGTCAGCATCAGAGCATGCAGAAGGCCTATGGCCACACCTGAAAAGTCATAAGGCGGGCGTGTGCCTGAGTGTTTCTTGAAGGAATCGTTGGATCAAACTACAACATTGAAGGCAGTTTGATCGAGTCCAAACCACGCTGCGGCAGTGGCCCGCCCGCCGCAACACAGGAGCCATAACAACCGATGACGCACATTCCCTTGGTGGTGTTGGGGGGAGGTCCTGGGGGCTATGCCGCCGCATTTATGGCCGCGGACCTCGGCATGGAGGTGGCGATCGTAGAGCGAGACAGCCGTTTGGGTGGCACCTGCTTGCTGCGTGGCTGCATTCCCTCGAAGGCGTTGCTACACGTTGGCCGAGTGTTGGCTGAAACCCGAGAAATGGAGGCATGGGGCATCCACTTCCAGCGGCCATCCATCGATATCAATGTGCTGCGAGGTCACAAGGAACAGGTGATTTCGACGCTTACCGGTGGCTTGTCGCAACTCGCTCGACGTCGCAAGGTGACGGTGTTTCACGGCAACGCCAGATTCGCCGACTCCTCCACGCTTGAGATCGCGGCCTCGGAGCCCGGTGGGGCCAGTCAGACGCTCACGTTTGATCACTGCATTCTGGCCTCCGGCTCGCGGCCATCCCGAATTTCAGCGTTCGATCTGCCGACGCCTCGAGTGATGGATTCCACCAAGGCGTTGGAAATGGCCGACATCCCAGAATCGCTGCTCGTGATTGGGGGAGGCTATATCGGTCTCGAAATGGGAACTGTGTACGCCGAACTGGGCTCCCGGGTGTCGGTTGTAGAACTCACCGACACGCTTTTGCCGGGAGCCGATCGCGATTTAGTGAAGCCTCTGTCGCAGCGGCTCGAGAAGCTTTTTGAGAGCATTCTGCTCCGCACGAAGGTGACAAAACTGGAAGACCGTGGCAACTCAATTTTGGTGCACTTGGAAGACGCCAAAGGAGCCACTACACGGGAGTTTGCACGGGTACTCGTGGCGGTGGGCCGCCGTCCAAATTCTGATGGCATTGGTTTAGAAAACACAGCTGTCGTGGTCAGCCCCAAGGGATTTGTAGAAGTGGACGCCCAGCAGCGCACCGCCGACCCTAAGATTCTGGCTATCGGTGACGTCTGCGGAGAGCCAATGCTAGCCCACCGGGCGAGCCATCAGGGCAAGGTGGCCGTCGAGGCATTGCACGGCGATCCGGCCCTCTTCCAACCCCGCGCAATTCCTGCGGTTGTGTTTACGGACCCGGAGATCGCCTGGGCTGGCCTCACCGAGCAGGAGGCCACTGCACAGGGCCGCGCTGTGGAAATCAGTCGGTATCCTTGGGCGGCCAGCGGCCGGGCGCAGGCGCTTGGTCGCACCGAGGGCATGACCAAGATTCTCGTGGATCCCGAAACTGACGCGTTGCTGGGCGTGGGCATGGTGGGGGCCGGCGCTGGCGAATTGATTGCCGAAGGCGTTTTGGCAATTGAAATGGGCTGTTCGGCCCGGGACCTAGCCGAAACGATCCACCCGCATCCAACGCTCGGCGAAACGCTGGCTTTTTCGGCCGAAAACTATTTCGGCCTCGCCACAGAGATCTACCGACCTCGCACCCCATCCCATGAGCAGGCTGTTGAAAAATAGTCGTTGTCCAACCGGGTGAGCCAGAACTCGGGCTTTACGCCCATCTACGCGGTCGGAATAATGAGAAAAGTCGTGCCCACCTTTCCGGAGACCCTCCATGGCCAGCCCCGACATCGATCAAACCGGTAGCGAAGTTGAGCCAGGGCAGCCTTTACCATTGGGGGCCCATGCCCACATGTCGATTGGGCAGGTCACCGACAGCACGACGGGGCAACCCGTGCCCGTGGATGGCACATCGGTCGTTGATTCGGATCCATCGGAAACCCGGGAGTGGTTGGATTCACTCCGCTATGTCGTCAATAGTCGGGGCGGCGACAGGGCAAGCTATCTCTTGCACGTGATCGAGCAGGAAGCCTACCGGCTCGGCGTGCCGATTCCGTTCTCGACGACCACTCCGTACATCAACACGATTCCGTCCGACCGACAGCCGCCGTTTCCCGGAAACCGCGAGATCGAGCGACGCATCAAGAGCATCATTCGCTGGAATGCGATGGCGATGGTGGTGCGTGCCAACAGGGAAGACAAAAGCATCGGCGGCCACATCTCCACGTACGCATCGGCGGCCACGCTCATTGAAGTTGCTATGAGCCACTTCATCCGTGGTCGGGGAGACGATTTCTCCGGTGATCAAGTTTATTTTCAGGGCCACTCGTCGCCAGGCATTTACTCGCGGGCGTTTCTGGAAGGCCGCATCTCAGAAAAGCAGTTGGAGAATTTTCGTCGCGAGTTGGCCGAAGGAGGCGGGCTGTCGAGCTATCCGCACCCGTGGCTCATGCCCGAGTTCTGGGAGTTTCCAACGGTGTCGATGGGCTTGGGGCCGCTGATGGCCATCTATCAGGCGAGGTTCAATAAGTATCTGCAGGATCGCGGCATCAAAGACACCAGCAAGCAACACGTTTGGTGCTTCATCGGCGACGGCGAGTGCGACGAACCCGAAACGCTCGGCGCCATTTCGCTGGCGGCCCGCGAGGGACTCGACAACCTCATCTTTGTCATCAACTGCAACCTGCAGCGGCTGGACGGACCCGTGCGGGGCAACGGCAAAATCATTCAGGAACTGGAAGGTGTTTTCCGGGGTGCCGGTTGGAATGTGAGTAAGGTGATCTGGGGCGAGGAATGGGATGCCCTCCTGGCAAAGGACGAAAAAGGGTTGCTCGTCAAGCGGATGAACGAGGTGGTCGACGGGCAGTACCAGAAGTATGTGGTCATGCCCGGCAGCTATATTCGTGAGCACTTCTTTGGGGCCGATCCGGAATTGTCGGAGATGGTGGCTCACCTCTCTGACGAAAAATTGAAAAAACTCCGCCGTGGCGGCCACGACCCCGAAAAGGTCTACGCAGCGTACGACGCGGCGATGAAATGCCACGGCAAGCCAACGGTGATTATTGCCAAAACCATCAAGGGCTACGGCTTGGGCGAGGTGGGCGAAGGTCGCAATGTCACTCACCAGCAGAAGAAGCTCAACGAAGAAGAGTTGCGTGCCTTTCGCACCCGTTTTGGGATTCCGATTTCCGACGACGAGGTGGCTCAGGCCCCCTTCTATCGCCCGCCCGATGATTCACCGGAAATCAAGTATTTGCGGGAGCGTCGCGAGGCGCTCGGGGGTGCTGTGCCAAGTCGCCCGAAGCATTCGCCACTCCTCAAAACGCCATCCCTGGACGACTACCGGGCGTTCATTGACAAGAGCGCCGGCCGTGAGGTGTCCACAACCACGGGCGCCGTTACGCTCATGGCGTCGCTGCTCAAGGATCAATCGATCGGCAAATACATCGTGCCGATCGTGCCGGATGAATCTCGCACGTTCGGTATGGATCCCCTCTTCAAGCAGTGCGGCATCTACGCGCATGGCGGGCAGCTCTATGAGCCGGTCGATTCAGATCAGTTGCTCTACTACCGCGAGGCAAAGGACGGGCAGATCTTAGAGGAGGGCATCACAGAGGCCGGCAGTATGTCCAGTTTCATTGCTGCCGGTACGGCGTATTCGAGCCACGGCGTGCCGATGATACCGATCTTTATTTACTACTCGATGTTTGGCTTTCAGCGGATCGGCGACGAGATCTGGGCCGCAATGGATGCCCGGGCTCGCGGCTTTTTGTTGGGCGGTACTGCTGGCCGCACCACGCTGGCTGGGGAGGGGTTGCAGCATCAAGATGGCAACAGCCAGTTGTTTGCGATGGCCTATCCTACTGTGAAGGCTTACGACCCCGCGTTTGTCTACGAGACAACCGTAATCATGCTCGACGGCATGGATCGGATGTATGCCAAGGGGGAAGATTGGATTTACTACATCACCGTCTACAACGAAAACTACGAGATGCCCTCGATGCCTCCCGGTTGCGAGGAGGGGATTCTCAAGGGTATGTATAAACTGCGGGACACGGAGGCCAAGCCGCCACAGGGCAAGCCATTGTCGTCAAAGGTGCCGCAAGTGAAAGTGCCGCAGGGCAAGGCGATGCCGCGGGTGCAATTGATGGGTTCGGGCGCAATTTTGCGAGAGGTGCTTCGGGCTGCCGATCTCTTGGCCGAGCAGTTTGGTGTTGCCAGCACGGTGTGGAGTGTGACGAGCTGGAAGGAGTTGCGACGCGAGGCTCAGGAGTGCCGTCGCTGGAATATGTTGCACCCGCAGTCAAAGCCGCGGAAGAGCTATTTGGAGCACACGCTCGCAAAGGCCGATGGCGTGTTTGTGGCGGCCAGCGACCATGTGCGTGGCGTGCCCGAGCAGCTCGATCCGTGGGTGCCAGGTGGGCTCTTTGTGTTGGGTACCGATGGGTTTGGCCGCAGCGATACGCGGGGCCCGCTGCGTCGGCATTTTGAAGTGGACGCCGAGTGCATTGCGATCGGCAGCCTCTCGCGATTGGCTGCGGTGGGTGCCATTGGGCCGGATGTTGTGGCTGAAGCCATTACGCGGCTGGGCATCGATCCGGATAAAGTCGATGCTGCCTCGGCGTGAGTTGGTCTACCCGACGTTGAATGTCCCGAATGGTCTTGCTCTGAAAAAATAGGAAACAGTCTTTCGCCATGGCCACTGAATTCAAGCTGCCCGATCTGGGTGAAAATATCGCCTCGGGCGATGTCGTCACGGTGTTTGTGTCTGCTGGCGACGTTCTCAAGCCAGGGCAGCCGCTTCTCGAGGTGGAAACCGATAAGGCCGTGATTGAAGTGCCTTGTCCGCCGGGTGGCCGCGTGGTCAGCGTGCTTGTAAAAAAGGGGGACACTGTCAAAGTGGGGCAGGCACTCGTCACGCTCGACTCGGCAACCGCTGGTGCGAATGTGCCTGCCGCGGCCAAGCCAGCCGCGGCCAAGCCTGCCCCGGCCAAGCCTACGGCGGCCACGCCTGCGGCGGCCGTTCAGGTTGCTGCTGCGCCCGCTGCCAAGGGAGTGACGCCTGAAATTGTGGCTGAGGCAGTGCCGGACACTCAGCCAGTTGCCGCTGCGGTGGCATCATCGGCAATCGAACCGGCTGGTCCGGCAGTCAGGCGGCTGGCTCGCGAACTTGGCGTGGATTTGGCCAGGGTGCGGGGCAGTGGTCCCAGCGGCAGGATTGTGCGAGACGATGTTGTGGCAGCGGTCCGGCAGGCCAGTGCGCAAGGATCTGGGCGAGGCTCTTCGGATGGGAGGCTTTCCAAAGCCAATGCCGGGTCGTTTCAGACGGCTGCCCTCGAGCACGACACGTGGGGGCCTGTGCGACGCGAGCAGATGAGCCGCATGCGTCGCACGATTGCAGCCAACATGCTGCGGAGCGTATCGACGATTCCTCACCTTACGAATTTTGACGATGCGGATGTGACGGAACTTGAGCGGCTCCGAAAGGCCAGTGCCGAGGAGCACGCCAAGGCGAACGTCAAGCTCACGGCCCTGTCGTTTGTCATCAAGGCCGTCAGCCTGTCGCTCAAACTGCATCCCACAGTGAATGCAAGCATCGACACGGAAAAGGGCGAGATCCTTTACAAGGAATATGTCAACATCGGCCTCGCCGTCGACACGCCTCGCGGTTTGGTTGTGCCCGTGCTGAGAGACTGCGATGAGCTTTCAATTCCGCAGATCGCCCAAGCCATCGCCGAGACGGCCGAGAAGGCCAAGCACGCCCAGTACAGCGTCGAAGACTTGCGAGGCGGCACGTTCACGATCAGCAACTTGGGAGCGATAGGAGGCACCTACTCGACGCCCATTATCAATTGGCCGGAGGTGGCCATTTTACTTGTGGGACGCGCCCGCCAGTTGCCGGTTGTGCGCGAAGACAAGATCGAGCCGCGGCTCATGATGCCGCTCTCGCTTTCTTACGACCACCGAATCATTGATGGCGCCATGGCGGCTCGTTTTCTCAAGGAAGTGATCGGCTATTTGGAAAGCCCCGGGCGGTTACTGCTGGCGAGGTAATGGCGTACGCACGCGCCTCGGTTGGTTGCGTGGAGATGGGTTGTTTGAAAAACTTCGACTGAAAAGATATGGACTGATTTTGTGAGCACTCTCGATAGCGTTGATTCAACGGGCACTGCCAGCCTCGCGTTTTTAGAAGAACTCTTTGCGCAGTATCAGGAGGATCCCTCCAGCGTGGATCCTGATTGGCAGGCGTATTTTGAATCGCTGATGGCTGCCACCGTTGCGATTCCGACAGGGACTTCCCCGGCCCACTCGGCTCCGGTGGATGCCCCCCTTATGGCTCGAAACGGCACGGTCCACATAGAACCCGAACCCCCTGCAGTCCTACTGACTCCGGCAGGGCGCCCTGCGGCAGGGCGGATGTCACCTGCGTCGCTGCTGCTGACCCCGGACGGCATTGCCACCGGGCGTGCAGTGGCAATTTCCAATGGGGATCTGCATCTGCCCGATGCGGCAGCGGGGGAGGCCGCGCCGCTGCCGATGCCCGTGGCGACGGGCTCAAAGGCCGCAGAGCGGGTTGCATTTCTGCAAGACCGCGTGGATCAGCTCGTGCGGGCTTACCGGGTGCGAGGGCACCTGATGGCCGAGATCGATCCGCTCGGTCGGCCCAGGCCGGGTTTGCCAGAGCTGGATCCACAGTTTTATCACCTGACTGAAGACGATATGGATCGGGCGTTTTCCACCGACACGATCGAGGGGCCGCAGTCGATGTCGCTGCGACAGATCATCAAGCGTTTGCGCAACACCTACTGCAGGGCGATCGGCGTGCAGTTTATGCACATGGATGATCTGCGCGTGCGGCAATGGCTACAGATGCGAATGGAAGGCTGTGAAAATCGCATTCAGCTCGACCGTCGACAGCAGCTGCGGATCTACCGTCAGATGACGACTGCAGCGGTATTTGAAGAGTTCATTCAGAAACGATTTTTAGGAGCCAAAAGCTTTTCTTTGGAAGGATCTGAAAGCCTGATCCCACTTCTGGAAATGGCTATCGAGCGGGCCGCCTCGCATGAAATCGGCGACATCGTGATGGGAATGGCTCATCGCGGCCGACTCAACGTGCTGGCCAACATTATGGGAAAGAGTCCGCAGCGAATCTTTCGCGAGTTCGCCGACATGGACCCAGAGCTTCACGTTGGGCGTGGGGATGTGAAGTACCACCTTGGCCATTCCACGGATTACCGGGCAGCCAATGGCCGAAATGTGCACCTCACGCTCTGCTTTAACCCGAGCCATCTGGAGTTTGTGAATCCCGTTGCGATCGGTCGGATGCGTTCGCGTCAGGATCGTTCGTCCGATCAGCTGCGGCAAAACGGGATGGTCATTTTAATTCACGGCGATGCAGCCTTTGCGGGCGAAGGCATTATTCAGGAAACCCTCAACCTGAGCGAACTGGAAGCCTACCGCATAGGGGGCACGCTCCACGTTGTCGTCAATAATCAAATTGGATTTACAACAGGGCCTCGAGAGGCCCGCTCCTGTATGTACGCCACCGACGTGGCGAAGATGCTGCAAATTCCTATCTTTCACGTGAATGGCGAAGACCCCGAGGCGGTGGCGCAGGTTGTGAATCTCGCGATGGACTTTCGGCGGGAGTTTCAGCGAGATGTTGTGGTCGATATGTATTGCTTCCGTCGGCGTGGGCACAACGAAGCCGACGAGCCTGCCTTCACGCAACCGGCACTCTACCGGGTGATCGATCGCCGTCCGAGCGTGCACGAAAGCTATCTGGAAAAACTTCTGAAGCTGGGGGAAGTGGCCCGCGAGGAGGCCATGCAT
>Ga0194055_10001512_pt1 | contig 18928 bp, 9 predicted proteins | sample SepL449m_MetaG_FD_155482 | JGI IMG/M metagenome (GOLD analysis project Ga0194055, IMG submission 155482) | Anoxic zone freshwater microbial communities from boreal shield lake in IISD Experimental Lakes Area, Ontario, Canada - Sep2016-L442-9m | ecosystem: Environmental > Aquatic > Freshwater >...
GTATCTAGGTTGATTAAAAAGGCTGATGTCAAGGCTATCAAGCGTTCAAGCACATTAAAGGTAAAAACCTCTATCAGTTTAAGTCGCGAAGCTATCCAGCGACTAAGTATTCACGCCACTATGATGAACATGGACAAAGGCGAGCTTATGGAGCAGCTCATTCGAGATAACCTAAAGCGTTTTGTTGTCTCTGACAGGGGTGGATCAGGGATAGATGAGACCGCATAATGGACTAATCAGTGGCTTGTCGTAAAGCCTAGAGCATAGGAGCATGAATTGAGACAGAACGGTTGCACTGACGATAATAGAACGTACTGCCTGCTTGTAGAAGATGTTGTTGCACAAGTGTACCAAAAAATATCGAGATATTTTCGCACTTTCTACCGCGACATATCTCTATATCTTTAGGAGCGATGGCTGTTGAATCCCCACCCGACCTTTTTAACGGCCATTCTAACTCCTGATAAAGAGTGATCGTAAGTTAACCTCCGCTCAAATTAGCGGAGGTCTTTCTTTTGGTGTCATCGGACAGGAATTCTGTTTCGCAGCACGAACCGTTCTCTTTACAGAAAGGGAAGTTGTGACGAATTAAAATACAGGATTTATCAGATACTTGCGAAAGAGGAGGCCGCTAATGAAGAGCAAGCAGACGTTGGATAAAAATGGTTATCCGACATTATTCTAAGGTCTTGCTAGTGTTTAGATGTGCGGTGTGACGACCTGGCAGGGGGGGAGATGAGGAGAAATGTATATAAAAAAAGACGCCCTGAACAAAGTTCAGGGCGTCCTGTTGTAGGATGCCGGCGATAACCGACTTTCGCGCCAGAGGCACTATCATTGGCCTGACGGGCTTAACGGCCGTGTTCGGAATGGGAACGGGTGTGACCCCGTCAGTATGCTCGCCGACAAAGTTGTGTGCAGGTATGATTTCAACCTACACACAACGTATGTTCGGATGGCTTGTGAAATATTAATGAGCCACGTCGTTTTGGGACCGTGGTGTGGTCAGAGTCTCATCCGCAGCTTTGTTGCGGAGAACTGACACACGGTGGACATGTCTTTACATGTCTGACAAGTTCACTTGGAGGGACTAAAATCTCTTGTTGCCGGACTCGGATGGAACCGAGTCGGGGTGGACAAGCGATTGGCTGTTAGGACCGGTAAGCTGAGACAGTCGCCTGCCTTACACGTCCGGCCTATCGACCTGGTAGTCTTCCAGGAGCCTTCATCTTTCGAAAGGAAACCTAGTCTTAGAGTGGACTTCACGCTTAGATGCTTTCAGCGTTTATTCTTTCCCGACCTAGCTACCCAGCGCTGCCCCTAGCGGAACAACTGGCACACCAGAGGTCGGTCCTTCCCAATCCTCTCGTACTAGGGAAGAATCTCTTCAAGTTTCCTACGCCCACGACAGATAGGGACCGACCTGTCTCACGACGGTCTGAACCCAGCTCGCGTACCGCTTTCATTGGCGAACAGCCAAACCCTTGGGACCTTCTTCAGCCCCAGGATGCGATGAGCCGACATCGAGGTGCCAAACCTCCCCGCCGCTATGGACGCTCGGGGGAGATAAGCCTGTTATCCCCGGAGTACCTTTTATCTGTTGAGCGACGGCCATTCCATATTGGACCGCCGGATCACTAACGCCGACTTTCGTCTCTGCTCGTCTTATCAGACTCGCAGTCAGGCACCCTTATACGTTTGCGCTCGTGTTGCCAGATTGCCGACCTGGCCGAGGGTACCATTGCACTCCTCCGTTACTCTTTAGGAGGAGACCGCCCCAGTCAAACTGCCCGATGATCACTGTCCCGGTTGATGTTGCAACCGGTGAGGACGAATGTACACTCAGGGTGGTATTTCACCGTTGGCTCACTCACGGCTGGCGCCGCGAGATCGTAGCCTCCCACCTATCCTACACAGAACGAACATTCGCCCAATGACAACCTGCAGTAAAGGTTCACGGGGTCTTTCCGTCTAATCGCGGGTACGTGGCATCTTCACCACGGCTACAGTTTCACCGGGTCTCCCGTGGAGACAGTGCTCCAGTCGTTACGCCATTCATGCAGGTCGGAACTTACCCGACAAGGAATTTCGCTCAGGGTTGTTACATGACCTTTCACTTGCGTGATAAGTCAAGGACTGATCATTTCTGTCAGTCTCTACGTGTCGCCACGCAGCTCGGACTATATCTTGGCTCACCCGAGGGTGAGTCTTGGCGTATAGTCTCTGAGGATTTCATAGCGTTATCTAATGTTGCACGCTGAGTGCGTGCCTATCGGTAAAGGCAGATTTTGTAGCCGTTATATGCATGGATTAGATGCACAGAACAACCTTTACCAGTCACGAACTCAGCATAACACCACCAGAGAATGCTTTGACCTTTCCTGCTGATTATCCGCACCGGATGGATTTTCACTGCCCTTTATCAGAGGACGAGTACCACCGGATACTAACCGGACTTTCCAGCATATAGCCAAGTTTTACTAAGGCTAGCTATTGGTTAACCTTAGGACCGTCCACTTTTGTTACTAGCTCTGAATCAGAGCCGACCAGGTTATTTCTACCCAGTTCCATACATCGCTGCATGGGTCGGACTATATCATCCCAAAACCGTAGTGGGTTTTGAGTTCGGCGTATAGTCTCTGAGGATTCCGAAGTTTAATGATCGCCATGATCTGATCTTCTGAGTATTTACGTTTGCCTCCGTCATTCATCCCTCGTCGCAACTCCAGGAGTTTGACAAGGCCTTGAATCCAGCATAGTAATACCCGATTTGATCAGCAACTTGGCTTAGATCGATCATCTTAGCTTCGGCCTTTCCTGCTGATTGTCCGCACCGGATGGATTTTCACTGCCCATTATCACATGGACGAGTACCACCGGATACACCGGAGTTTCCAGCATATAGCCGAATTTGTTCACGGAACTACGTTGGCGGCAGCTTTTGAGGGCTGCTGGTCCTGCCATGGTTCATAGTTACGGCCGCCGTTTATCGGGGCTTCGGTCGCCAGCTTTGCTTTCGCTAACCAGCTTCCTTAACCTACCGACACCGAGCAGGCGTCAGACGCTATACATCTTCTTACGAATTCGCAGCGTCCTGTGTTTTTGATAAACAGTCGCTAGAGCCGATTCTCTGCGGCTCACCTTGCGGTGAGCTCCCCTTATCCCGAAGTTACGGGGTCAATTTGCCGAGTTCCTTCACGAGAGTTCTCCCGAACGCCTTTGGATACTCACCTCGCTCACCTGTGTCGGATTACGGTACGGGCCAATATATCGTCCCTACAGGGCTTTTCGTGGCCATGTGGCAGGGCGGCTTCCAGAACAATGCTGTCGGCCTTGCGGCACGGGGACATCTAGCACCCCGACCGCCCATTGCACGGCGTCCTCTGTAGTTCAACCTTTATATTGGGTGCAGGAATATTAACCTGCTGTCCATCGACTACGCCTTTCGGCCTCGTCTTAGGTCCCGACTAACCCTGGGCGGATTGACCTTCCCCAGGAAACCTTGAGCTTTCGGCGGATGGGCTTCCCACCCATCTTATCGTTACTCGTTCCAGCATACGCACTTGCCCACGCTCCACTGGTCCTTCCGGTCCAGCTTCTACGCCGAGGGCAACGCTCTCCTACCATTCTTACGAATCCGCGATTTCGGCGCGATACTTGAGTCCCCGTCATTTTCGGCGCGGGATGGCTCGACCGGTAAGCTATTACGCACTTTTGAAATGATGGCTGCTTCTAAGCCAACATCCCGGCTGTTTTAGCGATCCCACTTCCTTTACCACTGAGTATCGTCTTGGGGGCCTTAATCGGCGGTCTGGGTTCTTTCCCTCTTGAACGTGAAGCTTATCCCCCACGTTCTGTCTCCCGGAATAATCACTATGGTATTCGGAGTTGGGTTTTAGTGGGTAGGCGGGAAGCCCCCCATCCAAATTCCGTAGCTCTACCCCCATAGTGTAGTGGTCCGAGGCTAGCCCTAAAGCTATTTCGGAGAGAACGAGCTATCTCCAGGTTTGATTGGACTTTCACTCCTCCCCACAGGTCGTCCCCCAGTTTTTCAACACTGGTGAGTTCGGTCCTCCACGATCGGTTAAGATCGCTTCAACCTGCCCATGGGTAGATCACCTGGTTTCGCGTCTATGGCAATCGACAATGTCGCTCTATTCAAACTCGGTTTCCCTGGGGCTCCCCTCCTAAAGAGGTTAACCAGGCCGATTACCATAACTCGCTGGATCATTATGCAAAAGGCACGCGGTCAGGCGTTAACGCCCTCCCACCGCTTGTAGGCATGGGGTTTCAGGTTCAGTGTCCTCCCCTTTCGGGGTTCTTCCCACCTTTCGATCGCTCTACTGGGTTCGCTATCGGTCGTCATCGAGTATTTAGCCTTACGGGAGGGTCCCCGTGGATTCGGACCGGGTTTCTCGTGCCCGATCTTACTTGGGTGCCACTCGAGAGAATGAAGTGCTTCGTCTAAGGGGCTTTCACCCGCTATGGCATGACTTTCCAGACAACTTTGACTGAACTTCATTTTTCTTACTCCATCGGAACGAATTCCAATGAGTGGTCCCACAACCCCGCGTGGTATCCCACGCGGTTTAGGCTATTCCCCGTTCGCTCGCCACTACTGAGGGAATCTCTGTTGATTTCTGTTCCTCCAGGTACTGAGATGTTTCAGTTCCCTGGGTTTTCGTGAGTACCTTGGGATCGACGCTCGTTCGGCAGCTTCCCCAAGCATTTCGCAGCCTTCCACGCTCACTTTTCTGATGACGCCTAGGCATCCCCCCCACGCCCTTAGAAGCTTGACCACACCGACTCGAACCCAGCCGTTTGACCGGCTCGGTACTGTCTGAGATTGTCGCTTCCTCCAATGGCCAAACTAAGTACATGTCTCACGACATCTCAGTCTGGCACGTCGAGAACTTGCATTTTTTCTCGTGTTTCATGTATCCGCAATTTTTGCTGCGGCGTTTTCTATTCGACTCGTCACGAAATAGTTTCCTATCTCATGAAGTCGAGGGAGATTCTGATGCCACGGCCACAAACGCTTTTTACCGGCCAAATCATTGCTGATCTGACCGAAGCCTTGTGGCTCGTCTAATTTCACAAGCCTGCCGAATTGTCAAAGATCGTTTCCCAGATGCGTCTTTTACAAGACGAATCAGGGGGCGATACCGTAAATCAGCATAAATGCCGACGACGGTCGCGCCCCGTGATCCTGCGTTTAACCGCAGGAAATTGGGAGCGATGAGTCCATCGATCTCGTGGATTGTAGTTGAGGCTTTCTCACTTGGAGAAAATACCCCGTGCGGGAAGCCGGCGCGGGCCAGTAAAACTGAATCCGTGGCCGACGACGCTCCTCGTTCTGTGATCAACACAGTACGGGGCGTTGCTGAATATTCCTTAGAAAGGAGGTGATCCAACCGCAGGTTCCCCTACGGTTACCTTGTTCATGGTTTTCCACCATTCGCATGGTGGCATGGACTATATCATCTTCCTGTGCTCAACGCTTTACGGCATCAATGAAGGTTGCCCTTCTTGAACAGGAGTCGGCGTGTAGTCTCTGAGGGGTTATTGTCAAGATATTTGGCTCGATCTAGACAAGAGAACTTCCCTGCTGATTGTCCGCTTCACCACTGGATTTTCACGACTCTGAATCTTACGTTAGCCACGATTCAGAATACGTACCAGATGGATACGCGGGGTTTCCAGCATACAGCCAATTTTTTCACCGCAATTACTCGCGGCGGTCGCAACAATTTTACGACTTAGTCCCCATCAGGAGTTTCATCTTCGGCGTCTGCCTTTCAGCTCCGACGACTTCGGATGCCCCCCCCTTTGGTGGCTTGACGGGCGGTGTGTACAAGGCTCAGGAACACATTCACCGCGGCAGTGCTGATCCGCGATTACTAGCAATTCCAACTTCATGTACTCGAATTGCAGAGTACAATCTGAACTGGGGGACGGTTTTTGCGATTTGCTCCACCTCGCGGTCTCGCGTCGCTTTGTCCGGCCCATTGTAGTACGTGTGCAGCCCTAGGCATAAGGGCCATGATGACTTGACGTCGTCCCCGCCTTCCTCCGGTTTAACACCGGCGGTCTGTCCAGAGTCCCCGCCTTTACGCGCTGGCAACTGGACACAGGGGTTTCGCTCGTTACGGGACTTAACCCAACACCTCACGGCACGAGCTGACGACAGCCATGCAGCACCTGTGCAAGTTCCACCTTGCGGCGTCATCGACGTTTCCGCCGACTAATCCTTGCATGTCAAGCCTAGGTAAGGTTTTTCGCGTAGCCTCGAATTAAGCCACATACTCCACTGCTTGTGTGAGCCCCCGTCAATTCCTTTGAGTTTCAGCCTTGCGACCATACTCCCCAGGCGGGGCACTTCACGGTTTCCCTGCGGCAGTGAAACCATCGGCGGTTCCACTACCCAGTGCCCAATGTTTACAGCCAGGACTACCGGGGTATCTAATCCCGTTTGCTCCCCTGGCTTTCGCGTCTCAGCGTCAGTTTGGGTCCAGAGACTCGCTTTCGCCGCGGGCGTTCCTTCCGATCTCAACGCATTTCACCGCTCCACCGGAAGTTCCAGTCTCCCCTACCCACCTCCAGACTACTCGTATCGGCGCCAGTTCCCCGGTTAAGCCGGGGGATTTCAACGACCGACGTGGTAGTCCGCCTACACGCGCTTTAAGCCCAGTAATTCCGAATAACGTTCGCTTGGTTCGTCTTACCGCGGCTGCTGGCACGAACTTAGCCCAAGCTTCTTCCTAGAATAGGTCAAGGACTGTTCTTCACAGCCCCTTCCTCCTCTACGAAAGAGGTTTACAACCCGAAGGCCTTCAATCCCTCACGCGGCGTCGCTCGGTCAGGCTTTCGCCCATTGCCGAAGATTCTCGACTGCAGCCACCCGTAGGTGTCTGGACAGTGTCTCAGTTCCAGTGTGCCGGGTCATGCTCTCACACCCGGTAGGCATCGTAGGCTTGGTGAGCCATTACCTCACCAACTACCTAATACCACGAAGGCCCGTCCCAAAGCGGAATCACACCTTTGGTTGCAAAATGATGCCATCTCGCAACATCGCTGGGAATTACCCGCAGTTTCCCGCGGCTATGCCCAACTTCGGGGTTGGTTACCTTCGTATTACTCACCCTTGCGCCACTCACATTGCTGTGCGTACGACTTGCATGCCTAATCCACGCCGCCAACGTTCATTCTGAGCCAGGATCAAACCCTTCGAAATGCTTCACGTCCATCCTTATAAAGGATAGCGGAAAATCCTATCAGTATCACTCGCCGGACCGCTCAAGGCGCTTCGGGCTTTGTTGTGAACTCTAGGAGAGGTTTGAAGAACTGTATTTATCTAACACGCGATCCAGCCTGTTAAGTGCGAACACCCAACGTTACCAGTCTCGCGCAGGCTTCCCTCAAGGGGTATCTAACAACTACACAGAACGATCACGGGGGGTGATCTGTTCTGATCCACGAATCGACCGGATTGTCAAAGATCGCTATATCAAAACAGAAAGGACAGGCCTTTGTACCCCTTTCGGGACACCGCCCGTCCGTCGTTTCGACATTCTAGATGTTACAGTAACTTCACCCTGATTGCCAGCACTTTCTTGGAAATACGTTCATTTTGTTCAAACTCATCAGTCTATGTTTCCCCATCCCTCATCACTTCTCAAATCCGTATACTCTCCGATCCATATTTTCCAGTACTTCTATAAGTCACTATAAATCAATGCAATAGACTCTTATTACCACTTCGTTTCCTTCTCCATACCTGACTGGTGACGTCTACCGGTTTATCTCTAGGACGACTTCATGAAGTATTACGGAATTACGTCGTATCTCATATAAAAGTAGTTACTTGTGTCTCTTATCAACGGCTTGATATAACGGCCCTCTCTACCGCGACGGCTCTCCAGACCACCTCAAACCTCATACGCGCCTATCTTGCCATCCAACACGTTTTCCACAAACATGTCTTAAATATCTCATATCCATTATAGATATAATGACTTATAGTATCTTATCATCGTCTTTCATGGCTTTCTCTCTCATATCCTTTACATCGATTTCTATCCTGTACTTATTTTTTGACTACAAAGTGTCTCATTAACCATGTGTCATATGAGTTTTTCTCTCTAAGATTGGTTCTTTTGCCACTAATGATTCTATCTACATTTCCGTATAATATTATATAGTATAGTCTTATATGTTTTTATTCCGTTTTCGCTTTCTGTTTTTCGCTATATTTCTCTTTTGGGGGCTTCTTAACCATCTCTCCATATCAACATCCAACAATCCCTTCCACATATCGTTCATGCACACAATTCGTCATAAGGTCCTATTTAGTATCATTTAGTGATTCTTATCTCGCGCGCGAGCATATAGTATTGTAGATGGTGTGTGCTTGTTCTCGTTTTTCTGTCCATCAATACGCTTTTCTTCTTTGACGTGATGAGCCATTTTCTTTTTGTGATTTATTCTCGTTAGTCCTAGTTTCCCGATAACTTATGAAGTAGTCATGAATAGAAGGAGCGACCACCCCATGCGAATCATCGCGATTGTGAATCAAAAAGGTGGGTCTGGAAAGACCACCACGTCCGTCAATCTGGCAGCTACGCTTGCTGCGTCTGGACGACGTGTTCTATTAGTCGATTTTGATCCTCAGTTTTCAGCAACTCAGTGGATGGATATTTCCAATGTCGGTCGTGGTGTTTTTGATCTTCTTGCTGATCCAGAGATGACTCCGACTCAAAGCCTGATCCGCTCAACCTCCTGCGAGAATGTTTCGATCATTCCTTCCTCCCCCTGGTTGGTGGGTGCCGAAAAAGCCTTGGCTGGACAACCCGGCGCTGAACAATGCTTGCGAGAGAAGCTTGATGAGCTCACTGACAAAGAGTTTGATTATGTTTTGATCGACTGTCCGCCCACCCTTGGTGTCCTGACGGTCAATGCCCTGAATGCCGCTCGCGAATTGCTTGTTCCTGTGGAATGCCATGTCATGGGCCTTCATGGCCTTGCCCAGCTCATGAAGACGGTTGATCTGGTGAAGAAACGCCTAAACCCTCATCTGAGAATTTGTGGGATCGTCGCATGCCGGGTGGATCGCAGAACACGTCACGGCAAGGAAGTTGTCGAGATTCTTCGAGAACGGTTTGCTACCGAGACTTTCAAGACTGAGATTCGTGAGAACGTCAGACTTGCCGAGTGTCCATCGCAAGGTGTTCCGATTACTGTGTATGCCCCTACCAGCCCCGGAGCGGAAGATTTCAGAAGTTTGGCAAAAGAACTGATATCTCAAGAGACCAACAAAACGGAAAGGTGATAAACCACCATGGCTACGCCAAAGCAATCACGGACGATAAAGAACGACCCTTTTGCTGACCTCATACCTGATCCCGAAGTTACCAAGTTAAGAGAGAAGGCTGAGACCAAGACAGAAACAGCAATACCAACGAATGGAAGCTTATCAAGGCCGCAAACGAAAACGAAGATCACAATCATGATAGACAGTGCATTGGCAGAGCGTATCAAGAATGCGGTCTATTGGAATCCAGAACTGACGGTAGCAGGCTTGGCAGTCGAAGGAATCAGACGAACGATAAACGAAATCGAAAAGAAGAATCAGGGGCCTTACCCACCTCGAACTTCTCAACTGAAACCCGGTAGGCCCCTCAAATAAGCGCACTCAAAAGAGACAGACCACCAATAGTATTGTTGACTTATGTACACTTGTAATCCGGGGGATATACTTATTGATTAGTAGTTTAGGAATAGTAGATAGTTCAGTTTAAGGCGATGTTGCACACGTTACTAGACCAGAAAAGGCGTGCACCTTTAACAAGAAGACAGGAATGAGGCATATATTAGCATGTAATATTATGTTCTATAGTTACTTACATCATTTTGAATGCGTTTTAATTGATCTTTTGTACACTCGTAATCTGAGGGATGTTTTTATATGTTGGAAATGGGCGTGTATGAAGGGCCACAAGTTCATGGCAAGAGTTAAGTTTATGTAATACCCTACTATTAAATATTGTAGAGTTTGTCAGAGGATATATAATGTGATCATATGGACATTACTTTTCCAAAAGATTTGTAGAACGGTTTCTGTAGAGTTATTGACGTAAGTCTAATAAGTTCGATAGGCATACCCTCATTAATAGATCGCTATTCGATATATCAGTCAGCGATTTGGTGATTTGGGATGTCTTGTACACATTTATTACACTAGTATACAATATAAATTGTATACTACTTGTACAGTATTTTATTCTATTACGTTTGTAATCAAAATGGCATTCTTTTACGACCTATGTTAATTTGAACATGCTGTACACTATTTGTACACTCGTAATCTGAGGGATGCTGTTCACTACCTTTATACTAGTGTACGGAAAAAAAAATTGACGTGTATACAACTTGTACATGAATTGGATTTAAATAACATATTATAATGTTCACTAGTGACATGAGGTAATTGTACACATGTTGTACACTATTTTATACTATTTGTAAAATATAATGTACACTACTTTTGAACACTACTTTGTATATATATCTGAACACTTTTTGTTCACTAGTGTACTGATTTAAATATATTCACATTTATACACCATTGTACAGTATCACTGATAATGCACTATTAGATATTTGTATTGTGCGAACACTTATTTGTACACTGCTTTACCGATTTTTGTACACTTATTTTACATAAGAAGTACTGCAATGAGCATTTTTTTTTCATTACCAAAGTATCAATTTATCTTATAGTAATAGGTGTTCAAAGTTACATATTTAAGTATACATAAGACCATTTGTTTTGATATGTGAAAATTTTCACATACTTTTGGACAAGAATTTCGATTTGAGTCAAGAAATGAGTTTTGAATTTATACATATTTACACTATACACAAGACCGGTTTTTAAGGAGTCCCACGTGCACCTATGAACTTTTGTATATATTTTTAAGTGAATTTGGTATATTTGCAATGTTTGTATCGATTAGGTTATTTTACATATGGTATATGAACATGCCGTTTTGTACACTCGTAATCTGAGGGGTAAGTACACTTCTTTGTACACTCGTAATCTGAGGGATGTATACTACATTGTACACTCGTAATCTGAGGGATGTACACTCGTAATCTGAGGGATGTACACTACGTAATCTGAGGGATTTTTTTTGTTGTAAACCCTTATAATTTAAGGACTTAAACCCTCCGATAACTTGTTAATAACCTTAAGTATAACTTAAAACAACATCTTCGCGCGTGCGGGCGCGCTACCCGTGCGGTACACATTATCTGTAAAAGCCATTTTTTTTCTTGTTGTTGTTTTTTAAATCTTGTCTTTTCAAGCAAATCAAAAAGCCGACTTAATAGCCTGTATAAAGCGTAATATCGCATTTTATGCGACTTTTTCTTGCTTCCTGGAGAAAGTCTGTGGCCGTTTTGGCGGTTGGTGTATGATGAAAAAACGTGTTTCAGCCGTCTGATTTTGTCAAAACAGGCCCAATTTTGCGAAAGCCGGAGCCCATGTCGATGTTCGACTTTCCTACCGTCGGCGACGAATTCAGAAAAAACATTGGTCGCGACGAAATGAACCTTGCCGAGTTTCCGATTGCCCTTCTCAGCGATCGATCACCCTCGGATGTTAAAACGATTCAGTACGAAACTTCGAATGGCTTGCTGACAATCACCGGAAGTGACGATTTTGGTTTGCCAATGGCCTCGGATTCAGAAGTGATCCTGGCTCTGATCCAAATCACCCGAATGAAAAACAATTTCACCGACCCTTACGTCCGGTTTACGCTTCACGAACTCTTGAAAGTCCTTGGCTGGCCGCTCAGCGGCCATTACTACAAACGGGCCGTGGAGGCTCTTCAGCGTTGGGTCGGGGTCACACTGAGATACCATATGTCCTTCTGGGATAACGAGAAAAAGAAACGCATCAACGCCAATTTTCACATCCTCGAAAGCGTAATCATCCCCCCAAAACAGACTCAGGACTCACGAAAAACCGACGACGAGATGTGCGAAATCCGCTGGAACGGCATATTCTTCGGGAGTTGCCAAGCGAACAACCTCAAATCGCTCGACTTGGAAACTTACTTGAAACTCGAATCCTCTGTCTCAAAAAGGATCTATCGATTTCTTGATAAACGCTTTGCCAAAGGGGATTACTGGACATTCGACCTATGCGAATTCGGGTACGGAAACGTGGGGCTGAGCAAGAATTATTCGCCCCCAAAAATCAAGGAGAAACTGGCTCCGGCTCTTGCAGAACTCGAGCGAAACGGTTTTTTGAAGACTTTATCCCCGGATTTACGGTTTACCAAATCCAGCGGGACTTGGCGAATCGTGTTCGAAAAAGGCTTGAACAGCACCCCGGTCGACCTGCTCGGACCTGTTCCAGAAGCCCCCGGAGAGCTCCCAGATACCACCCCTGCCCCTGTCGAAGTCATGGTCATGCTTGAGATTCCTGACCGGCTAACACGTGCCTTGGTCGAGCGGGGGGTTACGCCACTCGTTGCTCAGGCGTTGGTGTCCGGTTTTGATCCGGAATTGATCCAGAACCAAGTCGAGATTTTTGACTGGCTTCAGGTCCGGAAAAACAAGCGTCAGGCCGACAATCCAGGCGGGTTTCTGGCTGACTCGATTCGCAAAAACTATGCGGCTCCCAAAGGCTTTATGTCCAGGTCTGCACTTCGACAACTCGACGCCGATCAGGAAAAACGGCGACAAGCCGCTGAAGCAGCCCACCGAAAATCACTGGAACTCGAGAAATCCAGGGAAGAAACCCAAACCCGCCGGGCCCTGGAATATCTGGCCTCCATCCCCCACGCCAAAATGGAGCACTTCCAGGCCGAGGCTTTGAAAAAAGGCAACGCCTTCCTGACCCGAAAATACAGGCTGGCCATAGCCCAGCCCAATCCAGAACGGGCAGCCGAATTTCTTCGCTTGATTCTCGAGGGGTATGCTCTGAAGGTCCTAGACGCCCAAACGTCATGACTTATCGCGACCATTCTGAAAGTCAGACGACTCCATCAATGCTACCGTACTCCTTAAACGATCATAAATAGCCATAGAATCGATCAGAATCACTCAGTTGGTAGATTCTATGTTTATGCCGCAGGATGAAAACCTAGGCCTATTTTTGTTCGATCTACGGCAATGGGTGTAATGGTGGTGTGGTGCCAGATTCCGTTTTGGCCCAATCGCCTTTTGCCTGCGGAAATACGCATCCTGCAAAACCTCGAGAAACGAACTATTGAACCATTAAAGTTACCAATCTTAACAATTCTTAACCGCTCTAAAAATAGTAACAGTCGTAAGAATTATATACACATGTATACGTTTATTGTAAGGTCTGATCTATTACGGAAAACACGGTAATACCGTATTGCGGAAAAGACAGCAATCAGCGTACATGAATGATCGTAAAAATTCTTTCTTAAAAGTGTATTCTCTAATAAAAGTGTATTCGTTATAGGGATATAAAAACCATGGAAGACCACAGTAATTGAGCGGATGTAGAAGCGACCATTGCCATTGATAAGACCATTTCTCCAAAACCAACTTGGTACTGTTTGAACTTTCAAGCCGGTTTATATTTGTTCTTATTTGTTTTGTTATGTCGCAGGCGAATTTCTATCGGGCGCTTTGAATCCACCGGTCATTCATAGGTTGGAGAATTCCTCTTGGCTAATTCGTCTGTTGTTTGAGTCAATCCGGTGACACCTAAAACATCAAAATCAGCAGTTGATCTGTCAGAAGGGGATAGCATAGGCGAGGTGGATGGAGCTATTTCCAGAACCAACCGAATCACCAACATTCAATCGAGACTTTTGAACGCAGTCGATTTCGTTGTTGACGATTTTGGGAAATGATTGCGGCGCCAGATCGCCATTAGAAGCCCCATATCCAAAAAAAACGAACTTGGGTACGGGTGAACCCCCATATCTAGTTCAGGTTTGTCTGGGAATGTTTTGTTATTTCGCGGGCAAAGTTGGATCTGGTGCGAAGAATCCACCGGTTAAAATCTCTATGAATGATGCTTGCGAAACACGACGATTTTCCCCACTAATCAGTGGGACAATCTCTGTACTACCAGTTACCTCGAACCACCCATCGGGGGTGAGATTCTGTTGCTCGTAGAATCTTTTGCCGTCAACTTTCCTAACTTTTACAATCCAACAGTTCAGACTTTCCAGCCATTTTGGATTGACGTGGGTCACTTGTCGATGTTCCACCTTTTTGGCCAGTGCAGCCTCTTTCCCAGTTTCTGGTAGATTCCTTTCCGGCCAATCCATCGCCGGACGGCTAGTGCTTAGTCGGGCCGTGGGCGGTGGCGGCGGTGGAACTGGAGCTTCTGGATCCCGCCGTAATAGTGGTTGAGCTTCCATGAGATATGGCATTAAACCATTGTCTTGTATAAGTTTAAGCTCTTTTTTTGCGAGTTCTTCATCTTTTGCCGTAATGAGCTTTCGATCGAACTTCTTTTTGTATACCCATGTTAAATATCCATAGACATTCCTTTTACGCAACCTCTTAATCATTAAACAATTAGCAATAAAGTTAAAGAAAGAATCGTAGCATCGCTTGATCCACCCGTGGCGGGTATACAAGTTGTAAAGTTCTACGATTTTTTGAGTGGTTAATTGACCTTCAAAACGTATTGAGGCTTTATTTTGGCTTTCGGATTCCTTAACGCGCTTAGGCGCGATTGAGTTTTGGCTTTCGGATTCCTCAACGAGCTTAGGCGCGATTGGGCTTTGGCTTTCGGATTCCTCAACGAGCTTAGGCGCGATTGGGCTTTGGTCCCCGTTTGACTGATCTAAATCACATATGATTAATGCTTTAGGTGGATTTTTACCATCAAATCTATCGCTAGCTGTACCATATGTATTTTCTAAAAGACCTTCAGGTCTACTTCTTTGTCTCCGTGTCGCGTTGGGATCTTTTTGTACACTACTAAGTTTTAAAATCTTATAGGTATTGCTTTTACGTGATTTATTTCCCTTAGTCGTCTCGATAACCTCGAGCTTCTCTAAGATCCTAATGTGCTTCCTTATGGTCGATTCGGCGTAGCCCCAAACTTGGCTTATATCTCGAATGGATGGGTAACACGTCTCTTTGTTGTGGCAATAACTGAGTAATGCCCCAAGGATCGCTTTGGTTGTTGATTTTAGATCTGAGTTGATCAAACATGTTCTAACAGATATACTACTCATATCATCTTTCTGATGTACCTGCTGCTCGCCTCTGCTAAGAATTTGAGCGCAGGTTTATTTTTTTCTTGGTCAGGTCATAAATTACAAGACCTGTTAACTTTGGGCAATGCCTAACTACTCATCATCTTGTAGAAGCAAATACCATGATGATGACGAAGAGTATACTCATTATTAAAATAATGGTCACAAAGTCTTTTGTGTCCATAGGCGCCGCTTCCTTGGCTTTTCAGCTTTTACTCTTGCTTCCGCTTCTTCTTCTTTTGCTTTTTCTTCTTCCAATAGTCTTCGGGTCTCATCAATCTTCTTTTTAAGCTCTCTCTCCGTCCCGGGCTTACATGGATATCCCTCTACCCATGACAAATTGCTCCGGCAGTGCCGGCACAGTTCAGGAGTTCCCTCCAGTTTCCCATGGCAGTATGGGCATGGTGGCAAAGCCAATTGTCTAGCTTGTTCTGCTTGTTGTTGTGCAAGTAAAAAGCAATATGATCCAGCTTTGAGTTTGTTGCTTGTTGTGATCTTTGTTGGGCAGAACGGGCGTTAGCATTCTGGAGTTGCCCAAGGAAGTCGCGTAATGGCTCGCCGTCGATAGGATCAAATATATTGGACATGTTTTCTCACTGTATGGGATTTTGATAGTCGAAGGATACATAAGGTTAAAAAGCTAATCAACTGGGGCATTGCCCCTCTACTCTAATGTAGGGATCAGAGTCTCAAACATGCAAAATTATCTTCATGTTTTTTCCACTGCAAGAACCGTTATCTACCACTTATCTTTTTTGCCAAAATCTTGTAACACCACTTGAACGACCCCTGGCGTGTATACAAGTTGTAAAGTTCTACGATTTTTTGAGTGGTTAATGGACCTTCAAACCGTACTGAGGCTTTATTTTGGCTTTGGTGTCCTGCAACGGGGGCTTTAGGTCTAACGATTGCTTGGTCTGGGATTTGGTCTAATTTCTCTAAGTCACATATGATTAATGCTTTAGGTGGTTTTTTGCCATCAAATCTACCGCCAGCTGGACCATATGTATTCTCTTGTAACCCTTCAGGGTTACTACTTTGGAGGCACGCCGTTCCGCATGTAGGCCATGTCCCCTGACATGGCGGGATTTGGATTTGAAAACCGACACTGAAAAGGCGAAAGCCCCGCCCGGTCAGGGGACCGGTCCTACAGAAATACTGAAAAGGCGAAAAACCCGCCCGGTCAGGGGACCGGTCCTACAGAAATACGATTCTGGGCGTGATGGACGCCCACAAACCGTGATCTTCGGGCTCCATTGGAGACATGGGCGCGACGCGGTCCGAAAATACTGGACCAAGCCAACTTATTAGGTAGTTTGGTTGTTTCTTAACACGGTGACGAGACCGATGACGTTGTCGCCATATTCACGGCGGAGGACCTTTTCGGATCGGTGCGCAAAAAGTAAGCCTGATTCGGAAGCAACGTCACGGACGTGGTTGCGATGGTGGCGGAATCGGCCTGAATCGCCAAGTTGGAACGGGGCAACATTGCTTTTTTCGAGAGTGAACGCCAGAAGCCCTTCAGGCTTCAGGTGCTTTAGACAAGCATGAAGTACTTGGCGGAGATCACCGAAATAGATCAGGGTGTCGCAGATCGCGATCAAGTCGAAAAGGTGGGTTGGTTCTTGGTCCAGCCAGGCAGTGATCTCGGCACAGTAGAGTTCGTCATAGACGTTTCGAATAGCGGATTTTTCGAGCATAGCCTGGGAAATATCCACGCCAACGAGACGTTGGCAGATGGGACGAATTCGGGTGCCAAACAAGCCGGTACCACATCCGAGTTCGAGGGCGAATAGGTCTGATGTGTGTGGCAAGGCGTCACGGATGGCCTTGAGAAGATGATTTGGTGCCTGGTAGAGCAGATCCGCGGTCATGGTCTGTTCATAGAAGGCTGCGAAGCGGTCGTAAATTTTGAGGATACATTCGTCGGGCGCACGTTGGGGTGGAGGCTCATTGCGAAGAGCTTTGAGGATATGGAGGATTTCAGCATCATTTGGTTGGCTTTCGAGATAGGTTTCGTAGGCTGATCGGGCGAGGGCTCGATCACCCGTGATGTGGGCCAGTTCGCCCAGCTTGTACCATTGGAAAGGGTCAGCGGGAGCCAGTTCTGCGGCCCGTTTCTGTAGCAAAAAAGCGATACGGACTTCATCCTGATCGAGGAGGTTTGCGGAGATGTCTGCTATTTCTTTGGCATCATAATTTCTGGCAGGAGTGTTTGTGTCCTGCTCGGTAATGAGTCCCTTGAGGATGGCTTTGGCGATCCATTTGCGGCATTTATCGAGTTTATCAGGGCCGATGAGGGGAAGAACGGATCGGAGGATTTCTGATTCGGTAAGGTTTCCATTGGCAAGTCCAAGAATCAGCGCAGCGGTTTCGTTGAGCCGAGTGAGAGTCTTGGTCTTTATGTCGAATGAGTAATAAGCCCCTTCCCCGGTGAGGAGGAGGACTGAATCGTTGATGCGTAAATTCATGGCATTAATTAGAGTTCATGATAGAGGGGCGCTTGCTGGGCCAAGTCGAGTAAGCAGGTCTCATGGTCATCTTCTGAGAAGATGACCATGAGACCTGCTTACAGGAATGTACATAACCACGTCTATAGACAAAAGGGGTATATAAGTAGTTCGGCAAAACTTTTCTAAAACCAAAAACAATATCCACGAGTAGATTTAGTTAAGTCATATCATCTCACACAAAATCAATGTAAGGCTTTAAATTTATTTCGAACAGTAAAGAAAAAAGTTTTGACTAGACTCACGAGAGATAATCAAGATCCATTTTGTAGGATGTGACATTTTTGTACTTTGTTTTAGAGAGTGTTATGACACATTCAACACCGACAGGTTATAAGCTCTTTTACCCCTGCCCTGCCCTTCTCAGATCTATCATGGAACCTGATATCCGTATTCAGATATGCGGGGTCAAGGCTTATAAACGAAATACAGAAATACAGGTATTATACTGTGTGTAAACATCTATGATTAATAGTTTAAAGGTTATTATTTATACAAGAATAATTGGTAAATAAATGCGGAAATACCAGTATATATGCATTGCGGTTTAATGCCCAGAACTTAGACCTTGATCAGACTATATAGGGTGGTGGCTCAGAGAGTCTGAGTTGTTCAGGATTTCTTATGGGAAGTTGCGGTAAATACCGAGATCATTAGATAATGATTTACTTATAACCACACATAAGATTTACGGTAGACACCTAAAAGCGTATTCACTCATACCAATGTGATTTGGTTTAGGCAAGAGAGTAAATCGATATGTAGGTAAATACCGATATCTCTAAATAATCTTATAAAGGTTTACATAAAAAATTATTAAAGCATCCCATTCTTTACCTATAAAGGTATTGCAGTAAACCGTTAGAAAAATATTTAACGGTTTCCCTATATCTATTGTCGATATAAAGGATAGTGAGTGTTGTCCACTTGTCGCACCGATTTAACCAAGCAGGGAAGGGGGGGGCGATGTCTTCGAAACCTGAAAACACACCACAGCCTATCGTATCTAGGTTGATTAAAAAGGCTGAGGTCAAGGCTATCAAGCGTTCAAGCACATTAAAGGTAAAAACCTCTATCAGTTTAAGTCGCGAAGCTATCCAGCGACTAAGTATTCACGCCACTATGATGAACATGGACAAAGGCGAGCTTATGGAG
>Ga0194055_10001515_pt1 | contig 18919 bp, 12 predicted proteins | sample SepL449m_MetaG_FD_155482 | JGI IMG/M metagenome (GOLD analysis project Ga0194055, IMG submission 155482) | Anoxic zone freshwater microbial communities from boreal shield lake in IISD Experimental Lakes Area, Ontario, Canada - Sep2016-L442-9m | ecosystem: Environmental > Aquatic > Freshwater >...
CGGTCGGCCACCTTTTGGGTAACCTCTCGTACCTGCAAGAGCCTGCGTCCGTCAGCAGGCACCTCGATGCGCGGGTAAAAGCGCACCCAGTTACGACCATCCTCGTAGTACATCGCCGTGGGTAACAGCACCGCTCCAGTGTCTACGGCCAGGGCCGCGGGACCCGGTGGGAACCTGGCCTCTGCACCGAAGAAGTTGACGCTGATCGCACCGCGACTGAGATCGCGATCGGCGACCAGCGCAATCAGCCGGCCCTGCTCAATCCTGTTGAGCAAGTATGGATATGGCGGTACGCCGCCGGTGAGTGGAATCACGTCGATACCACGGGCAAGACGAACGTCGAGGAACTTCTGGAAGAGTTCTTCTGGCTCAAGCCGCTCAGCAACCGTGGTGACGACGCTGTGAACCGTAGATACCCACACACCCGCGTGATCCCAGTTGCCCATATGCGGTGTGACGATGACGACACCCTTACCCTCGGCGAGTGCCTCCACCAGAAACGGTTCGCCGACGACGCCCATCTTCGATCGGATGTCGTCATCGGTCCAACTCGGCAGGCGGAACACCTCACACCAATAACGCAAGTACGAATGCATAGCGACACGAGTGAGCTTTCGCAGGTCTGCATCACTAACCTCTGGGCCGACTACTCGTCGCAAGTTGCTCTGCAACCGCAGCACATCCTTGGCCTGCCGCGAGTACAGGACGTCGGCTATGAAGCTGAACAGCGCGTACGCCATCCACTCTGGCAGAAGTCGCACCAACTTCCAGGCCGCGCCGAACACCAGAGTTATGAATCGATCCTTGCGACTGCTCATGAATCCCCGCCACGAGGGTCATTGGCGTCCTGCGCTTCGCCATCGGCTGGCACCGATCGCAGCGACGTACGCACATGCCACATGCGCTGGATCACGGTGACCCAAATCAGCACGGCTAGCAGCCACAAGGCAGCCGGTAAGACATACGGAACACCCAGGCCGTAGAGCGCCGCGGCAGCAAGGGTCACCATGACCCGTTCGGCGCGCTCGGCAATGCCCACATTGCATGCGACGCCGATACTTTCGGCCCGAGCCTTCGCATACGACACGGCGCCGCCGCCGACGACGCACGCAAGAGCCGCTGCAGCCGTGAGTTGGTCGCCAGCATGCACGAAGCCCAAGAGCAGCCCACCGAAGAGTGCTCCATCAGCTACTCGATCGAGAGTGGAATCGAGGAAGGCACCCCATGGGCCGGAGCGACCCGACATCCGTGCCATCGTGCCGTCGAGTAGATCGAACGATACGAAGAGCGCAATGAGTAACGAGCCGATGAACCATTTCTCATGCGGGTAGAAGTACAGAGCGGCGGCGCAGGTCGCGAAGGTCCCGACCAATGTGACCATGTCCGGTGAAATGTGCAGGCGCAGACACACCCGAGCAACGGGGTCAACGAAGATGCCCGAGAATCGACGAGCCGCATTGTTGTTCAACATGATGTGCTGAGCGTATCGACGATCAGCGGCTGGAAGGTCGCTGGTGGAGCAGTTGGGCTCTGATTCGATCCATTGTGCCGTTCGCATCACTAGCGGAACCGGGAGATACTGACGTATGCCACTCACCAGGTCGTCGGAGACAAACGAGTGGGATCTCGCAGAGTCAAGCCCTGAACAATTACGCAACGTCGTCCTAGTCGGCCCCACAGGTTCGGGCAAGACCACATTGCTGCGACACATCTTGGCCTACGCAAGCTCAGCTTCCACTGCTGATGCAGCCTTCGCCGAACTCGCCAATAAGACCATAGAACCGACCACTCGCCTTGCCGTACACACGGTCATCAACGCCAGCACACGCATCAATTTCATCGACACACCTGGCGCGGCGGATTTCGCTGGCGAGCCGCGCGCTGCACTGCGCGCCGCTGACGCTGCGCTCTTCGTGTTCTCCGCAGTCGATGGCATCGACGCCGCGGCAGCCTTCCTTTGGGACGAATGCGCGGGTGCCGAGATTCCTCGCGCAGTCGTGGTGACGCACCTGGATCTGGAAGCGGCCGACTTCGATGCGATCGTTGCCATCTGTCAGCGGCTGTTCGGAGATGAAGTAGTGCCGCTTCACCTGCCCATGCACGCAGATGACGGCTCGGCAGCAGGGTTGATCGACCTGCTCCGCCAGCAGGTCGCCGACTACTCAACCGGAGCCCGACTCGACCGTGCTCCCGACCCTGAACATGGCCCTCTCGTCGAAGACGCACGCATGGCGCTGATCGAAGCGATCCTCGCCGATAGCGACGAAGAGGATTTACTCGATACCTACGTCGATGACGAAGATCCAGATATTGACCTGCTGACCGCGAGCCTTCGGACATCGGTAGCTCGTGGTGCCATCACCCCGATCCTCGCAACTGCAGCCACCCCAATGGGTTTCGGTATTTCCGAAATCCTCGCTCTCATCACAACCTCATTCCCGGCTCCAGGAAACTACCGGCTCCCCTACGTCACTGACTCATCAGGCGAACCGATTGAGCCGCTCGCCGGAGATTCCGGCGGCGACCTTTGCGCGCAGATCATCCAGACCCGACTCGGAGTCGACGGTCAACAATCGTCGATCGCTCGCATCTTCAGCGGCACGTTGGTGTCTGGCACCGACATTGCCCTTTCGGGTGTTCGAGGCGCGAACGCAATCACGGCGGCTACCACCGACTTCGACACGACCGCGCATGTTGGATCGATCACCGGGGAGCACGTCGTCGCTGATGCCACGGCAGGCGACATCGTCTCGATCACTGGGCTTGACACCGCCCGCCCCGGTGACACGATCTCAAGCCTTGAAGTGCCCATGCGGGTGGAGCCTTGGCTGCTCCCCGAACCGACGCTTCCGGTGACTTTGGTATTCGCCACTGCCGTCGATAGTTCGCTGTCCGCACTGGTCGCTTCGCTTGCGTCGTCGGATCTGACCATCCGACACGACTTCGCGCTCGAGACAAACGACCACATCATCTGGACGCTAACCGACTCACACCTGCAGGCATTCCTCGCTGACCTCACTGATCTCGTCGGCAGCAAGGTCGACGCCCTGCCACTGCGGTTGTCGTTACGCGAGACCCTCAGCAGCCTTGGGCGGGGCACTGCATACCGAACCGCCGATGCACCTGATAGCGGTGTGATGTGCGTAATCGAGGCAGCGCCGTTGCCGGCCGGCTCGGGCTTGGATTTCGTTGATGCGCGGCCAATTTCGGCGGCAGACGACGACACGGCGGCGGACCTCGAGATCGGGATCCGTCGACAACTCGCACTCGGGCTCGCTGCCGGATACCCAGTGGTCGACCTCAGAGTCACACTCATCGAGTCGAGGTCGACCTCTGACTCTGGCGCAGCGGGCGATTGGGTACGGGCTGGCGCCGACGCAATCCGCTCGGCCGCGGCTGCCACAACAGTCACGCTGCTCGAGCCGGTTGACCTCGTGACTGTGGTGGTCGCCGATGAGTACGTGGCAGCGGTGGTAGCCGATCTCACCAGGCGACGTGGGCTCGTCACCGCCAACGACTCACTCGGCACTGGGCGCAGCAGCGTGACAGCCGAGGTGCCGCAACTACACCTTGGAAAGTACTCAGTGGACCTTCGATCCGTGGCCTACGGCACCGAGTCGTTCACGCGTGTCTACCTTCGCCATCAGCCGATGCCAGCGCAGTTGGCAGCCCAGGTGCAAGCGGAGTCACGCGCTAGGTAGGAGCTCGCCCGCTACATCCGACACGCTGGTGTACCGCCAGGAAGGCGGTGCCGGTTGGCAGCAACGAGGGCATAAATCCCAGTAGACAGAAGCGATATCGGCGGTACATCGGCGATACGCCCCAGAGTGAGCGCGGCAATTCCACTAAGCCCACCTCGATCTTGGCCACCACGACGAAGTAGCGCAGACACCGCTCTTGCCCCGTCACGTCGTCCCAGCGACGGAGCCGAGGGAACAGCGACCCACTGGATGCGGTCGCGACATTGCTGCTCGGTAAGAGCAAGAGACGCCAGGTTGGTCCGTTGATATGGCACCACTGCAAAACTCCCGGGAAACGCAGCTTCAAGCCAGCGAACGCTGGTGGTGCAGAAGGAACAATCACCGTCGAAGATCAGCAGCGGTTGCGGGCTACCAGAAGGTGAACGCTGGCTCGCTCGCTCACTCCGTCTCACGACATTCACCAACCGGCGGCGATGATGTCGCGAGTGTCGACCAGCAGTTGCGGCATGGTCTTGGTGCCGCTAACCACAGGCATGAAGTTCGTGTCGCCGCCCCACCGGGGAACAACATGCTGGTGTAGGTGTCCGGCAATACCGGCTCCAGCAACCGATCCCTGGTTGAGACCGATATTGAATCCTTGAGCCCCAGAAACTTCGCGCAACGTGCGCATCGAGTGCTGCGTGAACTCACCGACCTCGGCCACCTCGTCAGTGGTGAGGTCGGTGTAATCAGGCACGTGCCGATACGGGCAGACCATGAGATGGCCGGTGTTGTACGGGTAGAGGTTGAGCACTGCATAGACCAACTCGCCGCGTGCCACGACCAGGGTGTCGTCGCCCATTGAAGGTGCGAAACAGAACGGGCATTCATCGCCGGAATCTGTATGGCTGGGCTTGTTCTCGCCCTTGAGATAGGCCATGCGATGCGGGCCCCACAATCGATTCCAAGCATCTGATGCTGGCATGACTACACCTGTGCCCTGCTCGCGATCGCCGCAGCGATCTCGGCGATTGCGTCGTCAATCGACACACCATTCTTCTGCGTGCCATCGCGATATCGAAACGACACTGCTTCGGCAGCGACATCCTCATCGCCAGCGATCAACATGTACGGGATCTTCTGCTTCTGCGCGTTTCGGATCTTCTTCTGCATGCGATCGTCTGACGTATCGACCTCCACCCGGACCCCAGCCGCCTCGAGGCGCTTAGCGACGTCGAGAAGGTAGTCGGAGTGACCATCGGTGATCGGGATGCCGATGACCTGAACAGGTGCGAGCCACACCGGGAAAGCGCCGGCGTAATGCTCGAGCAAGACCGCGAAGAATCGCTCGATTGAGCCGAAGAGCGCGCGGTGGATCATTACTGGCCGCTGCCGCGAACCATCAGCTGCGGTGTATTCAAGTTCAAAACGATTGGGCAGGTTGAAGTCAACCTGGATGGTCGACATCTGCCAGGTACGTCCGATGGCATCGCGTGCCTGCACCGAGATCTTCGGGCCGTAGAACGCGGCGCCCCCCGGATCGGGCACGAGTTCCAGACCGCTGGATTCGGCAGCCTCCTGCAAGGCCGCAGTGGCGGTCTCCCAGTCTGCGTCGTCACCGATCGACTTAGCTGGGTCGCGAGTGGAGAGCTCAAGGTAGAAGTCATCGAGCCCATAATCGCGCAGCAGGCCAAGTACGAACTCGAGCAACGACTTGAGTTCGTCCTGCATCTGATCGGGCGTGCAGTAGATGTGCGCGTCGTCCTGGGTGAACCCTCGAGCGCGGGTCAGGCCATGGACTACACCTGACTTCTCGTAGCGGTAGACCGTGCCAAACTCGAACAGCCGCAGTGGCAATTCTCGGTATGAGCGTCCACGTGCGCTGAAGATCAGGTTGTGCATCGGGCAGTTCATAGGCTTGAGGTAGTACTGCTGGCCGGTTCGGCGAACCTCACCATCAGGGCCGATCTCCGCGTCAAGATGCATGGGTGGGTACATGCCCTCCGCGTACCACTGCAGATGACCAGAGGTCTCGAACAACTGGCCCTTGGTCAGGTGAGGCGTGTAAACAAAACGGTACCCCGAGTTTTCATGGCGGATTCGCGAGTAGTCCTCCATGGCTCGACGGACCACACCACCCTTGGGGTGGAACACCGCAAGCCCCGACCCGATCTCGTCGGGGAAACTGAACAGATCAAGCTCAGTACCTAACCTGCGGTGATCGCGCTTCTCGGCCTCCTCGAGGAAGGCAAGGTGAGCTTTCAATGCATCACGGCTCTCCCAGGCGGTGCCGTAGATGCGCTGAAGCATGGGATTCTTCTCGCTGCCACGCCAGTACGCGGCCGCTGATCGCATCAGCTTGAACGCGGGAATCATCCGCGTACTGGGCACATGCGGACCACGGCAGAGATCGCGCCACACGGTATCGCCGGACTTATTGTCAATGTTGTCGTAGATGGTGAGTTCGGCGCCGCCTACCTCCATCACGTCGAGGAGTTCCTCGTCCGAGGTTGACCCACCCTTGAGCCCGATGAGTTCGAGTTTGTACGGTTCGAGCGCCAGTTCGACGCGAGCATCATCTTCAGTGATGACACGACGCGAGAAGCGCTGCCCCGACTTGATGATGTCTTGCATGCGCTTCTCGAGGCCGGCAATGTCATCGGGCGTGAAGGGGCGAGCAACATCGAAGTCGTAGTAGAAGCCATCGCGGATGGGCGGGCCAATGCCGAGCTTGGCCTCAGGGAACATTTGTTGAACGGCCTGAGCGAGTACGTGAGCAGTGGAGTGCCGGATCACTGCGCGTCCGTCGTCGGAATCGGCGCCAACGCCCTCGATCACGTCGCCTTCGGCGATGACGTAGGACAAGTCGCGCAATTCGCCACCGACTCGGACAACAACCACTGACCGATCGGGGAAGAGTTCAGCTGCCGTGGTGCCGCCGTCTACTGTGCGGTCTTCGAGGTCTCCATCGAGCGGGCGAACAGTAATGCGTGGCACTGAGAACTCCGTAGGGTCGTGATCGGCCGTGACGAAGGGTCGATCGCTTGTGGTTTGACGGGTACGAGGCGTCAAACTCGGTCACCGAGATCGTACCGGGGCTTCGACAGCGGCGAGTGAACGACAGACGCCCTAAGGGCGAATGATCTATCGCAATCTGGTCAGATCAGTGCCCGAATCCAACCCGGTACAACGACCCACCGGACGACACGGCATAGATCTCCTGATCGTCATCGACGCCAAACGCAGTGATTCCAACGATGGCCCTGGGCGAACTCACGATGCCGTCGCGATAGGACCATGCCCGGTTCGTGATGTAGTCGGCGAACAGGTACTGCCCGCGCGCCCGTGGATACCTCGATCCGCGATACACGTACCCACCAATTATCGCCTCACCCGACAACCGTGATCGGCACCCGGTCACGTGGTCGGGGTGACACAGCTCGATGGTTGGGGTGAGGTACGCCGTTCCTGCGGCGCAATGTGCCGGCAAGAAACTGTGCCGGCCCTCCCAACATGGCCACCCGAAGTTGGCGCCAGGTGAACGCGTGGAGGTCACTGCGTTTATCTCCTCGTAACGATGCTGCCCCACATCGCCGATCCACTGGGTACCCGTTCCCGTGTCGAATGACCAGCGCCAGGGATTTCGCAACCCCAACATCCAAATCTCCCGACGGGCAGATGATGAATGGGCGAACGGGTTGCTTGATGGGATGCAGTAGGTGCGCGCGCTGCAACGCACGTCCAGACGAAGCATCTTGCCCAACAGGGATCGCGCATTAGCCGCGTTAGCACCGGCGCTCCCACCACCATCGCCAGTACCCAGATACAGGTAGCCGTCAGGCCCGAACGCGATGTCGCCGCCGTTGTGGTTGGTGTGCCCTGGATGCGCAATCACCAGAACCACGTGGCGAGTTCGTGCTGATACAGACCCTGATCCCGCCGAGGTGGCCCGGAACCGGGCGAGTACTAGTGCGCCGTCGTCTCTGGTGTAGGTCACCCAGAGCAAATGCGAGGTCGAGAAGTCGCTGGCAAACGCAAGGCCGAGCAGGCCCTGCTCTCCCCCGACGCTGCGCACGATGGCACGGATATCGAGGTAGGTGCCGATTATCCGACCGCCGGAGACCACCCGGATCCGGCCCGCCTTCTCCACCACGAATAGCCGTGACCTTCCGTCATTCGCGCTGCGCACCAGCACCGGGTGAGTCAGGCCCGAGAGCATCCGCGTGAACGTCGCTGACACTGGCGGGATTGTGGCTGCGGGGGTGAGGATCCGAGCCTCGGCCGCTGAACCCTGACCAACCGTGCCCAACAAACCAACCGTGCCCAACAACACGACCAGAATGAGCACCAACAACCAGTCGATCCCCCGACACCGCGTCACCACGTTTGCGACTCTATGTCGACACTGTTTGAGGTGGCCCCCCCGATTGCACGCGTAGGACCGAACGGACGATGCGCCAGGTCATCGCTGCAGAGATCTGTCTCCCTGCCCACCAATGCGCGAGACCGGCGGGCCCAACTCAAGGGCTTGCAGCAACCAATTCCCGACCTGGTTCAGGTCGACGAAATCGCCTGGTACGAAACCCGTTCCGGAGGTGGTTGGCTGATCCGCTCGCGCGAAGGAGTCAACACATAGTGATGCGGCGGTCACCTAGCGGGACTTTTGCTCTGCGTTCGCCGAACCAGGCTCAAGTAATCCTCTACAGACACCTGGATCTGACCCTGGCTCTGGCTCTTCATCACCTGGTGCGGAATTGTCCGCTATGTCGCTGCGTATCCATCACGGATGCCGGGTGCTCAACCTAGGCAAGATGTGAGGAGACGCCATGTGGCGTCCTGGCATGCTCGGCTCAAGCACCCCCGCCCCAACCGGTCGCCGTGGGCGACCCGCAAATCTCGAGTGGGCAGGCTTGCCACGGTTGGATGCACGCTTGCGAGCGGTGGCGTTTACCGTCGTAGCGACCATGGTCGCCTCCGTGGGGGCAGTGACCTTCGCAGCCCCAGCGCAGGCCGGTCCCCAATCATCACTCGTGACGAACTGTGCCGATACTGGAGCAGGCTCATTGCGCGCTGTCGTGGGCGCGGTGTCGGCGGGTACGACCATTACGTTCAATGTGAGCTGCACGACGATCTACTTGTACACGACGTTGGAGTTGACCAAGAACGTCACGATCGCTGGACCGACAACCCTGGATGTGGCGATCGATGGCTCCCATGAGCCGGTCAATACGGGTGTAAGTGGTCATCACGAGAACATGATGTGGATCGATCCTGGTGTCAGCGCAACGTTGACGAACCTCACCTTCCAAAACGGTGACGGCGCGCTGGGCGGTGCCATCAACGTGCGGGGTGGCACATTGTCATCCGCGTACACAAATCTTCGGGTTGAGAATTCGACCTTCAGGAGCAATAGCGCAGCATATGGTGGTGCTATTGATTCGGCTGATGGTGGGTACGACAACAACGATGCCTATTACCCGTGGGCACTTTCGACCGAAATATATGCGAATCTGACTGTCATAAATTCCACGTTCGCGAATAACGCTGCCGACTACGAGGGGGCGGCAATCGACCACGGTGACAACGGTGGTTATGGAACATTGACGGTCTTGGGTTCAACGTTCACGGGTAATCACGCTGGGTTTGGTGTGATCGATAACAGCGACGATGGCGGTCATACTGATGCCTACGTGGGTGGATCAGTATTCGCCAAGCAGACCACTGGAACGACCGGGTTCGCGCCACTGAGCTGGGGCGCGGTTCTTCCGGTCGATCTGGGTTACAACATTTCTGACGATGCCTCGTTCGGGTTCACCGCTATAGGGAGTGTGAACTCGTCCACGACGATCGCCGCCTCGTTGGGCGCGCTCGCCGACAATGGTGGTAGCACGTTGACAGTGCTGCCGTCATCGTCGAGCCCCGCTGTCGGAGCGATCCCGGCGAGCACGAGCGTGAGCATTCCGGCGAATCCCGGCGTTTCCAGTTCGTGGTCCTACCAGTTGTGTTCCCGTACAGATCAACGTGGAGTTATCACCGGTGGTAACGGCCGCTGCACGATGGGCGCGGTCGAGGTAGCGGCGAAGACGAGTGTCACGGTGACTGCTTCTTCGCCATCCTCGGTGAACTCCTCCACATCGGTTCCAGCAGTGGAGTACACCACCTCACCACCGACAGTTGCTAGTGACTGGTCCACGGCGCCGACCTGTGCTGTGTACACGTCGGCAAGTTCGTATGTGACCGCGTTGACAGGCGCACAACCAGCTGGCACGTACGTGACCCACTGTTCGGGTGGCACGTCCTCAGCCTACAACCCGACCTCGTCTGTGAATGGCACGCTGACAGTGACGCAGGCCAGCGCAGCAAAGACGAATGTCGTTGTGACTGCTGACAATGCATCAATTACGTATGGCGATTCGATTCCCTCGATTGGCTACACAACCTCACCATCGACTGTCGCTGGCGATTGGACGATCGAGCCGTCGTGTGCGGTGTATGACTCGTTGGATAACGCGATGTCCGGCACTTTGGATGCTGGACCGTATGTGACCCACTGTTCGGGTGGATCCTCCACCGGGTACACGCCCACGTCGTACGTGAATGGCACGTTCACGGTCAACCAGGCCGCATCGCTGGTGACTGTGGACTGCGGTTCGGTGTCGTTGACCTACACGGGATCAGCGCTAACTCCATGCGCTGCGTCGGTCACAGGTGCAGGTGGTTTGAGTCAGACTGGTCTGAGTGTCGATTCCTACACCAACAACATCAATGTGAGCGTGAGTCCCGGAATTGCTTCCGGCTCCTACACCTACCCAGGCGACGCGAACCACACTGCGTCGGCGTTGGCGAGTGGCACATTCACGATCGTCAGGATAACCACGACCGTCAGTGTCTCCAATATGCCGAGCACTCCTGCGGTCGGCGATACGTTCATCGCGACCTTCACCTACGCAGGTGACGGGGTCGCATCCCTGACTGGCTCGACGCCGACGGTGTGCACGATCGCTGGTCTGGTCGTGACCTTCACCGGTGTGGGCACGTGCACACTGACAGCATCAGCAACCAGCGGCACCACTTATGACGCGGCTACGGGGTCTGCTCAGAACGTCGTTGTGGGCCAGGCCACCTTGTATGTGGTTCCTGATGCGCAGTCGGTGACTTACGGGGATGCGGCGCCCGCGTACTCGTTGAAGTACTACGCGGACTCGGATCACACAAGTGAGGTCGTGAGCCCATCGTTGACTACGGCTCCCACATGTGGCTCGTCATATACGACCACCACGGGCGCAGCCTCCCCGGTGACCATCTCCTGCGGTGGTAGCGGCTCGAACCAAGGGTCGGCTGGCACGGCCACGAACTACACGTTCGACTACTCCGCGACCGCTGCGGTGACGGTGACAAAGGCTGATACGACCACGACGATCACGTGTCCGACTTCCCCGCAGCCGTTCACGGGGTCAGCGGTAACCCCATGTGGCACTGCGGTTGTGACTGGTCCTGGCCTGTCGACCACGGCCACGATCGACTACACGAACAACACCACCGTGGGGCAGGCATCCGCGGATGCGTCCTATCTGACCTCGGCGAACTACAACGGGTCGGTCGCGTCCACGGTGACCTTCGCCATTGGCGAAGCCACCTTGTATGTGGTTCCTGACCCGCAGTCGGTGACGTATGGGTTTGCGGCAACCGCATACACGTTCACGTATCACTCGGGGTCAGCTTCTGGGGCGGTGGTCGCCTCCCCGATCGGCGCCATCACGGCCCCGACGTGTGGTTCGACGTATACGACTGCCACGAGTGTGGCTGACCCCCAAGCGATCATCTCCTGCGGTGGTAGCGGCTCGAACCAAGGGTCGGCTGGCACGGCTACGAACTACACGTTCGACTACTCCGCCACGTCATCGGTCACGGTCGTGTCGCCCGTGGTGACCAATTGTGACGATTCAGGTTCGGGTTCCCTCCGCGATGTGATCGGTGGTGTGTCCGCGGGCGCGACCGTCACCTTCGATCCGTCCTTGTCGTGTTCGACGATCACGGTATCCACGCAGATTCACCTGCCACGTGACATCACGATCACTGGCCCCGCGTTCCCAGTGGCTCTTGATGGTGGCCACGCCAGTGGCATCTTGGTTGTTGATGCCGGTGTGCATGCCACGGTGTCTGGCCTGACCTTCCAAAACGGATCCGCCTTTTGCGGTGGAGCGATTGAAGTCCCAGGTGGGCTGGATGTGGGTTCGACCTCAACTTTATATGTGTCGAACTCGACGTTCTCGGGCAATTCCTCGACGTATAGCGGGGGGGCGATCGACTCAGCTGATGGGCTTGACGTCTGTGGTTACGGGGGTTACTCCCATTACGCGAACACAACGGTAGTCAACTCGACGTTCTACGGTAACTCGACATGGTGGGACGGCGGAGCCATTAACAACGCCGACTTCGGCGGCTTTGGCACGTTGACGGTCCTTGGATCCACATTCGCGAACAACTCAGCCGGCTGGGGCGCCAGCATCGATAACGGCGATGATGGCGGGACGGGTGTGGCCTATGTCGGCGGTTCGGTTTTCGTGACCAATCTTGCTGGTATAGCGGGGACGACGGTCGCTCCGGTTGATCTGGGTTACAACATCTCTGACGATGCCTCGTTGGGGTTCACCGAGTCGACGAGTGTGAACTCGTCCACGACGATCGCCGCCTCGTTGGGTGCGCTTGCCGACAATGGTGGTAGCACATGGACTGTGCTGCCGTCATCGTCGAGCCCAGCGGTTGCTGCGATCCCGGCAGGCACGAGCGTGAGCATCCCAGAGATTGCTGGCGTTTCCAGTGCATGGTCCTACCAGTTGTGTTCCCGCACAGATCAGCGTGGAGTTCCCAGCGTCGGGAGTGACCACTGCACGATGGGCGCGGTCGAGGTAGTTGCGAAGACGAGTGTTGCCGTGACTCCATCATCACCAACAATTGCCTATGGTGCGTCGATTCCACCGATTGGCTACACGACCTCACCACCCACTGTTCCTGGTGATTGGACGACCGAACCATCGTGTGCCGTCTACGCCTCGTCAGGTGACCCGACATTTGCTTCGCCGTTGTCGGGCGCGCTGGCAGCTGATTCGTATACGACGTATTGTTCGAGTGGTACGTCCTCGTTGTACACGACTACCTCGATTGTTCCTGGAACTCTCACTGTCAACAAGGCCGCATCCTCCACGGTGATCACGTGTTCACCATCAACGCTGACCTACACCGGATCGGCTCAGACACCGTGTTCAGCGGCAGTCACAGGCGCAGGGAGTCTGTCGACCACAGCATCGGTTTCCTATGGTGCCAACACGAATGCAGGTACAGCCACAGCGGACGCATCGTTCGCGGGTGACAGCAATCACGACGGTTCATCAGCGACGCGGCAGACGTTCGCGATCAACAAGGCCGCATCGTCCACGGTGATCACGTGTCCGCCGTCGGTGTCCTACACGGGGTCCGCGTTGACCCCGTGCACGGCGTCAGTGACTGGTCCTTACTTGTCGACCACGGCATCGGTTTCCTATGGCTCGAACATCGCAGTAGGTACCAACACTGCGTATGCGGATGCGTCGTATACGGCCACGGCGAACTACTACGGATCGACTGCGTCACGGGTGCATTTCACGATTACTGCTGCCGGGGTAGTGGTGACCGCGGATAGTGTCTCGATTGGTTATGCGACAACGATTCCCACGATCGGGTTTACCTCGGTCCCGGGGTCTGCTGGGTGGACCACACCGCCGACGTGCGCGGTGTTCGCTGCTGGCGATGGATCGTTCGCGTCACCGTTGACGGGCGTGCAAGTAGTGGGGGCGTACGTGACACATTGCCGAGGTGCGGTGTCCTCGTTGTATGGGGCCGCGTATGTCGATGGTGTGTTGACGATTGGTAAGGCTGATGCTGTGGTCACGATTGCGTGTGCGTTGGCCACGTATACGGGTGCAGCGTTGACACCGTGTTCGGTCGCGGTGGAAGGTATCGGGTTCGCGTTGACGGGTATTCCTACCTATGTCAATAACGTGAACGCGGGCAATGCGACAGCGACGTACGTGTATGCGGGTAACGCGAACTACAACACGTCAACGACGACGAAACTGTTCACGATAAACAAGGCATCAGCCTCGATGGTGGTCACGTGTTCGTTGACCACCACCCCATACACGGGTAGTGCGGTCACTCCATGTGGGTTCAGTGTTGCGGTGACCAGCGTGGGCGTCTCCACCACAGCGCCAGTGGTCTACACGAACAACACGAACGCGGGCACAGCAACAGCTAGTGCCACGTATGCCGGTGATGTCAACCATGCGACCACGACGGTGAGCAAAACATTCACGATCACCAAGGTCGCATCCACCGCGGTGATCACGTGCACGGGTACGACGTTCACCTATAAGGCTGCCGCGTACACGCCGTGTTCGGTAGCGGTGACGAGTCTGGGCTTGTCCACCACCGCGACCCCGACTTACACCAACAACACCAACGTGGGTAGCGCGACTGCGGCGTACACATTCGCTGGTGACACCAACCACGCATCAGTCGTCGCGGTCGCTAAGACCTTCGACATCACGAAGGCGAACTCGGTGACCACGGTGACGTGTCCGAGCACGCCAGTGACCTACACCGGGGCCGCGCTGACCCCGTGCGCTGCTACTCGTACTGGTCCTGGTCTGACCGGCGCGATCAGTCCGACATACACCAGCAACACGAATCCGGGGACCGCGACCGCGTCATCCTCGTATGCGGGCACCACGAACGTGAACGCGTCAAGTGCCTCCGCTACGTTCACGATCGCGGCGATCATTCCCACGATCACCTACACCGGCACCCAAGTCGTGAACAATGCGTCGCCATCAGTGATCACCCTGTCAGCAACCCCCTCCAGTGCACCATGCACTGGTGTGTTTTCGTACTCGTTGGATCGCAACCCCACCACCGGAACCGTGGGCAACTATGTGCTCTCGGCCTCCCCAGTGACCACGTTCAATTGGCTTGACGGTGTCTACATCATCACCACAACCCGCGCCGCAAGCACTGGGTGTGCTGCGGTCAGTGACAGTACGTCCACCCTCACAGTCGCCAGTACCACTGACCGTGCCTACGGTGGTGGCCACTACACCGTGACTGGCACCCCACGAGTCAGCGCGGGCTGGTTCATCGCACCCAGCACCACCACGGTCAGTGGCCAATTCCAGTTCATCCAAAACAACACGTGGAAATACGCCGGAACCCTCACCACGTACACCAAGCCCACCACCACCAGTGGTCGAGCAACAGGAACCGGAACCCTCTCCTACTGGAACACCACCACGAAAGCCTGGGTCCCAGTCGGAAGCAGCATTCCGGTGAGCATCACCTTCACCAACGGGACCAGCGGAACACTAGCCACCACATTCACCTACACACCCAAAACCGGTGAACCAGCACTCCCCACCACAACAGCACAAAGAATCGGCACCACCAGCAAAGTCAGCTAACCAAAACTCCGCACCGCAAGTAGAGAACTCGCGCAGACCCACCTAGGTCTGCGCGAGTTCTGCATGTTCGGGCCCGGACACGAACCAAGACTCGGTGTACCTGAGGGCTCGTCAGCCGACCACTGCGCCACTAGCAAGGGATCAAGAGCCTGCGACTCGACATACGCATATGTCACGAAGCACTACGAAATTTGGTGCAAGGCGTGCGATGCCCTATGCAATGAAAAAATCCCTTGCTAGGCAAGGGATTTCATCGGTGGGCGATACTGGGCTCGAACCAGTGACCTCTTCGGTGTGAACGAAGCGCGCTACCACTGCGCCAATCGCCCGATGCGTGCGTGACTCTATCAAAGGTTAGCCAGACCCCAACATCGCCTGGCAAACGCTAAAGCACGACCAACCACTGACCGATCACCTAGTTACCGCAGCCAAGATCAAAGTGCGGCGCAACACACATGGTGACGGGGTTGATTTGGGGCACTCCGGGGCATACCACCAGCACATTGTGCGAACCCCCTGCGCGAAGGAGGCATCTCATGCCCGCTGTATCAACTGACCTAGAACTAGTACTCATCCTTGGCAACGATCGGCTTGTACCTGTGCCTGCGACCTTGAGCTACTCCGTCGCGGAGCCATATGCAGTCAGTGCTGTTTTCCAAACCACCGAAGGCAAAGTCCATTGGGTGTTCGCTCGTGAACTGCTCGCCCAGGGGCTGCTCGATTCGACTGGTGAGGGCGATGTCGTCATCTGGCCGGCAGCCAGTCGGGAACGAGACGCCATTTGCCTGTCCCTCGCAAGCCCTACAGGGTCTGCTCTGCTGGAGGCACCTGGCGGTGAAGTCAGCAGTTTCTTGGAGCAAAGTTACGAGGTCGTGCCATCGGGGTCGGAGACCGATTACCTCGACATTGACCGCGAGATCATGCGCCTACTCAGTGATGAGCCATCACCCCGTCGCTAGTTCCGCTAACCGTCCACCAGTGCGGGCCACTGGGAAACCCCGTTACGGGTTGTGGTTCTGCTCCAGCTTCATCGCGAAGTGGTCGACGAGGGCGGCCGATACTGGGCCCACTGCAAGATCGCGGTCATCGACACGGACAACCGGATGGACATCCCGGGTGGACGACGTAACGAATATCTCGTCTGCGCTCTGCAAGATGTCATAGGGCAGTTCACTCTCGTGGTGTGCCGCGATCGCTGATCCCCACTCGAGTTCCAACTCGCGGGTGATGCCGGCAAGGCAGCCGCTGGCCAGCGCGGGCGTGTGCACCTCACCATCGATCACGACGAAGACGTTGGTGCCCGTGCCCTCGCACAACTGCCCGCGCGTATTCGCTAGCACTGCCTCAGATGCACCGCGGCTATGCGCATGTGCGAGTGCAACGGCGTTCTCGGCATACGACGTGGTCTTGATCCCGGCAACAGCCGAATGCTCGTTGCGAGTCCACGGCACTGTTGCGATGGTCGTCGTTGGACCCCACGGGTCGGTCGCGGTCAACGTCACGACAAGTGTGGGGGCTGAGTGTCCGCGCTCGCTACCTAGGGGGCCAGGGCCACTGGTGACCGTGACCCGAAGTCGGGCCCGAACTGCTTCAGTGCCCGACGCCGCCACCACCTCATCGATAGCGGCATGGATCACGTCCTCGGGAGGGCAACCAATCCCAAGACCATCTGCGGATCTACGTAGCCGGATCAAGTGACGGGTGAGCGCGGAGGGGAGCCCTTCGCGCACAAGTAAAGTCTCGAACACTCCGTCGCCTACGGTGAGCCCATGATCGAGCACCGAAACAACTGCGTCGTTGGCTGACACCAGCCTGCCGCCGATCCAGAACGTGGTCACAGGTCGTCAACCTCCCAGGAAACTGCGGTCACGGAAAGCAAAGTCTTGGCCTTCAATTCGGTCTCAGCCCATTCGTGCTCGGGGTCACTCCCCCACGTGATACCAGCGCCGGTGCCAAAGTGCACGGCACCATCGGCAAGCCAGAAGGTGCGAATCGCGACAGCAAGTTCAGCTCGCTTCGCATCGGCATCGACCCATCCGATGGCGCCGCAGTATGGGCCACGAGAGGCAAGTTCCACCTCGTCGATGATGCGCAGCGCACTCGACTTCGGAGCGCCCGTGACTGATCCCGGTGGGAAGGTCGCGTCGAAAACGTCGTGCCACGTGGCGTCCTCAGTGAGCTCGCCTCGCACATAGGACACGAGGTGCACCAGACCAGGGTGCTCCTCAAGGGAGAGCAGTCTGGGCACGCTCACACTCCCCGTGCGACAGACAACGCTGAGGTCGTTGCGCACCAGATCGACAATCATCACGTTCTCGGCGGTGTCCTTGGGTTGCAGATCAGCTGCGGTGCGCCCGGTGCCCTTGATCGGCCCAGACTCAACTACTGAGCCCTCACGGCGCAGGAACAATTCGGGTGATGCTGTAACAACGTGCACCCCGCCCTCCGGCACGCGACGATGCGTGCCCTCAGGCAGGCGCACAAAGCCTCCGTAAGGCGCTGGATTGCCTGCGGCCAGCAGTCCAGCCAGTCCGGCTACGTCGGCGCGCTGTGGGTCAGGGATGGGCGCTGACATCACCCGACAGACATTGGCTTGGTAGACGTCACCAGCTGCGATGTGCTCACGCACTCGAGCCACGGCCGCTACGTACTGACCGCGCGTCATCGAACTGGCCCACGAGTCACGCGGCACGCCCGCCCACGCGCCGCCGGTGATTTTGGCAGGCCTGACTTCGGCGAACCTGGCATAGAGCCCGGGCTTGTCATACGGCGCAACCACGACCCACCAGCCAGCGGAGTCAAGTGCGGCAGGGTCGTCAGTGAGATCGATCAGCCCGGTTGCCAACTGCCCGGAAAAGTGCGCGCTCGCCTCGTTCATCTCGAACCTCGAGTGCGCGTCACAGGCGCGACGCTATCGCGGCGCCCTCGCTGGCACACCACTGACACGGCCGCTGGCGCACACGCCGCCTTCGCTAATGGCGAATGCTTGAGACCCCAGTTCGCCGGCACTCGGGTCAAGCGGCTGGCGGAGACACTGCATACGTCGGCGATGCTCGGCTCTTTGACACGTGGCGGCGACCCACGAGCCGCGCGACACGCCTGGCCAAGGGACGGCCCCGCTTTGGAGTGTGCTCACGTCATGGGCTATCGTGGCGATCCGCAGCAAGGGGAAACTCCTGCTGCATCGCGGACGTGGCTCAGTTGGTAGAGCATCACCTTGCCAAGGTGAGGGTCGCGGGTTCGAATCCCGTCGTCCGCTCGAAAGACCTGTACCTCAGGTCTGCTCGGTGGAGTGGCCGAGAGGCGAGGCAACGGCCTGCAAAGCCGTGTACACGGGTTCAAATCCCGTCTCCACCTCGGTGTCTCACGAGGGCAATACTTACGGCAATTGGCACAGGGGTTCGGCTTCACCGCAGATCGCCGGCCAAGTCCTGGCGCTAGTACAACTGAACACATGGATCGACGTGATCACCACGCAGGCAATCTCGTCGATCCGGCCCGGACGCGTAGCGCAGATGGTTAGCGCACCTCGTTGACATCGAGGGGGTCGGAGGTTCGAGTCCTCTCGCGTCCACAGAAGTTTTCGCCTCGACGCAAGCTCGTGTCAAGAGACGCTGTGCGACTCACATCTGCCTTAGCTGCCGCCCGGCCTGGAAGTGGACCGTTGTACTTGATATCAGGCCCGATGTGCAGCACAGTCCTGGTGTGAACCCAGCCTTCCGCCCAGACCGTCCGCAACTCGTTCTG
>Ga0194055_10001516_pt1 | contig 18904 bp, 15 predicted proteins | sample SepL449m_MetaG_FD_155482 | JGI IMG/M metagenome (GOLD analysis project Ga0194055, IMG submission 155482) | Anoxic zone freshwater microbial communities from boreal shield lake in IISD Experimental Lakes Area, Ontario, Canada - Sep2016-L442-9m | ecosystem: Environmental > Aquatic > Freshwater >...
CTCCCAGTACTCAGTCAAATCGTTCGTCACCATTGGTGATGCTGAGAATACTAGAGAAGCAGTCTGGCACTTCGCCCTCCACACTCTATTTCTATGTTTAATCTGAGACTTGGAGAAAAAATCGGGAAAGTAAAAATGTTGTAAATCATGCGGGTTATATACAAATGGCAAGTTTGTAAAAAGACCATCCTGATAAGGAAGATGGACCAAATCGACTTCTTGAGAAATTAGGTAATTGTCTAGAGACGCCCTCGCTGGTATGAATCGAGAAATCAATGGGTAAATACGGCTCAACAACTTTGGGAAACGGCTAAACAAACTGAGAGACAAGCCCTTGAATGGAGCAGAAACTTCAAAGATTTCATCACCTTGAGAAATGATCTGTCTCCACCAATTTGTACCTTCAAAGACGATCCATATTTTCTTTAGGTCTTCCCGTGGTACGTGATTCAAACTATTGGAAAGCGATATTAGAACTTGTAGAACACCTCCCTGGCCTTGATCGGGCAGACGCGCATCAATAGCGACTGTGATTTGTCTGGTTAGCATTTACTACTCGAACAACCTTTTGTAGAGGTTCCTCAAATAAGGAATCTGAAAGGGGAATAGTGCAATTACAAGTGGAATTTGTATAACCGATATCGAGAATAGAACGACCCAAACGCCTAATAGAAAGAGAATTCCAGTTGAGAAAGCAGCTAGGCGAATTTTGGGTGCATAAGTGACGGTATCTAAGAACAGTGTGGCCATCTTTCGAATTGTGAATTTTGATTCACCGTTCAGACGAGGGCGTAAATCAAATTCAACTGTTGAAGTGGTTAGTTGAAGTTGAGGGAGCAGTGCCCTTAGCGTCGGGCATGAAGAATCTACTTTGATAACTTTTTCAAAAACTTCACGTGAAATGAGACGAAAATCATTGGCGTAAGGCTCGAGACGAATGCCATAGATGTAGCGAACTATGAGAAAAAACATTCTCGTTGAAAGTCTTTTACTAAATCTTTCTACATCTAGATTTTTCCGAATTCCGTAGACAACTTGAGAATTGCGTATCTTCATTTGGTCAACCATGAGTGGTATCACGGATGGTGGATGCTGCAGATCACCATCCAGAGTCATGATTAAATCACCGGTACTAGAGCACATCCCCGCCCACATGGCGGCTGAATGACCAGAATTTCTCTCGAGACGAATACTTCGAAAATTTGGATAAATGAGTGTGGCAAGAATCTGTGGCGTTTGATCAGTACTTGCGTCATCAACTAAGACGACGTCATAGACATAACCGCTATTCAGTAGGACATTATGCAATTCTGCTGCGAAAAGTTCTACACAATCTTCTTCATTGAACATTGGTACGACAACAGATACTGAAGGAGGATCCTGATAATAAGTATTCATAAAATACAGCGAGCGAAGCCTAGGACTGCAAACCTTATATGCGCGTTAAAGACTGAACTCCTACTCTCGGTTAAGTACTATACATTAGATGGTGATTGCTAGCGACGAAATTCCTTTACTAATTATTGCGTTCAATCGACCTGAGAAATTGACTCAACTACTCGACAGTTTGCGAGAGAGCGAACCTCCCCTAATACTTTTAGCAGTAGATGGGCCGCGGCCAAATAATCCTGATGACTTGATGCTGGTGCAAGAAACCCAAGAAGCCTTGAAATTCGTCACTTGGAAATGCCAAATTGAGACAAGGTTTCGAGACACCAATATGGGTCTTCGGAGAGCCTATGTTGACGCTGTTAACTGGGCCATTTCTCGATACGGGTGCACCGTAGTGGTGGAAGATGACGTTATTGCCGGGCCACAGTTCTATGAATATGTCTCAACGATGCTTCGCCGACATTCTAATGATCATAAAATCAGTCAGATCAATGGGTACAACCACATTCCAGAACGGTACCTTGCTGACAGAAGTACAGATTCGAGACTCACCAGGTATCCAACTTCATATGCATGGGGAACTTGGGAGCGCGCATGGGAAAACTACGATTCTGAATTGAAATGGGGTTTGGAAATATCAGTTAGTGACTTAGCTGAGATTACGAAGAGTAGAGTCGCCGCTCTCAGATGGAAGATGAATTTTTCAAATGCTTATTCCGGCAGAGTGGATACTTGGGATTATTTTTGGGTTGCATCGATTTGGGAACACAACCAGTTAGTTGTTTCGCCAAATCGAAACTTGGTTCAATACAACGGATTTGAGGACGGAACTCATACGAGGAGAAAGAGAAAAAATACTCAACCTCCAATTGAGTCACTGGAGTACGATGAAAGATACCGACCGCCCATGTATTTGGAGCAAGATGATATTTGGATTAGCAATCATGTTTTTAATGACACAAGGATAGGACTTTTGGAGACAGCAGCTGCGTCTCTGATTCTTGAGTACAGCAGGTTGGTTAAGAAATTTAGAACCTAAATTGTTTGACTGAATCTGATGTTCTAAGAACTTCAACTCAGGAACTAACATAGTTTTGCAGAACCAAAGGTAATGAAAACCAGGAATGGCATCTGACAAGCGAGAATACAAACGTGCAAGACAAATCAACGCAACGAGCTATAGATGGCTACCCCGATGTCGCAATCGTCATACCTACGCTGGCTACAAGAATTTTGTATCTTGAACAAGCTTTAGCATCAATACGTAGCGCCTCAATCGAGCACATTCACATCTGCATTGTGGGTCCTTCGACACCTGAGTTAACTCAAGTCTGTGAACGAAATGGAGTTGAACAGTTTGTAAATGACCCTGGAAAAGGATTGGCACATGCCATAAACTTCGCTGCTGGTCAATTGCCTTCTTCCATCAAAATGTTCAATTGGCTGGGAGATGATGACTTGTTAAAGCCATTGAGTATTGATTTTTCTCGTTCACAACTTGTCTCAGATGATCGAGCCTCATTCGCTTATGGGGCATGTGACTACATAGATCAAGATGGCGAAATTCTCTGGACAAATAAGTCCGGAAGCTATACAAAATATCTGATGCGATTTGGTCCGCAGTTAATTCCTCAACCCGGTGCACTGATGAGAAAATCGGCTTTTGATCAAATTCGTGGCTGTAACACTAGGTACAAGTTTGCGTTTGATCTGGATCTATTCATCAGATTATGCCAAATCGGACACGCAACGTACATTCCGAACACGTTGGCGGCCTTCCGTTGGCATAGTGATTCTTTGTCGGTCGGTGGACGGCGAAGTTCAGTTGATGAAGCAAGTACAATCAGAAAGGATCATCTTCCAAGTTTTCTTGCGCCGTTCTCCTTTATATGGGAGCCGATAATCAGAAATATCATCTTCTTTGCAGGAGTTAGAATGACTAAGCAGTCAAAGAAGATTTCAAAGTGAAAGACTGATGGAAAAAGGACGCTATGAAGATTTACGTTGCAGGACATAGGGGTCTAGTTGGATCAGCCATCGTAAGAGATATTGAAAAAGAGGGAAGACATTCTTGGATTGGTGCTTCCAGGAGTGATCTCAACTTATTTCACCGTGCTGATGTATTTGACTATGTAATTTCCCAAAAACCCGACGCAGTTGTAATTGCAGCAGCAAGAGTGGGGGGCATCAGCGCAAACAATACATTTCCAGTTGAATTTCTCACAGAGAATCTTCAAATTGAAATGAGCATCTTAGATGCTTGTCATGCTGCTGATGTTTCAAGAGTTCTCTTTCTGGGTTCCTCATGTATCTACCCTCGTCTTGCTCCTCAACCAATTAAAGAGGAATATCTCTTGACTGGCGAACTGGAAGCAACCAACGAGGCCTACGCTCTATCTAAAATTGCTGGCATAAAGTTGGTACAGGGTTATCGCAGGGAGTATTCACGAAAATGGATTTCAGCGATGCCAACTAATCTGTATGGAATAGGAGATAATTTTCATCCTGAAAATTCGCATGTACTTCCCGCACTGATTCGAAAGTTTCACGAAGCAAAAATTGCACAAGAGGACTCAATCACGGTGTGGGGCACTGGCTCTCCTCGCAGAGAATTTCTACACGTAGACGATCTTGCCTCAGCATGTATGTTTTTGCTTGAAAACTATGACGACGACATAGCGTTGAATGTCGGTTGTGGTAAAGATGTGACAATTAAAGAACTTGCAGAGTTGGTGGCAGAGATTGTTGGCTTTAGGGGAAGTATTCTCTGGGATGATTCAAAGCCTGATGGAACCCCTAGAAAACTTCTGGACACAACTCGAATTAATGATCTGGGCTGGTACCCCAAGGTTGAGTTATCAACCGGAATCAGAGATACATATGATTGGTATCAATCTCAATTAGATTCCGATGGATCGCTCAGGCTTTAGTAACTTCGTTTGGTGCCCTAGAGCCGCCTAAGTTACGGGAATTAAAGTAACTTAAACGGGTGGCCGATAGAGAGATATGGCGAGATGAATAAGAAAAGTGGCTTATTGGTCCTGTTTTCGCTGGTGATGGCTGGACTCGGAAATCAATACTTGAAATGGCCGCTCAATGAAACCCTCCTAGTAGCAGCCCTATTATTTGGTGTATATCTGACGAAGAGCATCACAAAATTTTTTACGACGTTGTTCCTTGCAGTTGTGATATTCAGTTTCTTCTACAAACTGCTTTCCTTGACCTTTCTCGCGACACCCTTAAACGGGATGGGGCCTGTCTTTCCAATAGTGGCAATCGCATTATTTATATGGATATCAAAGTCATGGGATTATCAAGTTTCGTTAATGAATGAACTGATTTCTGTAGCAAGTGCGACAATAGTATTTTTCCTAGCGTTTCAATATGCGCTAACTAAACAAGGAGGCTCAATTGCGGCGTTGTTTATACAAGAAGACAATGCGGCGTGGGTCCTCGCCTCATCCAGAGTTGCACACACTACCGAACACTCTGTTGGAATATTTGGACCGTTCGTAGACATACTTTTCTTTATCTCGAATAAGATTTCAGTCCATTTTTTTCAGAATCTAGGTCAAGCCGATCACTTAGCAAACGCGATTACATTCGCATACATCCTAATTCCGGTGTTTCTTCCCTTTTTATGTAATGCCGCAATCATCAAAAATCCAGGAAAATCAGACGGTTTAAGCTTGCTGGTTCTGCAAACGGGAATCACGATCATTTGGTTTCACTTCCATCAAGCCGGACACCTGACCGCTGGATTGGCATCAACAGGTCTGCTTCTCGTATTGGTTCGAGCAGAAAGCCTCCGAAATAATCCTGACAAAAACAACACATATTCACGAATCGCTCAGGTCATATTTCTGATTCTGATTGGTCAAACCTGGTTTCCTCTTATTCCATTAATGGTTGCATTAATGTTGATGATGGGGAATAAGAAAGTAACGCCGGCGGGTACCCGAAGCTTGAGTGTGCTCGCTTGCTCTTGCATCGGTTCCACCTTCTTAATTGCTACTGAGGCATTGCCAAGATTCTGGACATTCCGTGATGCAAATGGAGGTTTCTTAAGCGGTGCTGAAAAGCTGTTGCTCATGGAGGGGGGTGCTGCAGGAACAGATCCCATCTCAGTGGTCATTACTCTACTGCTTGTTATGGGGGTGGCTTTATATCTTTCAAGCACTGATGAAATAAACATTGTGGGCTTAATGCCAGTGATTTATATGTGGACATTCTTGTTCTTAATCAAAATCACAAATGTGTATTTAACAAATGGCACAGTAAATTACGGGGTCAGAAAAATGGAATCAATGATGATTTTAGTGTCATTTGTCTATTGCCTTTGGATCTTGACAATGAAAATGAATGCGCTGCACAAGAACCAAATACATCTATATCTAGTTGGAATTACAGCTGTAAGTTTGATGCTTCAACTCCCGGTTGCCCAGCAACTAGTCGGTAGAAATATGTTCCCTGGATTGAAAAACTCTAGAAATGTAATCATTAGCCAAGCAATATCCAATACCATTTCAAACGGTACCTCTGCTGTATGTATAAATGAACAACATCAAGTTGAGCCTTTTTCGGAATTAAGGTTACTGGCATATCAATGTTCAAGATTTGTTTCCGCTTATGGGAACGATGACGACTTACAAAAGAATGAGTGGCGAAGAGCGGTTCTCGGACAAATTAGGTATGAGGAACTGCCCAAAGTTAAGGAAGGTCTAGGTGACGATGTGATACTAATCCGCGTCGGACCAGCCAACACAGATCTAACTAACAACGTCGACTGGACATCGCTCGTAAATTCCGATTGGCGACAAGTTTTAGCCAATGACTGAACCCAGTTTGTGGTCCTCGAGCGTCTCGGTATGCCGGTCAAACAGTTGATTAGAGTATCTGTATAGAATAATTGTCTTGATTGAGACAACAAAGTAAGCGCATCTGGAAATGGGAAGTCAACTGGGTCTGAAACCCCCATCTAAGAATTTCAGAAATTATCTCTTGGGAGTATGCATCACATATATTGTCCTAAGTTTGTCTGGAATAACTACATCGAGTCTTTCCATAATCACTGGATCGGAGCCAGGAATCACAAAGACATTGCTCGGAAAACCAAGACCTATCCGCAGTGACGAGTATTTGCGATCAACACCTTTGCTACTTGGGGGTATCAAGGCAAAAGGAAACAAAGGAAAGCAACAAGGTTTAACTCTAATAAGTCCGCTTGACGCAAACTATTCGGATCGAACACTTTTAGGAAACTCGCCACCGAACAGCTCAGTTGGAATTAGTGGTGTAATTTCAAAGATTTCTCAAATTGATATACGGGTCTTGAGCCGACTGTCAATCATTCAAGAGTTTGCTGCACGTTGGTGGCTCGCAAGTTTTTACTTGTTTCTCGGCCTTGCGCTAATTTTCAGGTTCATCAAAATACCGTGGTATTTCAGTCTTGTCGCATCCGTATTAGTGTGGGCATCTACCCCGTCTCAGTGGTGGAGTCTTTGGCCCATAGACCCGGTGGGCACCGCAGCCTTAAGCTCGGGGCTATTTTTGACATTTGTTTCAAGAGTTGATGCATCGCTGAGTGATCCAACACGCAGAAACTTTAGAAGTTACGTCGGGGATGTTTTGCTTTTTGTAGGATTCGCTAGTCTCCTATTGAAATTGCCCAACATGTATGCGCCATGGTCAATTCCTACTGTTTTGTTTTTTTCAGTATTAGTAATCGCTTCGCTCTGGATTAGTCGAGTGTCGAAGTTTTGTGTTCAGCGAGTTCTTCTCCCATTATTTGTAACAGGCTTTGTTCTAGGTCTCCCTTACCTGTTCAAGCTATCGGAAAACATTGAAAAGATTCAAAAGACCGTTTACCCAGGCGCAAGGAAATTTTCTGGTGGGGCAGATTTCCCAGTCTGGTCTGGACCTTTTTCGTGGGTGTATCAGACTGCAAATGGAGCCAATCTAAATCAATCAGAACTTGCGATTGGGCTTTTGATACTTCTTCCCATTTCAATCTTGACTACAGCGTTTGTGAAGAAGAAAGATGACATTCAGTTATCCTACGCGCGACTGATTTTTGTTTCAGCCGGGCCGCTTTTGTTTTGTTTGTGTTGGATTCTGGTTCCATGGCCGCATGTGGTCGTAGATTTTTTTGGTGTTTCAAGATTTCCACCAATTCGAATTATGCAGATTTTAGGCGTGTTGACGCCCATTTTATTTGTGATTTCATGGTTCTATTTGGAAACACAGAAATTGATTAACAAGAGATTATTGATTTTGTGCATAGCAGTGATTGGCTTCATCCTGACAATTCAAGATGGCTGGGCAATAAAGAGAATTTACTTACCGTCAATTTCTATTGAGGTGTTGTGGCTTGTGTCGATTGCAACGGCTTCCGTCGTTTTGTTATTTCTTCTTTCAAAATATCTGAAAACAAAGGTTGCCATTCTTCTGACTCTCAGCATTCTTTTTGTTCATCAAGTAAATCCTGTAGTTCAGGGCATTGGTATTTTTGGGAACACCAAAGCTATGACCACTATCGAGCGAGCCAATGCACGTAACCCAGGCAGGTGGGCTTCTGACAACTTTAGTTTTGACAGTGTTCCAACTGGCGCTGGTATGAGGATGCTTTCCGGCAACCAAGGATTAGGACCCAATCTGACTGCTTACAGTCTTCTCGATCCAGCAGGTACTTATATCGATAACTGGAACCGCGGAGGATCGTATGTATTTTTCAATTGGTCAAATCAATCAAATATCAGTTTTAACAATACTTCGCAGGATGTGATCGCAATTGTAATTAATCCATGCAATCAAGTATTGGAAAAGTTTGATCTTCGTTGGGTGGTGTCGAGCTCCGACATGTCTTCATTTAAGTGTTTGACATATTTTGATTCGATTATCGTTCAAGGGCAACAGTTCAATGTTTTTGAGAGATTGGGAAGGAATCAGATTTATCTTTCGAGAAATGAGTTTGAATTCACTAGAAATGAGTTTGACTTCTCTAGATAATCGTTTCCATCGGTAATCGAGAGGCACGAATTCCGCTTCGAGATAAACTTGGCGGGACAGAAACTTCTCAGAATGCTAAGACTCTGCAAGAGTTGCTTTGGGAACTCGGAATATGAACTTTTTACGGTCAGCCATCGGGATTAAGCCAAATTCCCAGAATGCCGGCTGTTACTTTTTGTGGCTATAAATGACTATCTGCGAGAGTTCCATCAGAGGACTTGCTAAGACCATGGATGCCTTCGCAAGAGGGCATAGAATTTAAATTGTGTCAAGAATCGCTGTAATCGGTACCGGATATGTGGGCCTCTCTTCTGGAGCATGTTTTGCTCATCTGGGTCACAAAGTGACATGTGTTGATGTCGTTCAAAAGAAGATTGATGACTTGAATAATGGAATCTTGCCCATTGTTGAAACAGGACTATTAGACCTAGTTACTGAGGGTGTGGCGGCAGACCGTCTTAGTTTCACTACTGATGTGTCGATGGCTGTTACCGATGCTGATGTTGTGTTTCTATGTGTTCCTACCCCAGAAGGGGAAGATGGTAGTGCGGATCTCTCGTACATTCAGACGGCAGCTCGTACCCTTTCGACGTTATTGCGAAGTGGAGCCGTGGTTGTTAACAAATCAACGGTTCCGGTGGGGTCTACGAAAGTAGTGGAACGTGAACTTAAGCGGCCAGATATAACAGTTGTTTCGAATCCAGAGTTTTTGCGGGAAGGTTCCGCTATCCATGATTTCCTTCACCCGGACCGCATTGTGGTGGGGTCAGATAACCAAGAAGCAGCAGTTCGTGTGGCAGCTTTATACGAGAAGGTTGGAGCACCAGTTGTGGTGACAGACCCAGCGTCAGCAGAGACTATCAAGTACGCCGCGAATGCGTTTCTAGCCACCAAAATCTCATACATCAATGCGGTTGCTGCTATTTGTGAAGGTGTGGGCGCCGACGTCAATGACGTAGTGCTGGGACTTGGTTATGACAAGCGCATTGGGCATGATTTTTTGCGACCTGGTCCTGGGTGGGGCGGAAGTTGTTTCCCGAAAGACACCAAAGCAATGGTAAAAATCGCTCAGGATGCTGGATACGACTTTGGACTTCTGAAGGGCGTAATTACTGTGAACGATCAGCAGTATGGGCGTATTGTTGACAAAATTTGTGCCGCAGCAGGTGGCTCGCTGAAAGGGAAAAACATTGCGTCATGGGGCCTGACTTTCAAAGCCCTGACCGATGATCTCCGGGATTCACCAGCGGTGGAGATCGTAATGCGTCTACTTGCAGAGGGAGCCTCCGTGTCAGTGTTTGACCCTACGGTGTCGTCCCCCCCCAAGGGGCTTGAAGCAATTTCTATTGCTTCTTCACCTCTTGATGCTTGTACCAATGCTGATGTCATTGCGGTTCTCACTGAATGGGATGATTTTCGTTGGATTGTCCCAACTGAAGCTGCCGAATTAGTTCGAAATAAGCAGGTTGTTGATGCACGAAATTTGTTGGACAGATCTGAATGGCGTCGTGCAGGCTTTGAATATCGCGGAATTGGGCGTTAATGGCTCGAGTGGTGGTGCTTGGTGCATCAGGGTTTTTAGGTTCACATCTTTGCGATTATCTTGTTGCCCGTGGTGACGACGTAGTCGGAATTGACGATCTTTCTTCAAGTACTGGCACCAACCTTCAATCATTAAAAGATAAAACGCCATTCTCATTTCTTAAGGCTGATATATCTGAAGGCTTCACAGTTGACGGTGTCGTCGATGCTGTTTTGAACTTTGCTTCACCGGCATCACCGCCGCGTTATTTGGAGATGCCTATTCACACACTGCGAACAGGTAGTCAAGGAACTGAAAATGCTATTCGCTTTGCTCTTGAAAAAAATGCGCGGTTCATCATGGCGTCAACCAGTGAGGTTTATGGTGACCCCTCTGTATCGCCTCAGCCGGAAAGCTATTGGGGAAATGTCAACTCGATAGGTGAGCGTTCGTGTTATGACGAAGCTAAACGATATTCCGAGGCATTGTGTATGGCGTTCTGGAGAGAATTTTCTGCAGATATTGGCATAGTTCGAATCTTCAATACTTATGGTCCTCGATTGGACCAAAATGATGGTCGGGTTGTATCAAACTTTGTGTGCCAGGCCCTACAGGGTCAAGATTTGACCGTCTATGGCGATGGATCTCAGACCCGATCTTTTTGTTTTGTTGATGATGAAATTAGAGGCATCGTTTCTCTTTTAGATTCAAAAGAGCGGGGACCAATCAATATTGGAAATCCAGACGAATTTACAATGCTGGAACTTGCAGACATAGTGCTGGAACTGACCAAATCAAAATCTCAAATTGTGTATCGTCCATTGCCGTCCGATGATCCATTACAACGTCGCCCAGACATCACAAAGGCAAGAGAACTTCTGGGCTGGGAACCTGCGATAAATCTTCGTGAAGGACTAGTTCAGACAATTGATTGGTTCAGAAATACTCTGTAAGTGAGTTCAATTTCAGGGACTTGTATATCTGTCTATCCCGAAGTGATTACCCCATCGGTCCATAAGCCGGTTGTACTCATGCTCGTGCACAGTTGGGTTTCGAGACAATGATTCGAAATGAAAGATCTTCGCAAAGGGCGTCCAGATGATTCTGTAACCGCGTTCAAGAACCTTGAATGAGAAATCAACGTCATTAAAACTGTGGGGGAATGCAGTTGAAAACCCACCGACTTCAAAATACTTGTCACGGGGAATGGCGGCACAAGCTCCCGTAATTCCGCTAATTTCACGAGAGATTAGTCGCTCTCCAAAATTACCCGTGGAAGATACAGGGTCGCCGCCACCAAGATTGTGAACAGTTGGATCGTTGCTATGACCTGCACTTTGAATGCGTCCATCTTCAAGAATTGTCATTGGGCCGACCATGGCCACATCGTCGTCTTCAAGAAAACTAACCAACGTCTCTATCCAATCCGGTGAACTTACTTCCGTGTCATCATTTAACAAGATGATGACATCACCGGATGATTCAATAACTCCGACGTTGCACTTTTCTGAAAAATCAAATGGCTTTGAATACCAGACAAGTTTCACCCGCTCATCTTCAACTAGTGGCATCAAACTTGAATCTAAAGTCTCGACAAAATCGTGAACTAAAATGATCTCGTAGTTGCTATAAGACGAGCGTTCAAAAATACTTTGGATGGCATTAGCAGGAAGACAAGTGTCAACGCCCCAGACTCTTTTTCGATCCCCGCGTGTGGGAATAACAATGCTGACCTTTGGAGTGTCTTTCCGTAGTCGCCGAACCTGCAGGTAACCATATTTAGTACTTTGTACGTCAGCCGATATTCCGACACGCACACAATGTTCTTCGACCGCACGCTTAGCGCTATCAAATGTGTATGGCTTCGCATCAACGGAGCCCGCAGTTGATCCTTCAACGATTCGCCAATGATAAAGAATCTTTGGAATATGAACGACAAGGCGGGCGGCTTCAGTGGCACGCAAAATCAAATCGTAATCTTGGGAACCGTCAAAGCCGGGTCGAAATGGTCCGACTTTGTCGATAAGAGTTTTTCGAAATACGGATAGATGACAGCAATAGTTCTGACCACGTAGTCGCTCTGGAGCAAAGTCTGGTTTGAGGAATTGATCGAAGCAATTACCTTGTTCATCTATTTTGTCTTCGTCCGAATAGAGATAATCACATTCGGCATTTACTTCAATAGCCTTTACAATTTCTGAAAGTGCATCAAGGGTAAGGGAATCATCATGATCAAGAAGAACTATGAAGTCCCCTTTGGCAGCTGCAATAGCAGTGTTTGAAGCCTCAACAATTCCACCATTCGTCTCTCGAAAACTGAGTCGAACGCGCGGTTCTTTCTTAGCAAGTTTTTCTAGGACTTTTCGTACCCTGGGATCCGGAGAACAGTCATCTGCAATACACCACTCCCAATCAGTAAATGATTGTTTGAGCACCGAATCAATGCATGCCTGTAGAGCCCATATTGGTGGGTTGTACACAGGTGTGACAATGGAAAAGGTTGGCATTTGTTGGGCAATTACTTCAGAATGAGGCGAAGTACTTTTCGTAATGTTGTCAGTGGTAACAATACAAATCTTCCGATTCGCCAAGTTCTTGAGCCATGTAACAGATTCAATTGATGGACAAGTGAGTCAATCTCGCGAAGTGATTTGTCGTGGCGATATCGAAGTTCACCAAGTTCAGCTGCTGATCCAATTGCATGGTCACGAGCATCCAGAAATGCAAGGTTAGCTTCTTGGCGTTTAATTATCTCAATTTCCATAGCTTGTTTGAATCTTATTACATCTTGTTCTTGCTCATGAGCGCGAACACGTAGCAAATTGAGTTCGTGTCGAAGTATGTCAGTTTCGTCTCGAAGTGTGTCGGTTTCGTGTTGAGATGTTGTCAGATCACGTCGAAGCAGATTGGTTTCGTGTCGAAGTGTGTCGGTTTCGTGTCGAAGTGTGTCGGTTTCGTGTCGAAGTGTGTCGGTTTCGTGGTGAGATGTTGTGAGTTCTCCGAGTTGTTTGTTGAAATCCTCTTCAAGAGTTTTTACGTGTGAGAGTGCATCAAATAGGAGTTGAGAATCTCGAGCATTTGTTTCGTTACTTTGAGAAATGGCGTCTTGGTAAAGACAAACAGCTGCAAGAAGTTCATCAACTTGGGCGTTACCGGAATGCTCAGGTTTCACCTGAGTAGATGTTGAGTGCTCGAATTTTTCAGGAAGTGCTTTGACGATGAATTGGTAGACCAATGCATCAGGATCTTTTTGTACAAACTCAATGGCCTCTGCAGGAACTCCAGCTTTGGGGGGGCCAAATTCTGTGGTGCCGATACTTGCAGTGCTTCCGAAGATTGCATCAACCTGAAAATGGCTCTGAGACAAAAAAGTGTGTATCGAGCTTCTGGTGAAAAACCGAAGATGGGTTCGATCCAAGAGACCCGTATCGCTGTAGTCAAAAGTTCCGGTAAGTAAGGAAAGTCGAACATCACCGTGAGCAATATTTGGAAGTGAGATTACAACGTATCCATCTGGGGTAAGGAGGTCATGTATTTGGAAAAGGACCAATTCTGGTTTGGAACAATGTTCGAGAACGTCTCCAGCCAAAACAACTTCAAATTTCTTCCCGCTCAATCTCTCACGAAGATCAAGCCAGTCCAGATCTGTGATGACTACTTCGTCTGCGATCTCGGATAAATTCTCGCTGAATCGAGCATCGCGCTCTACGGCAGTGACAGTGTTATTTAGTGCTTTGAGGGCTTTAGTTACGTGCCCTGAAGCTGCCCCTAGCTCGAGAACTGTTTTGCCTTGACCAACAAGCTGAAGTGATATTCCATGCGCATCGTTTGGCCGCAAAGGATCAACTTTGCTTTCGTATATAGATTCCATCAGTTTCAATAATAGACGGTTGAAATCGGCATCATGAGGCTTACGGGTGAGAGCCTGCCTAATTGGGGAGATTTTTAGATTTCTGCTGATCTATAAGTGTCGGGGCATCAACGTCTTTTTGAGATATCAACGGAGCAATAGAGGGGTCCCATTCGATTGACAGATGTGGACAGAAAGGCGTGATTCCCTTTTCGGCTTCTGGGTTGAATTCGGCAGTTACTAGGTAACTCACGATGGTGTCATTCTCAAGAGCTTGAAATGCGTGGCCTAGATTTGGACTGAGTAGAAGCGAACCGCCTGTTTGTGAGTCAAGACGCACTTTCTCCCATTTGCCAAAAGTTGGGGAATAGGGGCGAACATCGATAACAAAATCGTCAATTGCGCCTGACATGACTGTGACCAATTTTCCCTGGCCCTGAGGGGCAATGCTGTAGTGAATTCCACGAATCGAACCAGCAGCAGACTTTGAAATGTTTGTTTGAACTGGATTGAAGTCAAATCCAGTTTGTGCGAAAATCACTGACTTTTTAAACCATTCTTGAAACCAACCACGATCGTCGCCAAATCGTTTTCCTTCTATAAGCCAGGCGCCAGAGATGGAAAGTGGAGTGATGATCATTGTGGTGTTTCCTCAGCAATTAACTTCGCGATTTCAGGAAGTGATTCTCTCAGTGCAGATTGCCAGTTTCGCATTTCTTTAATGCCGCAATCAATCGTATGGGTGTGACTAAGAACAGAATACTGAGGCCGCACCGCCTTTGTTAGGTACTCAGACGTTGGAACCGGCGAGACTAACGATGTATCAACTCCGAGAAGTGAGTAAATTTCGCGAGTTAACTCGTACCAAGACGCAGCACCCGAGTTTGTGCCGTGAAATATTCCAAATGGTGCTTGGTTTGTTACTAGGTCGACTATGTGTTCGGCCAGATCTGCAGCCAAAGTTGGCTGGCCCAATTGATCTGACACGACTCGTACTGCAGATGCCGTGTGCGCTTTTCTGATCATTGTTTTAACAAAGTTTCCGCCGAATGGGCTGTAGAGCCACGCAGTTCGAATGACGTAAGACTTTGCTGCGTATTCCTCGGCGATAGCAATTTCGCCACACAGTTTGGATTTGCCATAAACCGAAACTGGAGCGGTTGGGGAATCAACGTCGTATGGAGTGTCAGCAATTCCACGGAAAACATAATCAGTAGATATATGAACATTTATAGCGTTTACGGCCCGAGCTGCAATAGCGATGTTTCGCGTGGCATCACAATTAATGCGGAAGGCTTCGGCTTCATTATCTTCTGCAAGGTCAACAGCAGTCCATGCCGCACAATTGACCACCACTTTGGGTGACAACGTTGTGAATAGTTCGATGCACGCATCACGGTCGCTAATGTCAAGCGATTCACGATCTGTGGCAGTAAAGGCAATGTTCTTATCAGAAAGTACACGCTGAAGAGATTGACCCAACTGGCCGCGAGCACCAAGAATGAGCCACATAGTTATTTGGTTATGTTCCGCAGAGGTTCCCACCACTGTGGGTTGGCCTTGTACCACGCGACGATGTCACCGATTGACGTCTGAATTGATTCTTGCGGGGAGTAGCCAAGTTCGTTCTTGATTTTGTTCCAGTTAACTGAATAACGACGGTCATGACCAAGACGATCTTCGACCCACTCAACTCTTTCTTCACCGAAGCCACATTTTTCAAGAAGCAGAAACGTGAGATCCTTGTTGTTCATTTCAGTTCCGCCACCAATGTTGTAAATCTCACCGGCACGACCACCATTGACTACAAGGTCAATACCACGACAATGATCATCAACATGAAGCCAGTCGCGAATGTTGAGTCCATCACCGTAGAGAGGAACCTTCTTTCCGGTGATGAGGTTTGTAATGAAAAGCGGAATGACTTTCTCTGGATACTGATATTTGCCAAAGTTGTTTGAGCAGCGGGTGATGGACAAATTCAAACCATGTGTTCTGAAGTACGAACGAGCCACTAAATCGCTAGAAGCCTTACTTGCGGCATACGGGCTGTTCGGAAGTAACGGTTCGTTTTCATCCCAACTTCCAGAATCGATAGAACCATAGACTTCGTCAGTTGAAACATGTACGAAGCGGTCGATGTTTAGTTTCAAGGCCGCTTCAAGTAGTTGATGAGTTCCCAAAACGTTGGTGGACATAAACACTGAACTTGATTCGATAGAACGGTCAACGTGTGATTCTGCTGCGAAATGGACGATGACATCGTGTCCTGGAAGTGCTTCCAATATGTCTTGAGGGTTACGGATGTCGCCATTGACGATGGTCAGCCGAGATTCAGAACTGCATTCATCGAGGTTGTGGCGATTACCTGCGTATGTAAAGGAATCGAAGACTGTGACGCCACTGACGTTGTTCCCCCATTGGCCAGAAAGAAGACCGCGAACATAATTGGAACCAATAAATCCGGCCCCACCTGTAACAAAGTATCTCATTGGCATTCTCCGTTATTCTGAAGGGATTGTCAGATAGAGATACTATTCCTTATATGCGTGGAATCATTCTTGCCGGGGGCACCGGCTCGCGACTTTGGCCAATTACAAGGGGCGTGAGCAAGCAACTGCTTCCGATTTATGACAAACCTCTGATTTACTACCCGCTAACTACCCTAATGTCGGCTGGTATTCGTGAAGTATTGGTGATTACCACTCCCCATGATGCGGCCGCATTTCAAGAAGTACTTGGTGATGGATCGCAGTGGGGAATTGAACTCACTTTTGCACAGCAGTTGCGTCCGGATGGCCTGGCTCAAGCATTCATTATCGGTGAGAAATTTATTGGTGACGGAAGTGTGGCGCTTGTCCTGGGGGACAACGTTTTTCATGGTTCGGGCCTTGGGGCTGAGTTGCAAAGTAGAACGAACCCAGTTGGTGGAACGATTTTTGCCTACCGGGTGTCGAACCCTAGTGAATATGGTGTCGTGGAATTCGATGAGGATGGCCGTGCGATTTCAATTGAAGAGAAGCCCGTAACTCCTAAGTCTTCATATGCAGTGCCCGGATTGTATTTCTATGACAATCAAGTCGTCGACATTGCGAAGAATGTAAAACCAAGTGCGCGAGGCGAACTTGAGATCACTTCTGTGAACTCAGAATATTTGCGCAGAAAAGAACTGGTGGTCAGCGTGCTGCCAGAAGGAACAGCGTGGCTTGACAGTGGAACCTTTAGTTCGCTCCATGATGCAAGTAGCTATGTTCGCATTGTTGAAGAACGACAGGGAATCAAAGTCGGCTGCCCCGAAGAAATTGCATGGCGCAACGGTTGGATTAATAATCAACAACTGTTGACCAGTGCAGATGAACTTGCTAAAAGCGGTTACGGAACCTATCTACGCGGTTTGTTAAAAAACAGTTAGGGCTTTATCGTCCACGATGAATTGATGTTGACAAGACCAGAGTTGTAGATATCACCTTGGTGTACATCGAATCGCACTCGCTTCTCCCAGTGATCAAATTCGTGAACACCCGCTTGATCTGTAATTGCTACGGATAAATCGTATGTGCCATTCAGTAAAGGCAAATTATTGAGTTCTAAATTAAGCGAGCTAGAGCCGGCAGATATGGGCAGTTTCACAGAATTTTTTTCGGTAGACGTGCCCCAAATATCTGTTCCGTGAAGATGAGTTATTCCAATCGCAACGCTTGCATTGGGTATATCAATCTGAGATGTGTAGTCAATAGCGATGTTTAACGGTTCACCGGTGTGAAAAATACGTTGAGCGATTTTGTCTTGGTTTAGAAGTTGAATTTTTGAAATTGATACTTCGCCAGAACCCCAACGTTGCCCTATCTCGTTGTCGTCCATAGGGAGAGCGTCGTGACTTGTCGCGTAGTACTTACTGACTATTTCTTGTGCAGGACCAACGGCCTGTAATTCACCTTTTTCAATCCACACGACCGTGTCACAAATCTGAGCTACAACAGGAAGTCCGTGGCTTACGAGAATGATTGTGCGTCCGTCGCCTCGAAACTCTTCGATTTTTTCAAGACATTTCTGCTGGAATGCGGTATCGCCGACCGCTAGTACTTCATCGATGATGAGAATTTCAGGGTCGACATTGATTGCAATTGCAAAACCGAGCCGAACGGTCATGCCCGATGAATAGTTCTTCACTGGTGTATCAATGAACTCACCAAGACCAGCAAACTCAACAATGTTGTCAAGATTTTTATGGATGTCTTTTGATGTCATTCCAAGGATTGCACCGTTGAGAAAGATATTTTCTCTGCCAGAAAGGTCAGGATGGAACCCTGCTCCTAACTCGAGCAGTGCTGCGATTCTTCCGTTAACTGACACGGAGCCTTTTTCCGGCGTGAGAATTCCTGTCAGACATTTAAGCAGCGTGCTTTTGCCTGAACCGTTGGAACCGATAATGCCAAAAGTTGACCCTGTTGGAATTTCAAAACTCAGGTCTCTAAGAGCCCAAAATTCGTCGTATCGAGCCCTGGTGCCTTTAAGAACTGCGGTCTTCAAATACTGATTCTTCTCGTGATAGAGACGAAAATGTTTCCAGACTTGGTCAACTGAAACTGCTAATTCTGTCATAGCCAACCTGTCGCGTTCATGTAAGAGGTTAGTGTACTACCCAGTGCAAAAGCTTCTTAAGCAACTGCCAGTAATAGTCGGACAGAATAGAAAGAGTGGATTCTTATGGCTTCGATTGTTGCCCCAGTTAAGCGCGTAGCCGCAGCTCACGAACTGTTGTGGAATCTCACACTGCGCGAACTGCGCACCAAATATCGCAAGAGTCTTTTGGGTTGGACATGGTCAATGCTGAATCCATTGTCAACCGTTGCTATTTACACATTTGTATTCGGCTATTTGTTCCAGGCCAAAGCCCCCGTGGGGGATCCAAGTGGATTGATGTCCTTTGCTTTGTGGTTGTTGTGTGCATTGTTGCCATGGAACTTTTTCATGATGGTAACGAACTTGGGAATGAACTCGATGCTTGCAAATGCGGCACTAGTTCGGAAGGTTGCTTTCCCGCGTGAGGTGTTGGTGTTTTCCAACTCAATGCACGGCGTAGTGCAATTCAGCATTGAAATGGGCTTATTGACCGTGGCATTACTAGTTGC
>Ga0194055_10001517_pt1 | contig 18903 bp, 17 predicted proteins | sample SepL449m_MetaG_FD_155482 | JGI IMG/M metagenome (GOLD analysis project Ga0194055, IMG submission 155482) | Anoxic zone freshwater microbial communities from boreal shield lake in IISD Experimental Lakes Area, Ontario, Canada - Sep2016-L442-9m | ecosystem: Environmental > Aquatic > Freshwater >...
AACTGAATCGGTGCCCGACATTGGAGTCATTCCACCTGCGCCACCTGCCATCGGCGCAACTCCACTGGCTTTTTCATTTTGCGGTGGAGTGTTTACCGTTGCTTGCCCTTCAATATTGGCTCCATTTACATCAGGAGTTGGTTGACAGCCGACAGCACAGGGGGCAATGATCAGGGCAAGCAGGTAGGACTTCATTTTTTTACACGTTACCCAATAAATGTTAGCCAGTTATCTTTGCGGCCCATCGAACGCCGTTGTAGATTACGGTTCTCACGTCAGCATTAAAATAGGTTGGATAAGTCTCGTGACCTGGTCGGAAATAGAATACTCTTCCGATACCGTAGCCTTGATTCACGCCATTTCCAGGGCCAGATGTGAATTCTGGGTCGATTCCGTCGCCGACTGTCCATGTCATGCCGCTTGGGAACGACTCATTTCCTACCGAAAAGTGCGACTGGAAGATGTTGGTAAGAGGTGGAGGAGTATCGAATGGTGAGCCATACATCTCTTCCTCATCAATCACGAAGTTGCTTACGCCCTCAGCGATTGGATGCCACGGAGCACAAACTTGGATTGTCTCGACATCATCGGCTTCTCTCCAACCACCAAAGAGATGTCCAGTACAGTTAAGTACTGCTTTAAAGGTCTTGCTGTAATGTCCCGAGTGAAGACAAATGAATCCCATTCCTTTCTTATGGACTTGGTTCTTTACCATCTCGGCAATTTCATCCTTTACTTCGCCGTGACGAGCGTGCCCCCACCAAATGAGAACGTCGGTGTTATCGAGGACTGCTTGAGTTACGCCTTGATTTTCGTCATCAAGGCAAGCGGTTGAAACAATTAGTTCGTTCGCTGTATCTCGTTCTTGCAATCCAGCTGCAATAGCAGTTCGAAGGCTATCTGGATAAATTTCCATCGAGCGGTGTGAAGGGTTCTCGTCCCAAACGAGGACTCGGACTTTGTTGGACATCGAGATTATTGTGACTCGGTCAACACTTAAAAATCCTGAAAAGCCCACCTTCAAGGTAGGCTTGAAAGCAGAATTTGTGACGCAGATCAGCATCATTGTCGGGACGAAGGGGAGGGGAAGCAACATGGTTGCTCTTGCCCAGCATATTTCAGCCGCTCCGGGATTTGTCGTTCACAAAGTTATCGGTTCAAAAGCTGATGCTCCGGCGATTCACGCCGCTCGTGAACTAGGTTTGAAGACTACTGTTGTTGAATTTGGCGATAACTTTGAACAGGATCTGGCAAATGCACTTGAGGGTTCAGATTGGATTTGCTTGGCGGGCTTTTTAAGACTCTTACCGGAATCCATCGTTAACAAATGGGATCATCGAATCTTAAATATTCACCCTGCGCTTTTGCCTAAATTTGGAGGAAAGGGGATGTACGGAATTCATGTTCATGAAGCCGTAATCGCCGCTGGAGAGTCAGAATCTGGATGCACGGTCCACTACGTCACCAAAAATTACGACGAAGGAGATGTTATTAGGCAGGATCGATGTCCCGTTTTGCCAGAAGACTCTCCTGAGGCTCTGGCGACACGTGTTCTTGCCTTGGAGCACCGTACATATTTTGCTGCCCTAAAGGAGGTCGCCCATGGCTCGAGATATTGAATTACCAAAAGCACCGCCACAGATAATGATCTCGCTTTTACGGTGGTTTATTGGCTTTCCGCTGTTCACCATTCTTGGTCCTATTCGTATTCGCAATAAGCGAAACATCCCTCAAACTGGTGGCTTAATCGTTCTTTGTAATCACATATCAGACTGTGATCCAATCGTCTCTCAGCTTGCTTCGCCACGCCAAATGCAGTTCATGAGTAAAAGCGAATTGTGGGAAATCAAGTGGCTGGGGAAGTTTATGAAGTGGTGGGGCAACTTCTCGGTGAGGAGAGGAGAACCAGATAGGCAATCGTTACGAATAGCCGCCGAGTTAGCGAAAGCCGGTGCAGTTGTTTGCATTTATCCAGAAGGAAAGATTTCCGAGGATGGGCGACTTGGTCCATTGATGCCCGGTTCGGCATTGATTGTTCGTATGGCAGGGGTTCCCGTTATCTGCTGCGGAATGCAGGGCAACGATAAAGTAATGCCATACGCCAACTTAGTTCCTCGGCCAGCGTTTGGGTGGATCACATCCACTTGGGGTGAGGCGCGAACTTTTGACAAGGATGCGACGAACGAAGAGATTATTGTTTGGGCTGAATCCGAGCTGCGTCGGCTTATTCCAGATCCAACTTAACTCAGCAGTCAACGGTCCGCAGTCGGTAGCGTTCAAGCGAAAACAAATCAGCCCCAATCCTTGAAAGATTGAGGCTGATTGCTTGTGGCCGAAAGGCAATCTGCATTTAGTAGAGATTGCTCTTCGGATTTCGATTTTGCTCGTTAGCAAACTTTGGATCGAGGTGCTCTTGGTCCTTGGAACCAATGACTCTCGGCAGCGCCGTTTCCGTTTGCCCGGGAATCCATCCGTTCACAACTTCATGCGATCGAGTTCCATAGTCACAGAATACAGAGAACAAGACGGGCAAGAAGAAAAAGCCCATCAGAGCCCACACCTTTGCTGTACTCGAAGCCCATTTGAGGTGCATGAAGAACATCACGACGATGAACGCCTTAAACGCCGCAATTCCAACAGCTACAAGGTTATTGATGTAGTAACCCAATTGGTGGTTGCGCCCCCCGGTAACTATGTCTCCGAAGTCTACTTGGGCAGCCAGAATGGTTAGTCCCATGAAGACAGCAAGAATAACGGCGGTCTTAATGTACATACTTGTCGGCTGAACATGATGTCCATGATCTTCAGCCGCGTGAAGTGGTGATTTAGCCATGAATTAGTGACCTCCAATAACCGAGTAAGGCTTTGGCATGAGATAGAACAGTGGGTAGAGGAATATCCAGACGATGTCGACGAAGTGCCAATAAAGTCCAATTAACTCGGTCGGAATGTAGTCTTCGGTAACTACTTTCTTTCTTTGCCACCAGAACTTGATCAGCATGCTGATAAGGATCATTCCAACAACGACGTGGACGCCATGAAGGCCAGTCATTCCAAAGTAGAGGCCGTAGAATAGTTGAGCGTGATCGAGGTTCGCCCCGTGCAGAACCGTAGGATCCAAGGTGAAATTTGGTCCAGGATAGAGCCGATCCGCGATCTTACTAGAATACTCAAAGTACTTGATGATCATGAATAGGGCTCCACAACCAACGACCATTGAAAGAAGGCCGATGACTTTCATCCGCTCTTTGAGCTGAGCTGATCGGACTGCTAGAGCCATAAGCATTGAACTTACCAAGAGGTTAAGTGTATTAATACCACCCATTTGCCAACTGAGGTGCTCGTGGGCTTTCCACCAGTCACCTTGGTAGTTCATTCGATACAGGGTATAGATGAGGAACAGGCCACCGAAGAACATAATCTCGGTAACCATGAATGCCCACATTCCTATAACGTAGGTATCGTTTTGTTGGTCAATATCTTCGTATTGAAACTTGACCGGGCTATCTGCGTGTCCGTGTGCCGCCATTACTTAGTGCCCTCTCGCTCCTAATTCTCGTGATGCTTCGTGTTCGGCTACTGGGTCGTAGTCGTAGACGTCATCCGTGACGATTGGTGAATAGTAGAAGTTCTCGGTTGGCGGTGGCGATGTCGTTTGCCATTCCAAACCGTGAGCGCCCCATGGATTATCGCCTGATTTTTCGCCGGTAAATAGCGACTTGATCAGATAGATAACCGGTACCACAAAGCCAACTCCAAGGACGGTTGCTCCCATCGTGGAGAGGATGTTGTAGATTTGATATTCTGGAGCAAAGTAATAATAGTGGTAACGACGTGGCATTCCCATCCATCCCGAGATGAATTGAGGGAAGAACGTTAGATTGAATCCAAGGAAGACCACAACTGCATTCCACTTGGCGATGTTATCGTTAAACAATCTTCCGGTCATCTTTGGCCACCAGAAGTGGAGACCAGCCATGAAGCCCATAACCGTTCCACCAACCATGACGTAATGGAAGTGAGCCACGATGAAGTAGGTTGCAGTGAGGTGAACGTCTAATCCCATAGCGGCGAGGAACAGTCCAGTCAGACCACCAATGAGGAACAATCCCATGAAGCCGATCGCGTAGATCATCGGTGAGTTCAAATGGATATTTCCTTTTGCCATTGTTGCCGTCCAGTTGAAAATCTTAATGGCAGATGGAACTGCGAGCAAGAATGTAATCAATGAGAACGCGACGCCCTGGTACATCGATTGGCTAGAGACAAACATGTGGTGTCCCCAAACCAAGAAGCCTAGGAACGCAATTGCAAGGGATGAAAATGCGACGAAGTGGTATCCAAATACTCGCTTTCGAGAGAAAGCCGAGATAACTTCGGAGATAACACCAAAGCTCGGAAGAACCATGATGTAAACCGCAGGGTGGCTATAGAACCAGAACATGTGCTGGAACAAAATCGGGTCACCACCAAGTTCTGGGCTGAAGATCGGAAGTTGGAAGGTTCGCTCGAAGATGACACAAAGAAGCGTAATTGCGACAACTGGGGTACCGAGCATCATAATGATTCCGGTTGCATAGTTGGCCCAGACAAAGAGTGGAAGCCTGAACCAAGTCATACCTGGAGCTCTCATTCGGTGAACCGTAGCAATGAAGTTTACACCCGTCGTAATCGAACTAAAGCCTCCTAGAAAGACGCCCACTAGACATAACGAAACATTACTGTTCGAGTACAGACTCGAATATGGTGTATAGAACGTCCAACCGGCATCGACACCGCCAGAAACTACGGAAATAAGAATCAGTGTTCCTGCTGCTGTGTACAGGTACCAGCTAAGAAGGTTAATACGAGGAAACGCAAGGTCTCTCGCACCGATCATCAGGGGAACAAGGAAGTTCCCAAGCACTGCCGGAACAGCAACCAAAAGGAACAAGAAGACCATGATTGCGCCGTGCGCAGTGAAGACTCGGTTATAAGTATCGGACTCCAGGAAGTTTCCGGCTGGCGAGGTTAACTCCCATCGGATCATTCCGGCAAATGCACCACCGAGCATGAAGAAGAAGCTAACCGAAATTAGATACAAAATTGCGATTCGCTTGTGATCTTCGGTCAAAAGCCAAGATCTTAGCGAATGCCCGTTGGTAAGGTAGTTCAGTTTTGGTGGATGCGCAGCGTCATCTGTACTAATTGGGGTTTTTACCGTAGTGCTCATCTTTTTTGATCTCCTTTTTCTGCAGCCATTGCTCCGACCGAAAGGTCATTGCCTCGCGAGGTTGCGGTTGCGTCTGCTCTTTCGGAAGTGAACTCCAGAGCATTTGAATTTAGACCGGCTTTTCCGTTCACTTGGGCTTCAGTGCCGGGAACTCCAGCGGCCATGTTTTTGGCGGGAAGTGAAGGTAGTGCTCCAGCCTTGATGTACGCCATCAATGCCATAACTTCCTCTTCTGATAACTGCTTATCGTACACAGGCATTGTGTTCGAATAGCCCTTCAACATCTTTTCTCCTGGTCGAAGAATCGATTCACGAATATAGGACTCATCGGCTATGTATCTTTGGCCGTTATCGGCCTCTCTGGTTTTGCCATATAACCCCATCAGCGATGGTGATCTTGGTGGCAAATCCACTGGTCCATGACAATTTCCGCAGCCAATCTTGTTGAATAGCTTTTCTCCAGCTTGAGTCGGGGAAAGATTTTGTCTCATTTCGCCGTTGTTGGATAACCATTCAGCGTAATCTCTTTTGCTCATAACGATGACCGAGCCACCCATTTCTGAGTGCTGAGTACCACAGTACATGTTACAGAACAGGTGGTACTTGCCAACAACCGTTGGTCGGAACCACATCTGGGTATATCGACCCGGAACAACCATGAACTGAACTCGGAAAGCCGGGATATAAAACGCATGGATGACGTCTTGGGCAATCATCGTAAGCTTAATGTCAGTGTCAACTGGCACGTGAAGCGTGTTGTTCTCTCGAACTCCATTTGGATGTTGAATATGCCACATCCATTGTTTGCCTACGACATAAATTTCCTTTGCCCCTTTGGGTGGGATTCTAACATCGGCATAGACTTTTGCACCCCAAATAAAGAACCCGATCGCAAGAACGGTTGGAACTCCAATCCAAATGAGCTCCAACTTCATATTCTCATAAACGGGACTACTTCGGTCTGCCGAGGACCCGGCTCGATATTTTATCGCGTAGAAAATTACATAGGCAAACGTAATGACCGCAAAGACTACTGACATTCCCAAAATGGAATAGAACAATAAGTCCATTTCCCCAGCAAAGTTCGATGCTGCAGGCGGTGAGAAAGGATAGTTAGCTAAGTTCATGACTGCTTTGATTCTCCGGTGGAGTCACGTGGACTCGAAGAAAGTGTGTTGCTAGGAAAGTGCTTATTCCATCGCCAAATGAGGAGCGAAACGCAGGCCAAAGTAGCCAACGCAGAAATATTGAGAATTTGGACGATTGAACGAGTCCTTGGATTAGAAGCTTCCATTTTGAAGCATCCAAGTAGGAATACATCGCCGACTGGTTGAACTGCTCCCTTCAGGGCTTGTCGGACATTATTTCGAATGGTTTTAGTTGCAAAGTTTGCTCCCGTGTTATAGGCGACAATCTTTCCTGACGTAGCAATATATGCGGCGGCGGCAGGATGGTTAACCCAATCTTTTGCTTCGTCATATTGGTAGTAGAAGCCCATGACGTCGGTTAGCTTCCGAGCTTCGGCTGGTGCCGCAACCGTATAGTGGACTCCACGGTCCAGATACATATTTAATTGCTCTTGCATTTCGGGAGTTTGCTTCGTCCAAGCATCTCGAAATTCGGATACTAATTTTGCTTTTTGCGCTCGAGCGAGTTCAACCGTTTCCTTTGGTGGACGCTCATCACAACCAAGTCAAAGTCTCGACCTGGAATCACGGAATCAACCGATCTCTTTTGACTGAGAGCAGTCTCAACCATCAGAGTCTTCATGAGTGATTCGGTTTCAGACAAACAAACGCCATTACACTTGTAAAAGATTGGAAGGAACAAGACGGGCCTGCCACTGCGAAAATATTCGCCAAAGAGGTGCTCTTTTCCGTCTGTTTCAGTCAACTTTGCGTCGACCGGCATCTGGGAGCCAATTTGCGGCTTGAAGTCAAAAGACTTGGATAAGACACCGTTGCTCTTGATCGGTCGGATAAGCACAAGCGCCCCAATAACTATTGCTAGTATTGAGATTGGAATCCAGATTGGGCTGCTCTTCTTTTGCATGATCATTATGGATTTGGTTTGCTCGTTCCTGGTCCGACACCGTTTTGGGGAATTGTATTTCCTTTGGTCATTGCCGGAACCTGCGTCCCTGTTGAAACTCCGTTTTGAAGAACCATTTTCATGGCCTTACTGATTGGCACACGAACGACGCCATTGTTTTGGTCAACCCAACCAAAGGAACTCATCGTTTCGTCTTCATGCATTCTCAATTGCTTAATATCAACTTTTGTTGAAAAGTTGTCTTGCAATAGCGGATATCCAGCGGGAATACGGTTGCTACTCTTCGGTGCCATTTCCCTAGTTGTTCCTAACATTGACGGCAGCGTTTTTCCGGGTGTTGATAGCCAGTTATAGACTGGAATTGAGACCAAGAAGCAAACGATACAACTACCTGTGATCCAAGTCGTCCACGACTTGAGCATCGGGACTTTAATGTCCCGACGGTCATATTTCATTGCTTTTAGGACTTCTGGATCTTCTGGTTGAAACTCAGTGTGCATTTGCTTTTGCCTCCTTCAATCGATTGTCATATAGTGGTAACAGCGGATGATTCTGCATCTTGGAAAGCGTAAAGGCAAACCAAACACATCCCAAGAGAAGGACACCAGCAATATCTCCGATTGTTGGGATTGCGGTGTTCCACTCTCGATGCCAAATGGATGCGGCAATAATCCAGAACACGTCAACAAATCTGAAGACAAAGATAAACAGGGCAATCTTCTGCAATCTCTTGTAATACATTTTGATTCGCGGCGACAAGAGTGTCACGAACGGAATCAAGAAGCAGCCGAGAATTGTTGATGCGCCAATGTAGTTCCAACCTAGCTTTGCGTCAACTCCCCGGTGGGCGTAGAAGATCGCGGTATCCGGAAGGTTACCGTTCCACAGAATGATTAACTGAGAAACTGAGGTGTAACCCCACAACATGGTGCAAAGGAACATCATGTTTCCTAGATCCTTCGAAAGTGTTGGTGACATCGAAGCCTTGTACGGATTCTTATCGCCAGCACTTGTAACCAACAAAATGCCGATCGTCAAAGCGGTTTGGCAACCACCGACAATAAGCCAAAGTGGATACATTGTGCTGTACCAGTTTGGAGTCAAAGACATTCCGACGTCAGTTAACAAAAACGTTGTGAGGATCGCAAATAACACGATGCAAGGACTTGCAACATTGGTTCGAAGCTGAGCTTCGTTTTCATTCATGCTCTTGTCTTGTCGTGTCGATGACTTTTGGAGGTACCACGAGATAAACCCGAGCAGACCAAAAATCACAACAAACCGTATGTCAAAAAAGCCCTGGTTCAGATACGCCTGCTTGAATTTCACAACATAGTTGTGTGCTTCGGGTTCGATCCACTGATAGACTTTGCCCATGTGGACTCGAACGGGGGCATAAAAGAACGCCAGCGCACCAAACATCCACGGGCTTGATCCAGCTTCAAATACTCGTAATACGGGTAGAGTCCACATGCTTCGAAGGGAATGATGGATCAGCGTGAGCGCCATGCAACCCAAGGTTGCCATCAGCCAGAAAATCCAACCATACATCCAGCTATTGAGCATATGCAGGTGAGCATTGCCGCTACCAAACATTAAGAACGCCCAGTAACCGACCGCTCCGAGAGACAGAAACGTAAAGACAGGCTTAAGCTTCATAAAGCCTGGAACACTGCTTTGGTCTTCCATAACAGATCCACTATCCATTGTTGCTTCACTCATTAGTGACCTCCTCCTTCTGCAGCTTCTTTCTTAGGTGCAATTTTCTCATCCAGTTTTACTTTTTCTTCAGCGGTCAAGTCGTTTACCGAGCTATGTTGGCTCGATTGAAGAACCCGGATGTAAGCAACGATTGCCCATCGATCTTGTGGTTCAATTCTCGACGCATAACTGTACATTGCTCCGTAGCCGTTGGTGATTACGTCATAGAAGTGACCAACGGGCATCTTACGAAGTCTTTCAGTTTGATAGTTGCCAACTGGACGCTTAAGTTGAAATCCGCGTTGAGCGATCATTCCCTTTCCGTCTCCAAGTCGACCATGACATGGCGAGCAAAAAATATCGAATCGATCTCGACCACGCTTTAGTAGATCTTCTGTTAGCGACATCGGTAGTTTGTCTACCCACTTACCGTTTTCGATGCCGGTGAAGTAGACGCCATCTTCTCGCAAGTGACCCCGAGGAATTGTGCCAGGAACTAAGGGCCTGGAACCTTGGCCGTCAGCAAAGAACTCACTTTGCGATAGGGGAGCGGCTTTTGGCTGAACCCACATATCGGTGTTGCAACCAACGATGCTGATTGCGGCGAATCCAATAACAAAATTTCTCAGAAGTCGCATTCGGAAACCTCCAGAGCACCATTACTTTTCATGACTTTTTCAATTGCTTCGCGATCATAACTCGGATCGCTTGCTTCCACCGCAAGAAAGAATCTGTCTTGCGACGCTCTTTCAAAGTTCTTTGCATTGAAGATTGGATGGTATGGCATTGGGAGCCGATTGTAAGCGAACATTCCAATTGCAGCGCTGAACGCGGCAAAGAGAATCGTACATTCGTAAGCGACCGGGATGAATGCAGGGATCGAGTTCATCGGTTTTCCACCAACATTCATTGGATAGTCAATAACCGAAGTGTAAAACTGCATCGTGTAGCCGAGGGTCACACCAATAAGACCGAAAATGAAAACGGTCCAAGGCACCTTGGTATCGCGGAATCCGATTGCATCGCTCAGTCCGTGGATTGGAAACGGAGAGTATGCATCCATTACCTTGTATCCCGCTTTTCGAGCTTCTTCGGCGGCTACCATGAGCCGTTCGGGGGTTTCGAACTCCCCAACGAGCGCATATAGTCCGGATGGATCTGAGTAATCGTGAGCCATTTATTTCATCTCCACGGGCAGTTGACCCTCTACATATTCTTTCTTGCCTTTGAACTTGTACAGCAAGTCCTTCACTTCGAAGATGTTGATCATCGGCAGGAACCGAATGAACAGAATCATCAGCATGATGAAGAAGCCAATTGTTCCAAGGAACATTCCAAAATCCCAGAAGGACGGATAGTAAGGCTTGTCGCTTGACGGCAAGTAATTGCTGGTGAGCGACATTGGAATGATAACGAACCGCTCCAACCACATTCCGATGCTAACTGAGATAGAAACGAAGATCAACCAGAAGTTACTTGTTCTCGCTTTGTTCCACCAGAAAATCTGAGGAATAATCCCGTTACACACAATCAGCGCCCAATAGAACTTTGCGTACATTCCACTAAACCGAGTTTCCGTGAGTAGCTTGAATTCGTATGGGTTGCCGCTGTACCACTGGAAGAACACTTCCAAGAAGTATCCGTAACAGACGATCAGACCGGTAGCGAGGGTGATCTTTGCCATCCAGTCAAGGTGCCGGTTGGTGATCAAGTGCTCAAGCTTGTAGTACTTTCGTAGCGGGATTGCCCAGATAATAACCATCGCGAATCCGGCAAAAACAGCACCTGCAACGAAGTATGGCGGGAAGACCGTGACGTTCCAGCCAGGGACGATTGAGATCGCAAAGTCGAAGCTAACGATACTGTGAACCGATAGAACCAGTGGGGCACTTAAGCCCGCAAGCAAGTAATACATCTGTTCATATCGATGCCAGTGTTGATTGCTGCCTCTCCAACCTAGAGAGAGTAAGGCAAAAATGAGCTTGCCGTACTTGTTGGTGGACCGATCTCGTAAGTTTGCAAAGTCAGGAATGAGTCCAACAAACCAGAAAACGAGCGAAACACTAAAGTAGGTTGAAACCGCAAATACGTCCCAAAGCAGCGGCGATCTGAACTGAGGCCACATACCCAGAATGTTCGGATATGGGAACAGCCAGAAGTCATTCCAAGGTCTACCAGTGTGCAGTAGCGGATAAATACCCGCGCACATGACCGCAAAAATGGTCATCGCTTCTGAGAACCGGTTAATTGAGTTTCTCCACTGCTGACGGAGCAGAAGAAGAATCGCGGAAATCAGCGTTCCTGCGTGACCAATACCAATCCACCAAACGAAGTTGACAATGTCAAAGCCCCAGGCGGCTGGAATATTGTTTCCCCAAATTCCAGTTCCCTGGAACAACAACCAGGCGATGCTAAACATCATCAAGCCTGAGCCCATTACGCCAACAATTAGCCACTTAAGCCAATTTGTCGTGTGTGCTTTCGGATCCAGGACAAGTCGACCGACCGATTGGTCAATCGTTGCATATGTCTGATCACCGGTAATGAACAGATCGTTGATTCTTTTATCAGCCATTAAGAATGAGCCTCCTTAGCCTTTGCTGGCGTGATTTCAGGATTTGGATTTCGAAGTTTAGCAAGATGACTTGTCCTCGGTCTCGTTTGAAGTTCTTCAAGCAACAAATAGCTTCGCGGATCTTTCCGCATCTTGTGAACCAAACTTGTCTTATTGGCGATGTTGCCAAAGACGATTGCTTCACTTGGACAGGCTTGCTGACAAGCAGTGACCACGTCGCCTTCCGCGATCTGTCGTCCACCCTTCTTCGCTTCAATTCGGGCTTCGTTGATTCGTTGGACGCAGTACGTACACTTCTCCATAACACCTCGACCCCGAACGGTTACATCGGGATTATTGAGTAGCTTGAGAAGCTGAACACCTTCAGATTTTGGCTCTTTGATAGGACCAGGGATGACTCTTGTATCCCACGGCTGTACTTTCTTCGTAAATTGCTCTTGGTTGTCGGACCAGTTTAGGTAGTTGAATCTTCGAACTTTGTACGGGCAGTTATTTGAGCAGTATCGAGTACCAACACAACGGTTGTAAACCATCTGGTTGAGACCTTCATGGCTGTGAATTGTTGCCGCTACCGGACATACCGGTTCGCAAGGTGCCTTTTCGCAATGGACGCAGGCTACTGGTTGCCAAACCACTTCAGGATTCGTATCGTCGCCGGTGTAGTATCGGTCAAGTCGGATCCAGTGCATTTCGCGACCCTTTCCAACTTGCTCTTTACCAACAACGGAGATGTTATTTTCAGCTTGACATGCAGTTACACATGCACCACAACCAGTACATGCGTTCATGTCGATGGTCATGCCCCATTGATCGCCATCCCATTCATATATTTCTTCAGGATAGAGATTGCCGTCCTTGATTTCTTCTTTTGTTGGACCTTGCCCAATCTTTAAAGCTTCGTCAATCACTTCTTGCTTCTTCTCTATCTCTCGATCCCTATCTGAATCAGTTACCTTTTCAGACTCAGCAACCGCTTCCAGGAATCCAGCCAGGGTGCCAACTCTGATAACGTCTCGCTTGTCTGGCATCTTATTGCCACCCAACGGGCTGTGTCCTTGCGTGCTGGCGAGGTGTTGCTCGGTATTGAGGCTTACGATCGATGTAATTGGTGTGAAAGCCAAATTCATGGAGGTCCGTAGCTTGTAACTGCTGAATCCTCCCCCTTGATCGCCTCCATTCTTTAGGCCAATTGTCGCCAAAGTCCCACCTTCGGTTCTGCCGTATCCGAGGTTCATAGTTACTGATCCAGGTGCTTGACCAGGTAAGACGTAGACGATTCCGTCGATTTCTCCGGCGGTGGTGGTCACCTTGACCATTTCGTCAGTCTTGACCTTTAGGGCAATCGCATCTGCCGCCGAAAGAGTCACAACGTTATCCCAAACGACTTTTGTTAGCGGTCTTGGCAATTCTTGGAGCCAACCATTATTTGCGAATCGGCCATCGTAGACAGCAGAGTCGGGAACGAAGCTCGCTTCTAGACTCATGCTAACCGGCGCGACCAGAGGCAATGATGGCGCAAGGCTCGTCATTGCGAGAGTTGCGGAAGCAGTACTAGGAATCATTCCTGCGTGAACTGCAGTTCGCCAGTTCTTTTCAAAGTCTGCCCCACCAAGACCATTCGCTTGCCAGTGAGACCTGAGGATGTCATATCCGCCTCTACTTTCACCAACGAAGCTTGAGAAAACTTCCATCTCACTTCGGCCACCATGCAATGGAGCAATGATAGGCTGCATGATTGAAGCAGTTCCTTCGAAGGATCGGGCGTCTCCCCACACTTCGAGAGAATGCGCCATTGGCAAAGTCCAATTACAGAGCTTCGAAGTTTCGTTTTCTGCATCAGTAAGCGAAATTGACAACTTTGCTTTGTTGATGTTTTGGGCAAACTTTAAGTCGGCTGGAGCAGTGTAGACCGGATTCGAATTAGATATATAAAGAATATCAACAAGGCCCGTCGATAGCTCTTTTGTCAAATCGGAAATCGTTCCAAATCCTGCGGATACTTCTGGAGAAGCAACAAACTTGACTGTCTTACCAATATTGCCAAGGGCATTATTGATCATAAAGGCAAGCATATGAACTTCGGCAGGTTGGTGCTCACCGGCGACAACAACGCTTTCACCGATGCTTGCTTTCAGGTCCTTTGCGATGGCGCTCAGATCTTTTGTTAGCGCCCCCAATGCCTTGGTTGATTTTTCGTCAACACTTGGCGCGCTGACACCCAATGAAGCTGCAAGGGCACAAGCCGCGCTATACACTTGGCTCGGCTTCACCATATATCGGTGGTCAGCCATGGCTCCAACGAGACCGCTATTTGCTTCAATTGCGTAGAGCCGACTCATTGAGCCGGTCTTGCCCACTACCTTTCGGCTGCTGGCAAACTGGCGAGCGTAAGCCAAGGCTCCAGGGTTATCTGAGTTTGAAAGAAAGTCTCCGTCAAGGGTGACGACAACTTTGACTTTCGTGAAATCGTAGACCGGGACGCCTGCTTTACCAGTAACAGCCATCACTGCGGCGGTTACGGAACTTCGACCCGATGGCTCCCACGAATAAACCTTGGCTGCGGGAAACTTCTGCTTGAACCGACCAATGAGCTCGCCAAGGCTCGGGGAGGTTACTGCACCAAACAGAACCGCAATTCCCTTTCCACCAGTAGACGCCTTGGCGTCCATCTGAATTCGAAGGGTTTTCTGGAATTGTTCCCAAGTTGAAATATCGTCTCTTTCTAGGACATTGGTAGATCGATCTGGATCGTAGAAATTAAGAATTTCGGCCTGAGCAATAGACCCCAATGCACCGAGTGAAGCTGGATGGTCCGGATTGCCTTCCAATTTCGTAGGCCTTCCTTCATGCTGCTCAACAAGAACACCAGTTGCGTATCCTGCTAAAGTCACGGCAGAGGCATAAAAGAGGGACTTACCAGGAACCATTTCTTCTGGAGCCTTGACATAAGGAACCAACTTTTCTTCCGGCAAGAAGACGCCCCGGCAACCCGAAAGTCCAGCTAGAGCCAACGAGGCGCCAGCAAATTTCAACAAGGTTCTTCGATCAAGGGTCAACAAATCTTTGCGATTTGGAAACTCATCTTCAAACCAAGTACTAAATTCTGGAGAATGACTAACTTCGTCCAGGGATCGCCAATACTCTTGACCACGCTTGCCCTCTAGCTCTGCGCGCATCTTCTGCAAGGCTTCTTCTTTGTTCATTTTTGGTGTTATGTCCATCAATTTTCCTTAGTGGTGGCACACCGAGCAGTCCGAAAGCTGCTGTACCTTAATTCCCAATCTGTCGATAATCTCTTTTCCGGCCTTCACATCTTCTGGATCGTTCGAACCGTTGAATACGCCGTTAGCAAGTTCTGTTTCCTGAGAGGTTAGGTTGCCCTTTCCTTTTGTCTGGATTTTCCAATAGAACTTGAATGCCAATTCTCGTGGAGTGAGCCCCGGATAGTCCTTAGCAACATCCTTGTTCCAATTGAGGAATCGTTCTGGGGCTCGGTGGCAATCAAGACACCACGACATCTGGAATGCATTGCCTTTTGCCGTAATATGCTGGTCTTGCATTGGACCATGGCAAGTGTTGCAGTTTAAGCCTCGGTTAATGTGAATCGAGTGATTAAAGAAAACGAAATCAGGAACTTTATTGACCTTGTTCCATTTGATTGGAACTCCCGTCTCATAGCTTTGTCGGATTGGCTCAAGGAGCGGTGAGTTCGTCCAAATTTGCGAGTGACAGCTCATGCAAGTTTCGGTCGCAGGTATGCCAGCATAACTCGACTTTTCGACACTCGTATGACAATACCGACAATCAATTCCTAACTCCCAATTGTGGTGTTGGTGGGAAAAGGGAACTGGTTGATTCTTTGCGACGCCTACTTTTGTATTGGCTGGCGATCGCGACAATGCCGCGAGAGCGAGACCAACCGTCAATGGCAACACTGCGATTGCAATAATCGTCATGTGCGCTATTGAGTTGGCATTTGGTTTAAAGACCTGCGAACCCATATTTATCTACCGATGCTCCTTTTGTTAGCGCCCGCACTGCTTCCTTGCAGACGGTTGCTGTTTGCGAAACTGATGTTCGCAGACCGAAAATGATGATACCGAGTCTGGATTACGAAATGCTTTGCCTTCACGCCATCACCACAACTCTATCGATGGCAAACATAAGAAACAATATCGCCAAGTACAGCATGCTGTAGTGAAAAAGACCACTTGCAGGCAGTCGCTCTGACATATTTTTCCAAAGTTTCCAGAAACTACGAATGAGGATTAAATTGAGGACAAATGCGCTGATTCCATAGATCCAACCAACCTGCGGGAAGAGCAAAGGAACGAACGTCGTGATGATGGTCGCAACCATGTAAACGCCGATTTGAATAACGGTTACTCGGTCGCCTTTGACGACAGGCAACATAGGAACACCGGCAGCGGCATAGTCATCTTTGATTAAAAGAGCCAATGCCCAAAAGTGAACCGGCGTCCAGACAAAAATAATTCCGAATAAGTACAAGGCCAATGGCGGAAGGCTATTCGTAACTGCTGCCCATCCGACCAAAGGCGGGAATGCTCCAGCGGCACCACCGATAACAATGTTATGCCAAGTTCGTCGCTTGAGGAGCATCGTATAGATCACGACATAAAAAACAAGACCGCTTAGTCCCATCAGGGCGCTTAAAGGGGTTGCAAACACCCACAACATCAAAAACGAGAGGGAAGCAAGCACAAACGCAAAAACGAGGGCATTAAAGCTGGAAATACTTTGCGTTACCGTCGGTCGCTTCGAAGTTCTTTTCATCGAGATGTCGATATCTCGATCAATGACCATATTAATCGCATTTGCCGCACCAGCAACCATGTATCCGGCAATGCTGACGATCAAAAACAGAACGGTTCCTGGCCACATACCTTTCGCGGCGACCATTGCTGTCATGGTAGTGAACAAAAGAAGGCTAATAACTCGAGGCTTCGTTAATGCCACGTAAGCCTTGATCAAGTCTTTACCCTTCAGGGTATCGGGAACATCAGCTTCGTCTGGCGCCGGTCGCGCTTCAACTGGCTCGATGCCGACGCCAAAGGCGGCGGCAGCCAGTACGACGACCGAAATCCAGTTCAAGTCAGCCAAAACGAGATGAACCATTTGAAGAAAGACTGGAGCCTTGAGGAAAAGATTTAGACCACCAATCGCCATTTGAAGGAGCAAGATTCCGATCAGCAGTTTGGAGGCGTTTTTGACAAATGGATCTGGACGCAAGTGCTGAATAAGGCTACACATCAACAGCAAATAAAGGCCAATTGAGATCGAACCGATTGGATGCGCTACGGCAAGCTTACTTGCCCAAAACGCCGTGGGCTTAAGCATCTCACTGAGACCTTCAACATCGGGGCGGACTTGGTGACCAAAGGCAGAAATTGCTCCACTTACGCCAACGAGAACGGTTCCAAGGAAACCAAAGCCGAGGAGCCATCCAGCGGCACCCTGCTTTTTGATTTGAAAAGGGCGGATATTGCTTGCCGATAGGCCGGCCAGAGCAATCGCGCCAACTAGCATGAATGTACTAACAACGTGAACTCCCATCCACTGGGCCCTTTCAAGCGTGTCGTTGGAGGTAACGAGTCCCTTGACGACCAGATGTCGTCCAACAAGACCCTCTAGACCCGTAAACAATAAGGCTATTCCGGAAAAAACCTTCGCTGGATGCCATTTGGCAAAGGATCGAATCGCCCAAACAAAGAGTGCGATGGCAATAATGCCAGCGAGAACGGTTGAAATCCGGTGGGAAGATTCTATGATGGTTGCGATCGGACCTTTTGTTGGATCTTTGGGACCGTTGCAAAGCGGCCAGTTATAACCACAGCCATCGCCGTACTTCATTGCTCGAAGAAAAACGCCCCAACCGACGACAAGTAGGTTGTAAAAGAGCGCAAACCAGGCGAAACTCGCAAAATTTGAATTACCAGGGAGCCGGTCTCCCGAATCAATCGGAGAGGCCACAAAGTTTCTGAAAAAATTGAAACCTTTCTGGGGGGTCATAACGCTCTACCATCATTAAACCTTAATTTTGAGTTCAAATAGTAGGTAGGTAGGTAGGAAACAAGTCTGATTTTGTGGTCTGAATTGCCCTCAAAAGGAAGCTAGGTTTTTGCCATTTCGCGCTTCTTTAGTTCTAATAAGGTCCAAGCTTGTCCAGCAGTATCGAGCATCGCCAGGACATTTTCCTCAACTCCCATCGATCGGAGGGCTTCTTTTTGATCTTGAGTCACATTGTTTTGCCGCCAGCCGGTATGGGCAAGCGTAAGCCCTTTCGTGAATGGCCAAACATCCTTAATCTTTCGATCCGCTCTTCGGAATGCATCACTCACTTCGCGGCCTAGCTCAAACTCAATCGGATCCCTGACGCTCGATGTCACAACCAGGTGAAAGAATCCGAGGGCGTCTTCTTCGATAGCCGCCATGCGATGGCCCTCGAGCTTTGAAGATCCACAAGCTAGGAGGTAACGCCCTTCTCCGACCTTCATCCAAGCGTTGCCGCTGATTCCGAGAACCTCTTCCGGTGGAGTCAATTCGGACAGAATATCAACCGCAGTAAGCGACGAATCCAGCTCATCAAAGTTGACGTTGCGACGGAACAGCAATGCCTGAGCGCGAGGATCGAGCTTGTCCCACTTCTGCATGGCTTCGAGCAATGTGTGACCTTCGAGATCGAAATCCTGAGGAAGTCCAACCACGCCAGCAAGGGAAGGCGCGTCTTCTTCTTTTTCGGGTTTCGGAGCGGTTAACCGTTTGCCGTTATCCACCACATCGATTACCAGGCAATCTGACTTTGCCGACTTAGCGATTCGGTCTCTTCGGGCGGTCGCATCGGCGAGCCCTTCTATTGTGTTCGGAAGAACTCTCAACCCCCGACCGATCATTTGGCAGAACAATGCCCAACTTTTGGTTGGCCGGAGTAGAAGGATACAGCCAACATCGGGAACGTCAAATCCTTCGGTGGCGATTTCAACGTTCACAAGGATTTGTGTCTTTCCCGACTTGAATCGGTTCATGATCTTGGCGCGATCATCCATCCGCATAGAGCCATCGACCGACTCTGCGGCGAAGCCTTCTGCCCTGAATAGCTCGGCTACCGTTTTTGCGTGATCGACGCCCGTACAAAAAACAATCGTCTTTCTGTCTTTGGCGATTTCAGTCCAGTTTTCGAACGCGGTCCGGTTACGGCTCTCGGTATTAACTGCTTCTTGCAGAGCCTTCGAGCTATAGTCACCGTGGACAATCCTCACTCGACTAAGGTCAACGCCAGTCGCAATGCGAAAGCCACGAAGATCAGCCAGCCAGCCATCCGATATGGCCTCACGTAACGTATAGG
>Ga0194055_10001518_pt1 | contig 18902 bp, 12 predicted proteins | sample SepL449m_MetaG_FD_155482 | JGI IMG/M metagenome (GOLD analysis project Ga0194055, IMG submission 155482) | Anoxic zone freshwater microbial communities from boreal shield lake in IISD Experimental Lakes Area, Ontario, Canada - Sep2016-L442-9m | ecosystem: Environmental > Aquatic > Freshwater >...
GAAGACGACGGCGCGAGGCGATGACCATGGAGGGATCCTCTGAGGTACAGAGCAGGGGGGGTGAATCGGGAAACCGTGAACCGTGAACCGTGAACAGGGTGAGGCCGTCAGTCGTCGGTCGAGCTGGGGGCAGCGACAGAGGCGATCAGCGGCGGAAGCTCTTTGGTGATGTCGGGGCCGTCGGGCCGCCAGTCGACGATTTCCATCTCCGCCGTGCGGCGGCCACGAAACTCGTTGATTTTCGGTCGGAAGGCGACATGGAATGTCTGACCGGGCGCGGGAAGATGGGGAAGCCATTCGGCGGCCCCCCAGGCGACGGCGCGGATCTTCGCACCATGCTGGACGAGCGTCATGGCGAGATGTCGGCCACCGGCGCCGATCAGGCGCGGCGCTTCGGTGAGCCGCACCGCCGAGGCACAGAGAATCGGACGACGGTTCCCCTGGCCGAACGGCGCGAGCTTCTCGATCTGGCCGACGGTGTCGAGCGACAGGCTGGCGATCGTCGCCTCACCGTCGATCGCCACCTGGGCCAGCCGCAGTTCCTCTGGCATCCTGGCCGCCACCTCGGCGAGGAAGGCTGCCCGGAAAGCCTCGATGGCGCCATCCTCGATCCGCAGGCCCGCCGCCGCTGCATGGCCGCCGCAGGTAAGGAGATGGGAGCGGCAGGCCTGGAGTGGAGCGAGAACGTCGAAGCCGGGCACGCTCCGCAGGCTCCCCGTCGCTGGCCGCCCCTGATGCTCGTCCTGGGCGATGACGACGATCGGCCGGTGGTAACGCTCGGCAAGCCGGCCGGCCACGATCCCCACCACGCCGGGGTGCCAGCCACGGCCGGCGAGGACCAGCGCCGGCGCGGCGATCGGATCGAAGTCGTGGGTGGCCTGCTTCGTGGCGGCGAGGAGGATGCTCCGCTCGAGGGTGTCGCGCTGCTCGTTGAAACCATGGATCACATCGGCCAATTGGAGGGCGCGGGCCTCGTCGGCGGTGGTGAGCATCTCGATCGCCAGGCCGGCTTGGCCGAGCCGCCCGGCGGCATTGAGCCGCGGCGCCAACCGGAAGGCGACATCCTCGCTCTCGAGCGCCGACTTCTCCTGGAGCTTGGCCAGCTCCATCAGCCGCACGATCCCAGCCCCGCCCCGCAGTCGGAGGCACTCGAGGCCATGCTTGACGAGGATCCGGTTCTCGTCGAGGAGGGGCATGACGTCGGCGACCGTGCCGAGTGTCGCCAGGCCGACGGCCCGCAGGAGCATCTCCCGCAGCCGCGGCGTCACCTGCTTGGCGCCACTGGCCCGTGTGGCGATCGCCCAGGCGAGCTTGAAGGCCACCGCGGCGCCACACAGATCGCCGAAGGGATAGCCGCCCCCCGGGAGCCGGGGATGAACGAGCACCGTCGCCTCGGGGAGCGCCGGCCCGAAGCCGTGGTGATCGGTGATGACCAGATCGATCCCGAGCTCGCGGGCCACGGCCGCCTCGGCGACGCTTGCGATCCCGCAGTCGACGGTGATCACGAGCTTCGCCCCCTTCGCCGCCAGGCTGCGGAGCGCCTCGGCATTGAGTCCGTAGCCTTCCTCGAAGCGGTCGGGCACGTACCATTCCGGCGTCGCCCCGAGGGCCTGGAGACAGCCGAGGAGGATCGCCGTGGCGCACATGCCGTCGGCGTCGTAATCGCCGTAGATCACGATCCGCGTGCCGTCTCGCGCGGCGGCGAGGATCCGCTCGGCGGCAGCCGGCACGCCGGGGAGCAATTCTGGATCGCGCAAATCCTGGAGCGTGCCGGCGAGGAACGTCCGCGCGGCGGCCGCGTCGACAAGCCCGCGCGCGGCCAGCAACCGGGCGACAATCGGTGACACGCCAGCGGCCCGTTCGAGCCCCGCCACCACCGCCGCATCCTGCGGCTGCATCCTCCAGCGCTTCGGCACGTCGGCGGCTCCTTTCCGGGGCACCACCAGGCAGGCGGCGGCGTGGAGTATACGCCACGGCGAGCGTGCCGATTCCGTCGACCGCCTGGCCCCCCGGCCCGTTGTGGGAGCACTGGCCGGGCCGTAGATTGTTGTCGTCCCTGCCTCCCCGGAGCCCATCCATGCCGGCCGTCGACACTCTCCTGCCGATCTTCGCCCCCAAGCCGCACCGCGACACCGTCGCCGCCGATCAGGTGCTGTGCCAATTCTGCACGGCGAAGTGCTGCCGCTATTTCGCGCTGCCGCTCGACACGCCGACGACGCGGGAGGAGTTCGAATACATCCGCTGGTTCCTCCTCCACGACCACGCCACCGTGTTCACCGAGGATGGCGAGTGGTATGTGTGCGTGCACACCGTCTGCAAGCATCTCGGCGAGGATCACCGCTGCGGAATCTACGAGACCCGTCCGCAGATCTGCCGCGAATACACGACGAAGGACTGCGAATACGAGGACGACTGGGTCTACGATCAATACTTCGAGACTGCCGAGCAGGTCGAGGAGTACATGGATGCGGTGTTGGGCCCGGGGGGCCTCGAGGTGGGAGAGGGTCGGCGGAAGAAGAACCGCGGCAAGTCGATCCGTGGGCCCCGCCCCAATCCGCTCGCGATCCTCGGATGACGTCTGGCGACGACGAAATGTGCTCCATGCTCATGTCGACGACGTTTCACGGCGCCGGCGTCACGCTAGCGGGATGGACGTCGGGCAACACCGCCCAGCCCCCGCTCCTCCTCCTCCATGGCGTGTCGCGCCGCCGGGCGACGTTCGCCCCGCTCCTTCCCTGGCTCCTTCCGCGGTTTTGCGTTCGGGCCTATGACCAGCGCGGGCATGGCGAGTCGGAGCGGGGCAAAGGGTATTTCGTCCGCGACTATGCGGCCGACGCCGTGCGGGTCGTCGGGAGCCTCGACAGGCCGATCCTCTACGGCCACTCCCTCGGAGCGCTCGTCGCGCTGCTTGTCGCCGCGGCCTGCCCCGATGCGGTCGCGGGAATCGTCCTCGAAGATCCACCGGGGCCGACGTTTCTGGCCGCGGTCGATCGCAGCCCCTATGCGGCGGTGTTCGCGCTCTACCGTGAGCACGCCGGCAGCCCACTCTCCGTCGGCGAGCTCGCCCGGGAGCTCGCGGCGGCCCCCCTTCCCGGCGCTCCGGGGATGCCAGCAACGACGTTCGGCGCTACGCGCGATCTGGCGAATGTCCGGTTTACGGCGTCGTGCCTGAAGGGCCTCGACCCGGCGGCGATGCTCCCGCTGTTGGCCAATGCCTGGCTCGACGGGATCGACTGGGAGGCGAACCTGCGACGGGTCACCTGCCCGGTGCTCGTGCTCCGGGCCGATCCGGCGTGCGGCGGCATGCTTCCCGACGGCGACTTTCGACGGCTGTGCGACACGCTGGCCGATGTCACGCCGATCGATCTTCCAGGGATCGGCCACAACGCCGTCGGCCAACAGCCCGACCTCGTGCCGCGGTTGGTGATTCCGTTCCTCGAGTCGCTCCCGTTTGGCGATGTGGCGAGGAACTCGTAGGCTCTTCGCCGGGGGCGACGCGTCTGGCGGCCCCGGTTGTGGCGCGGCGACTTTGGGGGAAGACGACATGCGGATGGAAACAGGCACGACGGTGATCCGCGGTGGCCGGTTGTTCGACGGCACGGGGGCCGCAGCGGTGGCCGACGCGGCGCTGGTGATCGATGACGGCGTCGTGACCTATGCCGGTCCGGAGGCCGCGATGCCCGCCCAGCCGCAAGGCACGCGGCGGATCGATGTCGGCGGCGGGACGATCATGCCCGGCCTCGTCGAGGCCCACTTCCATGCCACCTACTTCGACGTCGCGGCCCTCGAGGATCTCGACATCAAGTATCCGGTCGAATACGTCACGCTCCTCGCCGCCGCCAACGCCCGGCTTGCCCTCCAGTGCGGCTACACCGCGGCCCGCAGCGGCGGGAGCCTGTTCAACATCGATGTCTGGCTCAAGAAAGCCATCGAGAACGACCTCACGCCCGGCCCCCGGCTTGTGGCCAGCGGCCGTGAGATCTGCGGCGTCGGCGGGCTGATGGACTGGAATCCCGACTTCCGCCGCATCGGCATGGAAGGTCTCGTGCTCCTCGTCAACGGCCCGGACGAGGCCCGCGCCGCGGTCCGGAAGCTCGTCAAGGATGGCGTCGAGTGGGTCAAGACCTACCCCACCGGCGACGCCGCCGCCCCCGACGTCAACGATCATCACACCCTCTGCATGACGTTCGAGGAGATGCGCGCCGTGGTGGCCACCGCCCACAACCACGGCCTCAAAGTGACCGGCCACTGCCGGGCCACCGAAGGAATCACCAATGCCCTCAAGGCGGGCTATGACGCGATCGAGCATGGCACGTTCATCGACGACGAGGGGCTCGAGCTTCTCCTCGCCCGCGACGTCCCCTGCGTGCCGGCGCTGTACTTCGAGAAGGTGAGTGTCGAGCGCGGCCCCGAGTTCGGTCTCTCGCAGCGGGTCATCGACGGCCACCAAGAAACGCTCGATGGCGGGGCCGAGAGTGCCCGGCGGATTCTCCGGGCCGGCGGCCGGCTGGGGATGGGGGGCGATTACGGCTTCGCCTGGAATCCCCACGGCGACTACGCCAAAGAGCTGTTGTTCTTCGTCGACTTCGTCGGGCTCTCGGCGCTTGAGGTGCTCAAGTGCGCCACGAAGACCGGTGCCGAGATCATGGGCAGGGGCCACGATCTCGGTACTCTTCAAGCGGGCAAGCTCGCCGATGTCCTCCTCGTCGACGGCGATCCGACGACCGACATCGGTGTCCTCCAAGACCGCAGCCGGTTCATCGCCGTCATCCAAGGGGGCGTGGTGAAGGCGGGGCGGATGGCGGCGCCTGCCGGCGGCTGACGTCCGCCCAGCCCGAGGCCCGCCGCGGCGCGCGGGTGGTGGGTGCTGGCGGCGAGCGGGGGTATAACCGGAGCGATCCGCCGCTCCTCCCCGGGACCCGCTCCGTGACCGACCCGCGCCCGCCAAGCGACCCCCGCACGCTCATCGAGCCCCGCACCCTCAAGGGTTTCCGCGATCATCTCCCTCCCCAGGCCCTTGCTCGGGAGGGAATCCTCGACATCGCGAGGCGCGTCTACCGCTCCTACGGCTTTGTGCCGATCGACACGCCAGCGCTTGAATACCTCGAGATCCTCACCGGCAAGGGGAGCGACGAGACCGACAAGCAGCTCTACCGCTTCACCGACCACGGTGGCCGGGAGGTGGGGATGCGGTTTGATCTCACGGTGCCGCTGGCCCGCTTCGCCGCCCAGCACATCGGCACGCTCGGGATCCCCTTCAAGCGCTACCACATGGCGACGGTGTGGCGCGGCGAGAACACGCAGCGCGGCCGGTACCGCGAGTTCATGCAGTGTGACTTCGACACGATCGGAACGACCAGCCCGCTTGCCGATCTGGAGACGGTGCTCGTCGTCCACGATCTCCTCTCGGCGATCGGGCTGAAAAGCTTCACGATCCGGATCAACGACCGCCGGGTCCTGTCTGGGATCCTCGAGCGCCTCGGCCTCGCCGACCGATCCACCGTCGTGCTGCGGGCGCTCGACAAGCTCGGCAAGGTGAGCCCCGAAGGGGTCGCCGCGGAGCTGGCAGGACACGGCATCGATGCAGCGGCGAGTGCCGATCTGTTGAAGCTCGCGTCGCTTTCCGGGTCCCCTGACTCCGTTCTCGACGCGCTCGAGCCGCTCGCTGGCGGCACGGCCCCGGGGCGGGCTGGGATCGACAGCCTGCGGGCGCTCCTCGACGGCGCGGGGCAGGCGGACGTGCCGGCCGGGAGGATTGTCGTCGATCCCTCAATCGCCCGTGGCCTCGACTATTACACCGGCCTGGTGCTCGAGAGCTTCCTCGACGAGCTGCCGGCGCTGGGGAGCATCTGTTCCGGGGGGCGCTACGACAACCTCGCCGGGCTCTACACGAAGCAACACCTCCCGGGGATCGGGGCCTCGCTCGGGATCGATCGATTGCTCGCGGGGCTTGAGGAGCTGGGCCGGCTGGAAACCCGCGAGACCGCCGCCGACGTCTTCCTCGTCTACTTCGACGAGGCCCACCGTGGGAATTACCTGCGGATCGCCGCCGCCCTACGAAGAGCGGGGATGGCGGTGGAGATGGCGGCCGAGCCGAAGCGGGTCGGCCAGCAGCTGAAAGTCGCCTCCAAGAAGGGCTTTCCGCTGGCGCTCGTCATCGGCAGCGACGAGTTCACCGCCGGCACAGCGCAGTGCAAGCGGATGAAATCGCAGCACAGCACCGTCATCGACTGGCACGGCGACGTGCCGGTGCTCGTCAATGCTGTCGCTGCCGAGCTCGCGGCCGTCAGGCTCGGAGGCTGACGCAAGGCGCGGAGGCCGGTTCACCGATCACGGCACGGCGGGCAGTCAGCCGATCACAACGCGCCGGGCAGATCGCAGACTCGCTCGCGGTAGAGCCGCAGGCCGTGAACGGCGTGGTACAGCGCGCCGCATTCGACGTCGACGTCGGCGGTTTGTTCGAGGAGCGTGACGAGCCTCATGGCTGCCCGCGTCACCCACGGCTCGGCGAGCCGCTCGTCGTCGAGGGCCGCGACGAGGAACTCGAAGATGTGCCCGGTGGCGCCCAGACGGGCGAAGACGTCGGCGCTCGTGCCGGGGCGCTCGAAGAAGTGGACGGAGAAACTGCCGTCGGGCTGCTGATGGCGGCGGGCGATCTCAATGCATGCCTCGATCGTCGCCTCCGCGTCGGCCCAGCCGCCGCGCTCGCTGCCGGCCGGGCCGGCCGCCGCGGCCTGATGAGCGGCTAGGGCCTGCACGAGGCCGTAGAGCCGATGGCATCCGCCGCAGGCGGCGCCGTCGATGTCGGCCGCCGCCTCCATTGCCACGACATCCTCGATCGTCCATGTCCGGCCGTCGCTGGAGGTCCATGTGCTCTCCGGAGGGAGCCAGGCGGAGAGGGCCATGAGCGTCCAGGTCGCCTCAGCCCCCGGGCGGATGTCGGCCTGGGCCTGGGTGAGGAGATCGCGGAGGGTGTGGGGCTTGCCGTTGACGGAGATCGGTGTGTCGATGGGAACGCCGTCGAGGCCGCACTGGGCGAGGTAGCCGATCCACTGGTCGGGATGCCCCTGGCCGGTCGTGCTTCCTACCTCGATCGTGGTCACCACTCCTTGGCTTCCCGGCCGCAACCGCCAACCGCGCAAGGCCCCGCCGTCGAGGAGCCAGGCGAGGGCGGTCGTCTTCCCGTCGGCCGTCGCCAGCGGGAGTTCGTCGCCGAAGGCGAGGATCCCATGGACCACCTGCCAGGCGCCGTTGACCCGCTGGTCGAGGAGGCGGCCGTCCCGGGCGTGGGCGAGGGCCCGGTCGATCCGCGCACACAGATCGGCCTTGTCGGTGGCTCCCGCGGCAGCCACGCCGACCGCCGATTCAGCCGGGGGGCCGCATCCCGGGGCCGCCCCGATGGCGATGCCCGCGAGGACGATCGCCGTCAGCTTCGGCCAGCCAGACAGCCAGCGGCGGCACGGGTGAACCGGCGCGGCGAGCGGTCCGTAGAAGGTGGTCATGGAGACGGTCAGGGGCCTTGTCGCCAGGGAAGAGCGGAAAAAAGCCGATGGCTCACGGCTTCCGTACCTCCCTAGAATAGCTTCATCGCTCCGTTGGTGCCCTCCCCGCTAGGGTGTTTCCCCTTTCCTCCGCCATCAGGAATCCCGATGCCCTTCTTCTATTTCGACCCCGCCTACATGCTCGCCATCGCCCCGGCGATGCTCCTGGCGATGTGGGCCCAGTGGCGGGTCCCCGCCACCTTCGCGGCGGCGTCGCAGGAGCCGGCGCCGCTGTCGGGGGCCGCGGCCGCCCGGCATATTCTCGATTCGGCCGGGGCTACCGAGGTGGCCGTCGAGCAGGTGCCGGGGACGCTCACCGATCACTACGACCCGCGGACGAAGGTCCTGCGCCTCTCCGATGCCGTCTACTCCAGCCGGTCGCTCGCTGCGGTAGGAATCGCCGCCCACGAGGCGGGCCACGCCCTCCAGGACCACACCGGCTATCCGCTCATGTCGCTGCGGAACGCCGCCGTCGGCATCGCCAACATCGGCAGCGGCTTCGGGCTGACGGTGTTCATGGTCGGCTTGATGTTCGCCTCCCGGCCGATGGCCTGGGTGGGAATCGGCCTGTTCGCTGCCACGGTCTTCTTTCAACTCGTCAACCTCCCGGTGGAGATCGACGCCAGCAACCGGGCCAAGCGGCAGCTCGTCGAGCTCGGCATCGTTCCCAGAGCCGACATGCCGCATGTCAACAAGGTTTTGAACTCGGCCGCGTGGACCTACGTCGCGGCGACGCTCCAAAGCGCCTTTACGCTCCTCTACTACGCCAGCTACCTGACCGGCGGTGACCGCGATTCGGAGGGCTGATCGGCGCCGGCCCGCCAGTGACTCCCGCGCGCCGGTGGCGCGGGAGGGGTGCGACGTGGTCGTGATTCAGTGATTCAGCGAATAGAGGAGAATGTTGAGGGCGATCTTCTCGGCATCGTCGCGGCCGTAGCCAGTGCACTCCATCGAGTTTTGCTTCTCGAGCGCGCAGGAGAGATCGTAGGGGGAGAAGATCACGACCCAGCGGTCCCCCATCCGCACCCCCTCGAGCTTCGGCGGCACCTGTCGCTTCCGGGCGGTCATCGGCCCGTCCCCCCCGCCGGCCGGCTCCCGCAGCGTGACGCTGCGCACGTCGTAGCCGCCGTATTCTCCTTTGGTGAACAGCGGGTCGTCGGCGGGAATCTCCTCGAGCTTCGCCTCGGGGAGGATGGCGGCGATCTCCGCGCGGAAGGCGGTCGTGAACCCGGGCGAGGCACAGACACTGTCGGCCAGGAGCGTTCCTCCCCGCTCGAGAAACTGCCGCAGCCGCTGTCGCCGCGGGGGATCGAAGGTGAATCCCTGCCTGCCGTGCATGAAGACGAGGTGGTAGTCGAACAGCCCGGGCTCGGCCGGGTCGACGAGGAGGGGGCGCTCGTCGACGCGGATGCCGAGCTCGCGCGCTGCCGCCCGGAGGATGTTCGCCAGCGCCGCCGGGGCGGCATCGCACATCCCCGCATGCCGCAGCTTGCCGATCGTCAGCTGGCCGCGCTCGAAGCGGTCGCGGACCTGGGCCGCCTGGGGGAGATCGATGGCAAACAGTTCGTCCTTCCGCTTCAGCTCCCGGTTCGTGGCGTAAGCGATGACGTTCGTGCCGATCGCCAGAGCGGCCTCGACCTCGGTGCGGATCGCGGCAGGGAGCGCACGGGATTGCGTCTCACCCACCTCCCACAGGCAGGAGAGGCTCGGCATGGCGGCGGCATTCTTCTCAAGATCCGTGGGCGGGGCGTAGATCAGGCAGGTGCGGCAGCCGTAGTCGACCCCGAGGAGCGGCCGGTGGAGCTCCGGGGGGACGATCTCCTCGGCATGCCAGGCCGGATGCTCTGGGGGGAGGAGGTGGAGCTGGTATTCGGGCTCCGGGAAAATCTCACCGACGAGCTGACGCAGGCGGGCGTCGAAATCGCCACTCGAGGGGCAGCAGCCCTCGGCGAACACGAATCCCCCCTCGTCGATGTAGCGCCGCAGACGCGGCCCGGCGTCGGGGCCGAGATCGAAGGCCGACTTCCCGGAGATCCACAGCACCGGTGCCTGGAGGAGGTCCTCGAGCGTCGCCGTTCGGGTCTCGACGACATGCCAGGAGAGCCCGGCGGGGTAATCCTTCTTCCAGCGCGACTCGACATGCTCGACGAGATGGGCGATATCGTGGCCGTGCCGGTTCCAGTCGGATTCCGGGGCGTGCCGGCTCTTGGCGACGATCACCGGCCGGCGCCCCTTGGCGAGGAACAACAGCGCGAAGCTCGTGGCGACGACTGGGTCCTCGATCCGCCCCCCCCGAAACGCCCCAGAGAGGTTGTCCTGGGTGCTGACGAACATCTTCGCCCCCTCGAGATACCAGTCGGCGTCGCCGATAAATCGCCGGGCGGTGAATCGCCCAACGCGCTCGAGGCCGTAGAGGTAGTAGTGGTGCCAGGTCTGGCCGGCCATCGGATTCTCCACCACCGAAAACCGCTTCCCGAGCCATTCCAGCCCCCGCTCGACGAGCTTCGGGGATGCCCCACCGCCACAGCAGGCGACGGAGTCGCGCGTCGCGCGGGCGGCCGGTGTGCCGACGTGCTGGGAAGTGATCCAGACGCTGGCGATGCCGGCGCACGTCATGCTTCCTGAACCACCGGCATTGCCGATCGTGTAGCCCCACGAGCCGTCCGCGTTGGCGCACGACACCCAGTACTGCTGCGCTCGAACCCACACCTCCTGCTTGACGCGCACCCCGACGCGATCGGCTTCGTGGAGGGCGAGGAGCGCGAACTGCGAATTGGAATTGTCGCCGGTCCCCTTCGCCCTGCCGTACGACCACGAGCCGGCGGCCTGCCCCTGCGAGACCTGCGTCCCCTCGAGCCACTCGACATTGCGCTGGAGGATCGCCCGGTCATCCTCCGGGGAGAGCATCGCCAAGAGCATTGTCTGGAGCGACACCGAGTAGGTCTCCTCCGGCTTCTGGCGACGGATCCACTCGATGCCGCGCTGCATCTGGGGATGATCCGGCGCGACGCCGGCATTGGCCAGAGCCAGCATCACCAAGGCGCTGGCGCCGACACGCGTATCGTCGGCCCGCATCGCCACCTGCCACGACCCATTGGGCTCCTGCTCCCGCAGAAGCCAGTCGCGGGCCTTCTCGATCGATCGTTGGATCTTTTCCGGGGAGAGCTTCGCCCCCTCACGGTCAGCGGCGAAACCGACAGCCCCCGGGAGGAGCATCCCGCCGAGGAGGGCCGTGGCGACGAGGAGGGAAAGAAGGAGTCGGCGGGGAGGCATAAAGACACCCGGGGCGGTGAAGAGGGGGATGGCCCTCCCCCTCCGGAAAGTCCCTTTGAGTCTACCGGCCGATGGGGAAACCGCTGTGCCACGCGGCCGGTTTGCGGGGTTCGGTGCCGGGGCCGATACTTGAAGTTCCCCGGTCCCAGTCGCCGGTACGGGGGCCCGCCAAGGAGGGATTCGCTCTGTGTCCTCGACCCCGCGCCCGAAGTCCCTGGACGACATCCTCGTCGAGTTCAGCCAGCACCGGAAATTGATGCAGGAAGAACTGCAGAAGGTGATCGTCGGGCAGAACGAAGTCATCGAGCAACTCTTCGCCGCGATCTTCACCCGCGGCCACTGTCTTCTCGAGGGGGTGCCGGGGCTGGCCAAGACGCTCATGGTGTCGACGCTCGCCCGGATCCTCGATGTCGGCTTCAAGCGGGTGCAGTTCACCCCCGATCTGATGCCTTCCGACATCACCGGCACCAATGTCCTCGAGGAGGACGAATCGGGGCGCCGCAGCTTCCGGTTCATGGAGGGGCCGATCTTCACCAACATCCTCCTCGCCGACGAGATCAACCGCACGCCGCCGAAGACGCAGGCAGCGCTCCTCCAGGCGATGCAGGAGCGCGAGGTGTCGGTGGGGCAGGAGACCTACCACCTTCCCGACCCGTTCTTCACGATCGCCACGCAAAACCCGATCGAGCAGGAGGGGACCTACCCGCTCCCCGAGGCGCAGCTCGACCGCTTCATGTTCAACATCAAGGTCGGCTACCCTTCGGCGAGCGAGGAGGAGCAGATCCTCATGGCCACCACCCGGTCGGAAAAGCCGGAAGTGCGGAAAGTCCTCTCCGGGCGGGCGATCGTCAATATCCAAAAGCTCGTCGGGAGCGTCGCGGTGAGCGAGTACGTCGTCAAGTACGTCGCTCGCCTCGTCCGCTCCACCCGACCGAAGGATCCCCAGGCGCCGTCCTATGTCGCCGATCTCGTCGACTGGGGCGCTGGGCCCCGCGCCGGCCAGTTCCTCATTCAGGGAGGGAAGGCGATGGCGGCGATGGACGGCCGCTTCAGCGTCTCCATCGACGATGTCCGGCGGATCGCCGTGCCGGTCCTGCGGCACCGCATCGCCACCAATTTTCAGGCCCAGGCCGACGGCCTGACGAGCGAATCGATCGTCGAGCGGCTCGTCCGCGAGGTGCCGGAGCCGGAGATTCCCAAGCTCGTGAAGTGATCCCTGCGGATCTCCCGCAGGACGACGGTGGGGCCCCGGGGCTCACGCCGCGCCCTTTTCCCTGGCGACGGACACCATGGTGCGTGCGGTTGAGGAATACCTGAAGCCCCAGGTCGTGCGCCAGATCGCGCGGCTGGATCTCCGTGCGCAGTTCATCGTCAAGGGCTTTCTCCAGGGGCTTCACGCCAGCCCCTACCAGGGGTTCTCGGTCGAGTTCAGCGAACACCGCAAGTACACCCACGGTGACGATCCCAAGGACATCGACTGGCTCGTCTACGCCAAAACCGACAAGCACTACGTCAAGAAGTTTGAGGCCGAGACCAACATCACCGGGTATCTCGCCATCGATGCAAGCGCCAGCATGGCCTACACCCACCGCCAAGAGCTCACGAAGCTCGACTACTCGATCTCGCTGGCGGCCGCGCTCTGCTGGCTCATGATCCACCAGCAGGATCCCTGCGGCCTGATGGTGTTTGACGAGAAGCTCCATTCGAGCCTCCCGGCACGGTCGAAGCGGTCGCAGATCGCGCAGGTGCTTTCCGTCCTCTCGAAGGTGAAGCCCTCGCGGCGGACCGACATCGCGCGGAGTCTCATCCAGATCGGGGCCATGCTCCGCCATCGTTCGCTCGTGATGGTGTTCAGCGATCTGTTGGCTGATCCGGAGCCGATCCGCGACGCCCTGCTGCGGCTGCGGCACCGGGGGCACGACGTGATCCTGTTCCACATTCTCGACGAGGCCGAGGTCGCATTCCCGTTCGACGGGATGGTCGAGTTCACCGAGCCGGAAACCGAAGAGAAGCTCGTCGTCGACGCCGATGGAGCCCGCCGGGAATACCTCGCGGCGGTGCAGGCCTTCCGCGAGGATTACCGGCGCACCTGCTTCCACGCTGGAATCGACTATGTCCCGCTCGACACAAGCATGCAGTTCGATCGTGCCCTGATGGAGTACCTCGTCAGTCGCCGGAACCGTTTTTAGGACTCCGCCCCCCGCCCATGGGACTGTCGTTCCTCACTCCCGCGCTGCTCGCCGGGGCCGCACTCGTGGCCGTGCCGGTGATTCTCCACCTCATCATGCGCCGCAAGCCGGTGCCGCGGACCTTTCCGGCGATGCGCTTTCTCCGTCAGCGTGCGGCTGCCAACCGCCGGCGGCTGCGGGTCAGCCATCTCTTCCTCCTCCTCCTGCGGATGGCGGCGCTGGCGGGGCTGGCTTTGGCACTGGCCCGCCCCACGCTCCGCGGCGCCGGGTGGCTCGCCGATGGCGAAAAGCCGGTGGCCGCTGTCCTCGTCTTCGACACCAACCCGCGGATGGAGCTGCGGCAGGCCAACCGCACCCGCCTCCAGGAGGCGGCGGCGCTTGCCCGGGCTTTGGCCGCGAAGCTCCCGGCCGCCAGCCAGGTCGCGGTGATCGATACCGGCGGCGGACCGGTGTCGTTCTCCCCCACCGTCGCGGCGGCGCTGACGCGCGTCGACCGTCTGGCTGTCGGCACCGCCTCACAGACGCTGCCGGCCGCGATGCAGGAGGGCTTCCGTCTCCTCGCAACGCTGCCCGATTTGCGGCACGAGCTGGTTGTCTTCACCGACTGCTCTCAGGGGGCCTGGGAGGGGCGAACCGCGGCCGACCTCGTCTCGGCCAATCCCGACACGGCCATTCTCTGGGTCGACGTCGGTGCCAAGGCAGCACAGAATTTCTCCCTCGAAGCGATCGATCTGTCGACCGACCAGCCGACCGCCGGCCTGGCGTTGGGGCTGACCGTCGAGACGCGGCGCAGCGGCCCCGACGCGAATCGCCCCGTTGCGGTCGAGATGCTTGGTGCCGACGGGCGGTACGCGCGGCGGGCGGTCAAGCCGGTGACATGGAAGGAGGGGCCCAGCGGGCAGGTGGAGTTCGAGGTCACCGGGCTCGAGCCGGGGGTGCGGCAGGGGCGCGTCGTGCTCGATGGATCGGACGACATGGAGGCGGACAACACCCGTTTTTTCACCGTCGAGGTCGGCACGCCGTCGAAGATCCTCGTTGCCGCCCCGCAGCCGGCCGCCGACACCGGGAGATTCCTCCTCCAAGCGATCGCCCCGGCGGCGCTGCGGAAGGCGGGCAAGGGGCGGTTTGACGCCACCCTCATCGACATCGGCAAGCTCGATGCCACCCCGTGGGACGGCTACGAGGGGATGGTGCTGGCCGATCCGCCGCCGCTCACACCCCGCACGCTCGACCTCCTCTGGCAGTGGGTGGCCGGCGGCCGTGGGCTCGTCGTCTGGCTCGGGCCCCGCGCCGCTGATGCCGGGCGATTCAACTCCGACGCGGCGCGGAAGCTCCTCGGCGGGAGGATCGTCCGCGTGTGGCGCAACCCCCGCGAAGACAATTTTCTCGCCCCGGCGAACCTCGATCACCCGATTCTCGGCCCGTTCCGCCGGGTCGGCGACGCCGTTCCCTGGCAGGATTTTCCCATCGAGCGGTTGTGGGAATTCGAGCCGAACGACCCGGCCGACGGGGCTGGACCGGGGCCCGGGGGGGACGGCTTGGTCGATTCGGCGATCCCGGTGATGACCTACCGCAACGGCCTCCCGGCGATCCTCGAGCATCGCGTCGGCCAGGGGACCGTCGTCACCGTGACGACGCCGGTGTCGCAGTCGGCCGACGACCCCGATGCCTGGAACATGCTCGCCACCGGGTTCGAGCCGTGGCCATTCGTGATCCTCGCCAACGAAACCCTTCTCCATGCCATCGACACCGCCGATGATCGCAACATCGTCGCCGGCGCGTCGGCCGTGCTCCATCTCCAGCGCCGCGACGTGGCGACGGCGTTTGTCAGTACCCCCGGGGGAGACGACTTTCCCGCGCCGGTCGACCAGCGCCGTGGCACCGTGACGGTGACGACGACCCAGGTGCCGGGCAACTACCGGGTGCGATCTGGTGGTGACGTCGGCGGCATCGTGCGGGGCTTCAGCTCCAATCTTGGCGCCGATGGCATCGATGCCCGGCGGCTCGCCGATGCCGGCCTCGTTGCGGCGCTCGGCGCGGGCTACCGGCTCGCGCAGAGCGAGGCCGAGCTTGTCCGCGATGTCAGGCTCGAGCGGGTCGGCGCTGAGCTCTCGGGATGGTTCATCCTCCTGGCGGCCCTGGTGATGGCCGCCGACTGGATCGTCGCCAACCGGTTCTACGCGCCACGGGACGATGCTGGATTTGCGGGGCTCGGCGCGGGGCCGTCGACGGTCCAGAAAGAACCGCCGCCGCTGCCGGGCGGCGCCGGGATGGCCGTGCGGGGGGCCGACGCATGACGCCGCTGCTGGGGCTGGTGCTCGAGGAGCTCTCGCTCGACTTCGACCCGGTCGTATCGTGGTGGTTCGTCGCCGGGGTGACGCTGGCCCTCGTGGCGGTGCTCCTGGCCGTCGGGCCCGACCGATCGCGGGTTCCGCGGGGGAGGAGGCTCGCGCTCGTCCTCCTCCGCACCGGTGCGTTCCTGGCGCTGGTCGCCTGCCTCCTACGGCCGACGCTCGTGGCGACGCGCAAGGCCCGCCAGCAGGGGACGTTGCTCGTGATCGCCGATACCTCCGAGAGCATGACCGTTATCGATGGGGCCGCGGGACGGACGCGCTTCGAGGAGATGACCGCGGCGTTGGCTGCCGCCCGCCCGGCCGCGGCCAAACTCGTGGCCGAGGGAAATGTCGACATCGGCCTGTGGGCCTTCGACCGGGAGGCCCGCCCCGTGGCAGGGACGGCAGAAGACCCGTTTCCACTCGGCGCCTGGCAGCGCGGAGCGGCGAGCGACCAGACGGCGATCGGTGCCGCCCTCGACGACGCGCTGCGAGCCACGGCAGGGCGTCCGCTGGCAGGGGTGATCGTGCTCTCCGACGGCGCCCAACATGCCTACCCGCCGCGCGACCAGCCGCCGCAGGGAGTCGCGCGGAAGCTCGGAGATGCCGCGGTGCCCCTGTGGAGCATCACCTTCGGTCAGCAGCGCGGAGGGGGGCAGGGGCGCGATGCGGCGGTCACGAATCTCGCTGTCGGTGAGACGGTCTATCTGAAGAACACCCTCGAAGTTGCCGGGCGGGTCCGCCTCGACGGGTTGGCCGACCGCGACGTCGTCGTCAAGCTTCTGGCCGAGACCGAGGGGGGGGTGATGGAGGAGGTGGCCCGGACGGTGGTCCGTGGCGGCCCGCAGGTCAACGAAGAGGCGGTGCGTCTCGCCTGGACGCCGAAGGCCCTCGGCGAGCGGAAGCTGTCGCTGGTGGTCGAGCCGCAAGAGGGGGAGGTCGTCCTCACCAACAACGAGCTCTCGACGTTCGTCGAGGTGGTCGACGGGGGCTTGAAGGTGCTCTATCTCGAGGGGACGCTGCGGGTCGAGCAGCGATTCCTCCGCCGTGTCCTCGCCTCGAGCCCCGACATGCAGGTCGACTTCGAGTGGATCGACGCCGCCGGCCGACGCAACTGGCCGGTCAATCTCGGCCGCAAGCTCGATGCCGGATACGACGTCTTCCTGATCGGCGATCTCGACGCCTCAGCGCTGTCGCCCCAGGATCTCGGGGCGATCGTGGCCAAGGTCAATGCCGGCGCTGGGATCGCCTTCCTCGGCGGTTTCCACGCGTTCGAGGCGGGCGGCTGGGGGAGCACGGTCATCGGCCAACTGCTCCCCTTCGAAGCCGACAAACTTGCCCGCCAGCCTTTTGATCAGCCGATCCGGCCGGGGCTCCACCTCCCCGGTCCGCTGAAGATGCTTCCCGAACAGCGGTTCGGCGGCGTCTCGATCCTGCGGCTCGGCCCGAGCGATCAGGAGACCAGGGCCGCCTGGCAGGCCCTGCCCCCGCTCGAGGGCGCCAACGATCTCGGGCGACTCGTTCCTAGTGCCAAGCCGCTGGCCGTCACCTCCGACGGCCGGCCGCTGCTGGTCGCCCGGGAATTCGGCGAGGGGCGCGTGCTCGCGTTCGCCGCCGACTCGACGTGGCGCTGGGTGATGCAGGGGGGAGGGGAGCAGCACCGCCGATTCTGGCGGCAGATGGTCCTCTGGCTTGCCAAGCAGGACGACTCCGGAAGCGACTCGCTGTGGGTCCGGCTGGCGCAGCGCCGGGTCGCCCCCGGAGCCACGATCCCCCTCGACACCGGTCTCTCGAAACCGGACGGCAGCGGCGTGGCCGAAGCCGCCTTCGAGGCGTTGATGACCTCCCCGGCCGGGGTGTCGCGGCCGTTGCGGCTGGCCCGGAAAGGGGAGTCGTACGCCGGCGTGCTCGCCGACTTCAACGAGCCCGGGGATTGGAAGGTGACCGTCCAGGCGACGAAGCCGGGCTCGCCTGTCGTGTCGCGATCGGCACGGTTCACCGTTGTCCGTCAGGATCTCGAGTTGGCCAGTCCGCGGGCCAACCCGCTGCTGATGAGGCAGTTGGCGGAATCGAGCGACGGGGGGGGAGTACGGTCGCCGGAGGAGATCTCCGAGATCCTCGACGATCTGCGAACGAAGCCCTCGGCCTATGACGCCCAGGAGCAGTGGTCAGCCACGCTGTGGGACAAGTGGCCGATGTTCCTCCTCATGGCCGGGCTCCTCTGCACCGAGTGGTTCCTGCGGAAACGCTGGGGGCTCGTGTAGCGATTCCCCGCTCGATTTCCCCTGTCGGGGCCCGGCCGCGGCTGCTACTCTCCCCCTCCCACGCAGGCTGCCCAGTCCGCGGCCCGCGGCGGGGATGAAACGAAGCAGACCGGGCCGATCGTGCAGGGATTGGAGTACGGAGTGCGCAATCGACGCCCCATCCGCCGCAAGCTCATGGTGGGGGGAGGGCTCGTCCTCCTCATGGTGGCGCTCCTCTCGGCGAGCAGCTTCCTCGGCACCTACTCCTACCGCAGACTCGTGCGCGGCTTGAGCAGCCGGGCGGCCGAGTTGCCGCTGGCGAGTGATCTCGGCGAATGCGTCGCGACGCTGCGGCTGGTTCACGCGCGGGCCTTGTCCGGCGATGTGACGGCCCTCGCCGCCGCGCCGGCACCCCTGCCGGTCGTTCCTCCGCCCCCGGTGCCCATCCAGAAGGGCGAGGACGAGGACGACGGTGAGGAGAAAGCCCGTGAGCTCGGCCCCTGCAGCGCTCCGTTCCTGGCGGTGCTCTCGCGCACCGAACGGGCTCTGGAGTCGTACGTCGAGGAGCTCGGGAAGGGGGAGATCGACAACGCCCCCCTCGGTGACCGGAGCCGCGAGCGCGAGACGGCCCGGCGCATCGCCGAGAGTCTGGTGAGGATCCGCGACGTGGTCGGCCGGCCTTCCGCGGGCGAGGGAGTGGAGATCGGGGAACTCCACCGCCTCGGCCCCGACCTCGGTCGCCTCGCCGCGCTCGTCGCCGCCCTCCCGACCTATCTTCAAGAGCATCTCCACGATCTCTCTAGCGACGTCCGTACCGGGTATCGGACCCTCATCGTCACCACCTGGGCGGCGGCGATGGCATCGGCGCTCCTGCTGGCGTCGCTCGGCGTCCTCACCTACCGCTGGGTGTTCCGGCCGCTCCGCCTCCTCGGCTACGGCTCCCGGCGCGTGGCCGCCGGCGACTTCGCCTTCCGGCTCAACCTCGACAGCCGCGACGAGATGGCGGAGCTCGCCGAGGCCCTCAATGACATGACGCAGCGCTTCCAGGAGGTCCGCGACGACCTCGACCGGAAGGTGCAGCTGCGGACGCGCGAGGTGATCCGCAGCGAGCAGCTGGCGAGTGTCGGCTTCCTTGCCGCGGGGGTGGCTCACGAGATCAACAATCCCCTCGCCTCAATCGCGATGTGCGCTGAATCGCTCGAGAGCCGGCTCGCTGGCCTCGTGGCCGACGACGACGAAGCCCGTGTGGCGCGCCGCTACCTTGAGTTGATCCAGGCCGAGGCGTTCCGCTGCAAGGGGATCACCGAAAAGCTCCTCGACTCC
>Ga0194055_10001522_pt1 | contig 18880 bp, 9 predicted proteins | sample SepL449m_MetaG_FD_155482 | JGI IMG/M metagenome (GOLD analysis project Ga0194055, IMG submission 155482) | Anoxic zone freshwater microbial communities from boreal shield lake in IISD Experimental Lakes Area, Ontario, Canada - Sep2016-L442-9m | ecosystem: Environmental > Aquatic > Freshwater >...
ACCTTGATAGCGTTGCCATTTGCTATCTTGGTGTATCTTGCACCCTTTTTAATTTCGCTGGTATGGTTTGGGAATGGGGAAGGTTTGAGCATGGTTTGGCGAGAAAACATCAGACGCTTTTATAATCCGGTGAATCATATCGGGCCGATCACTCTTTACTTTGGCGTGATCTTCATATTGCTTGCGCCTTGGTCATTATTTTTGCCTGCGGCTTTGGTTAAGGGATTTTCAAAACCCAAAGGAGGGTTGAAAGAAACGCAGTCTGATTTATTTGCGATGGTGTACTTTGTATCGATGTTTGTTTTTTTCACCTTGGCAAGTTCGAGAAGAAGTTATTATTTACTGCCTGTGTTGCCTGGGGCTGCATTATTAATTGCATCGTTATTTGCAACAGAGTATTCGAGGTTGAACAAGTGGTCAGGGATTTTGTTTAAGACGAGCTCTTATTTGTTGTTGGGCGTAGTTGCATCGATGGTAATGCTGTTGGTACCTGCAGAAAACATAATGCCCCGCCCATGGAATACCCTGCCCCAGTTGCCTTATGGAATGATTTTTGGATTGATGATTATATCGACGCTGGGGTTGGGATGGTGGGCGGTTCGTAGAAAAGAAACGAACGCATGGTTTTTATGCAACGGGTGGTTTGCAGCGTTTCTGATGGTCTACCTTTTCTTAGGATTTTTTCCTGCGGCAGAGGCATATCGAACGCAGAAAGAATTCCTTAAACAGGTGCAGGCGTTTACCTCGCAGAACAAAGGTGGATTGTGTTTGTATAAAACCCGGGAAGCTGTGTTTTATCTGGGAAATAAAAGCCCCATGCCCGAGTATCATTCTGAAGAAAAATTAATGACCTCGTATCAGAATGGTGGGCCACGCTGGGTGTTGATGAAAAAACGAGACTCGCTTTCGCCAATATTTGATGGTCAGGTTGTGCTCGAGGAAACTAATTTCCCTTGGGAAGGCACACAAGCAAAAGTAAAACTTGCCCTAGTGGACCTTTCTGCTAAAAAACCTGGATCAAAGGTGGTTGCGACTTCACTTCTGGATTAATCAGCAGAGGAAATATTGTTCGTTGCCTGCCCAGCATGCGTAGGCAGGTTGAAATTTCCCTTTTTACCCTTTGCGAAAAAGTTATCGCTTAACATAACTTTCTTAGACTTCTCATCCACATCTACCGAGGTGATGAAATCGGCCTGCTCATTTCCTACGGTGAAAATACAACCATTCACCCGCACCATCGAACTGCTGTTTAATAGAATGCCTCGCTTTCTCATCTGGTGAAATTGGCACGAAGATATTTGAACATTGGTGGAATTTAAAATAGCCATGGTCGCTTCAACTGGGATTTCCGCAGGCCTTGTGTGCTGTACTATATTGCCTGTGAATTGAATATTCTTGCATCCAGAAACAACGATGGCATCTGTGGAATTCCCTTTATATTCGGGGTTATGATCAATGCTGTTGGAACCAATCACCAGGTGTTCTGAATCCTCTAATAACAACGAATGATGATACCCACTGTAAATGCTGTTGCCTGAAATGACGACACTTCTTCCTGCATTGATGTGGATTGCGGTTTCTTGGCTGCCTATGAGATTTCCGGAAATGGCCAGCAACCCAACTGCATTGGGGTTATCTTTCCCGACGCCTAGAAGGCGGATGTTGGCCCCGCCCGGGCTGCCTTTGGCTTGAATAGTGTTGCCTACGATGGTGCCTTCGCGGACGGTGCCTTTTCTGCAATCAAAAAGAATATCGTTGGAATCGGATTCGAGGGGGTCAAAATTGTATTCGATGTCGTTGCCTACGATTTGAATGTTTCGGATTTCACTTTCTCGAACAACAATGCCCCCGCGTTTGCAATAGCTGATGTGATTTCCTGTGATATTGATTTGATGAAGATTGATTGTTGCCTACGATTTGAATGTTTCGGATTTCACTTTCTCGAACAACAATTCCCCCGCGTTTGCAATAGCTGATGTGATTTCCTGTGATATTAATTTGATGAAGATTGATTTTATCCATGAATATGCCAATGCCTGAGTTATCAAAAATATGGCAGTCAGAAATGATTACATTCCGATCACGAATGCGAAGATGAATTGCGTTTCTGCATTTTCGAATCAAGAGGGATTTGAAGGTGGGCTGCATGGAACCTTCGCAGGAAATACCATCGGCTTCGGGGTGATCGCCTGTGATTTCAAGGTCTTGAAACAGGGGCATGCGCTCCTTGAGCCATAAACTGTTGGAGATATGTTCAGGCAGTGCGGATTTCTGATGGGTGCCGATGATTTGAAAAGCGGGCCCTGCTCCTTTCATTAAAACCCGTGCAGTTCCTCCTTCTGAACGAAATCCATGGGGACCGGTGTTGCCTAGCATCACCCGGATTGGTTTGGTGATCAGGTAAGATCCCTTGGGAAACAAAATGTCTCCCCCTGATTTTTCAACTGCATGTTGAATTGCAATGGTATCATCCGAAATCCCATCGCCCTTGGCACCAAAATCAAGTACGGATCCCATGATATTCAAGCTCCCTATTTAAAAATAATGAGTGCAGCTTAACATGACTGTGGCAGAGTGTATAACCCTCAATATGATTATGACCGCTATAGTTTATGATTGTGGGGGTTGGTTTTTGCTGATTATGAAAAGGCAAACAGGCTTTAAACCTAAGAAGGTTGGGTTATTCTATTTCTTAACAGCACAATCTTAAAAAATGAGTTAGAATTATTAAAGGTCTCGTCTTTCGAATGCCGGGGTATTCTTTGAACAGAATCATTTCAACTTTGGTGCTGATAATTGCAGTAGCAAATGCAGGTGCTCAAGATCCGTCCACACCTGTGCCAGCAAAAAATAGCGAAAAAGCAAAAGCAACGAATAATGCAGGCAGTGATAAAAAGAGCCCTGCGTTTTGGCAGATACCCGCAGGCGCAATCATGGTGCTTTGCGAACAAGCTGCAGACAGCCTCAAACTATTGCCCAAAATGGTTGTCCTCCCACCTGAAAAATATCAAGAATTATTGGATGAACTATTAAAGCTGAAGGAGCAACAAGGTGAAATAAAGCCCATCCCTCCTAGTTCAGTCCATGTTTCTGGAAAAGTTGACGCAAGCTTGGCGAAACTTAAAGTCCGGTTCTCTTTTCAGACAGAAAAACCCGGGATGAACATACTGCTTGGTTGCGCATTGGGGCAGGCAAGCTCTGCAATGATGGATGGGAAAATCCCCCTCCTTAAAAAAAGCATAGAAGGATTTGTGGTTTTTGTAGAAACACCTGGCGCCCATGATCTTGATCTTGAACTATTAGTTACCGTAAAGAATCTAGGAGAAAACCAATCCTTCGAACTGGATATGCCGGGCGCTGCTATTACCCAACTTGAACTCGACATGCCTTCCGGGACTATCAACCCAAAAATTATCAGCAAGACCAATCAAGAAACGCTGGCGTTCTTTAAGGGGAATCGTCTGAGTGCAACCTTGGGCCCTTTGACCATGATTCAAACGGTTTGGAAATCATCGCAGCGAGATTCGCAACCCAAGGCACTGACTTCTGAAACAAACATCTTGGTGCGCATGGATGATAAAATTTTAAATGCCCGAGCAGAAATTAAAATCGGAGCACTAGGGGGCAGACTCGATGTACTCGACCTAGTTGTTCCCCTTGGAAGTGAAGTAAGGCCCTTTAGCCCTGCAGATGAAGCCCGCATTCTTAGCATCGAAAAGATCGACCAGAAGTTTGCAAGCAACAGAAAAATCAAACTGAAAGATAACAGCAGCGAATCCCTCAAACTTGTGGTGGAAAGTCAGGCATCTATTCCAGCTAATGGCGGGCAGTTGCCTGTCGGCCCTTATCTTCTTACCGGTGCAATCAGGCAGACGGGGGTAATTCTTTTAAGCAATCAAGGCAATGATCTTAAAGTCAGCAATCAGCCTAGGGGAGAAATCAGCAGTCAGGAAGTCAGCGCCCAAGACAAGCAACGGGATACGAATATTTTCGCATCGTTTCGCTATTGGAATCATCCAGTTCATGAAAAGCCTGGTTCGCTAACCGGGGCGAATTCACTCTCTTTACTCGACCTTCAATTAGATTTGATAAGGGGAGTTTTGGAATTAAAAACAGTTCACACCGTTCGCCTGGCAAGAAAAGAAAACAATCAATGGTATTGGAATATCACGACAAGTTTTGATTGCACGCCTGTTCGAACTGGATCTGATAAAGTTGAAATACGCATCCCTGCGGGAATGATCTACGATGAAACTAAAGGGCCGATACCTGCAAATATCATCCGGGATGTTGCGATGGATGTAAAAGCAGGAAAATTGGTGGTGCAATTTGCGCAAGAATTACTCAATCCTTTTCAATTTTCGTTGGATTTTCACGAAGCATTTACTCCCGAAGAAATCTCCCGAATTTCCCTGCCCTTCCCTATGCAAGTTCGAGATCGAGGCGGACAAATCAGTTTAGTCACACCTGATGATTTTCATTTGTTAACCAGTGAAAAACTTAATACTTCATTTGAACTTCTAAGCCATGAAACCCATAAGCAGGTTTGGAAATCGGAAAAGTTCAGTCAAAAAATTGATGCAATCCTTAAGGCAGCAGATGATAAAACCCAAGTCAGGCAGACTTTAGATGTTCAGTTCAATGGGGCAAACTCCCTTTGCAAACAGCAAATGCATCTGCAATTTCTGGGCAGAATACCCACGATGGTGCAGTTCAATGTTCCAAAAGAAATCGCTGATAACCTGCGTATTTTAAAAGGAGGCAGGATTGAAGGGATTGATAATGAAACGGGAATATTGTCTGTTGCCCTTGCTGGGGCCAATAAAGAAACTGATTTAGAATTTGATTATGAGTACTCGATAAACACTGAAGCGACAAGCTTGCAGATCCCCTTTTTAACGCTTCTTAATTCCAAGCAAGAAACAGTGATTCAGATTTGGGCGAAACCCGGAGTAGTCATCAGCACGAAAAACAACCAATGGAAAGAACACCCTCTAGAAGCAGTTGCAAAAATTATCCGCCTGCCCAACGCCTCTTTTCGATGCGAAAAACCTTCCAACTCCCTGGATATCGATTTGTCTTCCGGGTTGGGCGTAGTCCCCATGGTCGAAAAAATTCTTGCCCGTGCGAAACTTGATCGAACTCAAATCGCCTATCGGGTTAGCTATTATTATAAAAACTCAACAGACCAAGTTCTTGATTTTTCTATGCCTGCTAATTTTCAAGATGCCAAACTCACCATCAATCATTTAATATGCAACTGGCAATATGTAACCCAAGGGAAAAACATCACCCGGGTAGCCCTGCCTAAAAATATTGCAGATAAACCCTTTATTCTTGAATGGGAATTCACCACACCACGACCACAGGGAATTTTATCCTCATTCCATAACGCTCTTGCCATCCCCTTGCTAAACAACCATGAACATAGCGTTAATTGGTGGATTAAAATCCCCTCCACCCGAGTCGCCTTATTGCCTGAACCAAATTACGAAACTGCAAAACAATGGCACTGGTCAAACTTTTTCCTTTCACTTGATACCATCATTGCTCCGAAGGAATACGAAGGAATTACCAATGCTGATATTAATGATGCAGATTCGATTCTTGCTTCATCCGATTTGCTGATTTCTAATTCTTCGCAATCTGCCCTGACTCTTTTTCACCTGTCTAAAACTGGATTGCAGTTAATCTTTTCGCTAATGGTGTTTTCTGTGCTGCTACTTTGTTTGTACATCACAAAAATAAAAACTTGGATGGTTCCAAATATGCCATGGATTGCTTTTTTTATTGTCGTAATGAGTTCAGTGTTTTATGCACTTTTCCCGATGCTTACAGCAAGAATTTTTCTGGGTGTTCAACCTGCACTTTATGCTTTGCTTATTGGCGGAAGTTTAATCCAATTGAGAAAATTACTTTCAGCCTATCAAGCAGCGAATCTTGCTTCTTTCAGCAGAACCAAAGGGGCTTTATCCACCATACAACCAAATTATAAAAAACCGCAATTTGGCAACTCCCAGCAATCTATTCCAAAAGATAACAACGAGGCAACAGGGTATTGGGTACGACCCGATCCTTCGATGCCTAGTAAAAGCACTTCCAACATGCCTGCCAGCAAAGCGCCTTTGGTACAAGATGTTCTGCCAGACTAAAAGAGGAAAAATCATGCACCAAAGGAGAATCACTCGCTGCATGACAGGTGCTTTGATCATCTTGGCATATTTAGTGATGGTGTTACCCGGAACTAGCCAGGATAATTCATTAGATCGAGTGGCTGTTCCGCAATTTAGAATCGTAGTGGTACCAGCCGGGCAGCATGCAAAGTTTCTTGAAAAAAATGTTCGCGAAGCATTTGTCTCCATGCCTGCTTCGGAATTCGAGAAGCTAAGAAAAACTGAAAATTTTAAACCCGACTCTCTCTCTATCCCTGCATTAACCCAAGCCAGTTATCAGGCAGAATGGAAAGATAATGGAATTATCGGGAAGGCAAACTGGGTTTTTAATTCAAGTTCAAAAAAGCAAAACTACTTCCCTATTTCACCCCTCAACATTGCTATTAAGAAAGCTTCGTGGGAAGGTAAAGAAGCCTTGCTGGGTGATTTTATTACCGGCACTACTTCACTTCTTATCCCGGAAAATAATGCTTCTCCATGTAATCTTGAATGGTCGCTGAAAGCAGAACAATTACCTGATGGTTACCATCTTTCACTACGCATTCCGCAAGCTTCGCTGCAATCTTTTGAACTCACCATACCCTTCAATTGGAATTTTATCCTCGCTTCAAAAGGTTCCATTGAAACTCTTTCCCCCATTACCAATAGCGGCAAAAAAGTTTTGAAGATCAGTGCCAGTGGCGAAACAAAAATTGATTTATTACTGCAGGATCCTGCAATGCATGGCAGGTTTGATAGCTTGCGGGTTGAAAAACTCCAGGCAAGCCACGAGGTTGCGCCCGAAGCAACCTATTCAGATTTTGTTTTTTCGTTTGATGGCATTACCAACGGTTTGAAAACACTTGAGTTTGAATATTCGGAAACTATGAAAATTCTTGAGGTGTTATCTGATCAGGTGGAAAGCTGGAAAATAGTTGCAAAGGAAGGTGCGTCTATTTTGGAAATAATACTGCGTAACAATTTATGCAGGCCCGATAAAATTATGATTAGATCCCTGACTCCTTCAGTAGTTAAAAAATCATTGCTTTGGAAAACACCTTGGCTTCGATTTATACCACTTCCCTCTTATCGGGAGGAAATCACCATTGTAGCTGGCGCTGGTATTCGCTTGGAAGATCTTATTTTGGGGGATTTTTTACTTGCAGACACACGGAGTAAACAATCACAAAACTCCACCCTAAGGTTGATAGGAGGCGGAATAACTGCGCAGAAAACAAAAACCTATCCATCAATCAAGGTTTCAGTAGGTGGGGCCCAGTTCCGCACCCAACAAGAAGTTTTATTCCAACCCACGCTTTCAGGCGCATCGCTGCAAACGAACATTTCCTATTTTCTTTTGAATGGCTCGATTTCTTCATTGTTGGTGCAATTACCTATCGGATGGGAAGTTGAACAACTATCCCTTAATGCTGATACCCATATAAAAGATTGGTCGGTCCTAATAAATCAGGGAAAACAATTACTCAGAATCGAATTGGAAAATCCCCTGATTCCAAGCAATGCAGCAAGCCTCGATCAAAACAAATCCAGACCACCAGCACTTACCATAAGGCTTTCCCCGGAAACCAAAAGCAAAAAAACAATTCTTTGGGGGTTCCCAACCATCCTTCCCTTGAACTCCATGCTGAACGAAGGTTTTTTTGCAATTCAATATGATGCTTCATCGTTTCAAGCAATTCTGAAATCCGATTTGGTTGAAACCGATGTCCAAAGTGAATCCCAATTTTTTAAACAACCTTGCAATCACTTGTTCAAATTTAGTGGAAATCCCCCCGCAGGAAGCATCGAACTCACCCCTCTCACAGGCGTTTCAAACTTGCGATTTACTTCAGCAATGGTATTCGAGGCAGATAGAACAGATACCAAACTGGATATTTTATTAAGTTCTGAAAATGGTCTGGTTGAAAAGTTTGATCTGCTTCTTCCAAAAAGTATGAATCCTGATAGTTGGAAATGGCTTTCGACTAATCGCAATAGTACTTTTAAGAAGATTGAAAAAATCAGTGTTTATGATTATGCAAAAATAATGGCGGGGCTAACCCCACTTCCCGGAATATCCCTTTATAATTTGTCTGCAATTATTCCATCTTTGGATCGTTGGCGCTTTCATCTCTACCAACCTCTGAGCACAAAAGAATCCATCAATTTTAATGCAGTTTTCACCTCACCACTGCCTCTAGAATCTAATGAAATTCCTTTGATTGGTTTCCCCCCGGAACAGCGTTTCGATGCGACCATTCAAATTCAATCTCTAAAAAATAACTTTTTAGACTTCCGTTACAAGGGATTGAAATCGCTTCCTTCCTCAAAACCCAAATTTAAAACCTTCATTTATGATTCATCAGTCCCTTCGCTTTACTTAAATTCCTCTGCGCAAGCGGATATAACCCCCTATGGCAGTATTGAACAGGCTATTCTTGAAAAATCATTTCATGTAAATGGAAAAATTCAAAACCAACTCAAATTGAATATTAAAGAATGGGACAACGACTTTTTAAACATTACTTTACCTGCTAAATCTGATGTGAAAGAAATAAGAATAAATAATAAACTCTTATCTAACTTTATTTTTAAAGAAGACCAAATTCATATCCCCTACCTTGCGCCTTTAATTACCAATCCCACTCCCTCCCAAATCATTATTACTTATCATGAAGATGCCCCCAACGGTTGGTTATGGAAGACTATGGTTTGCAGTTTTCCTGCCTTACCTGTGGTCCCGATAGATAAATCCATTTACTGGATCATCCCGCCTGACATGGAACCAATTGCCTCTGCAAACACTCACCGAAACACAACAAATTACCATGGAAATGATCGATCAGATAGTGTGCTAAGTCATTTGTTCCCGTTCAATTATTTGCTCAAGCCAATGCCTTTGAATTATGGTAATTCTGAAGATTCATACAACTTTCTTAAAACCATTGCGCAACAAAAACCAGTATTGAATGCCTCTGGTTCCACCAAACTCAATGAATTTATAAAATCGTTGCAATTGTATCTGATCAAAAACAATTATTCACTTGTGCTCGATCTTGGTTCTGTAGAAATAACAAACCTTAATCCGAACAGCAATTTACCTGATGTTTCAAAAACAATCTTAGAAAATTTGGAACTACTAGGGCTTAAACTTGTACCACTCTCAAATGGTGTTCTATTAACCAACAGAAATGCAGAACTACTTATCATTGATGATAAAGCTCACGCTGCTTCTATTTCATTCATAATGCAAGAAGCAGTCGCCCAAGGCATGGATAAATCAAAACGCTTTGTCGCAGCATGGCAATGGCTCCTTGATTTTCCCAATCTTGCACAATCTTACACAACCCTTTCTAAAAACAACCCTAAGAAAACACCCTTGCAGTTATTTGCTGAGAACGAATCCCTCATATTGGTAAATTCCCAACACATTCAATCTGTAGGATTGCTCCTGGCTTTTATACTGCTGGCGTTTATTTCATTAAAAAATATACCTTTCATGTTTTACATTGAACTTACTCTTTTATTGTTGGCGAGTTTGTCGCTGAGTTGGTTGCCCCCGCCCTTACTGCCTCTTGTGTGGTGGTTTTTACTCGCATGGATTACGAAAAAAATAATTCAATATGCAACTTTTATTGTAACTGCACCTAAATTACTTTCTTCCCAAGCAGCGATTTCCGTACCCCTTAAAACTGCATCTTTACTTTTAGTTCTCGTATTCTTTTACAACAACATTAATGCTCAATCCCCAAAACTTCTAGATGTTTACCTACTTGCAGAACCTGATTCTTCCTTAAATGAACCCACTTATCTTGTTCCAGATGCACTGATCAAACAATTTCGAGACTTTAAGTTTCCAATCAATGATGCAAAATCATTCATCACCAAAGCCCAATATGATGGCGTTGTACTTGATAACAGCATCATCTTTAACGCCATTTGGAATGTTCATTGCACCGGACCTTCTAATTTGGAAATTCCCGTTTCAGGCGGCTGGCTTACAGATAAAGTTTTTTTGAATGATCTGCCTGCTTTCCCGGTCACCAAAGCTAACGGCATGGTGGCTATTTCGATACCCAAGAGCGGCAACTATACTTTGAAAGTTGAATTTAAAGTAGGAGTTAGCGAAAAGCTTGCAGAGCGGACTTCGACTTTTAGACTTCCTGTTTCCCCCATTAATTTTTTCCAGTGCGAGTTTCCAAATAATGCTGAACAACCAACCCTTTCAGGAAGTTTCGGGGCAACCATGGTGGCACGATCCGGAAATGTAACCAAATTGAATTCTGATCTGGGGAAAGTTTCTGGGCCTTTAAATTTAAGATGGAGCAAAGGCCCATTGGCACCTAAATCAAATCCCCTGATCCAAGAGGCTTACCTTTGGGATATTGCTGTTGACGCTAGTAGATTGCAAGCTTTTTGGGACCTTCAAATCCCCGACGCCGGAACTGATTTTTTTGAAATTGACCTCCCTTCTAATTTAATCCCAGCCACCATTAACCCAAGTATTCGCCAAGGATTAACCCCCGTTACCTTGAACAATTGGCATTTAAAACCAATACCCATGGGGCAAAGGCTAACGCCGCCAAGGATTAACCCCCGTTACCTTGAACAATTGGCATTTAAAACCAATACCCATGGGGCAAAGGCTAACGCTCAATTTTTCCAGAAGAATTTCAGGAAGCATTCAAGTGCAGGCATTTTTCAATCCCATCAATGGTTTAACATCCCGCTGGCAGCTCCCGGTTCCAACACCCATTGGAATTTATAAAGAAGGTGGCAGTTATCTTGCTTATAAATCGACAAACTGCAATATTACGCGGCAGATTCTACCCCTAAGATTGACCGGCATAAACTCAAAAAACTTTGCACCTTTCTGGCCTGAAACTGAAAAACCTGAAACCGAAACACTTGCCTTTGCTTATTCTTTTCGCAGAGAACCAAATAATCCGCCGGTGCTTACCTTGGATATTTCTCCTGACCATTTTAAATTTGATGTAACTCAAACAATCAAAGGCCATATCCAAACAACCTCCAGTCAGTTTTTAATCAATGCATCACTTAAAAGCACTATGCCCGATATTTTGTTTGTGGAAATGCAAATTGATGGTTTGGCAAAACATACAGTTACAAAACTAGTGGGTGAAGGGGTTCAATCGTGGTCGCAAAACGGATCTAAAGTAGTAATCTGGCTTGATAAACCATCTAAAGACCTTTACTTTACTGTTGAGATTTTTGCGCCAAATATTAGCACGAATACACCAGCAATCGTTGAAATCCCAAGAATTAATTTCCTTTTCGCAACAAAAATTACCAGCAATATTACTTTGTCACATGATAACAACACTTTGTTAAAACCAATTAATCTTAAGGGGTTTGGCAACTCCCCAAACCCCCTCAACCTTGTCTCCAATGAAAAAAATTATCAGGCTCAATACGAAATCAAACCATTATCGCCTTCAGGATCAGCCAACATTCTTCTTTGGTTTGAACAAAAAGAAAACCAGACTAAGGCAACACTCGATTTAGAAATCAACAGGATTAAAGACGGTGCTTCAAATTACGAATTATCAATCATGGGTTGGGGGGATGAAGATTTAAAATTCGACCTTCCTAAGAATGTTAAATTAGACCCATTGAGCGCAGGAGAAAACATTCGGAAGTGGTCTGTGATCATTCCAGAATCGCAAAAAAAAGGGATCATAAATTTCCGTGTTTCACACGATATAAGTAAATCACTTGCTACAGGTGTCGCAAAAATTCCAATGTGGAATTTGACGGGTGTCGAAGCAGTATCTTCATGGATTAAAACGCCTAATGAAATATTAAGCATGGCCAACATCCAAGGTTTATTAAGAGTAGCTAATTTGGGAACCATTCCAGAAAGCCCGATGCTTAAGAAAAGCGCAGGTGATAAAAACTCAGACTACCTCAAGGTTAATGCAAAATCTTGGGCTGGAAATCTACGCAAGAACAATCAAAAATTTAATCGTGAAGAATCACCCATTGTGATTCATAACATCTTGCAAGGTGAGGTTCAAAAAAGCGGGTCGATCAAAGGGACATCGGTTTTCTGGTTCACCATGCCAGCGGGATCATTCAAGGTATTGTTGGCAAAACCATCAGAGTTTGTCGCTTGCCATTTAGATGATGTTCTTATTTATCCGGAAAATATCGATGCAGGGAAAAACTATGTTTTCAAGACTTCCAAGTCTGGGTATCAAAGATTAAGTATATCGTTTCAACTATTGCCGGCTGAATTAAGGTGGTCTGATTTCTTAAACATATCGCCTGTATTAACTACCAAATCTAGTTTTGGGAAAACCATAATAGTTGGAACCCAACCTTTTCAATCCTGGAAATTTGAGTCCACCCCTTTGTATGACCAAGAACTTACAGCACTTAAAAACCAGGCGAAGTCGTTGCTTGAAAATTCTAAGAATCTTGCCAAGGATATTGCTCTAGAAAAAGCTGACTTTTCTTCGTTGCAACCGCTTCAGGAATTGTTTTTTCAAATAATCGCAAGAGCAAGAGCATTGGATTCACTAACTAATACCGGCGAAGAATCAACCGGTTGGGAAGAGGAGTTTTTGCAAAAGAATAGAGAAACTGGGATGGAGTTAAATTTCGAGGCGATCATTGCAAAAGCAGAGCGAAATGTAGCTAGAAAACTTTTAAATGAAGGTTCAAATCGAATAGATTCCCTATTTAATCCAAGAATAGTTTCATTATTGGCGGGGGAAAAAACTCCCGATTTAACCATGATTTTAAAGCGAAGTTATAGTTTTCAGAATAATTCTTTATTAACTGGGCTTTGGTTTGGATTCATAATTTCAGTTTATTATTTAAGTTCCATGCATAAGTTTCATAAAATATTATCAATAACATGGCCTGAGCAACTTTTATTTGCAGGCATAGGTTCTTATTTGTTCTTTGGTTTAAGCATCATGGTTTTGTTTTTCATTATTTCAGGGGTTGCGGGTAGGATTTTTGCCTTGCTGTTTAATAGAAAAGTTTTCATCCAAAGTCTGCAATTTAAATAAGCCAAACGAAAGTAGATTAATGATTCATTTTAATAGTTCACAAAACTCGGGTTTAGATTTGGGAATAGGTGATGGCAACATCGCAATGCTTCAATGGGATCAGGAAAAGTCGAAGCTGAATTATTGCTCTGCTGATTTTTTCGACCAGCTTTTTAAGATGCTTGTTTCGTTGCAAAAAAGAGAAGACCTTAAAGGGCTTATTTTCACCAGTTCGAAGGATGATTGTTTTTTTTGCGATTATCATTGGGCTGAGTTCCGATCGGGCAATAATAATCCGGATTATGAAAGTAAATTATTGAAAACTGCAAGCGACTGCTTGAACTTACTCGAAGCTATGCCTTTTCCCACTGTTGTAATAATCAACGGGCCATGCGTGGGAAGTGGATTTGAGTTTATACTAGCTTTTGATTATCGCATTGGTTGCAATAATCTGATCACCACTTTTAGCCTGCCAGGAATTAATATGGGCATTGCCCCGGTATTGGGGACTGCATCCCGATTACCCCGGATTTGTGGTATTGATAACGCTTTTGAAATGATTTCCCATGGGTTAGCGTATTCTTCTTCAGCAATGATTCAGAAAAATATCCTTGATGAAGTGGTCATTCAAGATTTTTTGGTCACCAATGCAACTAATTTGGTGAAAAAATCATTTTCAACCCAAGCTTGGAAAGTCCGCAGAGCAGCCAAGACTTCCCACTGCTTGATTTCTCAAGATCAACTCGAGTTGGTTAAGGCAAAGTTTTTAAGTAAGTCGGTTGTTCAAAATGAGAGCGGTAAAAAAAATGTCCTCAATTTCGTGCTTAATTCCTGCAGTGAAAACTCTATTGAATCCATATCGTCCAACCTCGAAGCTTTTGTCGATGCATGGAAATCTAATTATGTGAGAAATAGTTTTACCCTTGAGGAAACACGCACCGAAATAATCCAATCAAAACAAATTGGGGAAGCAGTGATTCCCAACTATTTGAATAATGTTGGGGTCATTGGTTCCGGAGCTATTGGGCCATCGCTTGCATTACTGATGGCAAAGCGTGGCGTTCCGTCGTTATTGATTGATGTTGCACCGTTTAACTTGGGTTTGGGCACCACTGCGATAATGAAGCAGTTACATTCTAAATTGCGTAATGCAGCCCTTACTATTGAAGAACTACTTCAGGTCCTAGGCAGATTGAGCACTTCGACTGTTTTAGAATCGGTGAAAGACCGTAAGGTAATTCTTGAGGCAATTATTGAAAATGAAGATGCCAAGGTTGAATTATTGCATCAATTGAATTCCATGGTTTCTGAAGGAACGATTATTTGTTCTAATTCTGCGAGTATTCCGCTGAAGAAACTTGCAGCGCAATTGAAGGATCCTACTAATTTTGCGGGCCTTCATTTTTGCCCGCCATTGATTCACCCCAACATGGTTGAAATAATTCGCACCGATCTTACAAGCGATGAATGCGTTGCTACTCTTGTTGGCCTGTGCATCAAACTTCAGAAAGTGCCAATCGTGGTGAACGATTCGCCTGGGTTTTTAACAAATCGATTATTGTTGGTTTTGTTGAGAGAAACACAAGAATTGGTTGTCGAAGGAATGAACCCTTATTTGGTGGATGAAGCCACGGTTCGGTTTGGATTTCCTAAAGGGATTTTTGATTTTTCAGATTTAACAGGAATTGATAACCTTGTTTATCTAAATCAGATCATTGACAAGGATTTAGGAAACCGATTTCCGCCTCCAATAATAAATAAATGGTTGATTGAAAAGGGGCGTTTAGGCCAGAAAAGCAAACTAGGTTATTACAAATATTCAGATACTGATGAGAAATCTGAAGACTCTGAATTTCTTGAAATGTTGAAAACTCTTCAGAAAGGTTCGTTAAGTTTGCTTGATGAAGAAATCATGGATAGGCTTTTGATTATTTTGTTTGTAGAAGCGAATAGGATTCTCGGTGAAAAAGTTGTACCAACCCCTGATATAGTCGATTTAGCTTTAAATCTAACCTTGGGTTTTCCCAAGGAATGGGGCGGAATATTTAAATGGGCCGAATTACAAGGCTGGGATAAAATTATTTCTCTGATCAACAAATACAGCTATTTGGGAGAAAGAGTAACTCCCTGTGCTTATTTGACTCAAAAAATAAGTGAAAAATCGCCTTATTATTTTAAATAACTCATCATCTCTTAATGCTTCATTTGTTAACTTTAAATCTGTATGGATTGGTTTTGGGGTATTGTTTACCCTATTACCTTCTAGGTTGTGAAATTCCCTCCCGTATTTCCAAGTCAAAGGATCGATCATGAGTTTCCTCACAAAAATTCGTTGTGGCCTAGTATTGGCCCTTCCATTAACTGCTATTTCCTTTTTTAGCGTTCTCGGTGCACAAGAACCAAGGCGTGATCAAAATAAAAATAACGCCCCCGCAGCACGGCCTTCGCAAGAACGCCCTGGTGAATTTGACAAAAATCGTCGTGATGGTGGCAAAGGCCCTATGCCTGACAATAGAAATTCTGGCCCCAATAATGGCCCGCGTGATTGGGGCAAAGGCCCTATGCCTGCAATGGGCGGTAAAGGCTTTGTAAATCCAAATATGACTCCCCCAAGGCCTGATAAAGAACTTGAAGCATGGATCAAAATCCTCGCTGAAAAAATGACTGACCGAAATGATAATATCCGCAACAGTGCAAGAAGAGCATTGGTGAGTGTAGGCCCCGATGCAATGTTTTCTCTTAAGGAAATGACTCAAAGCAAAGATGCTGCAACCGCAGTAGCAGCAAGAAATGTCATGATGGAAATTGGCCGTTCTTCAATGCAACAAAATATGATGATGCAACGCGGTGGTATGCCTTTTGCTGCCCCTAAAGGAATGCCCGGTATGGGTGGCTGGGGAAAAATGAATCCCCAAGACATGAGAAAAATGCCCGGCATGGGTGGCTGGGGAAAAATGAATCCTCAAGACATGAATAGAAAAGCCGGCCCCGGCGGCCCGCCTCGTGAAGGCGATCAAGGCAATCGACCCGATGCAGGCAAACCTGACGGGGATCGCAAAGCTGGCCCAGGCGCTGGCCCTTCCCGCGATGGTGACAAAGGCAATCGACCCGATGCAGGCAAACCTGAAGGGGATCGCAAAGCTGGCCCAGGCGCTGGCCCTTCCCGCGATGGTGACAAAGGCAAACGCCCTGATGGAGATCGTAAAGGCGGATCGGGCAGGCCCCCGCAAAATTAACACCCGCCTTGGCTAATAGTTAAAAAACTAAACCTCATCTAAATATTGCCACAGATGAGGTTTTTTCAATAACTCATCACTCTCTCATCATTCTGAAATTACCATAATATACTATGGTTTGGTTTTCATATTTTGATTATCATTATCTCTGTCTACTTATTCTTGCTTAGGCAAGAAGTTTCCTACCTCAGGTTTAAAAAAAGGAATAGCGATGAAATCTTTCTCAATTATCCGCAAAGGGTTCGATTTTGTTTTACCCTTGGCTGCATGCTCATTTTTTGGCGTTCTCGTAGCTCAAGAGCCAAGGCGCGAACAAGATAAAAATGCAGCGCCCACACCCCGAGCTACAAATCAAAGGCCCGGAGATAAAGATCAACCAGAGCGGGGTCGAAATGCGGCACCGGCTAATCCTGCTCGTGAAGGTGAACGAGGCACCCGCCCCGAAGGTGGAAGGCCTGAAGCTGGCCCTGATGCTAAAAATCGTTTTTTAAATGAGTTAAATTTAAGCAAGGATGAACGCGCCAAGGTAGAAAGTATCCTCGCAGCTCGGGAAGAAAAAATGCGCGAAGTTCAACAATCCACAATGAAAGCCATACGCGATACTATTGGGGAAGAAAAATTCCAAACCTTTATGAAGAATTCCGCTAACCCCAACAAAAGAGCAGGCCCCGCTAATCCTCCTCGTGATGGTGATCGTGGAGCAAGGCCCGAAGCAGGCAGACCCGAAGGCGAACGCAAAGCTGGCCCCGCTAATCCTCCCCGTGAAGGTGATAAGCGCCCAGAAGCAGGCAAGCCAGATGCTGGCAGACCTGAAGGTGAACGCAAAGCTGGCCCTGCTAATCCTCCTCGTGAAGGTGATCGCAGGGGGCCCGGTGTTGGCCCTGAAGCCAGAGAACGTATGCTTAATGATTTGAACTTAAGCAAGGATGTTCGAGCCAAGGTTGAAGGCATCATGAACACGCAGCAGGAAAAAATTAAGGATGTAATTGCAAAAGGAAGAGAAGCGAATGGCGACCGTGAAAAGATCATGGCTGAAGTTCGTGAACTTCAACAAAACATGGCGAAGAGCCTGAAGGAAGCCATGGGGGAAGAAAAATTTAAAGCATTCATGAAAAATGCGCCCATGTTGTTCAATCGAGGTGCAGGCCCTGATGGTGCGCAACCAGGCAGAGGGGCGCCACAAGGCCGTGATGCTTCGCGTCAAAAGCAATAACCAAGGGTATAAGTTTTTCGTAAATCATCAAACCTCATCTGGAGATTAATCCAGGTGAGGTTATTTTTTTGTGTCAATAGTTTGTTTGAAAATAATCTCGCCCTTATGCTTTTCCACAAGAAGTATAAGCGAAGGATAGGTCAAGGCCTGAGTTACAAAAGCATCAGCGGGCGGGCCTTGAAGCTTCCAAAGTACCTGAAGAGTTGCGCCTTTGATTTCCAATTTTTCGAAACTAACTTTAAATCCACCTGACTTACACTCGCCACCTTGAATAACCAGAATCATTTGATTTTCAAAGTTTATCTCATTCACTTTAAGAAGTTGCTTGATTTTAATAAGGGAATCAGCCCCTGGTACATTTAGAAACTTAGAAAGTTCAGCCTCCGTTTTTAGAATAACTCCCTGAGGTTTTGACCCACCTTTTAGGCCCACAGCTTGGGCAATTACCTTGGGAAAAGATTCATCAGCTAGGGCGACGCAGGAATACGCAGAAAAAATTAGAATAGTTAATATTAAGCTCATAAGTATTTCTCCCAAAGTAGTTCGAAAAGTGGTATCGTTAAAAAAGGTTTCCAGAGTGGAAAGGGTTTAACTTTCAAGATTAATAATAGAATAATAACACAAACGAATTTAAAGGGAGTTAGAAATATGTCAGGCGGAAAAAATGTGCTGGGAAAAGACTTGGAAGTTTGTTGCATGTCACCCAAGACGGGCTTTTATCGCAATGGTAAATGCGATACCGGACCAGGCGACTTTGGCATACACACGGTATGCATTCAAGCGACTGCTGAATTTTTAAAATTCAGCAAATCGAGGGGCAACGATCTTTCTACGCCCGTTCCTGATTGGGCCTTTCCCGGTTTAAAACCAGGCGATTGCTGGTGCCTTTGCGCTTCGCGTTGGAAAGAAGCCTATGATGCGGGGTTCGCCCCTAAGGTAAATTTGAACGCAACCCACATTTCCACCTTGGAATTTGCAAGCCTTGAAGAACTCCAAGAGTTTGCTTTATAAGCTATCTTCTTATCCAATAAAAAAGGACACATGAATTTGTTTCATGTGTCCTTTAAGTTTTAATTAAGCCTTACTTTTTGGGGCCGACCAGTTCGACCAAATTGCCATCTGGATCTTGTACTATCGTCAAATAGAGATCCTTGGCAATTGACTCAGGAATCATGATGGGAGTTTTAGCAATTGGTTTGACCCCTGCTTTTTTCAGTTGTTCCATGGCTGCAGTGGTGTCATTAATCATGATGGTTAGAT
>Ga0194055_10001523_pt1 | contig 18877 bp, 13 predicted proteins | sample SepL449m_MetaG_FD_155482 | JGI IMG/M metagenome (GOLD analysis project Ga0194055, IMG submission 155482) | Anoxic zone freshwater microbial communities from boreal shield lake in IISD Experimental Lakes Area, Ontario, Canada - Sep2016-L442-9m | ecosystem: Environmental > Aquatic > Freshwater >...
GCCGATCATACCGAAATCGTTCCCGTGTGGGAGTCTTTCCCGGTTTTGAGAAGGCCTGTTGACATGCTATGACGGTCAATCCGTCGCGATTCGTGGAACAAATTTCCAGCCAAGGCTATCATCCGTTTGCGGAAATGCGCTCAATCCAGCACGGTTTTGCCCCGGATCACGGGGCAGACCACTCTGGTGGTCAAACCCGACTCCACAGTCCCGATGTCAATTCAGGAATTTCGATGAAGATCCACGAGTATCAGGCCAAGCAACTCCTGGCCAAGGCGGGGGCCAAGGTCCCTCGCGGCGTTGTTGCCAAGACTTCTGACGAAGCTGCTGCTGCATTTACGGAACTGGCTGGCCCGCTGGCTGTGGTCAAGTCACAGATCCATGCGGGGGGACGCGGAAAAGGGCGATTCAAGCAGTTCCCCGATCAGCCGGGAGTCGTGCTGGTGAAATCCGCCGAAGCCGCCAAAGACCATGCCTCCCGGATGCTCGGCAGTACCCTCGTCACAATCCAGACAGGGGCCGAAGGGAAGCCTGTCAATGTGCTGCTGATTGAAGAAGGCTTGAAGATCGCCAAGGAGATGTACCTGGGGGTCGTCGTCGATCGAGAATCCGGTGGCCCGATCCTGATCGCCTCAACCGAAGGTGGGATGGAAATCGAAGTGGTCGCCCACAACACCCCGGAAAAGATCCTGCAGGAACCGTTCGACGTCGAAGCAGGACTGCTCCCGTTCCAGGCTCGCAATGTCGCCTATCGGCTGGGTCTGGAAGGAACCGCAATCCGCTCGGCCGAAAAGCTGTTTCGCCAGGTCTGTCAGTTCTTCATCGACAATGACTGCAGCATGGTTGAAATCAACCCGCTCGTCGTCACCGCTGAAGGTGAACTGGTGATCGGCGATGCCAAGGTCACCTTCGATGACAACGCCCTGTTCCGACATCAGGATCTGGTGGCTTTGCGAGACCTCAACGAAGAAGAACCGATGGAAGTTCAGGCTCAGGCTTCGGGACTGAGCTACGTCAAGCTGGATGGAAACCTGGGCTGCCTGGTGAATGGTGCCGGACTGGCCATGAGTACGATGGACATCATCAAGTACCACGGTGGAGCCCCCGCCAATTTCCTCGACGTCGGTGGTGGTGCCAACGTCGATCAGGTGACCGAAGCATTCCGAATCATCCTGGCCGACCCCAATGTGAAGGGGATCCTGGTCAACATCTTCGGCGGGATTATGAAGTGCGATACGATCGTCACCGCACTGCTGAGTGCTTACGACAAGATCGGGATCACGGTTCCGCTGGTCGTGCGACTGGAAGGGACCAACGTCGACGTGGCGAGGAAAATGCTTGCGGACAGCGGCAAGAAAATCATCGTGGGGACGGATCTGGCAGACGCGGCCAAAAAAGCGGTCGCCTCGCTGGGAGCATGATTGTGTCGGCCATCGCGACTGTTCGTCGTGGCCCCCTGCTCTTTCCAACTTGCATTCAAAGCCAACAGGCAAAGGTTTACAGAGACCATTATGAGTATTCTTGTCGACAAGCACACAAAAATTATTTGTCAGGGTATCACCGGCAAGTCGGGACTGTTCCATTCGCAGCAGTGTCGAGCGTATGCGAAGGAGCATCGTCCGGGTGAAGACGTTTTTGTCGGTGGTTGCACACCCGGTAAAGGTGGAACGGAAATCGACGGGTTCCCGGTCTTCAACACCGTGGAACAGGCCATTCAGCAGACGGGCGCAAACTGCTCGCTGATCTTCGTGCCACCTCCGTTTGCCGCCGATGCCATCCTGGAAGCGGCGGATGCCGGGATCGGATTGATCGTCTGCATTACCGAAGGGATTCCTGTCCTGGATATGGCTCGCGTTCACCGTGCCATGCAGGGAAGCAAGAGCCGCCTGATCGGCCCCAACTGTCCCGGAATTATCACTCCGGGCGTTGCCAAGATCGGCATCATGCCGGGCTACATTCACAAGATTGGCAACGTCGGCCTGATCAGCAAGAGCGGTACGCTGACGTACGAAGCCGCCTGGCAGATGGGCAACATCGGCTTGGGCCAGTCAACGGCCGTCGGGATCGGTGGCGATCCGATCATCGGCACGATGTACATTGAACTGCTGCAAATGTTTGAAGCCGATCCGAAGACGGAAGCGATCCTGATGATCGGTGAAATCGGCGGAAACGCAGAAATTCAAGCAGCTCAGTACATCAAGGACCACGTCAAGAAGCCCGTCGCAGCGTTCATCGCAGGAGCAACAGCTCCTCCAGGAAAGCGGATGGGACACGCCGGAGCCATTATCTCTGGCGGAGCCGGAACCGCTGCAGAAAAGAAGGCTGCCTTGGAAGCCGTTGGCGTTGTCGTCGCGGACACACCGGCCGACATGGGTGCCGCGGTCAAACGAGCCATGGACCTGCGCAAGTAGTCTCGATTCATGGGCAACAGGGTCGGCATCTTACCGGCCCTCGGCTCCCTCTGCGTTTCAAAATTGAATTGGTAGAAACGCAGAGGGCGCAGAGATCGCGGAGGACCAGTTCGCTTCGAGCGCCGGCCCACCAGCTTTCTACGACGAAGAGCACGAAGACGGAACTCGACGGGGTGGCGGGGGCGCACCCGCTTTGGGGAAGCCCCCGTTCCAAATGCATTCCATTTCGGGGCGATTCTGCAAAACCAGTGCGCCCGCCACCCAACCGAGAGAAAAAGATCTGGGTGAGATTGACTCCATCCTACTTTTGTCAGCTCAAATCTGGTGCCCTCAGTCGATCCCTGGCACTACGGCAAATGGCCTTGCGAATTACGATGCTGACGCTCTACATTGCATTCCTGGAATGACGCAACACATATTGAAATCGTGTTAGTTAGCCCGATTCGCAATCCATAGGGTATGTCATGGATACGACATTTAAGGTCTGTTTGTTGCTTTCGATTGGGTGCGCTATCCTCGTTGTTCCGCGCGCCGATGGACAGGAGGAACGCCCCAAAGAATCGCTCGTGGGAAGTGTCACGGCCGACGAGGAGAGATTGTTACTGGCAAGAGAGCGACCACAAATCCTTGGTGATTTTGTCAGGCCAAACGTCCAAGTCCTATTTAAGATTCTTTCGCCGGAAGTGATTGCGGCCAGACGCGAAGAGGCTAAGGCGTTTGATGTTGTCAGCGCGGCAAACCCCTCACGTCGATGGATCAGTCACGTGGTGGATCCAGAAATGATTCCAAAAGATATGGCCAAAAATCTGCAGTTTCTGAAGGGGGACAGTTCGAGTTGCGATTCCACACGGCTTTCGTGGGAAAAGGATGACGTACACTTTGAAATTCGACAAACAGCGTCCATTTTTACGCTGAAAGCGACACCGAAAGCGAAATCGGGAACTGCCAATGGCAAACTTGAAAGGCTGCAGTTCGCGAAATCGATCTGCCAAAAAGTGTTTGCCAATTCCTCGACAATTTACCCGGAAATTGAGCCAGTAAAGATTGAGGGACTCAAGAATATCCTGGCCGTGGAGTGTTTCGAAAAGGCCGAGATCCTCGAATTGCCGGGCGACAAATCTGTTATTGGCAGGCCGACACCAAGTCAAATGCGCCAGTATAACCTGAACGAAGAGGAATACTGGTACAGGCAATTCTACTGGTGGAATGACGGCGATTCGGTGGGCTTTTTCTTTCCAAAGCGGCTTGGGCACTCAGCTGTTTGGATCCAGCCACTCAAAGGAGACCATGATTGGAACTGGTTTAGAAAAGGTCCAGACGCGAAGTGAATGAATTTCGCAATCTGTCGTGGTGGACACATGGCAATTGAGATGTTGCCGAGTTCCGTCTTCGTGACCTTCGTGGTAGTCCCATTCCACCAATATCAGCAGGTAAGATGGTGGGCCGGCGCGGCGAAGCGCCGCTGGTCCCACCCTACTTTTGTGACGTGCTCGTTTCGTCCATTTCGGGGGCTTCTGCAAAGCCAGTGCGCCCCCCGCCACCCAACACGTCAGACTCTTGTCTTCAGCGAACCTACGCTTCGTAGCAGGGGCGAGAGGTATCTGTGCAGCGATCGCCGTCACAGACTTTGTCGTCGGGGCCGAAGACTCGCTGAGTCTGACCGCACCAGAAGTTGCCGTCGCCAGCGACCTCTTTTCCGGGTGGCAATCCGTGGTTGATGTACATCCCCTTCGACAACAGACTGCGGCAGCGGGGCCCCTGCTGAATGACTTCCAGTTCCTGTGACATGAAAAAGCTCTCCGCTATGACTGAATCTTGCCGGACGAATTCTGACGTGCGATTCGTCGTATCCTGGTTTGCTAACGGTTTGCTAGACGGGTGACTGATCCGCGGCTTTCAGCAAGGCTCGCTTGACCGCAGTACGGGCCAGTTGAACCTTGTACTCGTTCATCGACATCGGAGTCGCCCGGGCAACTGCCATGTCTGCTGCCACACTGGCGGTCTCTTCGTTCAGTTGCTGGCCGATCAGAAGTCTTGACGCTTCCTGAGCCACCCAGGGAACGGGAGCAACGTGACCCATCACAATGCTGGCCTGTCGGACGATGCCGCTTTCGAGTCTCAGTGTCGCCGCCGCCGATGCCAATGGCCAGTCGAGGCCCTCCATCTGCATCACTTCGTACGTGGCGCTGGCCAACCGCCCAGCGTCCGGAAGCCAGACATGCGAAATCAACTGCCCCGGTTTCAGAATCGTATTCCCCTGCGCGTTGCTGCGTGGGGTGACATAGAAGTACTCCAGCGGCAGCCATTCCGCCTGTTCCGGCCCAGGGCCGATGACTCGCACATGAGCACCCCAGGCGATCAGCGCCGGGGCGAAGCGAGAGGCATTGACGAATTTTGCCGGACCGTTGTTTCCCAGGATCGCGTGATAACGATTGTCACCAGCTTCCGGAAGTGATTCTCCGTTCTCCATGGCAAGCAGCCCATAACCGCTGCGGAAGTACCAGCAGTTCGGCAGGTGACAAAGGTCTCCACCAAGGGTGCCACTTCCCTGAACCTGGATCGCTCGCACGCCATCAACGACATCAAACAGCGAACGGTAATTGCTGAGGAGCGGATGTTTGGCGAGATCTTCCAAGGTCACCAGTGAGCCAATTTGAATTCCGTCGTCGACCTTGGTCACTTCGTGCAACGAAGGAATTCGCTTCAGATCAACAACGCGGGCAGGCGTCACCAGTTCTGCTCGCAGCAGGCTGGTTAAATCGGTTCCTCCCGCCAGGATTGCGGTGGATTCCACTTCGCCGAGGAATGCGACCGCCTCGGCTTCGGTTTCAGGTCGAGCATATTCGAAGGACTTCACGCCCAGGCTCCTTGATTCGGTTTTTTTTGAATTCTGCAGGACGACCGGCCAGAATCGATGGGCGTCTCTCACAATCAAGACGCCGCGGGACATCACCCCTTCTTGAGCGATTCCAGGACTCGTTTCGGAGTGAGTGGCAGTACGGGAACTCGGACACCGATGGCATTCGCCACCGCATTCGAAATCGCGGCACCCGGTGCAATGACAGGAGGTTCACCGAGACCGATGACGCCACGTTTGTACTCGCTTTCTGGTTCGTAGAATTCCACAACCAGATCGCCAATGTCTCCAATCCTCGGCAACTTGTAGTCTGTCGAATTCGCATTGATGAACTTGCCGGTCTTGTTGTCCATGATGCGTTCTTCGCTGAGCGAATAGGCGATCCCCATGATCAGGGCTCCATAGACCTGGCTGCGCGCCAGCAGGCGGTTGACGACCAGGCCAATGTCCTGGACGGCCACCATTTTCACCATCTTCACGATGCCGGTTTCGGTATCAACGGCGACTTCCGCCATCTGCACTCCGCCAACCTGCTTGCTGGTCAAGCCTTCTTCTTCGGTGACGGGTCCGCCGGTCAATTCCAGAGCCATTGGTCCGACGAGGCTGGCGGCCTGTTTCCATGTGCAGACCTCTTTATCACCAGACCAGATTTTCCCACCTTTGGCTGCGAGCGTGGTAAGGTCGACATTGTACTTCACGGCAACAAGATCGAAGATCTTCCACAACGTCTGTTGAGACGTCCGGCGAGTCGGACCCGTGACACCACCGATCGTTGTGCTTCCCCCCGATGGACCCGCTTGAGGGTACTTGTTTGAGCCGATGTTGACTTTGACCGAGGTCAGCGGAATCCCAAACGTTTCCGCAGCGACCATCGCGATACAGGTTCGAGTCCCTGTCCCGATGTCCTGGCTTCCCATCGAGATTTCAACAGTCCCGTCGGGATGGACCTTCAGTTGCACGTTCGACTGGTGAGGGCCGCCACCCCAGGTGTGCAGAGCCAGTCCGATCCCACGTTTGACCGGCCCCTCCCCTGCCCCTTGACCACGGGGGTGCCACTTCGCTTTCCAGTCCATTAATTTGGCGGCAATCTCCAGTTCCGGGGCATAAATGTGCGGCAGATTGGTCAGATCGAGGTTCTTCTGGAAGAACGTCAAGCTGTCGATTCCCGCTTTCGTGGCCAGGTCATCCAAAGCCGTATCGGTATAGGCACAGGCTTGAGGATGATTGGGGGCTCGCCAGGCACGGTCGGGACCGCAGTGGGTGATGATTCCCGTCGCGGTTCGATTCCGATTCGGGGGATCGAATACGTACGGCGTGACAGCCAATGCGACCGTCGAACCCTTGGGACCATTCGTTCCCCAGTGATGGCTGTCCCAGGCCGTAATCTTGCCGTCGGCATCACAGGCGACCGTCACGTCGGCAAACGCCGAAGGACGATTTCCAGCAATCTGCATTTCTGTCGGCCGATCAAGCATCAAACGCACAGGCCGGCCGGTTGTTTTCGCGAGTTTGGCGCAGGCGACATCCCATTCATCGACGGCGAACTTCGAACCGAATCCCCCGCCGATGAAGTCGCAATGAATCGACACATTGGCTGCATCGACACCGAGGGGTTTCACATACTGACCGGCGGTACCGGAAACGTTTTGTGTCGACAGTTCGACATTCAGCTTGTCGCCATCCCAGGTGGCATGTGATCCATGTGGTTCAAGGCACATGTGGGTAATCGTGTGGACTCCGTAGTACCCCTTGTGCACATGTTTGGCCTCTTTCAAGGCGGCTTCCACATCCCCCTTTTTGTTTGTGCCGAGCGACTTTGTCAGCTTGGCTGGCATGCCACCGTCGGTGACTTCTGCAGCTTCGGCCCCTTTTAAATCGGCTTCGTCAACGAAGTGCGGCAGGACTTCGAACTTGGCGATGATCGCTCGTATTCCATCTTCCGCGTATTCGCGACGTTCTGCCGCGACAGCGACGATCGGCCAGCCTTCGTGGCGAATTTCCTGGCCCGGTTCGGCCATGACTTGAACCGCCTTGACACCTTTGACCGCTTTGGCTTTTTCCACATCCAGCGACACCAGTTTCGCATGGGCATGCGGACAGGTCAGAAGTTTGGCGAACAAGGTTCCGGGGGGATTGGCGTCGTTAGAGTACTTCGCCTGACCGGATGCTTTTTGCTTTCCGTCGGTCCTCTGGACTTCCTTACCGATGATGGTGTGCTGCCCCTGCGGCTCCCATCCGACTTTGCGTTCTGCCATCGCGCACCTCCCCGCCACTTGCGGCGTCTACGGGCGATTGCCCGGTAAATTGATCGATTGATCGAAGTGATGATCCGTGCGAGTCCTGCTGAGCAGGTTTTCTATTTCGCAGCCTGAGCGGTAGCAAAAGCGGCCTGCAAGACCCCGGCATACGTTCCGCAACGGCAGATGTTGCCCCCCAGTCCCTTCCGGCAATCGTCCAGCGTTGCCTTGGGGTGAGCATTGCAGAAGCCTCGCACTGCCATGACAAACCCCGGCGTACAGAACCCGCATTGCATCCCATCGTGCTCGCAGAACTTTTCAACGACCAGGTCGGTCTTTTCTGCCGTGTGCAGTGACTCGGCCGTCACGATCTTTTGCCCGGCGACTTCGATCGCGAAACGAGTACACGAATAGACCGGTTTACCGTCGATCAGTACCGTACAGGCACCACAGTTCGCGCGATCACAGACATCTTTGCAACCGGTCAGATTGAGATCGTCGCGTAGCGCGTCCATCAGAGTGACACGAGGTTCGACAGTCAGCTTGTGATCATGACCGTTCACATTCAATGTAATAGCTTGAGGTGCGGCAGAAACCAGCTTGGCTGCCTGCTGCTGAGCGGCCGCCTGCTGTTCGACAGCGGCGGTTGTGACCGCAGTGGCGGCGACAGCGGCACCGGACCCTTTCAGAAAATCACGCCGGTTAAAGCCCGGCCCCTGACGAGTGGCTTGATCACGATCCATGAAGCGGCTCTCCCTCGGGATGTTGTGGAGTCTCGCAAGTCGATAAACAATCCGCCAACCGCGACTCGATCGATCGAAAACACGCTTGGAAATGAAACAGCGCCGATCGACGAGGCATCGGCGATTCTACCGACCGTTTTTGGGGATACAACGGTCAGCGTGTGAATTCTTCACGGCACGTTGAACACCAATGATCGTCAGTGCCAATCACTTATCCGGCGAATCAAAGCCATATTTCTTCAGAATGGCCTGTCCAGCCTCGCCGATCAGAAACTTGCGATAGGCTTGTGCGGCCTTGGGTGATTTGGCCGACTTCATGATGATGCCTCCCTGGATCAGCGGAGGATACATCTCCTGCGGAACTTTCCAGAAACGCCCCTTGTCAGTCATTGCCGGAGAGAGCGCGAGGGAGAGCGCGATCAATCCGACATCCGCCGCACCTGTTTGTACGAACTGCGCTGTCTGCGAGATGGAATCTCCCAACACGAGTCGCGATTTCACATGCTCGTAGTGGCCGGACTTTTTCAGCGCCGCTTCTGCGGCCCTGCCGTAGGGAGCATGTTTAGGATTGGCAATCGCAATATTGCGGATCGCGGGATCTGATAGAAGCTCCATTCCGCGCTCGACATCCAGTTTCGATTCGTTCGGAATCCAGACGACGAGATGTCCGATCCCGTAGGCAAATTCAGTCTCCTTCTCTGCCAGGCCCTGCTCGATCAGCTTCCGTGGATAGTCGATGTCGGCGGACAAGTAAACGCAGTAGGGTGCCTGATTGGAAAGCTGAGTGTAGAAATTACCTGACGATCCATAGGTCACTTCGACCTGAATCTCTGGGTGAAGTCGACGAAACTCCGACAGAATCTCTTCCATCGCAAACCGAAGGTCCGAGGCGGCAGCAACCCAGATATTTTCACCGGCTGGTGGTTCTGAACTCTGGTCTACGGATTCACGAGACCCAGGTTTTGCTGCCTGACCACACCCAAGTGCGAAGAACAGTAAGAGGGCAAGTGCTTGAGGAAGGCGAACTGGAAAATGGCGCATGTGCGATCGTCGTTGTTTTGAGGAAACAGAATTCATCACTCGATTCCAGAGTTTGATTGTGGATTGAGATTGTATCGAACGTCTTGGGCCAATCCACGCGACATGCTTCAACCCGAAATGTAGTCTCAACTCGGGGCCGAATTCGCTACAATGGAAATAGAAAAAAACGCAGAAAACATGTTGACTACATCGATAGTCACCGATAGTATGACTACCGCTGTCGTCATGGACTTCTGAAGACAGCGAATTCTTCGAGGGAGGTGACATGGGAAAACAGAAGCCGGAAAACCGGGCGACGCTCGGGCGGGCGGAACTGGAGTTACTGCAATTCGTCGATGCAAATCCGGCGATCAGTGTGGGTGACGCCGTAACACAGTTTGGAACGCCTCGTGGTCTGGCGCGGACGACTGTTTTGACGATGATGCAGCGGCTGGTGACCAAGGGGTTCCTCAAGCGGCAGCAGGTCGACAACGTCTATCGCTACAGCACAAAAGTCTCTGCCGCGACAGCCGTGACCGAGATGGTCTCGGAATTTGTTCGCGGAGTTCTTGGAGGCTCTGTTTCACCATTCGTGGCGTATCTCAGTGCCTCACAGGATCTGACCGACGAAGAGGTCGTTGAATTGCGTTCACTGGTCCAGGGACTGGATCAACGTTCGAAAAAGAAATCAAAACCCAAATCCGATCAGGGGGAGGGCTGATATGAATTACGAATGGATCGATGCATTCCTTGCGTTCTGGCGAGATTCTGTTTGCCGTGCTTCCATTCAGGCCACAGTCGGAATTGTCCTGCTGCTGCTGATTGAGCGGGCGGTGCCGTGGCTGAGCGCCAACGTCCGAAGTTGGCTCTGGCGACTCGTGTTTGTGAAGCTGGCGCTCGTGATGTGTCTACCACTCGCCTGGCAGCTTCCTATACTCCCCGCGATGAGCAGTCGACCACAAGTGGAATCCCGCTCAAACCGCAGTGTGCAGATCTCGGAAGTGCTCGTTGAATCAACGGAATCTGCCGATTCGTCCGCAATCTACCGTTCAAGTCAGCCTGGTTGGATCTGGATGGCATTCCTCGTCTGGTCCCTCTGCGTTGCGGCACAGATCGGGTCTCTGATCGTTCATTGGCGGCGGGCATGGTCTCTGGTGCGAACGGCCGTCCCGTGTACCGATCCCGTGCTGCTGGATCTTTTGAATAATGTTGCCGGCGAAATACAGTCCCCACGCGTTCCGCGGCTGTTGATGGTTTCAGGAATCAGCAGCCCGATGGTCGTGGGGCATCGCCATCCATGCCTCCTGTGGCCGGTCTCGTTCACGAAGAGGGAGCGGTCGCGATTGTCAAATATGGAAGACCGACGCATGGCATTGGCCCACGAGATGGCACATGTGCTCCGTCATGATCTGGAGTGGAATCTGCTGGCTGCGATGGTCAACACCCTGCTCTGTTTTCATCCGGCAATGTGGCTCGCAAGTCGCAGGTATGTCATTGCACAGGAATCGGCCTGCGACGATCTGGCTGTCCGCCGAGCCCGTTTGAATAAGGTTCGGTTCGCGGAACTATTGATTCGAGTCTCACAACGTCCCCGCCAGCGGGTCTGGAGTCCGGCGAGTGTTTCGCTGGTTCAGGGTCACGGCATTCAACTTTTGCGAGAAAGGCTGAAACACATGCAACAAGGTCGTTCCAATCGCGTTCGCCAACTGGTCGCCGGTGCTGCATCGGCCCTGGGACTGGCACTGGCCATTCTTCCGTGGTCTGTCGGATTTGCTCAGTCAGGGAATGAAAGCAGTTCCAAGCAGACTCGGATCAAATCCGAAAAGAGTTCTGGCGGTGGTGCAAGTGCCTCGGCCTCATCGTCGGGTTCTGCGTCGGGCTTTGGAAGTGCAAGCAGCAGCGGCGGGGGTAGCAGCAGTGGTGATTCATCCGGAACAAGCGGCGGGTCCAGTGGCGGCAGTGGTCGTAAGTTCAGTGGGGGAAATTCAGGCGGAAGTTCAGTGAGTGGTGGATCCGCGAAATCGAATAGCAAGGCCTCCGTTTCAGTGAATGGCGGATCAGGCGGTGCTGCTGACGGGACGCTCGGCGGTCGAGGCGGAAATCAAATGAACAAGTCGTCGGAATCAAATTCGACGACGACCACGAATGGCGTTCAGGTCACGACCCATCGCGAAATGACTGACGAAGGTGAAGAGATCCGAGTGACAGCTCAGGAAAAACTGCGCGACATTCAAATCCGTCAAAGCGAAACCGATGGGATTGAAGTCTTCATTCGTCCTACGAAAAAGAATCCGGATCAAACGATCACCAATGTCACGGCAGCAACGGCGGATGAACTGAAGTCACAGAATCTCCAAGCGTATGAAGTCTATCGAAAGTACCTGCAATCCAACCTGAAGAAGATTCGTACGAATCAGGCTCAGAACAAGGACGTTGAAAACGCCGGTACTGAAACGGAAGCCAATCCCGCTCAGCAATTGATGATTAAGCACCTGCGAGAACTGCTGGAAAAGGAAGACCTTCCTGCCGCGAATCGTTCACAGATCGAGCAAATGCTGAGTGAATTCGAATAGCAGACTCGTCAAAACACCAGAACGCTGCTGATCAATCGCGGCGAAGACAGATGGGGAATGAAATTGAACCACGAAGGAAGCGGAGGTCACAGATCAGTGATCTCCGTCCCTCGTGGTTCAATCCTTTTTGAAGGCGATATCGCTGTCAACTGATCCGTTGTTTTAACGAGATCAGTACACGTCAGGAAACCCGTCTCGAACGCGAGTTTGAACAGATTGCACATCGATCTGAACTCGCCAGTTCTGCCGAATACTGACGGAACTCATGGATGCCGCTCCAGTCTTTGGAACGCTTGGCACAGTTCCATATTGTCCATCTGGCACACTTTCGGGTACATCCGAATCCGGATCTGTCGAGTGTGCCGACGTTGCGGATTGGCAAAACCCGAACAGTTATAAGGGTTAGTTTGCCGATACAACAGAAGGCTCGCGTTCAATCGCCTACGGCATATCGAAGGAATTGTGATGGATCGTCGTGAATTCTGCGTCAAACTGATGGGAACTGGCCTGGTACTGGGAGGTCTGTCCACAGGGTCTTCGGCAGATTCTGCCGAACCAGCGGCTACGACTCCAAAGTTGGTCTGGCATAAGACCTTGAAGGCCGCTCACAAGCTCGCCATCGAAACCGACAAGCCGTTGCTGATCGTGTTTGGGGCCAGTTGGTGTGGGTTCTGTCATAAGCTCGAACGAGAAACGCTCGCCGACAAGCGAATTGTGCCTGTGATCGAACGCGACTTTATCCCGGTGCACCTCGATTTTGATCGCGACAAAAAGGTTGCCAAGATTCTCGAAGTCGAACACCTTCCCTGCACCGTGATCCTCAGCCCAGACGCAGACTTGCTGCAGAAAAGCGCAGGGTTCACGGACTACAAGGGATATATGAAGATCCTGCAGGGTGCTCTGGAAAAGCGAGCCACGATTCAACAGGTTCAGAATCGCCAGCCGTAAATAAAAAAACGAGGCCCGACACCGTAGCGTCGGGCCTCATTGTATGTGAGCCGCGTCCAGCATCCAGTCGAAGCTGGCTTACTTGACACCGAATGTGAAGTCGCCGTTTTGCACGTCGACAACGATGTGGGCTCCGTCTGCGTATTCGCCCCCCAGGATCGCATTGGCGAGTTCATTCTGCAGGCGCTGCTGGATCGTTCGCTTCAGCGGACGAGCTCCGTAAACCGGATCGTATCCTTCTTCTGCCAGTTGCTTCTTGGCAGCGTCGGAAACTTCCAGAGTGAAGCCGTTATCCACCATCCGCTTTTGCAGCTTGACCAGTTGCAGTTCGACGATCTGTCGAATCTCTTTCTGAGTCAGTGGATGGAAGACGATCGTTTCATCAATACGGTTCAAGAACTCCGGCAGGAACTCTTTTCTCAAGGCCTGCAGAACTTCGCGTTCAATCTCTTTGTCGTCTTCATTGCCAGCCATTTCCATAATTTTCTGGCTGCCGATGTTGGATGTCATGACGACGATCGTATTCGTGAAGTCGACTGTTCGACCATGGCTGTCCGTCAATCGCCCATCATCCAGCAGTTGCAGCAGAACGTTGAAGACGTCGCGGTGAGCCTTTTCGATTTCATCCAACAGCAGCACGGTGTACGGACGCCGACGAACAGCTTCCGTCAGCTTGCCGCCCTCTTCGTATCCCACGTATCCCGGAGGAGCCCCGATTAGACGGGCGACGGAGTGCTTTTCCATGAACTCACTCATGTCAATTCGCACCATCGCTCGTTCGTCATCGAACAGGAATTCGGCCAGTGCCTTGCAGAGTTCCGTCTTACCGACACCCGTGGGGCCCAGGAAGATGAACGAACCGATCGGCCGATTCGGGTCCTGCATCCCCGAACGAGATCGCCGAACTGCGTTTGCAACAGCCGTAACCGCTTCCGACTGGTTGATCATCCGTCGATGGATCTGATCTTCCATCTGCAGCAGCTTGGTCTTTTCGGTCTGCAGCATGCGTGAGACCGGAATACCCGTCCAGGTACTGACGACCTTGGCGATGTCTTCCTGAGTCACTTCCTCGCGAAGCAGGCGGGGGCTGTCTCCTCCCCCAACCTGCGCGACTTTGACTTCTGCGGCTGCCAGTTTCTGCAGTGCGTCTTTCAGCTTCTTCTCGGCATCAAACGCCCGCACGAAATCGTCGTTGGAATTCGTCTTCTGGGCTTGGGAGAATGCCTGATCGTATCCCGTGCGCAGCTTTTCGATTTCTTCTTTCAACGGTCGGATGGAACTCAGCGCATCCTTTTCCACCTGCCAGCGAGTCTTGAGCGTATTGACGCTTTCTTCGCGGTCAGCAATCTGCTTACGCAATTCTTGAAAACGCTGCTTGCTTTCGGCACTGCTTTCCTGAGCCAGTGCGGCCGCTTCGATCTGCAGTCGAGTCAACTGGCGTGTCGCCTCGTCAATCTCAGCCGGCATGCTGTCCATTTCCATCCGCAATCGGCTGGCCGATTCATCGACCAGGTCAATGGCCTTGTCGGGCAGGAAGCGATCACTGATGTAACGGTCGGACAGAGTTGCCGCAGCGATCAGGGCGTCGTCCGTGATCCGCACGCCGTGATGCGATTCATAGCGTGGCTTCAGGCCTCGCAGGATCGAAATCGTGTCTTCGACGGTCGGCTCATTAACGAGGACAGGCTGGAACCGACGTTCCAGCGCCGGATCTTTTTCGATGTACTTGCGATATTCATCGAGTGTTGTGGCACCGACGCAATGCAGTTCTCCGCGTGCGAGAGCTGGCTTCAGCAGGTTTGAAGCGTCAACCGCCCCTTCGGCCGCCCCGGCTCCGACGACCGTGTGCAGTTCGTCGATGAACAGGATGACTCGGCCTTCCGCCTCCGTGACTTCTTTCAGAACGGCTTTCAGTCGATCTTCGAATTCACCGCGATACTTGGCCCCTGCGATGAGTGCTCCCATATCGAGCGAAACGACAGTCTTATCCTTCAGGTTCTGAGGAACGTCACCGTTCACGATGCGTTGGGCCAGGCCTTCGACGATCGCCGTCTTGCCGACGCCTGCATCGCCGATCAGGACGGGGTTATTCTTGCGTCGACGTGACAGTACCTGGATCACGCGACGAATTTCCTGATCGCGGCCGATGACCGGGTCGATCTTCCCCTGGCGAGCGAGAGCGACCAGATCTTTGGCGTACTTTTCCAAAGCCTGATACTTCTCTTCCGGGTTCTGATCCGTGACCTGCTGAGATCCGCGAACCGATTTGAGGGCATTCAAAACATCGGTTTCACTCACGCCATTCAGCTTCAGAACTCGCTGAGCCTGGTCGTCGACTTGAGTCAAAGCGAGCAGCAGATGTTCTGTGGAGGTAAACGAATCCTTCATCACATCGGCTTGCTGATTCGCCTTATCGAAGACCTGCATGATCGCCTGGCTGGCCCCGACCTGCCCCCCTGATCCCCGCGGAAGTTTTCCGAGGTCAGCATCAACGATGGTGCGCAACTGAGGGACGCGGATGCCGATCTTTTCAAGCAACGGTCGGACGATTCCCTGCTGTTCATCCAGCAACGCTTTGAGCAGATGCAGAGGAACCAGTTGTGGATTCCCTTGAGATTCTGCGAACTGCTGAGCGGATTGAACCGCTTCCTGTGCTTTAACAGTGAATTTGTCAGGTCTGAACGCCATGTTTTTGTTGCCGTGGAAAGATTGAGTGGAAGAATGCGCGGTCCCGGCGGTCGGGCTGAATGGTGGATGGCGTTAAATTCTGGTCTGACCCAATGCCTCACCGCGTACCATGAGCGATTAACCGGTTTAAGGACGTAGAATTTTTGGGTCGGCGCCATCCACTGGCCGTACCTTCTTTATCGATGTTCGATATTTGTCGAAAACCTGTCGTCGAATCACATCATCACCGTCCCCGGCTTTCACCGGGGACGGTCAATGTCAAAGATCAGCTCTTCTTTTCGAATTCAGCGTCAATCACGCCATCGTCCGGCTTTCCGCCAGCAGCGGGACCTGCCTGGGCACCACCATCTGTCCCTGGAGGAGCCTGCATGTGCTGAGCCAGTGCATAACTGGCTTGTTGCAATCCTTCGACAGCCGAGTTGATAGCCCCGACATCGTCACCCTTTTCGGCGGCCTTGACCTTTTCGATACTGGCTTCGACGGCCGCTTTCGACGAGGCATCCAGTTTCGACCCATGTTCTTTCAGCAGCTTTTCGATATCGTAGACCGAGGTCGATGCCTTGTTCTTGGCTTCGGCCAGATCGCGTCGCTGCTTATCTTCGGCGGCATGTGCTTCGGCATCTTTTCGCATCCGGTCAATTTCGGTCTGGTCCAGACCGCTGGAGTTCTCGATACGGACCGAATGTTCCTTGCCGGTTGCCTGATCCTTGGCCTTCACATTCAGAATTCCGTTGACGTCCAGATCGAACGTCACTTCGATTTTCGGTTCACCCCGGCGAGCGGGAAGAATCCCTTCCAGATTGAACTGATTCAGCATGCGGTTATCGCGTGCCATCGGACGTTCACCCTGGAAGACACTGATTGTCACAGCAGTCTGGCCATCGACGGCGGTTGAGAACGATTCCTTCTTGGTGACTGGGATGGTGGTATTGCGTTCCACCAGCACTGTCATCACGCCCCCTTCGGTTTCCAGTCCCAGAGACAGCGGAGTGACGTCGAGCAGGACCATGTCCTTGACGTCGCCCGAGATGATTCCGCCCTGAATCGCCGCACCGATCGATACGACTTCGTCAGGGTTCACACCCCGGTGTGGTTCCTTCCCGCCGAACATCTTCTTGACGAATTCCTGGACTTTTGGAACTCGCGTCGAACCCCCGACGAGCACGACTTCATCAATCTGGCTTGGAGACAGCTTGGCATCACGCAGCGCATTTTCCACAGGCTTGCGGCAACGTTCGATCAGGTGATCGACCATCCGTTCGAACTCGGCCCGAGTCACACTCATCTGCAGGTGCTTGGCACCACTGGCATCCGCCGTGATAAACGGCAGATTGATGTCGGTCGACTGCTGGCCGGACAGTTCCTTCTTCGCCTTTTCGGCCGCTTCGCGCAGTCGTTGCAGCGCCATCGCGTCTTTTCGCAGGTCGATGGAATGTTCGGCCTGGAACTTGTCGGCGATGTGCTTGATCAGGACTTCGTCGAAATCGTCGCCACCCAGGTGAGTGTCCCCGTTGGTGCTGAGGACTTCCACCAATTCGTTATCGACTTCCAGGACCGAAACGTCAAACGTCCCCCCACCGAGGTCGAAAACAGCGATCTTTTCGTTCTTCTTGTTCTGCAGGCCATAGGCCAGTGCCGCCGCAGTCGGCTCGTTGATGATTCGATCGACCGTCAGGCCAGCGATTTCACCGGCATCCTTGGTCGCCTGTCGCTGAGCGTCATTGAAATAGGCAGGAACCGTGATCACCGCACGCGTCACGGTATGACCGAGATATGCTTCGGCCGCTTCTTTCAGCTTACGAAGCACCTGAGCCGAGACTTCGGGTGGTGTGTAGGTCTTGCCGTGAACTTCGACCTTAACGTATTCGTTGGGGCCACCAACGACCTTGTAAGGGACGATCTTCTCTTCAGATTCCACTTCGGTATGTCGACGCCCCATGAACCGCTTGATCGAGTAAATCGTATTCTTGGGGTTCGTGACAGCCTGTCGCTTGGCGGGATCGCCGACCAGACGATCTCCCTTTTCGGTGAAGGCGACGACGCTGGGGGTCAGTCGGTTTCCTTCCTGGTTGGCGATGACTTTGACTTCGCCACCTTCCATGACCGACACCACGGAGTTGGTCGTTCCGAGGTCGATGCCGATGATGCGTTCTTGAATAGCCATTGGTGCTGGTCCTCTGAAATTATGGTTTGGTAGCTGGTTTTGAAATCGCTTACGAATTCGTTGAGGGCATGTCACAAAGCACTTTCTGGCATGCCAGTCGGTGTAGTCGTTCAATGAGCAAACACCGCGCCAACTCATGCTAATGTGGGTTTGAAATACTGCAATATGTTTCTGGCAATGGGTTTATGCGTTAATGAGCGAGTTGCGGCTTTGGTTCACCCAATCAGCCGCTGCCATTTTGGCGACAATGGCGTTTCGGGGGTGTTTTGGGGTGAGTGCCATTGTGGCAGTGGGCGGTTGATCTCTGATGAGGCTGTTTGAAAGTGGCCTTCACGCTCCTGCATGAAGATAGCCGTCGGCAATGAAACCTTCGATTGTCGATTTCGGAGGGGTCGGGAGGGTGAGGCGGTGAGGCTCCCGCCGAACCGGGTTTGGAGTCGGACATCACTACCAGATCACGGCTCGGCAGGAGCCTCACCGCCTCGCCCTCCCGCCCCAAAAAAGCAGCCAACCGAGGCAAGCAGGGCCACCGGGGCTACCCTGCTGACTTCCACTGGCACTCTTTGCGTTACAACTGAAACCCCAAAGCGAATGGAGTAAAAGCAGCGTTCCCGACTTCACGCACTTTGGCGGTGTGGCGATCACCCCCATGCAGGAGCCAGTCGCTCAAAAATCGTGCCGCGAGTTGGATGCCACACGGCCGGATTCTACCGATCAAGAGGACTGCGCACCGCGAGGCCCGGTCGGTTGAGGACGTGTGTATAGATCATCGTCGTCGAGACATCGGCATGCCCCAGCAGATCCTGCACGGTGCGAATGTCCGAGCCCGTCTCGATCAGGTGTGTGGCGAAGGAATGACGCAGCGCATGCGACGTCAGTGGCTGCTCGATCCCGGCCCGGCGCGCTGCGGCCTTCAGGGCCGTCGACAGCACACTTTCGTGCAGATGGTGCCGACGCACCAATTCGCTACGCGGATCGCGCGACAACTTGTGCGCCGGAAAGATGTATTGCCAGCCAAATTCGCGATCCGCGTTCGGATACTTCCGGGCCAACGCTGTGAAGCATTTTGCAGGCTAAAACTGGGATTTCCATGAGTGGAGCGGCGACGGCGACGCCTAACTAAGTTCTCTACTGTTCGGAGTACTTGACATGACGAAACCTAGCATTGATCGCTGTTGTCAATGTCTTATACTCCAAAGGAGTTGCGTCTTAAAGCCCAGGGTTGCTCACGAAGTG
>Ga0194055_10001524_pt1 | contig 18874 bp, 22 predicted proteins | sample SepL449m_MetaG_FD_155482 | JGI IMG/M metagenome (GOLD analysis project Ga0194055, IMG submission 155482) | Anoxic zone freshwater microbial communities from boreal shield lake in IISD Experimental Lakes Area, Ontario, Canada - Sep2016-L442-9m | ecosystem: Environmental > Aquatic > Freshwater >...
AGTTAGCCTCGATAATCTCACTAATCCTTTAGATATTTGGATAGTCTCAAGACTGCATCAAGTTAGTCATGAAATAGATTCTAATATGCAAAATTATGATATTCAAAAAGCCCTAAAGCCTGTCCTTGAATTTATTGATGATGCCTCAAATTGGTATGTTAGAAGATCTAGAAGAAGATTCTGGAAAAGTGAGGATGATAGCGATAAGAATGATGCATATGCAACCTTATATTATGTTCTAGTTCGGTTATCAGTGATTTTGGCCCCGTTTACACCATTTTTATCCGAAGAACTTTATCGGAAACTAACAGGCGATGAATCCGTCCATCTAGTGGACTGGCCTAAGTCAGGAAAAATAAATGAAGACCTCTTAGTGCAGATGGCCCAGATAAGACAACTAATAGCGCAGGGTTTGGCTGATAGATCTAGAAATAGTTTAAAGGTACGACAGCCACTTAAGTCTGTAGTGCTCAACGTTTCTAGTGATATTTCCAAGGATTTATTAGATATTGTTTCAGAGGAGTTAAATGTTAAGGAAGTTAAGCTTCAGGTAAATTCTGAATCTACAGATGTAAGTGCTGTCATTGATATGGAGATCACTGAAGAACTAAGACAAGAAGGAATAGTGAGAGAACTAATACGCTATATCCAAAATGAGAGAAAGCAGGCAGGTCTTGAGGTGGAAGATAGAATTTCCTTGCTAATTGAGAGCGATAGCCCCGAAATATTAGAGGCTGCAAATGATTTTGAGAAAATAATAAAAGATGAGACTTTGGCTGAAGAAATTGGGGAAGTGCCAGTTGATGCTCATGAAGCAGTCGTTAAAATTGAAGGTCTTGAAGTAAAAATTTATATCAGCAAATACCTAGTCTAAATTCGAACTTTGACAATAGGGGTCATAATCTGGTAGAATTGAGCAATAGTAATTTATTAAAGGTAAAATATATTAATGAAAAAAGCAGTAATAGTAACTGGCGGTAAACAGTATTTGGTCAACGAAGGCCTTACTTTAAATGTTGAGCTATTAAATACAGACGCAAAGACTCTTACATTCGACAGTCTTTTGTATTTTGATGGTGATAATGTAAAAGTTGGTCAGCCTATTGTTGAAGGCGTTAAAGTTACAGCTGAAATAGTTAATCCAGATTTCCAGGATAAAAAAGTTACATCAATCCGATATAAGGCTAAAAAGCGTGTACACACAGTTCATGGCCACAGACAACATCTCTCAAATATAAAGATCACAAAAATTTCCGCTTAAGTCCTGTTTATTGCCGATTTAGGGTGGTATAATTGTCTTTGAATATAGGGGTTATAAACAAAAATGACACAGGTAATAGCCATTGTAAATCAAAAAGGTGGGGTTGGTAAAACAACTACGACTATTAATTTGGGTGCTCAGCTTGCAAAAGATGGCTATAAAGTTCTTATTGTTGACTCAGATCCGCAAGGAAATGCAACCAGCGGTTTAGGATTAACTGGAAATACTTTTGAGAAAACCACCTACAATATTTTAGTTTCCAAAACTCCTATTGAGGAAGTCATACAGGAAACGTATATTCCTAATTTATTCATTATTCCATCTAATCCCAATCTAGCTGGAGCTGAAATTGATTTAAGTTCAATGATAAGTCGAGAATATAAACTTAAAGAATCACTTGCTTCTTGCACACATGATTTCATATTAATTGATTGTCCTCCTGCGCTTGGTCTATTGTCGATTAACGCACTCACTGCCGCAAATTCAGTCTTAATCCCTGTACAGGCTGAATATTACGCACTCGAAGGACTTAGTCAGCTATTGAATATTGTTCAAATAGTAAAACAGGGTATTAATAAAAAATTAGAAATATTAGGCGTAGTTATAACTATGTATGATAAAAGAACGTCATTATCCGAACAAGTATTATCTGAAATTAAAAATCATTTTGGTGATAAGGTATTTGATACAATAATTCCTAGGAACATAAGACTTGCTGAAGCGCCAAGTTTCGGTAAGGCCATATATGATCATGATAAATGGTCCAAGGGTTCAAGGGCATATAAGCAGCTATCTAAGGAGGTCATTAATCGTGTCGGCATTAAATAGTCATAACGCTCTAGGCAGAGGAATGGGTACGCTATTATCTACTGATTTTGATAAAAGTATTTTGCTTGACGAATCTGAAAGAATTCAGAAAATATCAATCGATCTCGTATCTCCAAATATTAATCAGCCACGTAAGGAGTTCAATAATGATTCAATAGGTGAGTTAGCTGAATCGATAAAGGTCCATGGAGTGCTCCAACCCTTGATTGTGGCGCCGATTAAGGGCGAGAAGGATAAATACTCGATTATAGCAGGAGAGAGACGCTGGAGGGCTTCTAAATTAGCTGAGCTTAAAACCGTTCCAGTTATAGTTAGGGATGAAAAAGAAGATACAAAATTAGAGATTGCATTAATAGAAAATATTCAGAGAGTAAATCTATCGCCACTTGAGCTGGCTAAATCTGTAAATGAACTGCATCAAAACTTCGACCTGACTTATGATGATATAGGGAAAAGACTTGGTAAGTCCGGCAGAACGATTGCAAATAATGTAAGACTATTGCAACTACCAAAGGAAGCTATTGATGCACTAAACAGCAATAAAATTACCGAAGGGCACGCAAGATCAATCCTTTCTCTAAATACTAATCCATCTGCCCAAAAAGAACTTCTAGATACTATTATAAAAAAAGGATGGTCTGTAAGACAGGCTGAAAGATGGGTGGTGGCTTATAAGAAACTTGGAGCTGACAATAAAACTGCACATGAAAGAGTTAAGACTGAAAACCCATACACTAAACAGCTAGGTAAGCGTATTGATGCACCAGTTAGCATAAAAAGAACCGCTAAGGGTGGAAGGCTAGAAATTGGCTTTAAGAATGAAGATGATTTAGCTAGGATTATAAAACAGCTTAGCTAATAAATTTCTATTTTTGTAACGGGCAGTATTCTAAGTACTAATTTTCCAATTACTTGATTTAGTGGAACTGGTCCAATGATTCTTGAGTCTTCAGAAACTGGTCTGTTATCACCACAAACATATATCTGATCCTCGCCCAACGTAATATTGATAGGTTGGCCTTCATTTGTTGTATAAGGAATTTTCGTAGTTTTGCCATATGGTAGTGATGTGTCTGGATGAAAGCCCTTCGGATGTTTATCGTCATAAACTGTAACGATACCATTGTTCACTGTAACTCTATCGCCGGGTAGAGCTATAACTCTTTTAACAAGCTGCTTGCCAAGTGAAGGAGCATTAAATATTATTATATCGCCAATATTTGGCACGAATGGGTGGCCTGTGATCCGAGACCAAGTTACCGGTAATTTCCAAACAATTAATCTGTCATTATTGATTAGGGTTGTTTCCATGCTTGGGCCATCCACTTGGTAAGATTGGAAAACAAAAACTATCAATAGAATTGCAGTCAATATAGAAAAGGCAATTATCCCGATGGTTGGAAGATTATTAGCGAATGAATGTTTTTCGAAGTCGTTTTTTATCTCATTATTGTCCATATACTAGATTAACTATATATGATTTTAGATTTTAAAGCATGAGTTTTTATTAATAAACAAATGTATAATGGTATTTAAGTATATGATTTTTAAAAAGAAAACACATTCCAAGCACAGTAACCAAGATGTTTTAATCAATCCTCATCGTCTAGGTAGAAATACTGTTAAACCAATGCAGTCTAAAGAAAGTACCGCAGCAATCAATGGGGGTACCAATAGGAGGATAGATGATTTCAACAGGCCGAATGGATATCATTCATCCTTGCCGAATTTAAATACACAAATTACTCCAGAAAAAATTCATAAAGATTCTAAACAAGAAATCTTTACAAGTGTTAATGAATCGACAGATTTAAGTAGTTTACTTAATAATTCCCAAACCAAGAGCCATGACAAAAAGCCCAAAAAAAAGAGAAGTAAACTGAAGATTATTAAAAATATAATAATCATGATAATAGTTTTGGTGATAATTTTATCAATTTTTTTGATAGCTACTGGTAAGATTAATCCAAGCAAATTAATCTTTAATTAAATATATGAATCGGATAAGGCGAAAAATAGTATTTTTTTTGCTATAATTCTATTAAGAAATGAAGAATCTATTTAAAAAAATTAAACCAATTTCCGGATTTTCTCATCTATTTCATTTTGGTTTAACTGTACTCCTTCCATTATTCGTGTTTATTTTTGTTAGGTTAGACTTTACTCAATTAGCAGTAGCATTAATTGTTTTAAGTAAATGGAGAATGTTTGCAGTCAAGCCAAGATTTTGGCCTGCTAACATCAGAGCAAACTCTGTAGATATTATTGTCGGTCTTTCGATCATAGTATTTATGTTTCACAGTTCTGGACCTGGATGGCAACTGCTCTGGGCATTGGTCTACGCTATATGGTTAACGGTGATTAAGCCTGCTCAAACATCCTTTCTTGTATCGGTACAGTCTTTAGTAGCGCAATTATTCGGTCTTATGGCTATATATAGCTGGGAGGGTGCCTCAGGGCTTGAACTAACAGTTATGACTGGTTTTGTTTGTTTTCTATCGGCAAGACACTTTTTCGATAATTTCGAAGAGCCTTACGCCCGATTAATGTCATACACATGGGGATATTTTGGGGCTGCATTGGCATGGATACTTTCTTATTGGCTATTATTTTATGGAACAATAGCTCAACCAACATTGATCCTAACGATAGTCGGGTATGCAGTAGCTTCAATTTATTATTTGAACAAAACTAATAAGCTTAATAGATTGCTTCAGAGACAATTTATATTTATAATGGTAATAGTAGTAATATCTATTTTGGTTTTTGGAATCTTAAGATTGGGCAGTAAAATAACATAATCTTAAAAGGGGGTAAATCAATGGGTGATTTAGATAAGAGTGGTCCTAGCATAGGCCGTAGGCATGAGAATAAAAGTATGCTTAATATGAGAAGAGCCAATTTATTAAGTATTATTTTATTTTTTATAATTACACTTGGGCTAGGTTTCCTTGGAGGCTGGCTTGGATCCAGATCTGAACTTTCCCATAACGGTACTGCAATTCAAAAAGAGGTCGTGTCTCAACAAGGCGATGTCATTAGGAACATAGCTCAGACGGTCGGTCAAAGCGTGGTTTCAATTAATGTCACCCAATCAAGTAGTAGTTCTGCCAACGATTCAATATTTGGCTTTCAAACCCAGCCAACTACCCAAAGAGCTGCTGGCACTGGAATAATCCTTACTAGTTCTGGATACATAGTAACTAACAGGCATGTTGTCCCATCTGGAGCTACAAATGTGAGTGTTACCTTAGCGAACGGCAAGGTTTTAGATAATGTAACCGTTATCGGTAGGACTAATAGTACTGACAGTTTGGACATTGCTATTTTGAAAATAAATAATACCAATGGTCAAAAATTGGTACCAGCTAATCTTGGCAATTCTAATAAAGTCCAGGTGGGCGATTCAGTTGTAGCCATCGGAAATGCACTTGGTCAATTCCAAAATACGGTTACTTCAGGAATTATATCCGGATTTGGAAGAAGTATTCAGGCTAGCGATGGCTCTGGATCTAGTAGCGAAAATTTGGATGGGTTGTTCCAAACAGATGCAGCAATCAACGAGGGAAACTCAGGTGGACCATTGGTCAATTTAAGTGGGCAGGTAATTGGTATTAATGTTGCAACAGCCGCATCAGCTCAGAATATAGGCTTCTCTATTCCAATAAATAACGTTAGTGGAATTATTAAAAATATTGAGAATACAGGTAAATTTGAGAGACCCTATCTAGGTGTAGTTTATGTTCCAATTAATGCTAGTGTAAAAAATAAATACAATCTTAGTGTCGATCAGGGGGCTTATATTCTTCCTTCATCGGTTACCGGTCAATCAGGAGTAGTTGATGGTAGTCCTGCAGCAAAAGCCGGTCTTCAAGAAGGCGATATTATTACAGAGGTTAACGGCAGCACGATTAATATGAATAATACTCTGACCTCACTCGTTGATAATTATAGTGTTGGCACTAATGTAACTCTTAAGGTGATTAGAAACGGTAAAAACATATCCGTACCAATTACTGTCGGCTCTATGCCATTAAACTAAAAGTCTGAACCAGAGCATTTTTAGAAATTATATTATACGAATATTCTTTAGCAATATTCTCCATTAGTTCATGTTGGAATATTAGACTTTCAGTAATAATATATACAGGCTTCGATTTTAATTCATTGACCTGATTCCAAAACTTTCTATATAAATCCATTCCATCCTTACCTGAAAAAACAGCAGTCTTTGGTTCATAACTAACTTCGCTTGAAACATTCAAGTCTATTGGAACATAGGGAAGATTACAGACTATCAAATCATAATTATCTTCTAATTTAGCAAGTAGGTTGGACTTAATTAGATTTAATTTTAAATTATATCTTGAGCAGTTTATTTTGGCCACATCTAGTGCTTTTTGATCTAAGTCATATAAATCGACTTTTTTGTCTGGCAATTCAAGAGCTAGGCTAATTCCTATACATCCCGAACCGCAGCCGATATCTGCAATCCTGGAAATATTTTTCAGATTTAATTTAAGCGTTTGACTAATTATTTCCTCGGTTTCTGGCCTAGGAATCAACACATCCTGATTCACAAAAAAATCTCTTCTAAAGAAATTCACGGAACCTGTAATATAAGCAATTGGAAGGCAATCTTTTCTCAGAAGTAGAAAATCGTCTAACTTTTTTAAATCATCTTGATTAAGTTCATATCCCATTTCAGACAATATATGGACTCTGGTTTTTTGTAATACAAATTCGAGAAGCATTAAACAATCTAGTCTCGAAGAACTTATGTTGCTATCTCTAAGAATTTTCTCTGATTTATTCAGCCAATCATTGATTGTTAGTGAGTAGTTCGTGTTCATAATTTTGTAGTTGTTCTATAATGTCATCAATTTCCCCATTGAGGGCAGCTGGAATGTTACTTCTTGAATATCCAATTCTGTGGTCCGTAATTCTGTCTTGAGGGAAGTTATAGGTTCTAATTTTTTCGGAACGATCCCCTGATCCTATTAGCTTGAGTCTAGATTCGCTCATTTTCTTTTGTTCTTCTTCTATTTTCATAGATAGAAGTCTTGATCGAAGAACGCCCATAGCTTTATCTTTGTTTTTTATTTGAGATTTTTCATCCTGACAGGTGACTACTATTCCTGTAGGAACATGGGTTATTCTTACGGCGGAGTCTGTTGTGTTTACTGATTGTCCACCATGACCACTAGCTCTATATGAATCAATTCTTAGGTCTTTCTGTTCTAGCTCTATTTCGGTTTCTTCAGCTTCAGGAAGTACCGCAACCGTAACAGTCGATGTATGAATTCTGCCACTACTTTCAGTAACTGGAATTCTTTGAACTCTATGAACTCCTGCTTCGAATTTTAAAGATTTATAAATGTCATGACCATTAACTGAGAAAATTATTTCCTTAAATCCGCCAGCATCACTAGGATTTTCACTGATTAGGTCAACTTTGAAGTTGTGAATCTCAGACCATCTCACGTACATCCTATACACTTCCGCAGCGAATAAACTAGCTTCATCACCACCGGCAGCTGCTCGAATTTCAATAATTACATTTTTTGAATCATTTGGATCTTTTGGAATTAAGGCATCATTAAGAGAATTATTTATTGATTCCATTTGAAGATTTAGCTCCTCAATTTCTTCCTTTGCCATATTAGACATTTCTGTATCGGAGCCGTTAAGCATTTCATGCGCTTGTTTAAGTTTTTCAGTATTAGATTTTTTCTCATCAAACAGATCTAAGATGTCTGATATTTCTTGTCGACGTTTTGCGATTTTGGGATATTCCTTGGATGAGAATATTGAACTATCCTCAAGTTTTAGGTCAATTTCAGAGATTTCATTTCGTAAATTTTCTTCTTGATTGTTCATGATACTACTTTAACAGGTAATAAAAAAAGGTCTAAATTATTTTTGACCCCTTGATTTATCAGTTATTTAACTGCTTTTAGTTCTGGTTTAGCTTCTTTAGTACTTGGCTTTTTACGGCTAGCTTTTTTAGCAGCGGATTTATTCCGAGTCTCTTGAGCTTTTTTAGCAGCTTCAGCGCGTGCCTTAAATTTATCGACTCTTCCTTCAATATCTACAATTCTTTCTTCACCAGTAAAGAATGGGTGAGAAGCGCTACTTATATACATCTTAACTAATGGGTATTCGTTTCCATCTGTCCATTTGATTGTCTCATCAGAATCAGCAGTAGATCTTGTTATAAATCTAAAGTCATTATTGATGTCTTGAAAGACAACTTGTCGGTAATTGCTTGGGTGTAATTTTTTTCTCATAATCAGGTCTGAATTATACACATCTGTTGGTATCTGGTCAAGTCTATTGATTATTTAAGTATTTCAAGATATAATATGTTCAATATTAATTAACAGTCTGGAAATTAAGTCCTCTGTAATTGTGACCGTGTAGGAGCATTATGGAATTTCAGACCGAGAAAGAAGGATTTTATGGCTAAAGTAGAAGTCGATATAAAGAAACTATTAAGTGCAGGTGCTCATTTTGGACACAACACTAGTAAGTGGCACCCTAAAATGGCGGAGTACATCCACAGTAAGAAAAACGGAAATCATATTATTGATTTAACTCGAACAGTTGAAAAGCTTGACCCCGCACTAGCTTTTATTACTGAAACAGTTCAGTCGGGTAGGCAAATAATGTTTGTTGGCACAAAAAGACAAGCTAAAGATGTTTTAAAGACTGTTGCCGATGAAACTAACATGCCTTATGTAACTGAGCGATGGCTTGGTGGAACACTTACAAACTGGCAAACCATTAGTGCTCGAGTAAAGCATCTTCAAGATCTAGAAGAGAAGATGGATAATGGTACTTTAGCGGCTAAATTTAATAAGCTAGAAGTTCAAAGATTCCAAGAAGAAATTGATGACATGAACATAACTTTCGGTGGAATAAAGAATCTTCACGGAAAACCTGGCGCTTTATTTGTTGTTGATATGGTTCATGAGGCAAATGCTATCAAGGAAGCTCGAAAGATTAACATTCCTGTAGTAGCTATAGCTGATACTAATGCTGATCCAAGCCTAGTGCAATTTCCTATTCCAGCAAACGATGATGCTATCAAAACAATTCAGCTTATTAGCGAATACGTAAAAATGGCAATTGAACAAGGTAAAAACGCTCAGAAAAGTGAAAAAAAAGATAAGGAAGAAATAGAAGAGGAAGAATAGAATATGGATTTTAAAGACATAAAAAGATTAAGAGAACTAACAGGTGTCGGCATGACCGATGCTAAGAAGGCCTTAGTTGAGACTAATGGTGATTTTGACAAAGCTTTACAGGCTATGAGAAAAAAAGGTCTAACAAAAGCTGAAAAAAGCTCTGAGAGAGAAGCTCGCTCAGGGATTATTGGAAGCTACCTTCATGATTCAAGAATCGGTGTTTTAGTAGAAGTAAACTGTGAGACAGATTTTGTTGCAAGGAATGAAATTTTTACTGAACTAGTAAAAAATATAGCTATGCATATAGCAGCATCTGATCCTAAGTTTGTTAGCCAGGATGATATTAGCAAAGAGGAAAAAGATTCAGTTAAGGCTGAGATGGTTGAAAAAGCTAAATTAGATAAAAAACCTGCTGATATGATCGATAAAATTGTTGATGGCCAAGTTAAGAAATACTTCCAAGAAAAGATTTTACTTGATCAGCCTTATATTAAAAATCCTGATCAAGACGTAGCAACTTATATTAAAGAAAATATTGCAAAATTAGGCGAGAACATTGTTGTTAAGAGATTTTCAAGAATGGCGCTTGGAGAAGTAACTAACTAAGAACTATAATATTAGTAGTGCTTTCTAATTTAATTTGAGGGTAATAATATGGATGAAAACCAGTTAACTAAAGATTTCGAAGAAAAAAGCTTGAAAGCTAAAAGTCATTTCATCGAAGATTTAAAAAAGATAAGAACGGGCAGAGCTCATTCTAGTATGTTAGATGGCGTACTAGTAGAAGCCTATGGTTCTAAGATGCCCATAATTCAAGTCGCAACTATTAGTGTCCCCGAAGCACAGCTTATACAGGTCACTCCGTTTGATCCAGCTACTCTACAGGCAATTGTGACAGCGATTCGAGATAATCAGTCATTGGGACTAAATCCGACTGACGACGGCAGAGTTGTAAGAGTTCCGATTCCGGCATTGAATCAAGAACGAAGACAGCAGATCGTAAAGCAGCTTTATGAAAAAGTCGAAGAAACTATGATTGCCATGAGAAACAATAGACACGAGGCTCTTAAGGCTGCAGAAAAATTGAAATCAGATAAGACTATGAGTGAGGATGATCTAAAAAGATTCGGAAAAAAAGTCGATGAATTAATGGCAAGTCTTAAGGCTGAAATAGATATGCTAGCTAAGTCTAAAGAAGAAGACATTGTCACGGTTTAGTTTATAAGAAAACATATTATTGCTACAATATATTTAGATGATAAAATCAGAAATTAATTCAAAGTCCCCGGTTCATTTAGGTTTGATTTTGGATGGTAATAGAAGATGGGCCAAGAAAAACAACCTAACTGCAATTGAGGGTCATCGGGCTGGCTATTTGAACCTCAAGAAGATTATTAAGATTTCTAAAAAGCACGATATTCAGTACATATCAGCTTTTGTCTTTTCCAGCGAAAACTGGAAACGGGGAAATGACGAAGTTAAGAATCTAATGAAACTATTTTCTTGGGTTCTTAAGCATGAAGTGAAAGAGATTAGTAAAGAGGGAATAAGACTCAAGGTAATTGGCTCGAAAATGCGCATAGGCAAAGCTTTAGTCAAGGCTATTCATGATGCAGAAGAAGCCACAAAAGATAATACCAAAGGAACATTACTTCTGTGCCTAGACTATGGTGGACAACAGGAAATCGTAGAGGCTACTAAAAGAATTGTTGAAAGTGGGATAGATCCTAAAGATATAACTCCTGAACTAATTAGTCAGAATTTAGATATGCCTGGAATTCCACCCCTGGATCTAATTATACGAACATCGGGTGAGCATAGACTTAGTAATTTTATGCTATGGGAGTCTGCTTATAGTGAGCTATTTTTTGTTAATAAGCTATGGCCAGATTTTAGTGAAGCAAATTTTGAGTCGATACTTAAAAAATATAGTAAAATTAAGCGTAATTTTGGTCAATAAATGAATATTTACTTACTTATATTAGCCTTAATTTTATTTGTCAGTCTTGTTGTCGTTCATGAACTGGGACATTTTTTGGTGGCCAGAAGAAATGGTGTGAAGGTCTTAGAATTTGGCATAGGATTCCCACCGAAGATTTGGTCTAAAATCACTAAAACTGGCTTTATTTTTAGTATTAATGCTTTGCCACTTGGTGGTTTTGTGAGGCTAAAAGGTGAGCATGATGGCGACAACAAAGAGGGCGATTTTGGCGCAGCATCGACTTATGCTAAATCTAAAATTATGGTTGCAGGTGTACTCATGAATCTACTGGCTGCTTTTGTTTTGCTTACAATTATTGCATGGGTTGGAATGCCTAAGCTTTTAAGTAATCAATTTACTGTCCAAAGTGATACCAAGGTTATCGCCAATAAAGTTCTTGTTACTTTTATTGAGCCTAATTCACCGGCAAATAGTATTGGCCTTAAGCAAAGCGATCAGCTTCTTTCGATTGGTAAAATAAATGGCCCACAAAAAAGCCTTAATGGGTCACAAGATTTACCCAATATAACTAAACTTTATGCTGGAGATAAGGTCTCCATAACATACAAACGGGGTTCTACGACATTTGTTAAGACAACAACCCTAAGGACCAAGAGCGTTGTTGTTCAGAGTCAGAAAACTAATAATCCAAAAGGCTACGTAGGCATAGAAGCTCAGCCATTCGTCTTGCAGCAATCTACTTGGTCAGCGCCAATAGTCGCGGCTGGATTAATTAAGCAATTTACAATTTTAACTTTTCAGGGGCTTTGGAATTTAATTTCTGGACTTGCCGCAGGACAGGGAAGTAAAGCCGCTGCACAAGTTACGGGTCCAGTAGGCATTTTTACAATACTAAAAAATGGATCAACTTTAGGCTATCAGTTCATCTTATTTATTATTGCAATCATATCCTTAACTCTTGCCATAATGAATATACTACCAATACCAGCTCTTGATGGGGGTAGATTATATTTAATGCTAGGATCTAGATTATTGGGCAAGAAACTTAACCCAAGAACCGAAGATGTTATAAATGGAATTGGCTTTTTGGCATTAATGGTTCTGATGGTATTAATAACAATTGTAGATGTTAAAAGACTCTAGCAAACAAGCTACTGAAAAGAACGACAAAAATAAAGTAACCTGGGGTCCTCTATGGGCTATTTCTTTAACCTTAGGAATATATTTAGTTACCCAAGTTATTGCTGTGATATTATTTTTTGCTTACTATTACTTGCTTCATTCTAATGGCAAAGAGTTTAATAATTGGCTCAATAAATCAATATATGCTCAATTCTTCTACGTATTAATTATTGAAATTCAATCAGTTGGCATAGTTTTACTGTTCTTAAGATGGAAAAAAGCTACAATCGCATCGATTGGCCTAGTTAAGTTTAAGGCAAAGGATATACTTTATAGTCTATGCGGTTTTGGCGTATATATTCTTATCTTTTATGCTACTGCTCAAGCTCTTAGTTCGTTCGTTAAATCATTCAATATAAATCAGCAACAAAATGTTGGTTTCCAAACAGCTAATAACACCACAGAGCTTGTACTTACATTCTTCAGTCTTGTAGTTTTGCCCCCAATTGCAGAGGAAATAATTTTCCGAGGATTTCTATTTGGTGGCCTTAGAAAAAAAATGAAATTTGTCTACGCAGCTCTTTTAGTTAGTGTGATTTTTGCAATGCCTCATTTGCTAGAAAGTCAAAGTGGTGGACTTCTTTGGGTTGCGGGCCTAGATACCTTTACTCTATCTGTTGTTTCTTGTTTTTTGAGAGAAAAAACAAAGACATTGTGGCCATCTATTATCATGCATTCTCTGAAAAACTTCTTAGCATTTAGTGTAATATTTCTAATACACTAAATCTCTTGATACAATAGAGGTTAATTATGAAATTATCTAATCTATACACCAAAACGAGAAAATCATTTCCATCTGATGAAGTGGCGTTGAATGCGCAATTACTAATAAAGGCTGGCTATATACACAAGGAGATGGCTGGAGTTTATTCATCTATGCCGCTTGGGCTTAAAGTCATGGACAATATAAGATCTATAGTTAAAGAAGAGATGGATAATCTTGGATCTCAAGAACTTGCTATGACCTCATTACAGGAAAAAGAACTCTGGGAGAAGACTAATAGGTGGGATGATGAAATCGTAGATATTTGGTTTAAGAGTGAGCTCAAAAATGGTACTGAAGTTGGTTTTGGGTGGAGTCATGAAGAGCAAATAGGCAGTATGATGAAAGAGTATATAAACTCTTATAGGGATCTGCCTGTATCCGTCTATCAGTTCCAGAATAAGCTAAGGAATGAAACTAGGGCTAAAAGCGGCATACTTAGAACTAGAGAATTTTTAATGAAGGACATGTATTCTTTTTCTGAAACTGAAGAACAGCATAAAGAATTTTATGACGAGGTTACTAAGGCATACTTGAATATCTTTAAAAAAGTAGGACTAGGTGATGATACATATTTCACCTTCGCCTCAGGTGGAGCTTTTACAGATAAGTTCTCTCATGAATTTCAGACAGTGACTGACGCGGGGGAAGACACTATTTACGTTAACAAAGAAAAAAACTTAGCTTTAAATCAAGAAGTATTCAACGATGATGTTTTAGACCTACTGAAACTAGATAAAAAGGATTTTATTAAGGTTAAAGCAGCTGAAGTCGGCAATATATTTAGTTTTGGAACTGCGAAAAGCGAAGAGCTCGGAATCTATTTCACCGACAAAGAGGGAACAAATAGACCGGTCGTACTTGGTTCCTATGGAATCGGAATATCACGCCTGATGGGTGTTATCGTAGAGTATTTTTCAGACGCCAACGGACTTGTATGGCCATACAATATTGCCCCTTATAAAGTCATTATCTCATCAATCGGCAATAGCCCAGAAGTAGTTAAAGAATCGGAGAAAATATATAAGCACTTGACTGATAAAAAGATTGCGGTAATATATGATGACCGAGACGTAAGGCCTGGTGAAAAATTTGCTGACGCCGATCTTCTTGGAATACCGCTCAGGGTTGTTGTCAGCGAAAAGAATATTGCCAACAATAAACTCGAAATCAAAGAGCGGATAAAACAATCGAGTGAGTTCATTAAACCTGATGATCTACCCAAAATCATCGAAAAATTAAGTACAAATAGTACATAAATCTTAAATCAAATTGTTTATTAATACCTAACCCAAAGAAGGAACAAAATTATGAAAAAAACTTATAATATGACAAAAGAGGGTGTGGCTGAATTAAAAATCGAATTAGAAAATTTAGTATCCCAAAGAAAATCAGTATCAGACCGAATTAAGACTGCTCGTGAATTCGGTGATTTGGCAGAAAATGCTGAATACAGTATTGCTAGGCAAGAACAAGAGAGACACGAGATCCGAATTGGAGAAATTGAGAATATTTTAAAGAATATAAAAATCATAGTTGCTCCTAAAAACAGCAATAATGTAAGACTCGGATCAACTGTAAAATTAAAGAGTCAGAGCGGTTCAACTAAAGAGTTCCAGGTAGTTGGAACAGTTGAAGCAGATCCAATGAACGGGAAGATATCTGATGAATCTCCAATCGGTAAGAATCTATTAGGCAAAAAAGAAGGCGAGATGGTAGAAATATCTACTCCTGCTGAAACCAATACTTTTAAGATCATTAATATTTCCTAGTCAAACATCTGCTAATCAGATACAATTAATGTAATATGGCTACACTACAAGAGTTGCGCGGAGAAAGACTTCGCAAACTAGAAGAACTTAGAAAAAAGAATATTAACCCTTATCCTGCAGACTCCAAAAAGACTTCGGCAATTAAAGTTATTTCCGAAAATTTTGATGAGCATGCAGGTTCTGAGGTTTTCTTAGTTGGTAGGGTGATAACTCTAAGAAAAATTGGAAAAATCGCTTTTATTGTTATTAAGGATGACTCTGGAAAAATTCAACTATTTTTAAAGGATGATAATATCGTTAATGCAGACTATAACCACAGTGAATTGAATTACTCAGACATAAACTTACTTGATGCCGGTGACTTCATAGAAGGCTCAGGAAAAGTTATCAAGACTCAAACTGGTGAAATTTCCATAGAGATAACTAAACTTAGGATTCTATCAAAAAGCCTTAGACCAATGCCAACTTCTTGGGATGGATTCACTAATAAAGAAGAAAGATTAAGAAGAAGATATATAGATCTAAATACAAATCAGGATGTTCACGATAGATTTGTTAGAAGAAGTAAATTTTGGCAATATACTAGAGAATATCTAATAAAAAATGATTTTCTTGAGGTTAATGTACCGGTCCTTGAGCATACGACGGGTGGTGCTGATGCTAATCCGTTCGTAACTCACATGGATGCTCTAGACCAAGATTTTTATCTTAGAATAAGTCATGAATTACCACTCAAAAGACTGATAGGTGGTGGATATGAAAAAGTATTTGATATTGGACCTAGATTTAGAAATGAAAATTATACTGATGAGCATTTACCTGAGCATATAGCTATGGAATGGTACTGGGCTTATGCAGACTGGAAAGAAGGAATGACTTTCATGACAGAAATGTTCAGGGATGTTGCCCAGAAAACATTCGGAACTCTAAAGTTTAATATTAGAGGTTTTGAAGTAGACTTGTCCAAAGAATGGGAAATACTAGATTATGGCGAACAGATTAAGAACCGATACAATATCGACGTTTTTAACTGTACTTTGGATGATGTAAAGAAAGCCCTTAGTGATAATAAACTTGAAGTCGAACAAACAGATAATATAGCTCGTGGAATAGATAAATTATGGAAAAATTTGAGAAAAACAATCGCTGGGCCTTCTTGGCTTATCAATACTCCTTTATTAATAAGTCCCTTGGCTAAAATAGATCCGCTTAGACCAATGACGGTTGAACGGTTTCAGCCAATAATAGCTGGTTCAGAGCTAGGTAATGGCTGGAGTGAGCTAAATGATCCAATCGATCAGCTAGACCGCTTTAAAGAGCAACAGGAGCTTCGTAAGGATGGAGATAAGGAAGCAATGATGCTGGACATAGATTTCATTGAAATGCTTGAATATGGAATGCCGCCAACTTGTGGATGGGGATATTCTGAAAGGGTATTTTGGTTTTTGGAAGGTGTTACTGCTAGAGAAGGTGTTCCATTTCCACAACTTAGACAAGAAGAAGATAATACAACTAAGACAATATACCCAGAGCTTTATAAAAATAATCAGGAGGGGTGATTTTAATGGAAAAAATAATTCTCGGGGCTGGATGTTTTTGGGGGGTTCAATTCTACTTTGATCAAATTCCCGGTGTCGTAAATACAAGAGTTGGCTATAGCGGTGGTCATGTAAAGAATCCGACATACGAAGAAGTGTGTTCTCACAATACTGGTCATGCTGAAGTTGTTGAAGTTGAATATGATGGCAATAAAGTTAGTAATGAAACTATTTTAAAGCAGTTTTTTAGAATGCATGATCCAACTCAACTCAATAGACAAGGGCCAGATATTGGGGATAATTATAGATCCGTTATTTTTTACACCACTGACAATCAAAAAAGTATTGCCGATAAAGTAGCTTTGGAATGTCAGAAAAAACTGAAGAATCCAATAGTAACTCAGATTGAGAGAGCCTCAGACTTTTATGAAGCCGAGGAATATCATCAAAAGTATTCAGAAAGAACTGGCAGAGGAATGTGTCACATTCCTTATGGTCCTGTTGCTTAGATAGAGTTAGTTGCTATAATAGTATCAATGAAGATAATAAATAAAATTTTTGGAAAAGAAGTAACTTATCCTGAGCTAAATAAATGGAATAAAAGCCTTGCTGGTATTCATGCATTATTTGGAATATTGATATTAGTCTTAAGTCAGAGTAGGGCTTTTCCTGTCACTACAAACTTTTTGACCGTGAATCCAATTCTATCTACTTCAAGTCACCCAGTTTTAGTCACTGCCCAGAGACATTTATTTGATGTTAGAATGGCCTACGTAATAGCAGCATTTTTCTTCATGTCTGCAATCGCCCATCTTATAGTCTCTACACGATATAGGCAAAAATATGAATCAGATTTAAAAATTGGGATTAACAAATTTAGATGGTTTGAGTATTCATTTAGCGCCAGCACAATGATGATTGCGGTTAGTTTCCTAACGGGTGTTACCGACTTGTCTAGCCTAATTATGATATTCACACTAATACTTGTCATGAACCTACTTGGACTAGTTATGGAGATTCATAATCAGACTACCAAAAAAACAAGTTGGATTAGTTATGTCATAGGCTGTATAGCAGGCATTATTCCATGGGTAGTTTTTTTGATATATACCGTAGGAGTCGAAGTATGGGGCGGTGGTGGAATACCAACTTTCGTATACTTCATTTACGGAACAATATTTGTAAGCTTTAATTGCTTCGCCATAAATATGTACTTGCAGTATAAGAAAATCGGAAACTGGAAAAACTATTTATTCGGTGAAAAGATGTATATGATATTGAGCCTAGTCGCTAAAACCTTACTGGCTTGGCAAGTATTCTTCGGCATTCTTCGCCCTTAAGGATATTAATGAAAAATGTGATTTTTGATTTTGATGGGACGATAGTAGATAGTCTTTATTTTATAATTGAGATGTATGAGCGATGGTATCCAAAAACACGGCACTTCAATCAATTGGAAATAAATAAATTAAGAGAAGAGAGTCTGATAAAGATTGCAGAGGAACTTCGGATTAGGCCATGGAAACTACCTCTTTTAATTATTAGAGGAAAACTTGAGATGAATAAAAAACTTGGACAAATAAAAATGATCCCAGGCATTGATAAAACTATTATAGAATTAAAAAAAAGTAATACTAATTTATTTATTGCGAGCAGCAATAGTCCCTCTAATATCAAGAAATATCTTAAAATTCATCATCTCAGAGATAACTTTACGAGAATATACGGCAATGTAGGATTACTAAGTAAGGCAAAAGTAATCTCAAAAATTATATCAACAAACAATTTGAATGCAGAAGACACTTACTATATTGGCGATGAAGTAAGGGACATTAAGGCCGCTCAAAAAGCAGGCATTAAAGTAATAGCAGTTAGTTATGGTTTTAATGGAAAAAAAATACTGTCAAAGCATAATCCAGACTTTCTGGTTGATAATAGCCAGGATATATTAAAAATTATTCTAGCCTAATCTGTTATAATTAGCCCAATGGCATTCACGTCTTACAGCAGATACAGAACTATTCCATACAAACCAGGACAAAAAGAGGCTTTTAAAGTTAGTAGATCAAAGATTGAAGATTTTATTAATTGTCCAAGATGTTTCTGGCTTGATAGAAGACTTAAAATTACAAAACCGGATACTCCACCATTTCAGATAAATAAAGCCGTTGATGAGCTTTATAAAAAAGAATTCGATATCTACAGGAAGAACAAAGAACCACATCCCTTAATGATTGAATATAAAATCGATGCTATCCCTTACGAGCATGATGAGCTAGATAATTGGCGTGAAAATTTTTACGGTGTTCAATATCTGGATAAAACAACAAATCTATTAATTTTTGGTGCCGTTGATGATATTTGGGTAAATAAAAAAGGTGAATTGATTGTAGTTGAC
>Ga0194055_10001528_pt1 | contig 18839 bp, 13 predicted proteins | sample SepL449m_MetaG_FD_155482 | JGI IMG/M metagenome (GOLD analysis project Ga0194055, IMG submission 155482) | Anoxic zone freshwater microbial communities from boreal shield lake in IISD Experimental Lakes Area, Ontario, Canada - Sep2016-L442-9m | ecosystem: Environmental > Aquatic > Freshwater >...
GTTACCTATGTCCCCGAACACCTGTTACCCTTGTGCCCGGTCTAAAGAGAAGCAAGCTGGGCCACCGTGCGCAATCACTCGCAAGTATCACCGATTCCAAAACGAAAAACTCCCCATGAAATCAATCACGGGGAGTCGTCGTAGATTATTGAAATCGCGGCGCAATTGCCGGATTGCCGAAGGTGGGACTCGAACCCACACGTCCTTTGGGGACACTGGATTTTGAGTCCAGCGCGTCTGCCAGTTCCGCCACTTCGGCTTGTTGTCTGGGAGGAATAGTCCCCCCGTTGGGCTAAGCATCATGGAGACTGATGCCCGTTCCGTCAAGCCTCTCCGAGTTCCTTTGAGCGTTCTGTCGCGGACTGGACGGCGTCCATCAGAATTCCCCGCATTCCCCCTCGTTCCAACGCATGCAGACCGGCGATCGTGGTTCCCCCCGGACTGGTCACGGCATCCTTGAGCTGACCGGGGTGCTGACCGGTGCTCAACACCATTTGTGCTGCTCCCAACAGGGTTTGCGCTGCGAGCTTGGTCGCGACATCCCGCGGCAATCCCATCCGGACCCCACCGTCACTCAGCCCCTCAATGAACTGATAAACGTACGCCGGGCCACTCCCGGAAAGACCGGTGACGGCATCCAGCAGCTTTTCCGGAACTTCCATCGCCAGACCGACCGTCGACAGCAGGCCCTGAACCAGTTTCCCATCCTCAGCCGTCGCCGCTTCTCCTCGCGAAAACGCACTCGCTCCTGCTCCTACCAGGGCCGGCGTGTTTGGCATCACACGGATCAGGCGGGACGAACCCAGGCCTGCCGACAATTTTGCCAGGGAAATCCCGGCGGCGATGGAAACGACCAGGTGCTGACTGGTGATCCCCGGCTTCAGTTCGGCCAGGACCCCTGCAATCTGCTGCGGCTTGACTGCCAGGAAAATGAGTGAACTCTGCGCAAGAACCGTGGCCGCACCTGCTACGACAGAGCCGCCTGTCTGCGACGCGAACCGGTTCGCAGCGTCGGCACTGACATCGCAGGCAACGAGGCGATCAGGAGTGATCGACTTCGCCTGAATAAATCCACGTCCCAGTGCTGTCGCCATCTGGCCAGCGCCAATAAATCCAATCCGCACGTCTGATGCATCCACAGTAAGTCTCAATCGATGAGCAAGAGTCAAAAAACAGGTCGTCGGTCAAAGTGACGGCGGCATTCTACACGTGACGGCCGCGAAAAGAATCTCTGGAACGGGGCTCTGAAAATGTGAGATCGTCTTGGGGTTGGCCAATGTCAGAGCAGTTCCTGAATCACCGTCCCACCATCGAGAACCCGCATTTCCGCTCGAGCCTGTGTGTCGACCCCCGCGAGTTCCGCGATCGTGGTCCCGACCATTTTCGGTGTGATCGCCGTTGTGACAGGATCCTCCGCATAGCGATCGCTGCTCCCGATGACTCGTCCCGGCTGAACGCCTCCTCCAGACCAGAGTGAGAAATAGCAGCGACTCCAGTGGTCTCGTGCTGCCCGTGAGTTAATGCGAGGTGTTCGTCCAAACTCACCCATCGCAACGACCAGTGTCGAATCAAGCAGGCCGCGTGTCCGCAGGTCGTCCAGCAAAGCAGAAAAGGCCCGGTCGAAAATCGGGCAATGCGTATCCTGCAGCAGTTCGAAGTTATAGATGTGAGTATCCCAGCCGAAATCACAGTTCGGCGTGATCGACTCGACGTACTCACTCCAGTTCACCTGGACATAGGGAACACCTGCTTCAACGAGTCGCCGCGACAGCAGGCAGCTTTGACCAAACGTCGTGTGACCGTAGGCTTCACGCGTTGCCTGTCGCTCCTGAGTCAAGTCGAAGGCCGCTCGTGACTGGGGGCTCGTGATCAGGCCATAGGCGCGCTGATAGGTCCGGTCCCAGGAAGCAAATCCCGCATCGTCCAGTCGCGTCAAGGCACCATCCAGGCTGGCGCGTACTCGGTTGCGATCGTGAATCCGATTGGGGTTCAGTCCGTCAAGCAGGTTGAGTGAAGGGATCTCAACATGACCCTCGTCCGAACAACTGACCATAAAGGGATCGGCCGCCTTACCAAATTTGCCGCCACCAAATCCCTCAATTTTCCGGACGACATCCTTGGGGATTCCTCGTCCGACCATGACAAATGGGGGAAGCGAATTCTTATGGCCGCGATGCTTTCCGACGATCGAGCCAAAGTTCGGCTGAACCGGTTCCGGTCGTTCTTCAAATCCTGTCAGACCGACGGTCCCGGCATCAGGATGGCCCGGTTGAGTCGTGACATGAGACCGAATCAGCGAGAACTGGTCGCTCCGTTCGGCCAGCTTCGGCAGGAGTTCGGTGAACTGGACCCCAGCAGTCTTTGTCGCGATCGGTGCAAACGGCCCTCGATATTCCGACGGAGCTGCGGGCTTGGGATCGAAGGTATCGATGTGACTGGGAGCCCCCCACAGCCAGACAAAGATGACTGACTTTGCCTTGGCGGGATCGGCGGCGTGCAGAATCCGTCCCTGTCCCAGCGCCAGAGCTGCAGGAACCGCAGACCCGATCTGAAGAAACGATCGTCGACCGATTCCCGCACAGGTCTTCGCACGAAATGAACCGATGTCGAACATGCACTTACCTTTGCCGTAAACTTCTGGCATCAATACGGGGTCACCACATCAATCCGCAGATTGGAGAGTTCGCAGCTATCCGTCGTTCCCAATTCTTTCAGCAGTATCTGCGAAATGACGAGGGAATTCGACCCCGATTTGACCGCATGTGTGGGGAGTTGAAAACGAATCGTCGCCGGGCGAGAGACCGTTGACCGGTCATTGATCCAGCGATTCAAGTCACCCGCAGGCTGATTATTGAGATCGACTTTCGTAACGAGCTTTCCCGCTCGCAAATCCTTGAGGTACGGGCTGGCCAGCGGTGTGCCGGAGCCTGACGGTTCCAGCTCAACCACGTCCAGCGACAACCAGAATTCTGCCCGCTCGGGGACTGGATCAGGAATTGTAAACTCAACAGTCCAGTCCACTCCATCCGGGACCGATCGCTGGAAATCCAAGCGAATCGATTCTCCCAAGTGACGGTGGCGGGCATCCGCAATAATTGTCTGGCCGTGGAATGCAGGTTCGACTTTGGCGATGTCCGTCCAGTCGGCAGCCAGTTCTCCCAGCCACGGATGAACAAAGACTAGCTGATCTCGATTCGCTGCAGTGATTGTTCCTCGAAGTTGATCAGCCTGCATGGCTGGCCGGTCGACCGTTGATTGAAATTGAATTTGACTGCAGAGTCCGCGCGGCCCGAGGGGAGCAGAAACGGGCTGGTCTGACTGACAAAGAGCGAGACGCTCGACATCACTCCATCCAACGGTCCGATCTCCCGCTGCCGTCGCCAACACGACATTTGTGGCTGTGACCTGTTTCACTCGCCCGAACCAGTCTTCGCCATTACGTAACGCAACACAATCGTCTTGCGTCGACGGCCGAATTTCACGAACAGCGCCGGAAGCATTGGTTTGACTGACGAGCAGGTCATCGATCCAGGCGGGGGCAGTGGAAGAAACGGTCAATGCGTGCAGTGAACCGGGTGCGGACGCGGTCGAGAGCAGCAGTGATTCATCAACGGCAAACAGCGTCCGATCCTGTTGAAGAATTGCAGTCAGGCAATGCCAGCCGGGACTGAGACTGACCGATTGCTCGTTGACAATACCAGCCTCCGCACCGCTGACACTCGCACGGCCATGTGAGGCGTGAAATGCCCACTTGGAATTGGCATTCCCCGTCACGAAGTCAAAATCGATCCGCAGTTGAGCGGCTTCAGATGGCGGTGTGGATTCGCCCTGTGCGACATCCGCGACAGGCTCATCAACGCGAAACCAGAACTGAACGCGTGACGTCGCGAGCCCTTTGGGAAATCGATATGTGAGCGGAGTCATCTGGGCCGAACATCGCAGGCTGCGACGTCCGCTGGCCGACTGGGTGTTCTCAATACGGACAGGGTCAATCTGCGGCGTCAGGGCTACGTTCGTGGTTTTCACATCCGCCGGCAGGATCTCTTCAAATGATTCATAAACGATGTCCGACTCCCCTGGGGGGACGCTGATCGCGGTGATCGCTGTTCGAGGAACAACGACGACTTGACCACGCCGCGTACGTAGCGAGACCTGATCACCGTCCCAGCGAACGATCTCGGCGGTCATTCGGTCACCTCCGAGAAACACGATCTGTCGCACGGGTGCATACGATCGAGTCAACCGGGGTCGTCGCGTGAATTGAACGGGAATCATCAAGTTCGAAAGCCACCGCCGCTCAAGCGGCAGTGCGAACTGTTCGGCCGCAAACTGCATCGGTGATGCGAAAGGAATGTGCGGTCCGCGAGCGGGATGATCCGACTTGCGAGACCGACCAGCGTCTGCTCGGTCCGCACCAGCACGTACCGACATCACAATGCCAAGCATCACGACACCGCAAACGCACCACGCAGCCGGCAAACACCGTTTCCCCACAAAACCCCTTTCCAGTAATTCGTTGCAGACTCTCGTCGCAACGCAGTTTGCGGCATCACAGGTTTGCTTTCAACTCCGTGCGACGGGGCGCCAATTTTGCTGGAAATTCAACCAGGCGAGTTACGTCGTGGGTTCCAGAGAATCAACCGCAACTTCCTGTTTTCCCGCGTTTCACCGCAGGCACGCGATTCCGCGACCTGGAAGCATTTGAACGGAATTCGCGATGATTATTTGAAAAAGGCATCGCAATTGCGCCAATGTCCGTTACTTGTCGGTCATCGGCCCCCAGGGTTCCATTTGCCGCAAATTCTTTTCCCCCAGAACGCGATAGCAGTCCGGGAGATCAAAACTTTTGAGGACTCCCGGGATAAACGATGACAGTGGCCAATGGTAGTGTTCGGTTTCTGCGACACTGGCCCACGATGTCAGTGCATGCTTTAACGTGACTTGGCGCACTTCGTCAGAAAGGACGGCTGCCAACGTGGCCGGGACCGTTCCCCAGCCGCTCGCGGCCAGGTGAATTTCTGTGCGGCCGGTCGACTTCAGCCACGCCAGAACTCGCAAGACGTCGTAGGCTCGCTGAACGGGATAGGGTTCACCAAGCATGATCGAATGTGCCGCGTAGAAATAGTCGCTACCGTACGGTGATAAGTACTGATTCGTGCCACAGGTGTCAGGTCGTGAATCGCCGATTCCGCGAACGTCAACCGCATAAAATTCCGTTCCTGGTTCGGCCGTGATCAATTCTTTTGGAAACGGGTCATCTCGCAATTCCACGTCACTCGACTGATGTGAGACGTAAAGAATGCACCGCACTGGGCCGACGGGTGGGCGTGAGTACTTCGGCTTGTCGTCGATTCGATAGACAAGGGCACGTACGCCCGGTTCTGTCTGGACTGCGTACGTCGTGAAGCTGGCCTTGGGGTACTTGCGGCCATTGATTGGTCGCAGAATGTCGTAATCGGGAGGGGACTCGGGGCGAGGTGGAATCAGGGCATTCAGGTGTTTCCGAAGCGATGCGGTATCGGGCTGACCACGCTTTACAGTCAGCTCTTGTGATGTCTTCTGGGTGAATGAAAAGAGAGTGGCTGACCCCAGGTCGGCCACTTGACCTTTGGGAGTACACCACAACGTCTGATCCTTCTCAATCACCAAGGTTGGCTCGACGTTTCCATTGGTGACGCGCGTCTGCTCATTGAAAAATCCATACATAGCTTCTCGATTTGGCTGAGTGTATCCATGTTCATTCGGACCAATGAACAGTCGGATGTTCTGTTCTGCACCGAGAAGTGACCAGAGTTTTTTGAGTCGCTGAAAGGTTTCCGTAGAGCCGCGAGCGTCGAAGTAGTCTTGTTCGGCAGCCATGATGATGACTGGCTTCGGAGCCATGGCTGCCAGGAAATCTCCATGATCCAGTCCCAGTTTCAGCACCAGCGGTGGACACTGTTCCGTATCAGCGGGAAGCTCGTTGTCAAAATTGCGGCGAAATGTCGTTACTGCGCAACTGGGGGCGGACATCGTCCAGCGAGACTCGACCCCGCTGAGCCACATCGTCATCGTTCCACCGCCAGAATTTCCGGTGATCCCCACATGTCTGGGGTCAACTTCACTGCGGGAGAGCAGATAATCGAGTGCCCGAATGCCGTCCCAGGCACGCCACGAACCAAAGAACTCGCCTACCAGGAACTGCTGGTTGCCTCCCAGCAGATGTTCACTCACACCCACCCCGACGGTCGACTTGGTGTGGTCATCGTCCAGGTATTGAATCCGCTCACCCTGACCGATCGGATCAAAGATCAGCACGACGTAACCTTGCCGGGCGAGGGCCTGTGCAAATGACTGATAGGCCTCAGCAGCTTTCCCATTGGAAGAATGCCCGCACGATCCGACGACACCGGGTAGCGGAAACGCTCGACCCTTCGGGACGTACAGGTTTGCCGTGACCAGAAAGCCCGGACGACTTTCAAAGATCACGTTTTCGATGCGGTAGGCGTCCCGTTCGACAATTCCTGTCACACGGGGTTTGAGTGGCGTTCGTTCGGGAAATGGACCAAAACTCTCACGAATCAGACCGCGCAGAGTTTCGACGTGGGCTTCCGCTTCGGCCCGCGTGGTCAACTTTGCCTGACGCAGTTCCGCGAGTTTTTGAGCTGCCGCGACCTTGGTACTGAGATGCTCCTGCATCATTCGCGGAAAGCGATTCAAAGGGACCACGGCGGGCGCAGATTTCTCTGCCGGTTGCCCCAGCAACCGATTTGCGGGTAATCCAACGATTCCCAATGCTGCCCAAGCCAGTAGATGGCGCCGAGTCAGATCTCGATGAGCGAACATTCCCACAGCAGTAGACGCAGGCGACGAGGTACTCATGGAAATCGTCCTCACACGGGAAACGGAGAATTCGGGGCGTTCACCACGATCGTGCCGACATCGCGTAACAGCGTCAAGTTGCAGCGACTTTCCCAGACTTCCCCAGAACGACGTCCCTTCTCATCACGGATCTTGTTGCGTTTTCCAGATCATGCTATAGACCGGTCAAAATTGCCGGAGTTCGAACTGGGGAAACGCCCCTGTCAACATGACTATGATTTGATGGAGCGAGAATACGATGAGTGCGGGGTTCCGCAGGGATGCGTGGTTGATCGTCGGATTGCTCGCGGTCTATCTGGGACTCGCTGCGGTACTGCCTGCCGCTGACGACGAAGTCTACTATTGGAGTTGGGCTCGACCTCTCCAATTCAGCTACTACGATCACCCTCCATTGACCGCCTACCTGATCCGGATCTCCACGGATCTGTTTGGGGACAGCATTTTCGGATTTCGTGTTCCCGCCTGTCTGGCGACAGTATTTGTGATCGCGGTGATTACTCACTTGTCGCGGCCTCGCTCGTTGCTGCCGGGAATTATTTTAACCCCGGTGTTCACGTTTGGCGCGGTCCTCATTACGCCCGACGCCCCGCTGCTTTGTGCGTGGGCTGCCTATGTCTGGTGGTTGGTCGAGGTTCACCGGCGATTGACTCCCGTGACCGAAGGTGGGACGTCCGTTGAAGTGTTGCCGATTCCGTGGTGGCTCTGGACGACAGGAGGGATCATCCTGGGGTGTGGGGTGCTGGGCAAATATACGATGGCGCTGGCAGTTCCCTCAGGGTTTGTCAGTTTCTGCATGGTCCGTCATCAATGGAAACGCTGGCTACCTGGATACATTGCTCACGGTGTGGTCTCGTTTGTTGTGGCGTCTCCAATTCTGATTCACAACATTCAGCACGATTTTGTTCCGTTGCTGTTTCAGTGGCGACATTCCATGGGGGATTCGCGACCAGGGCTGAGGCCGTTTGGCGAGTTCATTGGCGTTCAATTGCTGTTGTTCGGAACGCTCCCGTTCTTCCTGTATCCCTGGGTCGTCTGGAATTTCAAGAAATTATGCGACGATCCGCGGCTGCGCGCGTGTGCGTGTCTATACGTGTTGCCGATGACATTTTTCCTATACAAGGCGACACGAGCACCGCTGCAGGGGAACTGGGCGCTGGTGATGTTTATCGGATTCTGGCCACTCGCAGCCGTCTGGTATGACTCGGTAAAACAGTCCCTTTTCTGGCGACGATCGACCGCTTCGGCGTTCCTGATTCCGTCAATTGCCGTTGCGGTGCTGGCCGTCCATCTGATCCGACCGCTCCCTGTAATTCCTACTGAGGCGGATCGTATCACGCGGCAGTACCGTATGGACGAAGCGACTCGCGATATCGCGAGTACCATCCGGGCACGGGGCGAGTCTTTGCCTGTCTTTACGACGACCTATCAACTCGTCGCCTGGTTACGGTTTCATTCGCTGGACGGCCGACAGATCGATCAGATTTCGCGACCAAGTCATTTCACGCAGTCGCCTGAACACCTGACTGACGTTGATCGAGCCTACGTTGTTGCCGATCATCTGCTTCCGGCTGAGTTCATCCACGGATTTGATGAACCTGTGTTGATCGAGACGTTTCCGATTCGTGTCCGAGGCGACGCCGTTCGCGAGCTAAAACTGTTGCTGTACACGCGATCAACGATTGCCCAGGATAAGTCGCCGCGTCTGTCAGTGCTTGATAGCGAACTCCGATAGGAAATTCGCTGCAGCAAGTGGCACAGGTCACGATTCCAGAACTGAAGAATTTGAAGGTGACACTGGTGGCCGCAAGGATGTCGCCAGCACCCACAAGATTCGAGCCCGTAATCTCGCAAGAAAAAAGTCCCGTTGGCAAAGTTTGCCAGCGGGACTTTTGATGTATTACGATTTTGAGGAATCATTACTTGGGTGTTCTGGGATATCCTCGCTCCTGATCCTTACGTAGCATTTCATCCAGCACAATGGGGTGCAGATCTTCTCCACGGTCTTCGGCAGGAGTGTAGTGCCGGCGAGCCCATGTGCGCATCCGCATTTCTTCGATCGGATCGACATCGAATGAGCGTTCCTGGTCCAGGATCGACAACGAATTCACGATTCCTCCTTCACCGCGTCACGGCACCAGATCGACATTTAAAAGAACCTGTGGGAGCCAGTTCACTTCGCCCACATCGACGATCGTATCCTCACCCGAAAATCAGGCAACAAAAAAAACGCATTACCGACGTTTTTCTGCAAGAATCTTGCTGCTATCGGTGAATTTAGCTTGACGCTGGCGATTGCGCAAACTCGCCGGTGGCCGAGAAATTGCCTCGGTCCGAATCTGCATCACTCGATTTGACCATTCGATGTCCCGAATCGTCCTCGGTAACTTCGGCAAATGCCGTTTCCGAAATGCAACACGATTTACCCGGAAAAGTCAGCATTCGCTGATCGGCGGATGCGCCCCGCCTTCAGGGGAGGCCAGAATTGACCTGCTCCGTCCCGTGATTCGAACTAGGCTACAGGCATCTCCGCCGTACGGTGCCCTCTCTCTTTCCTCTGTCTCGTGTGAAGTGAAATGTCAGCCACAGCTTCGACTGAAATGACACTGCTGGATGTCACCTCCGACGTTTCATTACGCCGTGAATTCATTCGCATAATCGGTGCCACGACCGACCTGTTCACCCACTTTATTGAGACACGAGAGATCGACTTTCAGCAGGGGTTGCAGATTGTTGATCAGCTTCGCCGACACTTGCGAATGGATTTTGACGCCGCTGTGGGGTTGGCGGTGCAGCCTCTCTACGACAGTTATCCCGTTCGACACAGTGTTCAATCGTCGCTTCTCGCCATGGCCATGGGAACCGATGCCGGGCTCTCTGACGAGGACCTGCGCACGATCGGGGTCGGCAGCCTGGTGCACGACGTCGGGATGCTTCTGGTTCCGTCGCGCGTACTGGGAGAGGAACCGATTACTGAACGTGACCGGTTGGAGTTGATGCGACATCCCCTGCATGCGGCTGCCGCGCTGGAACGATTTGTCGAGATCGCTCCTGCAGTCCAGTCTGTCGCCGCACAAATTCATGAACGGCTGGACGGAAGTGGATACCCACACCAGTTGAAGGGATCGGCTATTCATCGCCTCGCTCGGTACGCAGGGGTCGCCGACGCATTCCTGGGGATGATCTCACCGCGACCTCATCGTGCAGCGCATGAACCGTATCGGGCAATCGAAGAGATCTTGTTTGCAGCTCGCCGGGGACGATTTGATGCCGGTGCTGTTCGAACTCTGTTGCGCGTTGTTTCACTGTACCCTGTCGGATCGTGCGTCTGGTTGAATGATGGTCGAATCGGACGTGTCATTCGAAGCAACCCGGAAGCGGTCGACAGGCCCGTGATCATCGCCATGAATCTGGAATACGATCCACCAGAACTCGAGCAGATCGATCTATCGCAGACTTCAGAACTGGCGGTCGTCCGCGTTGGTGAATTGAAAAGTGAATCACAGAGCAGCGATTGATCCTGCTGATGCAAGCACACGCTTTCAGACCGGCGCTTCTACGGAAAATGAGTGGCGCAGGCTGCCGTCTGACCCTCTCGCCAGCCAGAGTTGCACCGAAACTGTATTTGACGTCGAACGTCATCAATCCTGCAACTTGACGCCGATCGTGGCAAGTTCGTTGAAGCGATCCACGGAATCACGAGTCGACCAGGCGATTCCTCGCAGTAACAAGATGCGAAACAACGGATCGTCGAACGTCCACGAATAATGCCCCAGGATTGATACGAAGACACGTCCTTTGGATGGTTCCATAGTCCAGAAGAGCGGCTGAGCGGCCCCGTCTTCTAATCCTGTGGCCAGCACACGAATCTGGCTCTTGTCTCCCTGCATCTGCCAGTAACTTTCGTCGTGGAAGTGGACCTTGTCGAAGTGACGTCCGATCGGATGATCCCGGCCCGTTTCAAATCCAAGATCAAGCGGACCATGTCGGAATTTCAATCTCGCGGCGTTTGATGCCAGTCCGATCCGCTGCGCGAACGCAGGAGCTTCCGGCCCGGCCTCGACGGCCCAGTGGATGTAGACCAGACCTTTCCCCTTCGCAAGATGAGCGTCAATGGCTGCTGCCCGCTGTGCATTCCAGCTTCCCTTCTGGAAGAAAACGATCGTGTCGGCTGCGGCGATCTGCTGTTCCGTCGGCCACTCCATCGCTGTATCGACAGTGACTCCCTCGGCCCCGCGCAACAGTTCTGACCACGATTTTTGCCAGGCGGGATAGTCGTGTTCGCCCGGACCGTGATCCTTCGCACCCGCGACCAGCAGGATGTTGACGTTTTTCAATCCGGCGGCATCTTTCCCGCCAGGCGGATTTGATTCCGGGTTGGCCAGAATCGCCGCGACTTCGGCTCGCGTACGTGGCTTGGGCGGGGGCAACGGAGATTCCAGCGGCATTGATGGAGGTTCATACAGAAGGTATGTCAGCAGGTCCTTCATCTTGTCAGGCCCCAGCTTCTTCGGTAGACCTTCTGGCATGATCGAGATTGACGAATGCTTCAGTTCATCCACGGCGTCCCGCGCGACAATATGGATCTTGCCATCCTTGTCACCAATCAAAAGCGAATCTCCCTGAGTTCGGATTGCACCGGTCAGCACACGCCCGTCCTTCAATGCCACGATCGACGACAGGTAGTCTGGATTCAGGGCAAAACTTGGCTGAGTGACATCTCGCAGGACGGATGCGTAGTCGCGATGAATCAGGTTCGCGAGATCAGGGCCAATGCGTCCACCGGGCTTCTGTTCCAGATGACACTTGGCACATCCCGCTTCTTCACTGAAGAAGATGCGTCGGCCGCGGCCCCAGCTTCCACCCGCCAGTTCCGGAATCGTGGGACGAACCAGCGAAGTGGATTGCGCGGCAGCAAGTTCTGCCCACGGAAGAATCAGGCGATTTAGCGGCAGGGTTCGCTCGTCGGTCAGACGTTCCAGGTACCAGGCGACTTTGAGCGATGGCATTCCTTCACCCGTCGCGACGCGGAGTCGAATTGGTATCGGTTTGGTTCTCAGTGAGTCAAGGGGAGGACTCGAGAACTCATTGATGTTGCCGGTAACTCCGTCGATCGTTACTTCGGTAGATGCATTGAAAGTGCTGATCGAGATCTGAAACTCTTCCGCAGGCCATGTGTGATCCAGCTTCGCACCTGGTTGGACTGCAGGACGCGTCAAGTCTCGCACATCGAACTGCGATTCCATCGTCAGAGTTCCCGGTTGCTGCAAGACTTCCCAAAAGCGATCATCGTCCACATCTCCCACCGAGCATGCGTTGGCCAGACTCAGATCGAAATGAGGCAACCAACCGCTCCAGCCTGGTTTCGACGGATCCTTCGGCTCCCATGTGGCAAGCACACCGTTCAAGGAATACGCGAGATCTACCTGGGGATGCTGCGGGATCTCTGCTGGGGGGACAGCGGGGTTTGATCCCATGGCGACTCGCCCCATTCCCGGTAGCGTGATCGCATATTGCCCGGCATACGGATGAGGCGAGGTCGAGATGATCAATGTTCTGCGATCCGGCAGGACGCTGATTCCATGAACGGGTAGATTGTGTCGGGGCGCATTCTTCTGCATCTGGACGACGGCGTACCCAGGCCAGATCGTTTCGAACCGGTCACCTGCAGCCACATAGGCGCCATAAGTGATCTTCGTTTGTGAAGCGAGATCTTTCAGGTGAGCCGGGTCGATCGGGCGATCAAATGCCACGCGAACTTCACGCGGCCCGGCTGCCCAGACTGAAATCGGTTGCGGCAATGACGGTTTGCTGTACCGGATCTTGAATAATTTGCCGTTGCCATTCGGACCGCTCCCCCAGTCGGGACCTCCGCTATGACAGGCCACCACAAGGTCGCCCTTGGGAGAAATGCAGCAGTCGACCGTCAACATGCTCAGGCAGGCAATCAGATGGTTGCGCGGGACATAACTTCCCTGGCCATCCGGGATCAACTCGGTGCGATAGAGTTTCCCTCGCGATTCGCCCGTGACGAAGAGGTTTCCGCGCCATTCCTCCGGGCCAAACAGGGCTTCATGTATTGGTCCTGTGACTTCCTCCAGCGAAAAACTTCGCGGCTGATTGATGGCCATTCCACAGGTCGACTGATGCTGCGGACCGTAGTCATAAAGACTCGGTTGATCAGCAACATTGGGAAGATGCTTTGGATGTTGCGGTGGGAATCCGTAATGGCGGCCTTTTTGAATCAGCAGCAATTCATCAAACGGGTTTCCATTGGGGAGCCACGTTGCCCCTTCCTGATCGGTAACGAACAATTCGTCCTGTTCATTCGTGACCATGCCAATCGTGAACCGTACTCCGGTACAAAACGTCTCACGTTTTGAGAGATCAGGAAAGATCCGCTGGATTGTTCCGTTTTGTCCTTGCAAGTCGTAATGGGCACGTCCTTGCTTGTCGATGAGATAGGCATTGTCATACGCGGCCGTCCCCAGGCCAAAATAGATGGAACCATCGGACCGGATCGCCGTCCCAATGGCATCAACATTCTGTGTGATCTCTTTCCACCCCGATGCGATCACCTTTTCTTCATCGGCGATGTCGTCGCCGTCATGGTCGAGAATCGCCGAGACTTTCCCCTTGGAGGGGACAATAATTCCGCGAGATTTCGTCGTGCCGGGATTAAGCAGTACATGTCCTTCCGGAATCACTGCCATCCCGATCGGACCACGTAGCCGCCCCTTGCTGTCCCAGAACTTCTTGGCGGTCTCTTCGAAACCATCGCCGTCAGTGTCACTCAGCAGCCAGACATCTCCGTTGTAGCCCAACGCATACAGCTTTCCGTCGGCACGGTAACGAACATTGTTCATGTTCTTCAGGTCGACCGGGAGTTCGTGGACCGAGAATCCGGGAATCAGCATTTGAATCGGCGGCGGGTTCGCAACTGTCGCGAGCGGCTCTGCGTTGGGGCCGCCTCCAATATTCAGCGTCTGTGACAACTTGTCGCGAAGGGCCGCATGTTTTCGGGTGAGGTATCCGCGAACTTGTTGAGCTTCGGCTTCAGACAGGACGCGATTGTAGAGCACGACCTCTGCCAGATCGCCATGATAAAAGCCTCGCACAATATGCGGCTGGTTCGGTTCATTCGTATAGAATCTCGCCGCGATCGTGATGTCATCCATCGTCAATTCGACAGGTGCAAACTCACGCTCCCCTTCGAGTTTTCCATCGACGACCAGCCGAATCTTTCTTGCTTGCGGGTCTGCACTGCATTCGATGACACGGAGTTCCCCAAAACGACTCGGCGTTTTCAACAGGTTTCTGGCACCACCGAACCCGCGACCTTCCAGGTTGAGATTATCCAGTCGCGAAGAAAACGGTGCGTTCAGATCGAGTGTGAACCCGGATTCGTAGTCGCGTCGATCCGACTGATTGAAGGCCAATAGTCCGCGAAAGAACCCCAGATTCGAATGTGGCGCGGCGACGACGAAGATTGAAAAGGCAGTCAGCTTTTGCTGGATGCCAAGCACTCGCAGATGATCGTCATCACCGTCAAACCGGACAACCCAGGCGTCCCCGACCTTCACAAGTTTCGGTCGCTTCTCTGCGGTGGACTGCGTCGCCGACCGATGAGCGGGGGAGCGATCCTTCCATTCGGACAGAGGCGAACCTGACATCACTTTGGGAATCGCGGCAGCAGTGGCATTCGCATCCAGCCATAAATCCAGACCCGGCAATTCCGGAGTCCCTGGATCAGCGGCCCACGTACTACTTGCGACCATTAACGTGATGGCAATCAACCGCATGATCACTCCTCAACTCCCCGGCACGGAAATCAGGCCAATCAGCCGATACGCGTTTGCGTCCGGTAGCGAACAGGAAATCGCAGCGATGATCGTGCGTTCCAACGGGTTTTGGTAACACAATCTGAGTGCCACGTAAACCAATTGATACCGTCGCCACTTCAATCAAAAACGTTACCGTGATTCGTGATCGCTCTTCGAAGGCATCCGTCGGGCAAATGGCTTCGCAAGAATCTGGCCAATCAGCCATCCCAGCCCGACGACATACAGAACGGTGAAAAGAGACATCGGGATCGCGAAGATCAAACCGACCTTCCAGTTCGCCACGGTAAACAGTGAAAGCGTTTTTTGCTCCGGGTTTGAAAGCATCCCCTGGATTTGCTTTTTCAAGTTGTCAACACTGATCGGTGACGCAGGGATTACAATGGTCTGCTCCTTTTCCGTAAGCACGATTGCAGCTTCGTCTTCAGCCCGGTGATTGTGTTGTTCCCCAGCCTTGCGACGGATCAGATCGCCGCGATGAAATGTTGAATCAACCCCCGTCACATCGTTCAGAATGGATGTTCGATACGGAAAAACAAAGAAAACACACGTCTGAATTTTGGCTGAAACACGTCCGTCGTTACGCCAGAACGACAACCAGGAAACCGGCGCCGATGCAGTCATGAACGCCGGAACGCCGACAAAAACAACGAATCCGAGGAGGAGTGTCCCCACTGATTGCCGCGGAGGGGTGTGCTTGGGAGGTTTAGGAGGCATAATCAGTCTATGCAAGGGCCTCAACTTCAGGGATCGACTTGGATATTTTGAGACGCTGGCGATGGTTGCAAACGTCGACAGTCACCTCTACAACGGACATCGTCTTGCTTCTTTGAACTGTGGAGAATCTGATGGCCCTCGTCAATGACAACTTCCTGAAACTGAAAGCTGGCTACCTGTTCCCCGAGATTGGTCGCCGAGTCGCCAAATTTGCCAATGAAAACCCTTCCGCGAAGATCATTCGCATGGGAATTGGCGACGTGACCGAACCTCTGCCGACGGCCTGCATCGACGCGATGCATAAAGCTGTCGATGAAATGGGAAATCGCGAAACATTTCGTGGGTACGGTCCGGAACAGGGCTTCGATTTCTTGCGGAATGCGATTGCCGTCAATGATTTCCAGAGTCGTGGTGCGAATGTTGCCGCTGATGAAATCTTTGTTTCCGACGGTTCCAAGTGCGATACTGGCAATATTCTGGACATCTTCGGGGCCGGAAACGTCGTTGCCGTCACTGATCCGGTCTACCCCGTCTATGTTGATACCAACGTGATGGCGGGTCGCACCGGGGCTGCGGACGAAGCGGGGCGTTATGCGGGTCTGGTCTATCTGCCGGTCACCGCCGCAAACAATTTCACCCCTGATCTTCCGTCGGGGAAGGTCGATCTGTTGTACCTGTGCTATCCGAACAATCCGACAGGGACTGTTGCCACGCGTGAAACATTGAAGAAATTCGTGGACTACGCCAAGGCCAATGGAACGATCATCTTCTTCGATGCCGCCTACGAAGCCTACATTACTGACAAATCAATTCCTCATTCGATCTACGAGATCGACGGGGCGCGCGATGTGGCGATCGAATTCCGCAGTTTTAGTAAGACGGCAGGGTTCACAGGGACTCGCTGTGCCTTCACGGTCGTCCCCAAGGGCCTGACCGCCAAGACTCCCTCCGGCGAATCCATCGAATTGCATGGGCTCTGGAATCGACGTCACTGCACCAAGTTCAATGGGGTCAGCTACGTCGTGCAGCGCGGGGCAGAAGCGGTATACAGTCCGGCCGGTAAGCAACAGGTGCAGACGCTCATTGACTTCTATCTGCAGAACGCAGCGATTCTCTGCCAAGGCCTGCGAGATGCCGGGCAAACTGTCTACGGCGGCACGAATGCCCCCTACGTCTGGCTGAAAACACCGGGCGGGATGACGAGTTGGCAATTCTTCGATCATCTTCTTTCGAAGGCCAACGTCGTTGGGACACCTGGAAGCGGGTTTGGTGCAAGTGGCGAAGGTTACTTCCGCCTGAGTGCCTTCAACAGTCGGGCCAACGTGGAAGAAGCGGTGGCCCGTATCAAGCAATTGCTCAAATAGTCGTCGAAAACTTGACGCTGACGTGCTAATTTGAACTTCATTCCACGTCCTTAAATCCAGAGATCCATCATGCGGCTCGCAAAACTGAAACTGGCAGACAATTCCATCCGCGTGGCCCTCGTCGAAGAGGATGGTCGCCTGCGAGTCCTCGACATGTTGCAGGTCGAGAACGTGCGGACGCTGATGGATTTGCTCCATTCGCCAGACCCGATCGGTCTGGCGAAATTCCTGCTCGATACCAAAGCTCCGGCACTCGATCCGAAGCTGGTGACCATCCTGGCTCCGATCGACCGCCAGGAAGTCTGGGCTGCCGGGGTGACGTACAAGCGGAGCCAAGTCGCACGGATGGAAGAATCGAAGGCGGGTGCTTCGCACTACGACAAGGTCTACACCGCACCAAGGCCGGAGATCTTCTTCAAGGGGACCCCGAACCGCGTTTCTGGCCCGGGACAACCCCTGCGAGTTCGCGCAGACAGCCAATGGTCTGTCCCCGAACCAGAACTCGCCCTGGTCGTCTCCCCCGCTGGAAAACTGGTCGGATTTACCGTCGGAAACGACATGTCCGCCCGTGATATCGAAGGGGAAAACCCGCTCTATCTGCCTCAGGCCAAAGTCTACAACCAGTGCTGTGGCCTGGGACCATTCGTCTGGATTCCAGAAGGTCCGGTTGATCGTCCGGCCACGAAGATCCGCCTGAAGATTGAACGAGGCGGGGCAACGGTCTTTACCGGCGAAACGGACCTCGATCAGATGAAACGCGGATTCGAAGAACTGATCGGCTGGCTGATCAAGGAAAACGAACTGGTGACCGGTGCGTTCCTGCTGACCGGAACCGGTGTTGTGCCACCAGATAACTTCACGTTGGAAGACGGTGACTCGGTCAGTATTGAAATCACCGGAATCGGAACCCTGACGAATCCGATCGTGAAAGCAAAGTAGTCCTCGCGGGACGTGCTACATCTGAAGCCATCAGCCGGAACGCGCTGGCGTCCGGTTCCGTCAGTCATGACCGGCCGCTCGTTCCCGCAGATTCGCAATATCAGCCCTTGCTGACGGTCAGAATTCCGCTTCCAGTCAACGTAGACTGATTCGGTCTGAATGGAATAATGAGCCACCCGCAGCTTCGCCCGTACCTGATCCAACAGTCGCGGATGTTCCGAATTTTGCGGACTATTTTTTGGGGCAGCGCGACTTGGAATCCTGGTTGTTTCCGTGTTATTTGGGCCGCAGTAATTGACATGTTTTGATTCATGCGCCCAAAATCGAGACACGATCATCAACACGTTCCACCATTCAATTCGCACCCAGCTCTTGCGCGAGTCCTTGAAATAGGCGGACGCTTCGCCAGTATAGACGGAAATGGAAAGTTTCCAGAAAAGAAAGATTCCGTCTAATAATAGTTATTTGGCAAATCCAGCAACGAACCTGAGACATAAATGGCTCGTCCCGGTCGACCCCGCAAACATGATCCCGTTGCTGACGAAATCCGTCGGCACATCCGTAATGCCGATGATGGCGCAGCCGAAAAACTCGTTGCATCCACCTCAGTCGATGTTCCAGACGGCGAGAACTGCACACCATTAATTTGGGCTTCTTTTCACAATCGTCCAGCGTTATTCCAATGGCTCATTGATCGTGGCGCGAACATCGACCATCAGAATCGAAACGGATACTGTGCGCTTCACTACGTCGCCCAAGAAAAGTTGCCAAGCATTGCTGAAATGCTGCTAAATGCCGGGGCGTCTACTGAGTTACGTGACGCCTTCGGCAACACGCCCTTGTGGACTGCAGCCTTCAATGCGCGTGGTGATTTATCGGTTGTTAAACTGCTTGCGGAACATGGAGCATCATTCGACAATACGAACAACGCTGGTAAGTCAATTCGAGAAATGGCGATGATCTTCTTCCCAGACGAACTACCGGCGTTGACACGTAACCGTTCACACCCCGAACTCGAGAATCGATCTTCGCGCACTTCGAGGAATTTGCAAGATTCATCGGCATGTCGTCCTCAAGAGAAATTCCGCCGGAGTTGGCACGTGAGATGACGCCCGCAGTG
>Ga0194055_10001529_pt1 | contig 18820 bp, 21 predicted proteins | sample SepL449m_MetaG_FD_155482 | JGI IMG/M metagenome (GOLD analysis project Ga0194055, IMG submission 155482) | Anoxic zone freshwater microbial communities from boreal shield lake in IISD Experimental Lakes Area, Ontario, Canada - Sep2016-L442-9m | ecosystem: Environmental > Aquatic > Freshwater >...
GGGGGAACTCCGCTCGCACACAGTATTGCGCGCTCGAAAACCCTGTACCAATCAGAAGAACCTGTTGCATGATAGGCGTAGACTATCTAAAAACCGCGAAACAGCGGTTTGAGATAGTCAAGACGCGTTGCTCGCGCCCGGAGGCGACATTTTGGGCCCGGGCCCAAAATGTCGCTACAGCACCGCTTGACCGCGGGCAATCCGGTCGAGCGTGCCCTCGAATTGCGTTGCCAAGAGGTCGGTGGGAGCGAGTTCGCGCATCTCTTCGAGGCGGTAGCACTCGACGCGGGGCTCGCCCGCACCGGCCTCCTGCAGAGCGGCACGGCGGGCCGGTTCGCCGAGCCGACGATTGCGGTGATCGTTGTGCATCAACTCGAAGTCTTCGTACGAGCACTCAGCCGTTTCGAGATAGCCGGCCTCAATTGCAGCCGCGACGAGTTCGCTGCCCGTCGTCGTGCGCTCGACGACGATGTTTACGCCAGGGGCCTCGTTGTGAGTGGTCTTGCCATCTGCATCGAGGATCCAACCATCAGGCACCGAGATGTCTGCGACCTCGCCGATCGCATCGGGGCAAATCTTGCAGCGCCACTGAGCGTCATAGCGCCAAGGCGCGTCACGATCGAACCAGGCCTGCCTGTACGTGATGTCGAAGCGCCGGTCGCCGGCCTCCACGCGCGTGGGCCCGGGCCAGCCCTCACCGCGGAAACGAAACAGCGTCACCTCGTCGGGCTCAATGCCGTGTGCTCTAGAGAGATTCTCGGCCGTCGTCACGTTGGGAACACCACCGCAGAAGATCGTCAGGAGGTAGGGGATCTGGGTTTCGACACGCACGTCATGGCGAGCCAAATTTCGGATCGCAGTAACGTCGCACGGCTTACCGATCACCGCAAACCGTTCACCCGCATCCAGCAGTTGCTGCACGTGGACAAGTGGAGCGGCCGGGCCATAGCGCGACTGCGCCGCCACCAGCGTGCTGTCACCCGGTCGCGAAATATGTGCGTCCGTCAGCATCGGCTGGGTGGGGGAGGTGCGCACATGCAGCACCGCAGTAACCCTGCCCAAATCGAGCAAGAACTGTCCAAGCGTCGTCAAGACGCCACCGGCCGCAGCCGTAAATCGCACCTGCGGGTCCGCGGCCCAACCACGCTGCATTCCTCGCAGTGGACCCCAAATCGGATCGAGTCTGGTGCCCGCTTCGAGCGTCGCCGGGTCGGGGCCAATTGCGGTCGCACCAGGACAGACATCGACGAGCAACGCATCCTGTTCCGGCGAAAGCGGGTCGCCAAACTGCGGACGCAGATCGCCACGCTCCGAGAGCGCCATCGTCAGCTGATGAGGCGCGAGTGAGGTACAGATGCCACAGCCCACGCAGAGCCCACCATCGACGACGTCCTGCAGAGTCGTGGGCTGGCCGCTCATCCGAGCACCATCGTAGCCCGACTAGAAGAGGTCGCCAGGACCGCCGTCGTCAATGCCATCGAGTCCCTGATTAGGATCCTCGTCGACGCCATCCCACTGATCCATGGCATCGCTGGCACCACCGCCACCCCATTCGCCGGAGTCGATACCGCCGAAGTGTTCGTCGGCGACATCGTCGAGCGGGCCACTGAAGACCTGCACCGAGAGGTCTTGACCAGCGGCAAGGAGCGCCACCGTTGTGAGGCCACGACCAAGTTCGCCGGTTCGCATCTCCTGCGCAAACGGTGCGACGCCAGACCGAATCGCCGTGCACGCCTCCTCGGCCAACTCGGGCTGCACATCGAGCCAGCCGCCTTCGATCGAGTCGACGCCATCAGCGCCGCTCTCGAACTCTGCCAGCCACACGCCGCCACCCTGCGTCCACGTTCGAATGTTCATGTCTGCTTTCCGCCCGTGGCGATGGAGTAGCCCAACCCAATCAACAGCATGCCGACCGCACCGACGATCCAGGTGCCAATGTTCGGTGGCAGGCCCTGTGCGAACAAGAACCATTGCGTTGCCGAGCCGTCGGCCATCGCCTGGTTTTGGACCGTGCAACCGACGATCAGCGAGACGAGCGCGAGGTAGCCGCCGACGAGGATGAGCACACCACCAGCGAGCCAACGGATGATTTTCATGCGAAGGAGTCGTCGACCTGTGCGAGTGGCTTACGCGGCACGCGATTCGCGGTTGTGGTGTCCTCCCTGCAGTTACCGTTGCTCCGTACTGGGATACGAATCCTGCGAGCCGTCACACCGATTTGCGTGCCTGGACAGCCGAGAGCAACGCTGCTTCGACGCGCTCCGGTCCCTGCTCGACGAGCAACTCGACCAGCGCCGGCTTGCGCAGCGAGTTGCCCGGCTCGAGTCCGAGTTCGGCCTCCAGCTCGGCAACCCACAGCGCCTCTGCCAGCAGGTAGGTCTTCGACTTGTGTGGATCGCGGGGCGCGCGCAGGTACTCAAGGGTCACGACACCATCTGCATCGTCAGCCACCCAGATTCCCCACCACGGTGGCAGGCCGGTGAGCACTCCGGCGAGATGCTTCTGCTCCGTCACCATCACGAGATGCCGGAAGCGGCTGCGAAAACGGCGCTTCTGGCCCGGCAAGCGCTTCAGCGAATCCTGCGCCGACTTGATCTCAATGCCCGTCAGCACACCATCAAGCATCGCGGCCATATCGATGCGGCGATCGCCAAACGTCACCTCATCGACATAGCCAACACCGGTGGCGTCGAAAACGGCGTGGAGGTGGTTACGGATTTCAGTGTCATGCATCGCTGGTCCTGTCGGGGCAGCTTGGCATGGGCTTACGGGGGACACCACAACCGCGCGGATGTCATGTCCTCCCTGGTTGATCGTCTGAACATTTATTGCGCTGCTGCAGGGAGGACATGACATCCGCGCGGTTGTGGTGTCCTCTCTGCGAAACTCCAGCCATGGCTGATGAAGAACGGATTCCCTTCGCTTGGAATGACCACGTCAACGCATTTGAGTCGATTGCGGTTGTGGTCGGTGAACTTGTCGGCAGTGGCATGCGGCCAGCGGCGGCGTTCGAGCAGGCCTGGGTCGATCTCGATGTGCCCGAGGACTATCGCGACAAGTTCTGGCGCGTCGCCGTCCCAACGATCGCCGAGTACGCAATTCAAGAGGGTGGCGTACCGAGTCTCGCAGGCGTCGATCTGTCCGAGATCGATCTCGAGGAGGGCGACTTGCGCGGCTTCGACTTTACGGGAGCGAATCTCGCGGGGGCGTACTTCGCCAAGGCTCTCCTCGACGGCGCCAACTTTACGGGCGCGGATCTGACCGACACCGATTTTGCCGGTGCCAGCCTAACCGGCGCGATCATGCCGGACGGGTCACTCCATTCCTAGCAGCGGTGCTCGGGTGGCCTAGAAGTCGTCGTCGTCTTCGCTGCCGTACGTAAACTCGTTGTACTCCTCGGCAGACAGCGCATCAATCGCGGTGTCGTCATCGAGCGGATCCGGAGCGAGTGGGACGAGGTTGTCTTCGTCGCGTTCGTCGGGCTTCACGGTTGCCTCCTGTGGCGAGTGTGTGGGCAAGATCGATGCTGATCAAGATAAGTGTGCAGACAGCGATCCCGATGATGATGCGTTGAGTGTCCATGGTGCAGCGTCGGCCTCATCCACCGCATGCTTATGGGTGCAGCCCCGGTCGTGACCAAGTCGTTACCAACGGTTGCTCCAGCGAGCTCTACGGCGCAGGCGTAGCGAGCACTTTGCCCGGGTTCATCAGCCCGAGCGGATCCATTGCATCCTTGATGCGGCGCATCATCGCCATCGTCTCCGCATCGTGCTCGATGGGAAGGAAGCGAACCTTGCCCGACCCGACGCCGTGCTCGCCTGTGCACGTTCCCTCCATCGCGATCGCTCGTTGCACGAGACGATCGTGCAACGCCTCGGCCGCCTCGACCTCCTCGGCACTGGTCGGATCGACCACGATCGTGAGATGAAAATTGCCGTCACCAACATGGCCGACGATCGGTGCAAACACGCCCGAACGGTCAAGGTCGGCGCGCGACTCTTCGATACATTCGGCTAACCGTGAGACGGGCACGCAGACGTCCGTCGGCATACCTCGGCAGCCTGGGCGTAGCGCGATCGTCGCCTCGTAGACCTGATGGCGGGCCGACCAGAGACGCTTGGCCTCAGTCGGATCGGTTGTCCACTCGTAGCCCTCAGCGCCATGCGCGGCGACGACTTCGCCGAGCGCGGCAGCATGTTCCTGCACGCCCGATGCCGAACCGTGCAGGTCGATAAACAGCGTCGGACGTTCGGCCATTGGCAGCTGTGACCGCAGCACGACCGCGTGCATCGTGACTTCGTCGAGCAGCTCGATGCGCGCGACGGGGAGGCCCAGCTGGATCGTCTCGATCGCGGCCTCAACCGCATCGCGCACGGTCGGAAAATTGACGACGGCCGACGCTGTCGCCTCGGGCAGCGGGTACAACTTTACGGTCAACTCCGTGATCACACCAAGCGTGCCCTCCGAGCCAATCAAGAGGTGCGTCAGGTCGTAGCCAGCCGACGACTTGCGCGCTCGCGAGCGCGTACGCATGATCTCGCCGTCGGCAGTCACGATGGTCAACGACAGCACGTTCTCGCGCATCGTCCCGTAGCGCACAGCAGTCGTGCCCGATGCCCCGGTAGCAGCCATGCCGCCGAGCGTGGCGTCCGCGCCCGGGTCGACAGAGAAGAAGACGCCGTCTTCGCGCAGCCGCGCCTCCAACTGTCGGCGCGTCACGCCGGCCTCGATCGTGGCGTCAAGATCCTCTGGGCGCACCGCGATGATGCGGTTCATGCGCGTCAGGTCGATCGAGACGCCGCCGTGGAGTGGTGTGACGTTGCCTTCGAGCGACGAGCCAACACCAAATGGGATCATCGGCACGCGGCGCTGATTGCAGACGCGGACGACGCCCGCGACCTGCTCGGTCGTGGCGGGAAAGACGACGGCATCTGGCAGCACGGTCTCGTGCGCCGACTCGTCGTGGCCGTGACGGTCAAGCTCGCTCGCGGCGGTGGTGACGTGTTCCGCGCCGACGACTGCGGCGAGTGCGGCAACGAGTTCTGTCGTATCGCTCATGGGCGAAAGCGTAACCGCGCAGTGGCGAGGTCTTCGGGTGTGTTGACGTTGAACAACGCATCGAGGTCGGCCGGGACGAGGCCAGGCAAGGCCAGCAGGTCGGCCTCGTCAAGGATTTGGCTGGCAATCCGGTCGGGCAGTGCGTTCGCGCCCCGAACGCCTTCGGCCAGCAAGGCCGAGACTGTCGCCAGTACCGACGTGCGATAGACCGCTGCGAGCGGATGGCGGTGTCCGTCAGAAATCGGCACGACGGCATCGAATTCGTCCGTCAGTGCAGCAAGCAGTCCGCGGACGAAGGCGGGATGGAGGAGGGGCAGATCGACGCTCGCCACGAAGACCACGTCCGCGCGATCGCCGATCGCGATCAACCCCGACTCGAGACCACGCAATGGTCCCTCATCGGCGACGGCATCGTGGACACACTCGACTCCGCTGGGTAGTTCAGGCAGCACCTGATCGACGGCAGCCACAGCAACGACCGGACCGGCAACCGCCGCGCTCAGCACGTCGGCAACATGAGCAGCGAGCGGGCGCCCAAACCACTCGAGATCGGCCTTGGCTTCGCCCATGCGCGCCGAGGCGCCGCCGAGCAAGAGGATCCCGCCGGTCTGCATCACGCGTCGCCGCGGCAGACCGCGGCAAAGCCAGTTCCAATGCCATGGCCAATTGCCGTCGCCGAAGCATCAGCATCGCGCGCATCGCGCTCGAGCTGATCGGGGTCGACGCCGTTACGAGCGAAGAAGGCAGCCGTCTCGGGGAGCACCGTGCCGTCGAAGTCGCCACGGATCGCACGTGCCAGCGCGTCCGCGAAGAAGATGGGAGTCTCGGGGTGGCACTGGAACGCCCACGTCTTGCCGTGACGCAAGGCCTGGATACTGGTATCCGTCTCGATCAAGACGGTCGAATCGGCTGGCGCAGTAAAGGCAAAGGCGTGCGCGTGGAAGCTTGAGTACGTCTTCGGAACACCACGGAGTAGCGGATCAGTTTGCGCGGCGGGCAGCGTGCGGACGTCGTGGTACGCGAGCTCGTTGTCGCATTTGTAGACGCCGCCGCCGAGGACTTGAGCAAGCAACTGTCCACCGAGGCAGACGCCAAGCACGGGCAGATCTTGTGCCAGCGCCTCTTCGATCACGCCGCGCGCGCGGTGTACCGCCGGATCGTCATCGATCGGATCGGCGAGTCCCGGCAGCACAATCAGACCGTCGTAGCCGGCGACCGAGGGCACCTCATTGAAGGCCATGTGCGTGTCGAGCTCGGCGCCGGTGCCGTAGAACCCATCACCAATCCGACCGAGTCCCTTATCGACGTCGTTCTGCACGACAAGAATGCGGAGGGGGGAGCCATGCTCGCTCATTGCGGCAGGCTATCAGCCACTGCTAGGGTCGGCAGTATGAAAACGTGCTGCGTAATCGGTGCAGGCGTCGCGGGACTGACCGCGGCGGATAGTCTCGCCCAACATGGCGTCGAGGTTGTCGTCCTCGAGGCCCGCGATCGCGTTGGCGGCCGGGTCTGGTCGGACCGGCTTGAGGGTGGCGGTCTCGTCGAGCGGGGCGCCGAATTTATCACCGCCGGGTACGACGCCACCGACGCGATGGTCGAACGCCTCGGGCTCGCCTACGCAGGCATGGGTATTCGCTATCCCGACCGCGCCCTACGCCCCGATCCGGGTATCGACCGAGCCGAGGCGCTGCGCGTTGCCGCGCTGGTGGAAGCCGCCGCGACCGCTGCGGGAGCCGATGCCATGGCCGTCGACATTCTGGACGCTGTCGTTGACGACGCGCGTATTCGCGAGCTGCTCGCGAGTCGCGCCCAGAGCGCCTCGTCGGTGGCACTCGAGCTGTTACCAGCCGAACGCCTGCGCACGATCGGGCACCTGCTTGATGACGGCGAGACGCGGCGCGTCGTTGGTGGCAATCAGCAGCTCGCGTTGAAGTTGGCCGAGGGGCTCGGGACTGCGGTGCGGCTGTCGACGCCAGTGCTGCAAATCGACCATGCGCCAACGGGTGTCCACATCCACACAGCGGGCGGAGTGATCGAGGCCGACGCCTGCATCGTTGCGGTGCCGCTTGCTGTCACCGAGCAGATCACCTTCGAGCCACCACTTTCTCCGGAGCGCCGTGCCGCGATGGCGGCGATCCCGATTGGGCAGGCTGCGAAGCTCGCGGTCCCCGCCGATGAACCCGTGTCGGCTGCGGCAATCATGTCGACGCCCGGGCGCTTCTGGGCCTACACGTCGGCGTGTGATGAGGTCGGTGGCACGGTCGTTGGCTCGTGGGCCGGTGCCACGCCGGTGCTCGACCTGCTCGAGGTTGATGAAGGCTCCGCGGTCTGGACACGCGAGATTCGTGCGCTTTGGCCCGAGTTGCCCGCGCTCGACGTCGACGCCGCGAGCATGACGGTCTGGCGCTCCAACCGTGAGTGGACCGGCGGCAGCTACTCCGCCGTCACGGGCATTCCCGACGATCGCGACCGCCACCCAATTGGCGATGCGATTGGACGCCTTGGATTTGCGGGCGAGCACACGGCGCCACGCGATTGGACCGCCACAATCGAAGGCGCGATCCGCAGCGGGCAGCGGGCGGCAGACGACATCCTCAACGCACTTGGAGACGATCGATGAGCAAGGCAATTCGACTCGCAGCAACCGACCTCGACACGGTAGAGGCCGTACTGGAAGACGGGGCAATGGCCAAGACGGTCGAGCGCCTCAACAACGGCGGCGGGCTTTCGTCGGGAGTCTGGGAATCTGAGGCCTTCACCTGGGAGACCGACGGCTACCCCGTCGACGAGACGTGCGTGCTCATCGAAGGCACGGTCGAGTTCCGCTATCCCGACGGGACCGAGGAGTCCTACGGGCCGGGCGAGGCGTTCTCGATCAAAAAGGGCACACCGTTGACGTGGCACCAAGACGGCTTGGTCCGCAAGTACTACGTGATTCGCGAGTCGTAGCGCCTGTGCGCTAGGCGAACGGAGCGCGTTCGCCGGGCAAATCGATTGGGTTCGACCAGGCCAAGCCACCGTCGATACCGACCATCTCCACGCGACCCCATGTCCAAAATTCGGGCATCTCAAACCGCGCCTCGACGATGCCACCCGCGTCGCGCGCGACGATCTCGCCGCGATAGTTCCGCAGCGTGTCGCTCGCATTGACGCGGCAGCCATCCCAGGCCCCCGAGCGCAGAGTGATCGAGGCGGCAGGCGAACAGCGGACGACGATGTGGTCGCCTTCGACCTTGACCGCGTGAAAGGCTGGGCCGTTCGTGGCGTAGAACGCGCCCGTCCGGAGCGCCTCGATGACGGCTGTGCGCGTCCGCTCCTGCACGCGCACCATCGTCCAGCCAAGCCCGGCGTCCGAGCCCGACGGATCGGCAGCATGATGTGCATCGTCGGTGCCAAGGCCCGACGCGCAGCCGCCGGCTTGCAGGACCGAGTCCCACTGGATGTCGGAGAGCCCCGTGCCCTGCGCCTGATTCGACGAGCCATTCCAAATCTCGAGGCCAGAGAGAGCAGGCGCACCGAGGTAGTCGTCGGCGGTCAACGTGCTCCAGTGCGGATGCGCGAGAAAGGCAACGCCACCCTGCGCGACGATCCAATCGGCGCACGCGGCGATCGTCGGGAAGGCCTCCCGTGGCTCGGGAAGCACGTCGATACCGATCGCCAGTACCTCGGCCTCGAACGGGGCACGATCAAGGTGTGTCGACAACTCGCTGCCCGGGATCATCAGCATGCGATCCGACTCGGCGAGCGTAATACCCCAATGGTCGGTTATCACCAACACATCGCACCCGAGTTCCTCGTAGTGCTCGACGAGCACAGCCGTCGCGGGCCAGCCATCGGATTCTGTCGTGTGGCAGTGGAACTGGCAGCGCAGCCATTCGCCCGGTTGCTCGAAGGTATTCATTGACAGCGAACGTAGCAGGCGGCCGGCACCGAGCGAGTGGGATGCGCGGCTCTCGTTTGCCCTCTATCCTGTAGGCAATGGCTCACGACATCACACAGGTTTCGCCCGCCGAACAGGCTGATGCCGAGCGCTCGTGTGCCGACGTTACGACCGGCGAGGCCCGCTACCTGATGGCGCTCTACGACATGCAGCGCGATGGGACGACGGGCGACACGTCACAGGCGAGTCTCGCCCGGCACCTCGGTGTGTCGGCTCCGACTGCGCTCGAGATGCTGCGCCGGTTGCGTTCGCTCGGACTGGTCCAGGACAAGACCGTGCATCTGACACCGGCCGGTGCGAGCGCGGCGCTCGTGCTCAGCTCGCGTCGTCGCGCTGCCCTCGCGATCATGCAGGACGTGCTTGGGTTAGAGGGCGAGGACGCCGAAAACGAGGCTGCCTGGCTCGCGGCAAGTTCGTCACCGCTGCTCGGGCGGCATCTGATTTCGTGGCGTGCCCACGGGCACAGCGGCTCCTAAGCGCGAGCGTTAGACCGTCGCGGTAGCTGCCGCTCGCTTCGCAACCTCTGCCCGCACAAGCGGTGCGACATCGTTGCCGAGCAATTCGATGCTGCGAAGCGTTGCCTCGTGGTCGGTCGGTGCGGCGCTCAGTTTGAGCAGAAAACGCGTGTTGCCAAAGACTGAGTGGTAATCGAGGAGCTTCTCGACGACGTCGTCGACCGAGCCGATTAGGAGCGCGCCGCCCGGATCGCACTCGCGCTCAAAGTGGTCGCGCCCACGTGGTGCCCAACCGCGCTCGCGTCCGATCACGTTCATCATCGCGTTGTACGTGGGGTAGACGAGATCGCGGGCCTCTTGGGATGTTTCGGCGACAAAGCCGTGGGCGTTGATCCCGAGTTGGAGCGTGGCCGGGTCGTTGCCGTACTCGCCCCAGGCCTGGCGGTAGAGGCGCGTCATCGGCTCGAACTGTGCGTACTCGCCACCGATGATTGCCAGCGCCAATGGCAGTTCGAGCGCCGCCGCGCGGACGGCGGATTGGGGCGTGCCGCCAATCGCGAGCCAGATGGGCAGCTCGTCTTGGAAGGGGCGAGGGAAGACGTCGCGACCATCGATCGACGGACGGTGTACGCCCTGCCAGGTGACGGTCTGGCTTTCGCGGAGTGTCAAAAGCAGATCGAGTTTCTCGGTAAAGATCTCGTCGTATTGGCTGAGGTCTTGCCCGAAGAGGGGGAACGACTCGATAAACGACCCGCGCCCAGCCATGATCTCGGCGCGTCCCTCAGAGATCTGGTCGATCGTTGCGAATTGCTGAAAGACGCGCACCGGATCTTCTGAGCCGAGCACGGTGACGCCACTCGAGAGGCGAATCCGCTCGGTGCGTGATGCAGCGGCAGCCAGCACGGTGGTGGGCGACGAGATCGAGAAGTCGGCGCGGTGGTGTTCGCCGAGCGCAATCACGTCGAGCCCAACCCTGTCGGCCAGTTCAATCTCATCAAGCAGATTACGGATCCGTAGGCCCTGGTCGATGCGTGCGCCAGTGGCGGCGTCGGGCATCGAGTCACCAAAGTTGTAGAGACCGATCTGCATGACGATGACAACGCAAGGCGGCCTGCAGATAGTCCCATCGCGCAAGGCGACATTTTGGGCCCGGGCCCAAAATGTCGCCTTGCGCTTCGTATCGTGAAACCACTCCTCGCGAGGCCAGTATCCGCCTCAGCGTGACGAATACGTATTCGTCACGCACACGTCACACGTTTGTCACACGCCGTCTGTCAGCGTTGCGAGTGTTGCCGTGAACTCGTCGACGATAGTTGCGTGCTCGGGCTTCATCAGCGTCGAGCGCAGTACGGTCACTGTTGGCTGGTCGGCTTGGAGGCCAAGGTCGGTGGCATTGACGATGAGTTTCGCAACGTGCCAGCCGCGCTTGGCAAGTTGTTGGAAGGCGATGTCAGTCGCCGCACTGACCACACTTGCAACGGTGCCGGCCGGATGCCAGCAGACGATGTCGAGGTCGGGCTCGAGCACGAGAGTCCAGCCGTCGAGGTGGCGGATCTGTTCGGCGAGCGCGAGAGCAGCCGAGCGAGCACCAGCGAGATGGCTACCGAGTCCCTCGCGTGTCAATGGCACCGCCCGCAGCGTCGCCCAGAGAGCGGCGGCAGCGGCACCAGAGCGCGAACACTCGAGGCTGACCTCGCCCGGGTGGAGTTCGTCGCTCGTGAAGTACGTGTACGGCGAGTCGTGTTTGTAGAGCCGCCCGACGCTCGGGTCGCGGAAGACGATGCAACCACACCCGTACGGCTGGAGGCCGTGCTTATGCGGATCGATGGCGATCGAATCGGCACGGGCGAGAGCGTCAAATGGGCCGCTGGCAACGCCGGGCGTGCGGCCGTCGGCGAGGATTGCAAAGAAGCCGCCGTAGGCAGCATCAACGTGCAGGCGGGCTGCGTATTCCTCGCAGAGGTCGGCGATGCGGTCGATCGGATCGAGGACGCCGAGTCCTGTCGAACCAAGCGTCGCGACGACGGTTCCGACGCCGCCGAGCTGCAGGCGCTCTTCGAGCGCAGCCAGGTCGAGCGTGCCGTGTGCGGTGGCGGGGACAGTCTCGTGCCGAGCACCGACTACCTCGGAGATGCGCGCGTGTGTGTAGTGCGCCTGTGCGCTCGACAGCACGACCTTGTCAGGGTGAAGGCTGCGCGCGACCCACAGCGCCTCGAGGTTCGCGATCGTGCCCGACGCTGTCAGATGCGAAAGGTGCGTCTCCTGGTGCAACATCCGCGCAATCTGATCGACCGCCTCCTGCTCGAGGTGCGCGGTCGCTGGCCCACCATCGAAGGCGTGATTATTGGAGTTGAGCAGCATCGCCATCGCGTAGCCCGCCCACGCCACTGGGTGTGGGGGTTTGAGCATCTGGCCGAGGTACTGCGGATCTGCGAACGGATACGACTGCCCAAGTCGATCGGCCAACGCGTCGAGTGCTTCGATCCACTCAGCTGGCAGCTCGCCGCCGTCGTGCGTGAGCGATGCAAGTGGCAGCAACTGGGCACCACGTTGATGCAGACGAGCGATCTGGTCGGGTGGAAGCTGAGGCTCAGACACCGACACAATCGTACGCGATGCGACATTTTGGGCCCGGGCCCAAAATGTCGCCTCTGCCAGATCGGCTGCCGTCGATCGACTCTCGTTTGGTCGCGGCCTGTAGCATGGCGCGGTGACTCCAGACATCCCAGACGACGTTCGTGCGCGCGACTTGGTCGGGCACGGATCCGAGCCGCCGCAATGCGGCTGGCCGGGTGGAGCGACGGTTGCCGTCAATCTCGTTGTGGTTTACGAAGAGGGCTCCGAAGCCTCCGTGCTCTGGGGTGACGAACGCAACGAGGGCTGGGGCGAGTACGCGGGGGAGGGACCCCAACCGCCTCGACGCGACCTCGGCAACGAGGGGCACTACGAGTACGGGAGTCGAGCGGGGATCTGGCGTCTCGCCCGCATCATCGACGAGGCCGGCGTGCCCGCCACGATCTCGGCAACCGCGACGGCGCTCGAACTCAACCCCGCGGTCGCCACGTGGATGAATGACCGCGAGCACGATCTGCTCGGGCACGGCTGGCGCTGGCTGCCGCCGTGGAGCATGGACGAATCAACAGAGCGCGAGCACCTTGGCTACGCCATCGAGACGTACGAGCGGGTCTGTGGTCGACGCCCACTCGGCTGGAATAGTCCGTACTCGGCCAGCGACGCTACGCGGAGGCTATTGCTCGACGATGGCGGATTTCTCTACGACTCAGACCCCTGCTCGGACGACCTGCCCTATTACGCCTCCTGCGAAGGTCGCCAAATGCTGGTCGTCCCGTACTCCAAGACCTACAACGACAGTCGCTATCTCGCGAGCCCAGGCTTCGCGAGCCCGCGGGACCATCTCGAGTTGATGACGATGGGTCTCGACCAACTCGTCAGTGAGCAACGCGCCGCGATGATGACTGTGGTCGTCCATGCGCGGTGGACGGGGCAGGCGGCTCGCGCGGCCGCACTCCAGGCATTCCTCGACCACGCGACGAAACTTCCGAGCGTGACCTTTATGCGTCGCGACGACATCGCGCGCTGGTGGCTCGATACGGTTCCCGCCAGCTGAGGCGCCTGAGCCGTATGCTCCACCTCTATGTTCCGTAACTCGTTTCCGCGCCTTGAGCCCGTCAGCCCCGACGGTCTCGCCACCATCGAGCGTGGTTGGATGCGGCTCGTGTCCGAGATCGGTGTGCGCTTCGATCATCCAGAAGCTGTGCGGATCCTGGTAGACGCCGGGCAACGGGCCGAAGGCGACATCGTGTTCTTCGACCCCGAATGGGTTCTCGAGCAGGTTGCAAAGGTGCCGTCGGAATTTACGCTGTGTGCCCGTAACGCTGCCAACGACATCCAAATCGGCGGAGACCAGATGGTCTTCCTGCCGGTGCAGGGTCCGCCGTTTGTCCGTCGCGGCCTCGAGCGGCGCGATGGGACACTCGCCGACTTCGACGACTTTTGTCGGCTGGCCCAGACGCTGCCCGATTTTGATCTGGTCGGCAGCCTGCCGTGCGAACCAAACGACATTCCACTCGACTCGCGCCACCTCGACATGGTCCGCAGCATCGCGATGCTGAGCGACAAGCCACTCGGCGGCGGCGCAGTATCCGTCGATGCCGCAGAGGACGCACTGGCGATGGCGCGCATTATCTTTGGCGATCGCATGGACCGTGAGGTCTGCGTCTACACAAACATCAACGTCAATTCGCCGCTGGTGTACGACAGTCGCATGCTCGACGCGCTGATGATCTATGCCCGCGTTGGACAGCCCGTCTTCATCGTGCCCTTTCTCTTGATGGGTGCGATGGCACCAGCCAGCACGATCTCTGCACTCGCCCAGCAATTTGCTGAAGCGCTGACCGGAATTGCTCTGATGCAGGCGATCAATCCCGGTTGCCCCGCGGTGCTTGGGTCGTTTCTTTCGACGACGGACATGAAGAACGGTTCGCCGGCTTTTGGCGGTCCCGAATCTCATTTTGGCCTGCTCGTTTCGGGGCAGCTCGCGCGCCGCTACAACCTGCCGTGGCGGGCGGGTGGCGGGTCCCTCACGACGAGTCCGGTTCCCGATGCGCAGGCGGCGTTCGAAGGTATGAACACGATGCAGGCCGCATTCCTCGCGGGAGCCAACATCGTCATGCACACGGGTGGCTGGTTGGAAGGTGGCCTGGTCGCCTCGTTCGAGAAGTTGATCGTCGACCTCGACATCGTGCGCACGTTGCGAGCCGAGTTCACGCAGCTCGACATCAACGATGACGCGCTCGCCTTTCGTGCCCACGACGAGGTGCGTCATGGTGGCCACTTCCTCGGCGCCGAGCACACGATGGAGCGTTTTCGCGACTGCTTTTACCGGCCACAACTCGCCACGACCGACAACTTCCAGCGCTGGTCAAAGAACGGGGGGCTCGATGCGGCGGCGCGTGCAACAGGGATTTATGAGGGCCTCCTCGCCGAGTACGAGCAGCCGCCAATGGCAGATGCCATGCGTGACGAGCTCGACGAGTACGTCACGCGTCGTCGCACCGAACTCGGTGACTAGCGCCTCAGCGAGGGGTAAGGAAGGCTTAGGTTTCGTGCAGCCTGGCTGCAGCGTGCAGCGCGTCGCTTACGAGTGGAGTGCCTCAACGTCGTCGCAGTGGTGCTTGGCAGCACGAACCGATTCGGTGTCCCAGAGGTTGCCGACCAGGCGGTGCTTTGGTGTGCCGACGACGATGGCGGTTGGCGAAAACTTCTCGCAGATAGCCGTCATACAGGCACCCTCTGGTCCAGTCGACGCCTGTGGAGTCGCCTCAAGGCCAGCGGCCTTGGCCGTGGCACACATCGCGACGGCGCGCAGGCTCGCATCGTGGTCGCTCTCGCCGTCCATGAGTTCGAGGCCGAGTCCATGCCCAATCGTCATGTCCATACCGCCGTGCGTGACCATGACGACACTCGTCGCACCGCGTTCCTGCGCAAGCGCTACTACCCGCTGCGCAACGAGATCGTCGGAATCCGAATCGGTAGAGAAACCCAGGATGCTAGTCATACCCCCTGTTGTACACCGGGGACCGCCGTATTTCCACTTAGGTGTCGCTGGGTGGTGCATTACTGGGTGCTCGTGGGAACCAGCAATTTCTATACCATGTGCCAATGCTTGGTGAGCAGAGTCACGGATGACCGGCGGCCACGGAGCTAGCCATGGCGCAGGCCATTCCGAGATGCATGGCCCACGCTGGCTCTCGATCAGCACGGTCACCATTCTTGGCATTGCGGCCGTCCTGGCGGGCGTGACCGCCTGGAAGAGCGCAGTCATGCAGGGGCACGCGGTGGAGAACCTCACGCTTTCTACGAAAGCCACCACTGACGCAAATGCCCTCACGCAAGCGGCTGAGCGCAGTATGACGAGCGAGCGTCAGCTGTTCATTGATTTTCGTACGGCTCTGGATTCGGCCGATAAAAATCGCTCGCTGATGATTTACGGAATGATGAATCCCAATACGCGGGCGGCGATCGGGTGGTGGCGCGAGCAGCCAGACGAGAGTCGTCCAACCTCGCCGTTTGTCTCTGCGAATCCCGCGTGGGATGCCCCTGGCGTGATCATCGATGCCAAAGCGGCGTTGGACATGTCGAACGAGTATCTGCACCTTGCGGAGTTTCAATTAGGCCGGGCCCACGATCTCGAATTCTTGGCGGCTCTCTTGACGATTGCGTTCCTCGCCAGCGGTCTCACGCCACTCTTCGAATCGCTGAGGTCGCGCATTTCGTTGATGACCGTAAGCACGGCCGTTGTCGTCGCGTGCGTGATTGGTACGGCGGTGTTCTGGTGATCAGAGCCGTTTTCCTCATCCTCGTCATGAGTGTTGTGGCTGTCGTTGCAGGTGGCTGCGGCGAGTCGGGCAGCGGGGGACACACGGTCTCCTCGGACGCGGTCTCTTCGAATACCAATTGCGATGGGACGGTTGCGGTGATGCTTCCGTACGGCCGCTCTGGCGCTACGGATTCGGTCCAAATGAACTGGGCACGCGTCTCGCTCGATAAGTTCAACCAGGATCACAACACGCTGTTTACGTTTGAGCCGAGTAACGTCGATTTTGATGTCAAGGCAGGTGTCAGGGAGGCGCAGCGAATCGTCACGAATCCGAACGTGATTGGGGTCGTCGGTCCCAAAACGTCGGTCGTGACGAAGGCGGTGGGTCCCATCCTCGATGCCGCCGGTCTCGTCTACGTCTCGCCGTCGGCGACGAACGCCACGCTCACTGACGGAAACCTCAAGGGCTTTTATCGGGTGGTGGCGAGCGATGCCCTGCAAGGCCCGCGCATGGCGCAATTTATCGGCAAGCACCTCAAGCCAAAGACGGTTTTGGTTGTCGAGGACGATGAGCCGTACTCGAAAGGGCTCGCAGACAGCATCGTGGAGACGCTGAAGGCACAGGGCATCCCGAGTGAGCGCGTCACGGTCAAGCTCGAACAAAAGACGTACGAGGATGTGATTGCACGCGTCACGGATTCGGTCAATGTGGTGGCCATGCCGCTGCTGGTTGCGACGGATGCTCAGCGGCTCGCGAATCAGCTTCGAGCGGCGGGAAAGTACCCGGCGCTGATCGGAGGAGACAGTCTTTTTGTGGGAGCTTTTTCGTCGCCAGGCGCCTACGTCTCGACGTACGCTCCCGACGCATCACAGACGTCCGAAGGACGGGAAACCATGCACCTGTATCAGTCGATCTTTGGCACGTTTGAGACCTACGGTGGCCCAGCTTACGTCGCCATGCAGGTCGTGCTTACGGCCGCCTTGACGGCATGTCACGCCGACGGTGACGTCTCGCGAGCTGCGGTCACCAAGGCACTTCCTGATGTTCATTTTGAGAGCAAGATTCTCGGTAGCCCGGTTGCCTTCGATGCGAACCACGAGTTGATAGATGCCGTCGTGCACATCTATCAGGTCGGTCCGCGCGGTTTCGAACTCGTCGACTGAGCACGCTGGGGTGATCGGTGCCGCGAGTCGCATTACGGTTTATTTGAGGTACTGCCGTCAGTGACTGTTTAGGTCGGCCCAAAGTGGTCTGACCAAAGTGGAGTCAATCGTCTAGTATCTGCCGCATGACGCTGACGCTTTCCGATCCCGACCTCTTCCGCACCCAAGCCTATATCGACGGCAAGTGGGTCGATGCCGATAGTGGGGAGACCTTTGCCGTAATTGATCCGGCGACGGGCGAGGAGATCGCGCAGGTGCCGCGGATGGGCGCGGCGGAGACTCGCCGAGCAATCGAGGCAGCCGAGCGTGCCCAGGTTGGCTGGCGCAAGTTGCTGGCCAAGGAGCGCGCCAAGATTCTGCGCGATCTCGCCGATGCGATGCTGGCGAACGCCGACGATCTCGCGACGATTCTGACGGCTGAGCAGGGCAAGCCGCATGCCGAGGCCAAGGCCGAGATCGCCTACGCAGCGTCGTTCTTTGAGTGGTTCGGCGAGGAGGCAAAGCGTGTCAGTGGCGAGACAATTCCCGCACCGATGCCGGATCGTCGCATCGTCGTCTTGCGCGAGCCGATTGGTGTCACGGTGGGTATCACGCCATGGAATTTCCCGTCGGCGATGCCAACCCGCAAGGCCGCGCCGGCACTCGCTGCGGGCTGCTCGATGGTGCTCAAGCCAGCCGAGCAGACACCACTGTCGGCTCTCTCGGTGATGGTGCTGGCCGAGCGCGTCGGTCTGCCGGCAGGTGTGCTCAGCGTGGTCACGGGCGATGCTGAGGATGCGCCGAAGATCGGTGGCGAGATGACGAGCAATCCGATTGTTCGGAAGCTCTCGTTTACTGGCTCGACTGAGGTGGGCAAGCTCTTGATGGGGCAGTGTGCGAAGACGATCAAGAAGGTCTCGCTCGAGTTGGGCGGCAACGCTCCGTTCCTCGTCTTCGACGACGCCGATCTTGATGACGTGATTGCAGCAATGATGGTCGCCAAGTTCCGCAACTCGGGGCAGACCTGCATCAGTGCCAACCGCGTGCTCGTGCAGGACGGTATTCACGACGCCTTCGTGGAGCGCATGGTCGAGCTTGCCTCAGGCATCACCGTCGCGTCAGGCTTCGACCCGGCTGCGCAGATTTGATCGCTGATCGACCAGGCGGCCCTCGACAAGGTGTTAGCGCATGTTGGTGATGCTGTCGAGCGTGGTGGTGACGTGCTGGTCGGCGGCGGCATTCATGAGCAGGGCCGCACGTTCTTCTCGCCGACGATTATCACGGGCGCCGACATGGATTGGCAGATGTCGAACGAGGAGACCTTCGGTCCAGTTGCTGCGATCCATCGCTTTAGCGATGAGGCCGCCGCAATCCGCACGGCGAATGCGACACCATTCGGCCTCGCGGCCTACCTCTTTAGCCAAGACCATGCGCGGATCTGGCGCGCGTCGGAGGGTCTCGAGTACGGCATGATCGCGATCAACACGGGCTTTATCTCGACGGAGGTCGCGCCGTTCGGTGGCATCAAGGAATCGGGCATTGGTCGCGAGGGATCGCAGCATGGCCTCGATGATTTCCTCGAGTACAAGTATCTCGCCTGGGCGGGCGTCCGCGGATGAGCGACAAGCGCGTGATCATCGTGACCGGTGGTGCGCAAGGCATCGGTCGCGCGATCGTCGAGGGGCTCTTGGCGGATGGGGCAGAGGTCGTGATCGCCGATCTCGCCGGTGCCGAGGAGGCCGCTGCCGAACTTGGCGGCAACACGCTGGGCGTGCGCGTGGATATCTCGAACCCGGAGGACTGCGCGCAGATGGCTGCGGCCACGCTTGCACGCTTCGGCCGCATCGATGGGCTCGTCAACAACGCGGGTATGTACACGTCGCT
>Ga0194055_10001530_pt1 | contig 18819 bp, 17 predicted proteins | sample SepL449m_MetaG_FD_155482 | JGI IMG/M metagenome (GOLD analysis project Ga0194055, IMG submission 155482) | Anoxic zone freshwater microbial communities from boreal shield lake in IISD Experimental Lakes Area, Ontario, Canada - Sep2016-L442-9m | ecosystem: Environmental > Aquatic > Freshwater >...
GCGTATGGCGGGTGATTTCTGCCAACGTTCCCGCCAGTTCAACTCCTGTGGGACCGCCCCCCACGACGACAAACGTCAACAGCGATGCGCGCCGGACAGGATCGGTTTCCTGTTCTGCCGCTTCGAAGACTCTCAGGATACGGCTTCTAATCTCGAGTGCATCTTCGATTGACTTCAGCCCCGGAGCGCGAGGACGCCAGTCATCATGGCCGAAGTACCCCGTCTGTGACCCGGTCGCAACAATCAGAGAGTCGTACGGAAGTTCGCCTTCCTGCAATTTGACGACGCGACGACTCAGGTCGAAGCCGACCACTTCACTCATCAGAACGCGACAATTCTTCTGACGTCGCACGATTGAGCGAATCGGCACCGCGATATTCGAAGGGGAAAGACCTCCGGTCGCCACCTGATACAGCAGCGGCTGAAACAGATGAAAGTTTCGACGATCGACCAGCGTCACGTCGACAGGAGTCCGGCGGAGTGACTGAGCGGCATTCAGTCCTCCGAAGCCACCTCCAACAATCACAACGCGATGAGTTTCCATAACATTCAGCCGGATCTGCATCATCGTACAAAGGAGGGGCGATGGTTTGTTGAAGCCAATTGGGAGATCAGGCTTCGTATTCCACCAGCGACTGCGTTTTGACAACGGTCAACTGGTCTGGAAACGTATGGAAGGCGTGAACCACAATACTGTGGCGGCAGACTTCCAGTCGAACCAGACTCAACGGTCCTGGACTGAAACGATTCTTACCGGGAAATTCGGCAAACAGACTGGCGGACGGGCCGTCTGCCATAAGTTCTTCGTTTTGCCTGAGAAACACCGCCAGCGACATCCGCTCCAAAGTGCAACTGACATCGTAGCGCAGGCCCGATTCGAATTGCACGGATTCGGTGCGGCATCCCTTCAGCTTTTGTTCCAGCAATCGCCCGCGGACGGGGTGCGGCTCATCACCGGCTGAAATCAATTCCGTCAGCGTCTGAGCGTCCGTCTTCACGATCAACGCATGGCCAGCCGCGATCAGTCGCAGGTCGAGCGACATACCTGGCAGGCTGAGACTGGTGCTTTTGTGATGGCACAACAGGTCCGGATGTATGGGCCTGCCAAACGTTCGCAGAACGAGGTTCGCTGCGTCAGGACGAGCCACACTCACTGTCATACTTCACACCTGTGGTCTACGTTGAAGTCGCCAGTATCACTCGCAGTCGCACGGACACGGCGTCCATGCGACTGCGTTTCAAATCATTCGATTATGCACCGTGGCTTTGCAAGTCTTCGGCTCCCTTGCGGAAGCAGAAATCTCCAAACGATTCGCCGGACTGGCGATTCGCTTTGTAATAGTTGAGCGCTGGAGTGACTGCAGTCACGATATCCGCTTCAGGGATCATGTCCTTGTAAATGTAGGCCAATCGAGTTCCCTGAGCGTTTCCACCCAGGTAGATCGTGTATTTTCCGAGCGTTTTGCCGACAAAACCAATGTCAGGCGTGTATGGCCTTGCACAGCCATTCGGGCAGCCTGTCATATGGACCGAGATCCGATCACTGACGATACCGAGTCTGGCCATTTCAATCTCAAGGCGATCGATCACGCCAGGCAAAGCTCGCTCAGATTCTGTCACGGCCAGTCCACAGGTCGGAAATGCCGGGCATGCAATGGAGTACCGCCGGATCAGCGTCAGTTCGTGATCCTGCTTGATCCCGTGCTCCATCATCAATTGTGTGATGTCGGCTCGGTCTTTCGGATCGATGTCGCACAGAATCACGGCCTGCAGTGCAGTCAGTCGAGTCGCCATGCCATACTTTTTCAGAATGGCACGCAGACCCGTCTTGATCCGCAGTGAGCCTTCATCTTTGATGCGACCACATTCGATGTTGATCCCCAAAAACAGCTTGCCATCCCCTTGCTCGTGCCATCCGATGTGATCGTCAACATCGGTCACTTCCACATCGAGCGGTCCCTGCAGTGGCTTTCCGTAATACTCTTCAACCTTGGTCTTGAACCACGCCAGTCCCTGGTTGTGAATCAGGTATTTCAGGCGGGCCACTTTGCGATCTTCGCGATTACCAAAGTCACGCTGAACTTTTACAACCGCTTCTGAGACAGCGATAACCTGATCGGGAGTCACAAACGCCATTGGTTGAGCGATCGCAACAAACGTCTTTTCGGCAGACGGCGTTTTGCCCATGCCACCGCCGACCAGCACGTTGTAGCCCTTGACCTGATTGTTCTCGACAATCGCCAGGAATCCCAGATCGTGCGTGTACAGGTCGATGCAATTGTCTTCCGGTAGCGCCAGACCGATCTTGAACTTACGCGGCAGATAAAGCTGACCGTAAATCGGTTCTTCCACCGGTTTGAATTCAGCGACGTTTGTCCTTTCGCCGTTTTCATCGGTCAGCCAGATCTCATGATACGCCGTCGTCCGCGGCTTCAGGTGCTCGGCCAACTCGTCTGCCAACGCCTGCATCTGATCATGAGCCGGATTGTTCTTGATCGGGGCCGGGCAGGCCATCACGTTACGCTTGACGTCACCACATGCGGCGAGGGTCGTCAACAACGTGTCATTGATTCCTTTGACGGCTTCTTTCAGATGCGACTTGATGACTCCATGCAACTGGAACCCTTGCCGGGTCGTCACGCGCAGCGTTCCATTGCCGTACTTTTCGCACAGGTCGAGATGATCGAGGAACTGGCTGGCAGTGACTTTTCCGCCGGGAATTGCCGTCCGGACCATGAAAATGAACTGCTTACCCTTGGCCGTTCCATCGGCATTCTTGGCTTTGCGACTGTCGCGGTCATCCTGCTGATAGATCCCGTGCATCTTCAGCAACTGTTCCGAATCCCCGCAAAATTCATGATCGTGCGTTAATTCTTCCGACAGCGTGCCCCGCAACTGTCGGCTGTTTTCCTTGATGACCTCGATCTTACTCCGCTTCACTTCCTCAGACATTTCCAGCTGGCTCCGCAGGCGATGAAATCAATGACGGTACTGCTCCGTGCCTGAAGAGAGTATAACCAATTGACCGCTGTCCGAGTAGGTGTGTTGGGCGACGTTGCTTGTCCGCGGGAGGAACATCAAATCTTTTCTCAACATCTGGAATCCTTTGCCGAATGCGAACCGCTTCAAAATCGGGTGCGGGTGGTCTTGAATCTGCTCCCCAGTGACGTTCAACGAGATTTTCTCGACGACCCTCGATTTCGGATCGCTTTGGAAAATTTTGTTCCTGGCGAAGGCTGGTCACTTTGGATGGCAAGTCCCGGGCCGATTGGCAGCGAAAGCCGCTGTGTGGTCTTGCGGCCTCGGCTGGCTGATTGCCAGGAAGAATTTGCGTTCTACGTGATCGCCCACGAGTTTGCTCATGCGTTTCTCAGAAATGGCGGTTGGGGCGACATCAGTGATATCGAGGAAGCGGCCGATGCGTTGGCCGCCAGTTGGGGATTTCCACGTCCTCCCAATCCGTTCATCACGGCACGCTGAAGTCACGGAGGATCGACATGGCGAAATCCTTTTGGAATCGAATTTCAATCTCGTTCGGCGTGGATCAACACGTCGAGCGACTGTTCAACGAGTTGATCTACGAACCCTGGGGGCATCCTCCTGATGACAGGAGTTGTCAACCGACGTTTGAAATTCAAGAATCGAGTTCCGCATACATCATCGAAGCCGACGCACCCGGCCTATCGCCGGACAACGTTCATGTGTTGATTCAGGGAAATCACCTGTTCATCCGCGGGCGTCGTGAGACCGCCGAGGTCAGCCGAACGCGATGTTCCATCTGTGTCGAAAGAGTCCAGAAAACATTTTCGCGTCAGTTCCCGCTGACGTCTCCCGTCGATGCAGACCGGATTGCCATTGAATTTGAAAATGGCGTCATGCGGGTCACCGTTCCGAAACGGCTTTCCCGCATCGGCAATTGATACTACTTATTCGACAACCCAGATCAGCACCAATGTATTGAAGGCAATATGACGGCATCAGCACCAACACCCCTTCGGGAATTGTCGGCGAGCGAAACTGGCCCTGAAATTGATTGTACCGCCTTTGGATTTACAACAACTCGGGATGTGGCACCATTGGATGGCATTGTTGGACAGCCACGAGCGCTGCGGGCCATTGATCTTGGCCTGGCACTCCGTCAGCCGGGGTACCATCTGTTCATGTCTGGAATGAGTGGCACGGGACGAATGGAGCTTGTCCGCCGAACGCTCACTGATCGTGCAAGGCATGATCCCGTCCCGGAGGACTGGATCTATGTCAATAACTTTGAAGAGCAGGAGCAGCCGAGTTTGCTGTCGCTTCCCGCCGGGGTCGGATCTCAGCTGCAGAGTGACATGAAAGGACTGGTCAGCCGATTGCTGGACGAGATCCCCAAGGCATTTCAACGGGAAGATTTCAGTCATGAAAAGGATCGGTTGCGAAAGACGTTTAAGGACCGCAGTGAAGCACTTTTCGAAGAACTGAACGAAGAAGCAAAAAAACGCAGCTTCTCGGTTCAACAGGTCGCAGAACATCAGATGATGTTTACGCCACTGCGCGATGGACACCCGATCTCAGATGAAGAGGCGGAAAAATTGTCGCCGGACGAATTGAAAGAGATTGACCAGCGCCAACGTGACCTGATGTCCGTCGTCGAGAGAATTGCCGAAAGGCAAAGCGAATTGGAACAGCAGCTGAACTCAGAAGTGCGGCAGGTCGAACGCAGTTTTGCCAACACACTTGTAGAACCGTTCATCAACGAGATTGCAAAACGATATTCCAACGACCGAGTGACTCAATGGCTCGGTCGCCTGAAGGCACATTTTCTAAAGAATCTGGAACGTTTTCGGCGACGTGCGGACCGGCTGCAGAAACAGGCTGTTGAGAAGTCGCATGGCGAGCCTCTTGAGGCTGATGTTCAGGAGCGATTCTTTGAATACCAGGTGAATGTGCTGGTCAGTAATCGAGATCGTAATCAGGCCCCGGTGGTGATTGAATCAGCCCCGACTTACCGAAATCTGTTCGGTACAGTCGACCGGATCGTCGATCGCCTCGGTCATGTCGTGACCAATTTCACCCGCATCAAAGCCGGAAGCCTTCATCGCGCAAACGGAGGGTACCTTGTCTTTCATCTGGCTGATGCACTGGCAGAGCCCTATGTTTGGAGACAATTGAAACGCGTCTTGAAATCGGGGCAGATCGCCTATGAAGACTATGACCCATTCTCGATGTTTTCTGTCTCGGCACTCAAACCCGAACCGATGCCATTGAATGTGAAACTGGTCGTCCTGGGACATCCCACGTTGTACCACCTGCTTTACCAGCACGATGAGGACTTCCGCGAGATCTTTCGAATCAAAGCCGACTTTGATGATGAACTCGACCACGAAATGCCTGCGGGATTGCTGTACGCCCAGTTAATCCAGCGCCTCAGTCTGGACGAACAGTTACCACCATTTGATGCGGCTGCGGTGGGCGAACTGGTCCGAATCAGCCGTCGCCTGGCGGGGGATCAGCGTAAGCTGACCGCTCAGTTTCGTCGGATGATCGACCTGATCCGGGAAGCGGCTTTCTGGGCACAAAAAAGCAATGCCGTTGTCGTTACTGCGGATCACGTTCGACAGACGCTCGATGAACGTGTGTTCAGGTCTGACATGGTTTCCGCAAGAATCCGGCAGATGATTGACGATGGAACTCTACTGATTTCGCTTGGCGAGACTGCCATCGGGCAGGTGAATGGATTAGCAGTGGCCGACATGGGGGATTACGCGTTTGGCTGGCCGATGCGTCTGACCGCCAGCGTTGGTGTCGGTGCTGCGGGGGTCATCAATATTGAGCGTGAAAGTCGCTTGAGCGGAAAAAGTTTCGACAAGGGGATGCTGATTCTGGAAGGATATCTCCGTTCACAATACGCCCGACGCCATCCACTGGCACTTTCGGCCAGCCTGGCGATGGAGCAGAGTTACGGCGGAATCGACGGAGACAGTGCCTCGGCGGCCGAACTGCTGTGCCTGCTGAGTGCGATTGGTGAAATCCCCCTTCGCCAGGATCTGGCGTTGACAGGTTCCATCAACCAGCGCGGAGAGATTCAGGCCATTGGTGGCGTTAACGAGAAGATTGAAGGCTTTTTTGATATCTGTCGTGATCGAGGACTTTCAGGGCAGCAGGGAGTTTGCATCCCTGCCAACAACACTCGAAATCTTATCCTGCGTCATGACGTCGTCGATGCAATCCGCCAGGGGCAATTCCACATCTGGCCTGTCCGCCAGATCGACGAGATCCTGGAACTTTTCAGCGGTCTGTCTGCGGGAACAGTCGACGATCCACAGTCATTCCACGGTCAGGTCGATCAGCGACTCAAGCAGATGCTGCAGACATTGAAATCAAACCGCGGGACAGTTCGCAATGTTGACAGGACCAAAGACGGCACTGATCAGTCTCCACCGACGGAGCCAAGCCCGCAGCTCTGAAGACCAGAAGCCGGGTGGTTATTCGTCGTGAGTTTCTTTCAAATTGAAATTGGCATCGTGTGGCGTTGTCGATCGCGGCAATTCCAGTGGGGGGAACTGCTTGAAATCGGCTTCGTGTGGATGAATCGCACTGGCCATTTCGCGACGATTTCCCTGCCACCAGACAAACGCGACGACGACAAACACCAACGTCACCAGCAGGTAGACTTCAGGTCCTAGCACTTGAGCCTTATACCGTTCGGGGCCCTTGCGCCATTCAACCGCTCCTGCCAAAAACAATGGCGCAACCGCAAATCGATCCTGTGATTCATATTGATAGAGCTTGAAGAAGTAACCCGTGAAACGGACTTCCTCGGCAATATCCCCACCGACATTCAGTCCCTCGGGCTTACCCTGAAAAACGACAACGGTTGGGACAATGACATCCTCCAGTTCGTCGTCGTGGCTGGTTGCACCCGGTTCATTCCGGCGTTTTCCCTTCTCGTTTTTCACGGTTTTGGCGTGACTGTCGTCGGTATAGATCCAGCCTTCGTACACTTCGCCGATGTTGCGACTGTTCTTGCCTGGATCGAACTTCGTCAGTTTTCGCAGTACTCCGTGCAGTGAAACAGGCCGACCACGGTAAATATCGGGGTTGTTGATCACATCCACGAGCGCCGGAAACAGTTCCGGTTTGCGTTTGGAATGACGCGGGTTACTCAAGCGGCGGGCTTCGCGAAAGTCCCTGGCCAAGGCTTGCTGCTCAGTCAGAGGGGTCTGGCGAGCGAGTTCCAGGATGCGAAAATAAGCGTCACGTTCCTCGAATCGAAGACCGAGAGTCTTGTCGAGGATCGGTTCCAGGATTTCAGGCTCGACCGTCGTCCCCCCATCTGTGGAAGTCGGAATCCGGGCCGCCGCTTCTTCACGGCGTCGACGTTCTTCGACAATCCGCTGGACCCGCTCATCCTGATCGTCGCTCGCCTTGAAATCGGCATCCTGACACAGACCGTTTGTCGAAACCGCCAACAGGAACAGACACGACAATAGCGCCACTGTTCGCATGAGAATTTCCTTCCGTGACCACATGATGTTCGCTCAGCCGTTGAACAATTCTCTGCAGTTTGCCCAACATCCCAGCAGTCTATTCTGTTCGTGGCAGCGCGGAATGTCGAGGGCGCTTGCGAAATCCACGCGCGAGCGGCGGCGTACAGACCGTGGAGGGACTGCAAGAATCCGTTCACTGAACATCCCGCCTCGTTCGATGTTGCGGCGTCAAAAGTATCAAGTACGCAGAGAGAATCGCCAGGAGAAGAACAACAGCCCAATGAAACAGGTTCCCTACAGGAGGCTCGACAACGAAGTCGATCTCGTCTGGTAAAATCATTGGACCCGAATAGGACTGAGCGCGGTTCCACCAGATTGGCGCAGAACCAACTGCTGGTGGGGCAGAGTCGAATTCGGCAAACTCCAGAATGTCTTCGGGAAACCGGCGAGTCACGGTGAATTCACGTTTGTTCCCGTGGCAGTCGAGTTGGACGGCGACGGTTTTTCGAGTGGCTTCCACCTTTGCGATGTCGTCTGCGAGCGGCCTGCGATACTTTTGCGTCCGATCGAGTTTCAGTACGACGCCGCCTGGGTCCGTGCTCGGTTACCGTTTGTGTTCGACTTCACTCCCCACCCCGCAGAGGCAGAGAAGTCTCTACTCGAGGCCGGCTTCGTGGCAGTTGCGGTCGGATCTTCCGTCGGCATTCCATTCCTGTGTACGGACGATTACGGACGTACTGGACTTGTATTCAGCCCCGACGGGCCAGACCAAGAGACGCAGACGACGATTGCCGCAGCATTTTGGTCGCTACTTCTCCAATCACCCGACGATCTCGCAGATTTTGACGCTACGGTATACCATCTCGGCGCGGGTGTATGGATGCACTTCGGTTGCAAAAATGGCGAACCGACTTACCGAGAATCCGAGGGCGGCTAACGCAGCGATCATTTCGAGCGGCGACGTGGCATGTTGCTGGTTGGCGAATCGAAGGCGATTGAATTCATCACGGGATCGCTCATGAAAATCGACCGTCGAACTTTGATTGCTGGTGCCGTCGCCGTTCCCGCGACCGTTGCTGCAACAGCGTGGGCCCTGGCCGACTCAGGAAAGCGTGAATCCTCCGATGTTTCCATGGTTACAGACAATGGAAAGAGGTTGGTTACTGCCAATGGCCTTCCCGATCATGTGACTGGGGATTTTCCGAACTGGCACGATCCGGTTCCGATGCGTCCGCAGAAACTCAAACTGGAAATGCCACTCGCTCCGGTTGCTGCTGAAAAGTCGGTTCCACTCTTGATGTGGTTGTTTGGAGTGGCCGTGAATGGCGTGCCATTTGATCCCTCTGGCCCGTTCTGGAATGCTGACGGAAACAGTGGTTGGCAATTCGAGGTCCTTCACCCGGCCAATTCTGTCGCACTCGGCATTGATTGCAACCGGGCACACACCCAGGGGCGCGGTGCGTATCACTACCACTGACTGCCAACCGGCTTGCTTTGGAAACTCGCCTCCGCTGCACCAGACAGTCCGCTGCACTTACTGGGATATGCAGCCGATGGATTCCCGATTTACGGTCCCGAGTGTCCGGGAGATCCCACAGACCTGAAGAGCAAAACTCGTCGACTTCGTTCGAGTTATCGGTTGAGACTCGGAAAACGGAAGGATGGGCCAAAAGGTCGGGTTGATGGTATGTTTGTGGAGGATTTTGAATATGTGCCGGAACACGGCGATCTGGATGAGTGCAACGGGCGAATCGGTCCGACTCCAGAGTTTCCAGACGGAACGTACTACTATGTTGTGACGGATGAATTCCCGTTTGTGCCCCGATTCTTCCGCGGCACGCCTGACCCAAGTTTCCGGCATGGTCCACCCCCTGGGGTCTCTCCTCCGTTGCCATCAGAACTCAAGAAGTACCAGAGCAAAGAATAATGGATCTTCCATGACGCTTCTTCAAACCTTGTTGCTGCTGTCTGTTTTGGGAGCCGATCCGCTCGGACCTGGCAACCACACCTGCAAACTCACCGTCGATGAGCGGCAACGCAGTTACCTCGTCCATGTTCCGCTGAACTATGACCAGGACCGTCCCACGCCGGTTGTCCTGATTTTCCACGGAGCAGGGACCAATGCCGACATCACGGTCCGTTTGACTGGCCTCAACCAAAAGTCTGAGGAGGCGGGCTTCATTGCGGTTTACCCCAATGGTACAGGAACGGGAATCTTCCGGACCTGGAATGCCGGAGGACGGAAGGGCAAACTGGCCGAGAGAAGTGCCGACGATGTGAAGTATGTCGCAAACCTGCTCGATGACCTCGCCACCGTGATCAATGTCGACAACAGACAGGTCTATGCCACTGGTATCTCCAACGGCGGCATGATGTGCTATCGATTGGCGGCAGAACTCTCTGACCGAATCGCTGCCATTGCACCCGTCGCCGGGGCGATGGCGATCGATGACGCCAATCCGAATCGTCCCGTATCGGTCATGCATTTTCACGGTAAGTCTGACGGCATTGTGCCGTTCGATGGACCGAACAAGAGCACCCCCAAGTTTCTGACGTTCAAGTCGGTCGAAGAATCCATCGAGATCTGGCGAAAGATCGACGAGTGTCCTGAAGAGCCGACGATCACCGACTTCCCGGACAAGAACAACGACGGCACTACCGTTTTGCAAAAGACCTATGGGCCTGGTAAAGACGATACGGAAGTCATCCTGATTGAGATTGAAGGTGGTGGCCACACATGGCCAGGGCACAAATCGTATGTCAGCCTGACAGGCAAGTCCACGAAAGATATCTCAGCCAACGACCTGATGTGGGACTTCTTCCAGAAACACCAGCGAGAGTCGCGATAGTAAAGGATTCCGTGACAGCGGAATGAGCATTCCTTGGAGGATGTAACGATGCGATATTGGTTGCCCTTGTCGGTACTCTGCGGCTTAGTCATCAGCACGACGGCCGACGCCGCAGAACCTGTTGCCGTTCAATACGGCAAAGACGCGAAGCAGTCCTTGAATGTTTACCGTGCCGCTGCGGATGCCAAAAGCCAATCCTTGCCGGTTGTGATCTGGGTTCACGGTGGCGGATGGCGAAATGGAGACAAAGACAATCGCGCCGGGATCAATCTCTGCCAGACGTGGGCCAAAGCCGATTTGGTCGTGGTTGGTCTGGACTATCGACTGACTCCTGCCGTGGTTCATCCGGCGCATGTCGAAGACGTCGCGGCAGGGGTCGCATGGGTTCACAACAATATCGCCAAATATGGTGGTGATCCGAAGCGAGTCTTTCTGCTGGGACATTCGGCGGGAGCTCACCTTGTCGCCTTAGTCGCCACCGCACCAAATTACCTGCAAACCCATCATCTTTCCCCAAAGTCAGCTTTGGCTGGTGTCATGGCAATTGACACGGCCAGCTACGACCTGACGTCGACGCGAAGTCTGGCGGTGCGAAAAATGATCGCGGAAGCCTTCGGTGACGATCCGAAAACACTCAACGAAGCATCGCCGTTGCAACACGCCCGGAAGAATCCCGACGAGTGCCCTCCCTTTGTCGTTGCGGCTGTGAAACAACGCTCCGAAGCCGTGAGTGAATCCAAGGGACTCACATCCGTCCTGCCAAAAAGCACGCTTGTCGTCGTTGATTACCCCGACAGTGGCCAACTCGCTGCACATGGACTGATCGCAAAAGATCTCACCGACTTCGAGAACGATTTGACCAAGCGACTGCTGGCATTCGTCAAAAACACGCCCGTCTCAGCAAAGTAAACGAGGGTATCAGATCCAGCTGACCGCATGAGCGATCGCTGACTGATCCAGCTCATTTTCCCTGGAGTGCATTGAGGATTTCGACGATCGCATGTCGTCCGTCGCCGTAAAGCATCAGCGAGTTTTCGGCAGCGAATAGTGGATTCGGGATCTGGGCGAATCCGGGACTCAGGCTCCGTTTGATGATGATGACCGTCCGTGCCTTGTCGACATTGATAATCGGCATCCCGGCGATCGGACTGTTGGATGCCTGCCGGGCCACGGGGTTCACCACATCATTGGCCCCCAGCACGATGGCAACATCGCATTGCTCCATCGTCGAATTGATCTCATCCATCTCCTTGAGCAGTTCATAGGGGATATCCGCTTCGGCGAGCAGCACATTCATGTGACCGGGCATTCGTCCTGCCACCGGATGAATGCCGAATTCTACGGTGATCTGCCGTTCCATCAGCGCTTCGGTCAAATCACTCACCGCATGCTGAGCCTGCGAGACTGCCATTCCGTAGCCTGGAATGATGACGACTCGGCTGGCAACTTCCAGCATCATCGCGACTTCTTCGGGCGACGTCGATTTTACCGTGGCATAGACAGCATCGACCTCCTGCTTGGAGAATGCGGCGCTACCCCCTCCCGAAGCCCCAAACAGAACATTCGACAACGACCGGTTCATGGCGACGCACATGATTTGAGTCAGGATGATTCCCGAGGCGCCGACGAGTGCTCCGGAAATAATCAGCACGTTATTACTCAGGACGAATCCTGTCGCTGCTGCGGCCATGCCTGAGTACGAATTCAACAGCGAAATCACGACAGGCATGTCAGCACCGCCGATACCGATCACAAGGAAGAAGCCCAAAACCAGGCTGAGAACGACGATCAGCCAATAAAGAGCAATCCAGTGCGGTTGCAGATACAGTCCGACAGATGCTGCGAGGCAGAGTACGACGAGCAACCCATTGATCGCCTGCTGGCCGGGCAATCGCAGGTCTCGGGCAATCTTCATCTCTTCCAGCTTGGCATAGGCGACAAAGCTTCCCGAAAAGGTGACAGCGCCGATCAGTCCCGATGCCGCGGTCGCGATCAGTTCCATCGGCGGTGTATCGGGACGCATCGCCAGTTCGACCCCGGCCACCAGTAACGACGAGCCTCCGCCATATCCGTTCAGCAACGCGACGAGTTGGGGCATTGCGGTCATTTTGGTTTTGACCGCGTACCAGATTCCGGCGGCAGTTCCGACAACCATCCCGATGATGATCCAGGTGAAGTCGAGATCCGCGGCCAGCATCGTGGCGACGGTGGCGATCAACATCCCGATTGCCCCGTACAAATTGCCGCGCACGGCGTAGCGGGGGTGCGTCAATCCCTTCAACGCCATGATGAACAGCACCGAAGCCACCAGATAGGCCAGATCAATCAATTCCGCGGAGATCATATCAACCGTCCTCGTCTTGAATCCCCATCCTCACGGCCCGAAATCATGTCGCATTAAAAAGGCTGATCTATTTCTTCTTCTGGAACATTCCCAGCATGCGATGGGTAACCAGGAATCCCCCTACCACGTTGATCATGGCGAAAGCGACTGCAATCCCTCCCAGGATCTTCATCGTGACGACGTTTCCCTGTCCGGCCGACAGTATGGCACCGATCAGGGTGATCCCTGAAATGGCGTTTGATCCCGACATCAGCGGAGTGTGCAGCGTGGGAGGAATCTTGGCGATCACTTCCACTCCGATATAGATGCCGAGCACAAAGATTGTCAGCAGTCGAACCGGCGAAACCGCAGACATATCGACGGCCATTATCATCAGGTTTTCAAACATGGGCATCGGAATTCTCCTGTCAGGAGCAAGACGCAGTGAATCAACCGACAGATCAAGTACCCCCGGTAGTGAATCAGGAACTGCCAGCGGTCGCCGTGGGGCCAGTCGACTCCGTTTGAGCCGGTAACGCGGGCAGCCCCAGAATTTCGCGAATCCGCGAATGAACGACCTGTCCTTCATGTGTCACCAGGATGTCGGTGACGATCGCATCGTTACGGTTCAACGCGAGTTGTCCATTTTTCACTTGCGATAACAAGAACGTCGACACATTTCTGGCGTACATCTGGCTGGCATGAAACGGAACCGTTGAAGGGAGATTGACGCATCCCACGATGCTGACACCGTTCTCGACGATGGTCTCATTCGGTCGCGTCAATTCGCAGTTGCCACCCTGCTCAGCGGCCAGATCAATAACCATTCCACGTTTCGGCATCCGTCGGACCATGTCTGCTGTGACCAGCATCGGCGCCTTTTTGCCTGGGACTGCAGCAGTGGTGATCACGACATCACTTTCACTGACCACTTGCGTCAGCAGTTCTCGCTGGCGGCGATAAAAGTCTTCATCCATTTCTTTCGCATAGCCGCCCGCCCCCGCGGCGTTCTCTGTTTTTAGATCCAGTTCGACGAATTTGGCACCGAGGCTCAGTACTTCGTCCTTAACGGCGGGGCGAATGTCATACGCTTTGACTACCGCCCCGAGTCGTCGTGCGGTGGCAATCGCCTGCAGGCCGGCGACACCGACTCCCATGATGAAGACTTTCGCGGGCGAAATTGTTCCAGCCGCGGTCATCATCATCGGAAACAGCCGGGGCAGACGTTCGGCCGCCATCAGAACGGCTTTATAACCGGCGATCGAAGCCATGGATGACAGGACATCCATACTCTGGGCTCGTGTGATTCGCGGGATTAACTCCATGGCGAAACACGAAACTTGTCTGGCAGCCAGATCTGCCATCAGGGCAGGATCGGTGAATGGATCACACATGCCAATTAACCACTGCCCGGGACGGAAGAGTGCCAGATCGGGAAGTCCGGCGACTCGATTGGCACCCGCCGCACGGACCTGCAAAATAATGTTTGCCGTGGCAAACAGATCGCTGCGGGACGCGATTTGTCCTCCTGCAGCCACGTATTCTTCGTCGGCGAACCCTGCTTCGATGCCGGCGCCGGTTTCTACGACAACTGCGAGGCCCGCTTTTTTGAGAGGGGCCAGCGAACCGGGAATCAGCGCTACGCGTCGCTCGCCAGCATATGATTCTCGAGGGACTCCCACCGTCAGCGACACTGTTTCTGTGGACATGGCCCAAGAGACCTTTCACACATACGTTAAGTGGACGACCGCATTCAGTCATTGGTTTAAGCCATGGCGTTATACCCACTCCCGATACGAATCAACAGGATTCGTCGAAAGTAAACGGGAACGCAAGAATTGAGGTAGCGGCCCAGGTCGATAGCATTTCGGAACAGTTTTTCGACGATTTAAAAATTGTTGATAAGATTTTCCGTCGAACAACGAATCAGGAGCAGTGGGTGATTTTCCGGGATGCTGACAGGTGGAACAGGTGATATCATAGACCCGAACGATACGTTCCTACATCTGAAGCCCATTGTCATGAATCAACCCGGCAACCTGCGATCAAACTCTGAAATGTTTGCCGCAGTCTTTTGTCCCACTTGTCAGTTCTCAATTGCCCGGGATGCGACGACCTGTCCTGAGTGTGGCCAACCCTGCTCGCCCAACATTACTCAAATCAGTGAGACACAGCTTGTCTCGCCACGAGTTGCCAACTCCCCGGCCAAGTCGGCACCGCGGGCTTCCATGGCTTCAAGCGTCGATCAATTGATCGGACAGCAGATAGACAGCTATCAATGCAAGGCACTGCTGGGGACGGGGGCCATGGGGCGAGTCTATCTGGCTCATCATATTGATCTGCACCGCAATTGCGCCTTGAAAATCCTGCCTCCGCAGCTGGTCGAAAGCGACCCGGCGTACGTTGAGCGATTTGCGAATGAAGGACGTGCTGCAGCGGCGCTGAATCATCCCAATATCGTTACCATCCACGCCATTGGCGAAGATCGAGGCTACCACTTCCTGGAGATGGAGTTTGTTGCGGGGCAGTCCCTGCGAGGGTTGGTGGAAGAGGATGGACCACAGGATCCTGTTCGTGCGACATCGCTGGCACTTCGCATCGCGGAAGGACTTGCCGCCGCCCACATGGCGGGGATTCTGCACCGCGATCTGAAGCCCGATAATGTCATGTTGACTCATCTTGGCGTTCCCAAGATCACAGACTTCGGGCTTGCCAAGCGAGTCGCTCTAGACTCCGATGCGCTGAACTCGACGAGCGGCGCACACGTGGAAGTTGTCGGTACCCCTCCATTCATGGCGCCGGAACTGTTTCAGATGTCGGAAGCGACAACTTCCAGTGACGTGTATGCACTGGGGGTCTGCTATTTCTATCTGCTCACAGGCCGATTGCCGTATTCGTCACCTGTCCTGTCGGAACTGATCTATCAGGTCACCAACCTCCCTTTGCCCAGCCTCAGGAATCATGTCCCACACATTCCGCTGGAAATGTCAGAATGCCTGCAGCAGTTGCTGTCCAAGGTGAGCGGCAACCGGCCTCGTTCCGGTGTCGAGGCTGCTCAGTTACTGTCCGCAGTTCTGGGAGAATCGGAAGATCTTGACCAATTGATGCATTCGGCATTTGCGCATCAACCCGGCGTGAAATGGTCACGAACCGGAAATTTATTTCATGTCTTTCTGCAGTTCAGCGATGGTCGTCGACAGACGGTAATGGTTGAACCGAGTTCCCATGCGGCGGTGGATCGGACGTTGAGGATCTCCAGCGTCTGCTGTAGCGCGCAGTCGGTTTACTTTGAAACGGCCTTGAGGCTGAACTCCGAAATTCTGCACGGGGCGCTGGCAATCGCCGAGATTGATGGAGAGGCGAAGTTTCTGATGGTCGACAACTATCCACGGGCGACTGTCGATCCGGAAGAAATTCGCCGTAGCGTCCTCGAAGTGGCCCATCGAGCCGACGCCATCGAAAAACTGTTGACGGGCCTGGACATGAATTGACAAGGCGCAGTTGACCGAGCCCGGTCGAGCCCAATATCGTACGTATAGATCCTGTCAGCTCCGGGTAAAAACCGGTTGACGTGGTTTTCGAGGTCGGACACGGGAACGTCATCCCGCCAAAAGTTTCAGGAATCGTGCATCATGGTCAGGCTTTCGTATCGTCTCGCTCCAGCATTGATGACGCTCGGAATTCTGGGAGCAGTCGTTCCCAGCTCCGTCGAAGCCCAATCGCCACGTCGCAACGAAATCCAGGTCATTCCCCCTGTCCCGACGGAAGAAGATCTCAGCCAGCACAGCGTCTGGACGCTGGATGTCTACATGAAGCCGATGCGGATGATACCGATCGAGTTGACCGATCCCGCGACGGGAACGAAAAAACTGGAGTATGTTCGGTACATCACCTACCGGGCCGTCCCCAAAAAGGTCGAGCATCGCGTCGCGGAGAATGCCCCGGAGAATCAGTTTGATGAACCCGTCAGTCCTCCGCTGTTCATTCCCGAATTCACGCTGGTGATCACGGATAATGATCGTCATGAAGAACATCAGGACCAGGTCATTCCTGAAGCGCTGGTGGCGATCAACAAGCGGGAAAAAGCGAATTACAAGAGTTCCGTCAGTGTGGTCGGCCCTCTTCCAGAGGCGGCTGAAGACGGTGTGCAGAGTCCTGGCATTATGGGTGTGGCGATGTGGCGCGGCATTGACCCGGAAGCCGATCGCTATACGGTGTACATGACAGGTTTTTCGAACGGGTACCGAAAGATCGAGGGGCCTGACGGAAAGCCCGCGATCCTGACGAAAACGATCATTTCGAAATACATCCGACGCGGAGATCGCTTCCTGCAGAAGGAAGCCGAAATCGAATTGGATGGCGATCCGAAATGGATCTACCGATAGTCGACGTCGCCTTGGGCTCAGTTCGACGTTCGGCGCGGGTCTCCTGACCCCGCCGCCCCCCCGACCGAAGGTCTCCTCTTCGATGCGACGGACTCCGCTTCGACCACGTAATTGCCCCGGCGCGAAGTCACTTCGACTGATCAGACAATCGGTTCCCAACCCTTCCGGTATTCGCGGCCCCACAACGCTTCTGCGTCCTTGTCGCCGACAACCTTGCGGGCAACCGGATCGAACTTGACCATCCTGCCGAGTTTGTACGAGATGTTTCCGAGGTGACAGAGCAGAGTGCTCTTCTGTCCCTCTTCGATTTCTGAATTGGGCGACTTTCCTGTGCGGATACATTCCAGGAAATTGTCGATGTGCTGCTGTTCCCCGCCCGCACCGGTTCCCTTCGCGACCTCTTCGCCCTTCAAATTGTAGATTTTGTAGCCAGGATCAATGATGTGCAGGGTCCCTTCCGTCCCGTAGAAGATCACCATGCTGTGCTTTTCTTCGCGGCGCGGGTGACAGCTACTGACTTCCCAGGAACAGCCCTTGTCGCCGAACTGGAACATGGCTGTCCCTGTATCGGGAGTCTCCTGATCGTCATCGAAGTGGTATCGGCCCCCCAGGAAACTGACCTGAGTCGGGTAATCGACTCCCAGACCCCAGCGGGCAACATCCAGTGAATGGATGCCATTGTTGGCCAGTTCGCCACCACCCCAGTGCCAGCGCCAGTGCCAGTTGTAGTGAACAAGATTGTCGACGTAAGGTCGATCAGGGGCCGGTCCCTGCCACATCGTGTAATCGAGAGTTTCTGGAACAGGTACGGGTTTGCCCTTCCCGATGCTTGGACGATTGGCGTCGTACCAGCACCGGGCGAAGAGGACTTTACCAATCGCACCTTCATGCAGCTTTCCAATGGCTTCGCGAATGGCTGGCCATGTGCGACGCTGATTGCCCATCTGGACCACTCGTTTGTTCTTCCGTGCCGCAATGACCATCAATTCGCCTTCGCGAGCGTTGTGGCTCCCCGGCTTTTCCACGTAGACATGCTTTCCAGCCGAACAAGCCAGAATCGTTGCGGGAGCGTGCCAATGGTTACAGGTCGCAACAAAGACAACGTCCAGCTTCGTATCGTCGAGCATCCGTCGGAAGTCTGTGATCCCCTGTGCCTTGGCCCCTTTACCGGTGACGGTTTTCATCGCCAGATCGAGTCGCTTCTGATCGACATCGCAAACGTAGTTGAGCTTGATTCCCTGGGCGTTCAGCACAGCATTCGCGTGAGCCATTCCGCGACCGGTTCCGATCACCCCGGCCGTCAACTCCTGACTCGGACTTTCTTGCGCCGAGATGTTGTTGAAGAGAACAGGTGCCATCGCGGCCGCCGCTGCAATGGTTGTCGATTGAAGAAACTCACGTCGACCAAGCGATCCCACAGGTTCAGTCATCTGGGTTCTCTTTCATGAGAGTCGGCAGTATCACGCTTCACAACGACGAGCCCGCGTGGACTGATCAAAAAGTATGGATAGGATCGCCGTCTGTCAAGCACTCGGGCATACGCACGCATTCACGGGACGTATGCTGTTTGACTGTTCCGCGACAAGTCCACACGAAAACCACAGTTCGCACCTTACGCTGCAATGATGCAAAGCGGTCATCTTTGGAGGCAACGCGATCACCTCTGCAGCGCAGTGAATCTTTATGACAACTGGGCGCGAACGAAAAGCTGCGTCATGTCAAACGTTGACGTCGTTCGGAGAATTCAACGAACGACGCGCCCGACAAAAACGGTGCCGAGGAATGACATA